>Ga0210409_10005673_pt1 | contig 13085 bp, 6 predicted proteins | sample IncBWH17MmetaG_FD_161649 | JGI IMG/M metagenome (GOLD analysis project Ga0210409, IMG submission 161649) | Forest soil microbial communities from Barre Woods Harvard Forest LTER site, Petersham, Massachusetts, United States - Inc-BW-H-17-M | ecosystem: Environmental > Terrestrial > Soil >...
CGAATGTGGATGTTGCCGCGAGCGCTGCGGTCTGGGGCAGCTACACGAATTGCGGACAAGTGTGCCTGTCTGTCGAGCGGCTTTTCGTGGAAGAGGCCATCGAGGAAGAATTTCTGGCGCTTTGCGTTGAGAAAACTAAAAAGCTGCGTCTCGGGCCGGGATGCGATCCGGCAACGGATGTTGGGCCGCTGATTCGTCCCCAGCATGTGCAGCGCATGAGTGACTTGGTGAACGATGCCGAGGCGCGCGGCGCCAGAGTTCTCTGCGGCGGCAAGCCTCGCGCTGATCTTGGGGCAAATTTTTTCGCGCCGACGGTCATTGCCGGCGTCAATTCTACGATGAAGCTTTTTCAAGAAGAGACATTTGGCCCTATTCTCGCCGTCCAGTCCGTAAAGGATGCCGAAGAAGCCGTGGTGCGCGCGAACGAATCTACATTTGCGCTAGCTGCAAGCGTTTGGACGAGAGATGCAAAACACGGCCAACAAATTGCCACGCGACTGCGCGCGGGCGCCGTTATGGTCAATGACGCGATCAGCTACTTCGGCATCGCGGAAGCACCTCACGGAGGCTGCGGTGCAAGCGGTTGGGGCCGCACGCACGGGAAAGCGGGCTTGCTCGAGATGGTCCAACCCAAATATATCGATGTGGACCGCTTGCCATGGCGTGACAAGCCATGGTGGTATCGTTATGGCGCCGATCTCGAACGGGCCGCAGACGCGTTTCTGAAATTTGAGTTTGGCGGAGGACTCGCCGCAAAGTTGCGAAACGTTCGCGGCGCACTTAAGACGCTGTTCCGAGATCACGGTTTTTAGTTTCGAGGCGACGGCAGCCACCGCGCGAGCTGGACGCGCATCAGAAGAGAGTGGGAAGGCTAGGCCGGTGCAACCAAACGAATGGATTTATGACTGGAACGTGGCCGCAGCGCCGCTCATCGCGCCGGGCACGCGCGTCCTGCTGAACGATGAAACGTTGCGCGACGGGCTGCAAAATCCGAGCGTCCAAGATCCTAGCATCGAAGAAAAAATCGAAATCCTGCACTTGATGGAAGCGCTAGGCATTGATTCGCTCAACATCGGACTACCGGGTGCGGGGGCGCGCGCCGTCGAGCACACCGAGGCGCTGGCCCGCGAAATCGTCACCAAGCGCATGAAGATTAGGCCCAACTGTGCTGCGCGAACAATCGAAGCCGACATTCGACCCATCGCGGAAATTTCCCAGCGCGTAGGAATGGCGATTGAAGCAGCGACGTTCTTGGGATCGAGCCCCATCCGGCGTCTCGTTGAAGATTGGACTGTCGATCATCTCGAGCGCACAACCGAAAAAGCGGTAAAGTTTGCGGTCGAGCATGGTCTTCCGTCCATGTACGTCACGGAAGATACGATTCGCACCGATCCCGATACCGTGAAACGTCTTTACGCCACGGCGATTCGCAGCGGCGCTCGCGCGATTGTCCTGTGCGACACCGTAGGCCACGCCATTCCCAACGGCGCGTACAACCTGGTGAAATTCGTTATCGAGGAGGTTGTCAAGCCCAGCGGCGAAAAGATTCGCGTGGACTGGCACGGCCACAACGATCGCGGTCTGGCCATCGCGAACTCTCTCGCTGCGATTGCCGCGGGTGCCGATCAAGTGCATGCCGCGGCCAATTCGCTCGGCGAGCGTGTTGGCAACACGGCGATGGAATTGATGCTGGTGAATTTGCGCTTGATGGGCGTCATTCACCAGGACCTCTCGCGGCTCAGGGAATATTGCGAGAAAGTTGCTTCAGCCACGCACACGGTCATTCCGCCGAATTATCCCGTCATTGGTCGCGACGCTTTCCGAACGGCGACCGGCGTCCACGCCGCCGCAATCATCAAAGCGTTTCACAAAGGAAACGAGGCGCTCGCCGATTCCGTCTATAGCGGCGTGCCTTCGCATCTTTTCGGACTCGATCAGGTGATCGAAATCGGTCCCATGAGCGGCAAATCCAACGTGCTCTTCTGGCTTGAGCGCCACAAAATGCCAGCCGACGACACCATGGTCAATCGCATCTTCGATGCCGCGAAGCAATCGGCTCGGGTTTTAACAGACGCGGAGATCTCGGCACTCTGCTCCGAGGCCACACGGCATTGAACTGCACAACATCGCGGAGCGGGACCGTGAAACACGTCCTTGTTTGGGTTATCCTCTTCGCTATGCCGGTTCGCTCTTCTCTCTCCCGACACGCCACTCGTTCTGCTTCCTCCATCCAGCTTGGCGAAAACGCGCAGGCGCGCGCGGCGCTGGCATGGTTCGCACCCAATCTAAATTGGATCAATGAGCAGCAAACGCGCCTCACCGAAATTCCCGCGCCGCCTTTTCAAGAGGGTCAGCGTGGGGCGGCGTTCAAAGCATTGCTGTCCTCGGCCGGCCTGAGCGTCCAGGTCGATGCCATAGGCAACGTGATCGGGGAACTGCGCGGCGTGAACGAAAAAGAAATCGTGGTGCTCTCCGCGCATTTGGACACGGTCTTTCCGGAGGGAACGGACGTTAAAGTTCGGCACCAGGGCAGCCGCATGCTCGCGCCAGGAATTTCTGACAACGGCACGGGTCTCGCCGCGCTTGCAGCTATCGCGCGAGCCATTCACGAAGCGCAGATCAAACCGCAGCGTACGATTCTCTTCGTCGCCGACGTCGGCGAAGAAGGCGAAGGCAACCTTCGCGGCATGCGCGCGCTAGTCGATGCCTACCACAACCGCCTCAAAGCGGTGATCGTGCTCGACGGCGCGAGCACCGATCACGTGACGACGATTGCGCTGGCCTCGCGGAGGCTCGAAGTTGTTATCAATGGCCCTGGCGGCCACAGCTGGTCGGACTTCGGCATGCCCAATCCGATTAATGCGCTGGTTCGCGGCTCCGTGCGCTTCATCAATACCAAAATTCCCGCATCTCCGCGCACCACGTTCAATCTCGGACAAATTGAAGGCGGCACTTCCATAAATTCCATTCCGTATGAAGCGCGCCTTAAAGTTGATGTGCGCTCGGAAAGCGAAAGCGAACTCACCCGTCTCGAATCTGCTCTGCGCGAATGCATGGCCGCCGGCGTTCGCGACGAAATGGAATCCTCCCGCGATCGTTCAAGAGGCAAGCTCGAATGGAAGGTAGATCTGCTTGGCAGCAGGCCCGGTGGCGAATTGGCGGCAGAGTCGCCGCTTCTCGCGGCATTGCGCGCAGCGGATGCTATCGTGGAAAACGAATCACGGATCGAGCGTTCTTCCACGGACGCAAACATTCCTCTTTCTATGGGCATTGACGCGATTTCGATTGGCGCGGGAGGCAACGGCGGTGGCGCGCACTCGCTCCAGGAATGGTACGACCCAGCGGGCCGCGAAATGGGATTGAAACGCGCCCTGCTCACGCTGCTTGGAATGGCAGATGTGGCGCCGGAGAAAACGAGATGAAGATTCGCGGAACAAGCCTGCTCTACCTGGCGGGAATTGTGGTTTTGAGTTGCTGCGCCGGAGTGTTTGTTATGCGCGCGAAGGCCCAAGCGGCCCAGGGCGAGTCGCATACCGTCGTCTATCTGCATGGCAGGATTTATACAAATGATCCCGCTCAGCCGTGGGCCGACGCCATGGCCATTCGCGACGGCAAGATTCGCTGCGTCGGCAAAATCGATTTTGTCCTTCTCGAATGTGGCGGAAACGATCCCAGCGCAGAGACCATCCAGCTCAAGGGCAAATTCGTCATGCCCGGGTTCAACGACGCCCACGTGCATCTTGGCAGTGCGGGTGCGGACATGCTCTCTGTGCGGCTCAATGGTGTCGCCAGCATCGAGGAGCTGCAGAAGCGTATAGCCGATGCCGTTGCGCAGCACAAAGAAGGCGAGTGGATCACCGGCAGCGGTTGGGATCACACGCTCTGGGTCGATAAGAAATTCCCCAACAAACAGGAACTCGATGCGGTCGCCCCAAAGAATCCCGTTTTTCTTACCCACGTGTCGGGTCATGTGGCGGTGGCCAATTCACTCGCGCTACGGCACGGCGAAATTCAGCAGGACACCCCAAACCCGCCCGGCGGCATGATCGAGCGCGATGCTGATGGCGCAGCCACCGGCATGCTCGAAGAAGATTCCGCGATGAGCCTGGTTTCCGCCAGGATTCCCGATTTGAAATCCGACCAACGCCGCCGAGGCATCCAGATGGTTCTTGCCGACGCCGCCAAGAACGGTGTGACCTCGGCGCAGGATTTTTCCGATTGGGCGGATTTTCTTGTTTACGTGCAATTGAAGGAAGAAGGGAAGCTCACGCTACGCATCACCGAATGGCTGCCATTTCTTCAGCCCATGGACCAATTGTTGAATATGCGCGCGCAAGGTGGCACGAGCGATCCTTGGCTGAGGACTGGTGCGCTCAAAGGCTTTACGGATGGCGCGCTCGGCTCACGCACTGCCGCCATGCTCGCGCCGTATTCGGATGATCCCTCCACAAGTGGAATCCTGACGAACGATCCTGACAAGCTTCGCGCCATGGCCATCGAGCGCGACAGAGCCGGCTTCCAAATTAATTTTCACGCTATCGGTGACCGCGCCAACCGCGTGGCTCTCGACGTATTCGAAGCCGTCGCTAAGGCCAACGGGCCGCGCGACCGCCGGGACCGCATTGAGCATGCACAAGTCGTGGCACCCGAAGATTTGCCGCGTTTCGCTCAACTAAAGGTCATCGCTTCGATGCAGCCATCCCACGAAACCAGCGACATGCGCTGGGCCGGCTCGCGAATTGGTCCCGACCGCTCCAAGGGCGCATACGCTTGGGCCTCTTTGCTAAAAAGCGGAGCGCATCTCGCCTTCGGCACCGATTACGACGTCGAGCCCATCAACCCCATGCGCGGACTCTATGCTTGCGTAACGCGCGAGCTGCCGGATGGGGGGCCTGCGGGTGGATGGGAGCCTCAGGAGAAAATTTCGCTCGATGACTGCATTCGCGCGTACACCTCCGGCTCCGCCTACGCGCAATTTGAGGAAGGGAAGAAGGGTGAGCTGAAAACCGGCGAATACGCGGACTTTATTGTTCTCTCGAACGACCTCACAAAAATTCCGCCGCAGCAATATACGAAGACCACGGTACTTCTTACGGTTGTGGGCGGCCGCACGGTCTACGCGCAGGATGGTAGTTCCCTCCACTAGTCTGTTGGGGCTTCTCGAAGATCCTGGCAAATTGCTTGCGTCCGGCGTCTGCGAGAGGAAGTGGTGCCAGAAGAAGCGCGCTTGGCTAAATCATGTGTGGCATCGCGCAGTGTTGTAGCTTCTAGCGATCCAGGAGGACGGCCTTCCACGGTTCAATCGAGTAAATCTAAACTTTATATTAGGTCGCGTCTCAGATTCCCGTTGACAAAACCTCCCGGGGGCAATATATAACGCGCTATCACCCTGTGGTGGGCTGCTGTTGCCAAGCGCAATCGAGCAGAACTGTGGCGACTTGGAGCTGCCGCCATGGCGGAGCTCTTTTTGGGGCTGTCGGCTTGCGCTCGAAGCAACTTCATTGCGTCCTATGAAACACTGTAGCGGAATATGGTGTGACGTATGTCGGCACGGCGAAAAGTGATCTCAAGCTTAGATAATTTATAGAGAGCACTCGGTTTAACTTTTTGTGGCGCAATGGTAGCTGGCTTGCAGTTGTTTTTATCATCAGGTTTAGTTTGATTGCCCAATTCAAGGACAGTTTGGATCTTTCAGAGTATTCGGCTCTGCTTGATTTGTTTTACCTGCTTGAGAAGTGTAGGGCTCCAAAGGCCCATCCAGGAGGTAGTTGAATGTCAAGTAAGCGAGTGGCGTTGCTCTTAGCTGCGTTGTTCTGTATTTGTTCTCTTGCTCCGTCTGCCCTGTTCGCTCAAAGCGTATCAACCGGTACGGTCGCTGGAACAGTTACGGACCCGTCTGGCGGTGCCATTGTCGGCGCGACGGTCACGTTGACTGATACTGCGACGAGTATTTCGCGAACGGATTTAACGAATGAAAACGGGAGATATTTTTTCGCGAACGTGGTGCCAGGCAAGTACACGGTCTCTGTCAGCAAGACAGGGTTTCGTGTTTCAAAACTCGTCGATCAGGTGGTAACGGTCGGCGCTTCGCTTACCTTGAATCTTACGCTGGAAATCGGCTCTGTGGCGGAGACTGTCGAAGTTACGGTCACCACAGGTGCCGAGCTGCAGACCCTGAACGCTACCGTGGGCAACACCGTTAGCGGGGACCTCCTGCAGAACTTGCCTTCGATTGGCCGGGACGCAGCCACTTTCGTAACCTTGCAGCCCGGCGTCTCCCCCGATGGTAGCGTGGCCGGTGCGGTGGTTGACCAAAGCACGTTCATGCTCGATGGCGGCCAAAACACGAATGATATGGACGGCAGCATGCAGGTCTACACCCCAAGCTTCGCGGGCGATCCGACCGGCGGTATCGTTTCGAATCAGATTGGCGGCAGTCCGACCGGCGTCATGCCCACGCCTCTCGACAGCGTTGAAGAGTTCAAGGTAAATACGGCGAACCAGACCGCGGACTTCAATAGCTCCGCCGGCGCTCAGGTTCAGGTGGTCACCAAGCGTGGCACCAATGCCTGGCACGGCACCGCGTACGAATATTATTTCGACAATAATTTCAACGCAAACACGTTTGACAACAATTTCAGCGGCACACCTTTGCCCAGTTATCACTACAACCGCTTCGGCGCCTCTGGCGGTGGCCCAATCATTTCGAAGAATATTCTGGGTGGAAAGACCTATTTCTTTGCCAACTACGAAGGCTTCCGCTGGAATAACTCGGTAACTTACGAGCAGGCCGTCCCTTCTGCGGACATGCGGAATGGCATCCTTCATTTTGATGTATGCAATGCTGCCTGCCAGGCTACCGGTGGCCCGGCGCCCGTGCCTACCACCTTTAACATGCTTTCGGGTACGAATTGCGGCCCGGGGGGAAATACTGCATGCGATCCCCGAGGCCTCGGAATCAATTCCCTGGTCCAACAGATGTGGAACAAGTATGAGCCCATCGGCAATGACCCGAGCTGCGGGGCCCTGCTTGGTTCTCGGTGCGATGGAGTCAATGAAATAGGATACAAGGCCAATGCCGAGATTCCCTACACCTCCAACTTCGGAGTGGCTCGTTTAGACCACGACTTTAGTTCAAAGTTCCACTTCAATAGCAGCTACCGCTACTACAAACTGGTTCGCTCCACTACCAGCCAGGTCGACATCGGCGGTTTCTTCCCGGGGGACACACTGGGTACGCCTGCAGCCCTTTCCGTGCGGCCACAGCAGCCATGGTTTTTCGTGGCCGGCTTGACCATCAACGTTACTTCTAACACCACAAACGATTTGCACTACAGCTTCCTTCGCAACTTCTGGTCTTGGTCCAATCCGGGCGGTGTTGCTCAATTCTCCCAGCTTGGCACCGACGTGGGGGGCGCCGCCCTTGAACCCTTTGGCGAGTTCGCTACCACGGCTCTCACTCCTTACAACGTAAACACGCAGAGCGTCCGCACGCGGTTCTGGGATGGCCACGACAGCTTTCTTCGTGACGACTGGACCATGCTGAAAGGCAATCACCTCTTCACGTTCGGTGGCGCCTATCAGCGCAACTGGGATTGGCACCAGCGCTCGGACAACGGCGGCGGCATCAATTACCAGGCCACCTATCAGCTCGGTGACTCTATTGGTGGCGGCAATGTGAACTTCGCTTCAACCAATCCTGCGGGCGTGACCACAACTACGTGGGCTCGCGACTCGGCCGCGGTTTTGGGCATCGTCACTGACTCGCAAATCGCTTACACTCGCTCGGGTTCGAATCTAGCGATCAACCCGCCTCTTACCCACGCGTTTGACCAGAGCACGATTCCTTACTACAACGTGTACTTCAGCGATTCCTGGCACATCAAGCCCTCTTTCACCTTCACATACGGCTTGGGCTGGACTCTCGAGATGCCGCCGACAGAAGCAAACGGCAAGCAGATCGAATTGGTAGATTCCAGCGGCCAGCAGCTCTCCACCGCGGCCTATCTTAAACAACGGGAAGCTGCGGCTCTGAACGGTCAAGTCTACAATCCGACGATTGGTTTTGCCCTCGTTGGCAATACAGGCCCCGGACAGAAATACCCCTATGACCCGTTCTACGGCTCTTTCAGCCCGCGCCTCGCTGCAGCTTGGAACCCGAATTACAGCGATGGATGGATGGGCAAGGTATTCGGCGGCAACAAGACAGTAATCCGTGGCGGCTATAGCCGTGTGTACGGACGCCTAAATGGAGTGGACCTCGTCCTAGTGCCGTTGCTGGGTACCGGTCTAATCCAGGCCGTCCAGTGCCGGAACAACAACATGAATGGAACTTGCATCGCTCCTGCCGGCGGCCTTACCGTCGGCAATGCGTTCCGCGTGGGAACGGATGGCAATAACGCCCCCATTCCGGCTGCTTCTCCAACGCTACCCCAACCGACGTTCGTAGGTATCAACTCCGTCGCAGGTGGCGCTGGTGAAGCGCTGGACCCGAACTTCCGTCCTAACGTGGTGGACTCGTTTGACCTGACCATCCAGCGGCAGTTGGGCCAGAAGTTCATATTGGAATTGGGATACATCGGCCGCAGAATCACTCACGAATACCAGCCGATCAACATCAACTCTGTCCCCTACATGATGACGTTGGGCGGGCAGCAATTCCAAAAAGCCTATGCCGCAGTCGAGACCGGTCTAGGGTGCGCCACCTCCTTTGCTGCTTGCGGCGCGGCCATTCCGAAGGGCACCGCAGCACAGATTGCCTATGCCAATACCTTCGCGCCGCAACCCTTCTTTGAGGCGGCGATGAATCCCGCCTACTGCGCTGGTTTCTCGAGTTGCACCGCAGCAGTCGTGTACAACGAGGGAATAGCCAAGAGCAACTTGGTCAATCAGGCTGTTTGGAGCACTTGGAGTGACCTCGACAACGGTGGCTTCAATTTTGCCCGCAGCATGTTGAATACCCCAATCGCCGGTGGCCCGCTGGATTGCGGTGTGCCAGCCGGAACCGCCACCTGCGGTAGCCAAGGCCAGTTGACCTCCGGAGTCGGCGTCAATGCCAGCACCGGACATGGCAATTACAACGGCGCGTTCGTTTCACTGAAGATGAACAGCTGGCATGGGATCACCCTGCAAGAAAACTTCACCTACAGCAAGGCTCTGGGTACGGGAGCTTTGGTGCAGGCCACGAGCGAGTACACCACCAACGACCCCTACAACACCAACAATGGATATGGGTTGCAGGCCTTCGATCGGAAGTTTGTGTTCAACACCTATGCGATGATCGAAGATCCGTGGTACAAGGGCCAGCACGGTATCATCGGCCACATCGCTGGTGGCTGGTCCCTGTCCCCGATTCTTGCCATTGGTTCCGGCCAGCCCCTTGGCTGCGGCACACTTACCGATGCCCAATCTTTTGGCGCGGCTGATGGTGCGAACTTCTTCACAACCGAAAACTGCGTCTTCACGAAGGGAATCGGCGGTGGCAATGCCTCGCTGCACAATAACGCCGGACCAGGGCAGTTCAACATCTTTGCGGACCCCGCTGGATTGTTGAGCACTCTTCGGGCCCCAATTCTGGGTCTCGACACCAACACGGGCGGCGTTGGCGTGTTCCGCGGTTTGCCGTACTGGAACGTGGATATGAGGTTGGTCAAGGACATTCATGTCGCGGAGCGCGTCAGCTTGCAGTTCCAGTATGTCGTCACCAACGTGTTCAACCACCCAGTGTTCGCGGATCCAGCCGTCGGAGACGCACAAACGGGCCTTGGCGTCGATCCGACCACCCCATCGACGTTTGGCATTGTGAGCTCCCAAGGCAACAACCCCCGGCAGATGCAGTTCGGTCTCCGGCTAACTTTCTAATCTCTTCCGGCAAGTTTTCACAAACTTGCTGCAAAAACGGGGAAGGCCGCCACGGCCTTCCCCGTTTTTCTTTTTATTGGATCCACGGTGGATTACGCGCCATCCTGATGCCACAGCTCAATTTGCGTAGACTGACGCTGAGAGCTGGCCTCGGCGGTCCGGGCGGACGGTTTAGCTTTAAGATTTTGCAACTCTGAGGGATTGCTGCGTCGGCGCACCCGGGCATTGTCACTCTTCGCCGCAGGAATTAAACTGACGGCGCCAGCCGCACCAAGGCAGCGCTCTTCATGACGAAACGTTTCCGCGCCGATCTGTCGCTGGCCTTCTGCAGCTTGCTTTGGGGCGCGACATTCGTGCTTGTCAAAAACTCTCTCGACTATTCTTCGGTCCTTGTTTTTCTCGTTGCGCGATTCACGCTGGCCGCGCTCCTTATGGCCGCCTTCCGCCCGCGGGTCTTTCGCGCCCTCAGAAGGGAAGAGTTGCTCGCCGGCGCCGCACTTGGCTTCTTCATGTTCGCTGGCTACGCCTTCCAGACCGCTGGGCTCCAGTACACCACCCCCGCCAAGTCAGGTTTTGTCACCGGCTCCAGCGTCGTCCTGGTTCCGCTGCTGCTTGGGATTTTCTGGGGACGCCGCCTCACGCTTTGGGTGTACGGCGGAGTATTCGCCGCCGTCTTCGGCCTTTATTTCCTTACGGTTCCTGCGGAGGGCCTCGCGCATCTCAACCGCGGCGACCTCCTTACACTCGTCGCCGCGGCGTTTTACGCCATGCATATCATTCTGGTTGGGGATTACACTCGACGGCACTCGGTTGCAGCGCTCAGCGTGCTCCAGGTTGCGGCGTGCGCCGCTCTAGCGTGGCTCGCAACCGTCTTAGCTACATTTACGGGTTGGCAGACGATGCGATTCGGGTGGCAAGCAAAGTCGCTTCTGGGAATTGTCATCTGCGCCGTGTTTGCCACCGCCGTGGCGTTCTCGGTCCAGCTTTGGGCTCAGCAGTACACAAGTTCAAGCCACGCCGCCATCCTGTTCACGCTCGAGCCCGTTTTTGCTTCGATCACGTCCTACATTTTACTGCGCGAGAGGCTCGGCAGCCGAGCCTTGCTGGGCGCAGCGTTTGTGCTCGCAGGCATCCTGATCGCCGAGATGCTCGGCCCGCCAGCAGCTCCGGAATCGCCGGAGCCTACTGGAGAAATGGTCGAGAGCGGCGGCGGGGCGACGTTGTCGTAGGGGCACGATACATCGTGCTCGTCTCACGCGGCTGGTTCACCGTCACTGGCCGCTTGCGTAGTTCTTTACGTCGACCGCTTCGTACATTGTGGCTGTGGCGGCGTGCGCTTTTTCGTAGGCGGTGATATCCGGCTCGTGCTGTAGCGAAGTACCGATATCGTCCAAGCCTTTGAGCAGAACTTCCTTGCGCGACGGCGCTAGATCGAAGCGGAACATCAGGCCGTGCCTGTCGGCAATGGTTTGATTCGGCAGGTTCACCGTCAGCATGTAGCCTTCTTCTTTTTCCGTGCGTTGGAAGAGTTCCTCGACCTGCTCTTCGCTCAGCGACGCCGGCAGGATTCCGTTTTTGAAGCAATTGTTGTAGAAAATGTCTGCGTAGCTCGGCGCGATGATCACGCGAAAGCCGTAGTCTTTCACGCCCCAGGGCGCGTGCTCCCGGCTCGAGCCGCAGCCGAAGTTGTGGCGCGCCAGCAAAACCGATGCGCCTTCGTAGCGCGGAAAGTTCAGCACGAATTCGGGATTCGGCTCCTCGCCCGGCAAGTAGCGCCAGTCATAAAACAAAATCCGTCCAAAGCCCTTGCGTGTAAGCGCTTTCAAAAATTGCTTCGGCACCATCTGGTCGGTGTCCACGTTGACCCGGTCTAGCGGCGCGACCATGCCAGTGTGCGTATTGAAGGGTTCCATCTAATTCGCGCTCCTCATAAACTCAAATCGTGCTGGGTGAGATCAACTTCACTCTACGGAAGCGACATCCAGTGACCGCACATCGACAAAGTGGCCCGCAATGGCCGCCGCTGCGGCCATTACCGGACTGACCAGGTGCGTCCTGCTGTCCTTGCCCTGGCGCCCCTCAAAATTGCGGTTTGAGGTGCTTGCGCTGCGCTCGTGCGGCGGCAGGACGTCGGCGTTCATGCCAATGCACATGCTGCAGCCTGCGTCGCGCCACTCGAAACCTGCGTCGCGGAAAATTTTGTCGAGGCCTTCTTTTTCGGCTTGGGCTTTGATGCCCCGTGAGCCAGGCACAATCAGCGCCTGCTTAATACTGTGCGCCACGTGTTTACCGGCAACCAGATGTGCCGCCGCGCGCAAATCATCCAGGCGCGAATTTGTGCATGAGCCGATGAACACGCGGTCCACGGGAATGTCCACGATCGGCGTGCCAGCTTTCAGTCCCATATATTTCAGCGCGCTTTCGGTAGCTTTCTGATCGTTCGGGTCGTGGAACGAGCCCGGCTCCGGCACACGTCCAGTCACACTTGTCACCATACCCGGATTGGTGCCCCAGGTGACTTGCGGCGCGAGCTCCTGCGCTTGCAGCTCGACGGTCATGTCAAACTTCGCGCCGTCATCGCTGTTGAGCTTCTTCCATCCCGCGACCGCGTCGTCGAATGCTTTCCCACGTGGCACAAACGGCCGCCCTTCGAGATACTTAAAAGTCGTTTCGTCCGGCGCGATCATTCCCGCGCGGGCTCCGCCTTCAATCGTCATGTTGCAGACGGTCATGCGGCCGTCCATGGTCAAATCGCGGATGGCTTCGCCGCCGTATTCCGCCACATGTCCTGTGCCGCCACTGATCCCGATCTTTCCGATGATTGCCAGAATGATGTCCTTCGCCGTGACGCCGCGCGGGCGCTTCCCGTGGACCAAAATGTGCAGCGTTTTGCTGCGCGATTGCACCAAGCATTGTGTCGCGAGGACGTGCTCCACTTCGCTTGTCCCGATGCCAAACGCCAGCGTGCCAAACGCCCCATGTGTTGAAGTGTGGCTATCGCCGCAAACGATTGTCTGTCCGGGCTGCGTCACGCCGAGTTCCGGTCCGATAATGTGCACTATGCCCTGGTTGCGGCTATTCATGTCGAAGAGGCGCACGCCGGTTTCGCGGCAATTTTTTTCGAGCGCTTCAAACTGGAGCCGCGCGTCGGTATCAACGATGGGCAGGATGCGGTCTTTCTCGGTTGTCGGAACGGAATGGTCCATCACGGCAAACGTCAGATC
>Ga0210409_10005674_pt1 | contig 13084 bp, 10 predicted proteins | sample IncBWH17MmetaG_FD_161649 | JGI IMG/M metagenome (GOLD analysis project Ga0210409, IMG submission 161649) | Forest soil microbial communities from Barre Woods Harvard Forest LTER site, Petersham, Massachusetts, United States - Inc-BW-H-17-M | ecosystem: Environmental > Terrestrial > Soil >...
CATTACCGCGGCGGAAGCCAAGGGCGTTGGCAAACTGCTGTCCAAGCCGCGCGTGATTACCCAGAACAATGAAAAAGCCACAGTGAAGCAGGGTACAAAAATCCCAGTCCAGACGACCATCAACAATACAATTTCCGTGCAGTTCATCGACGCAGTGTTGAAACTGGAGGTGACCCCGCAGATCACCGCGGAAGGCACGGTGTTCATGGATGTGCTTGTGGAGAATACGCAGATCGATCCTGGTATCCCCCGAGTGCAGGGTGTCCCGGCGCTGGACACGCAGTCAGCGGAGACCAAAGTGCTGGTGGCGGACGGCGGGACAGTAGTAATCGGAGGAATCATCATTTCGTCGCAGCGCGTGGATGTGACCGAGGTGCCACTGCTCGGAAGCCTCCCGGTCATTGGACATCTTTTCAAGCGCAACAACGTCGTGATTTCGTCGCAGGAGTTGTTGTTCTTCCTCACCCCGAGAATCACGCCGGGATAATACTTAAACTCAGAAGTGCTACGCTTTCATTAGGGATGAGTTCGAGGAGACTGCGGTCTCCTCGAACTGTTTATGAAGACACCATTCGCGCAGAGAAGACGAGCGCTGCAGGAAAAGATCGCCGCCCGGGGCTTGGCGGCCATCCTCTCGACGAATCCGGCGGAGTGGTTTTATCTGACCGGCTTCACGGGAGAGGCGGGCGCGCTGATCATTTTGCGACGCGGGGGAACGGCGCTGCTAACCGATGGGCGGTTTACCGTGCAAGCCAAGGAAGAAAGTTCGGGAATCCGTGTCGTGAAACAGAAAGGGTCGTTGACTGCAAGCGTAGGGAAATGGCTGCGTGACCGGGGCCGGGGAAAAATTGGATTTGATGCAGCGCAAGTCAGCGTCGATCAATTTCGCACACTGCGCAGGGCAGCGGGCGCACGGGTACGTTGGACTGCCGCTGGGGGTGAAATTGGTTCGCTGCGACAGGTCAAAGAGCCCAGCGAAATCGCGCAGATGCGTAGGGCTGCGCTGCTTGCCGGTGATGTTCTTTCCAGTGCGCTCAAGTTGTTGAAGCCCGGGGTGCGGGAAATTGAGATTGCAGCGGAGATTGAGTACCAGATGCGAAGGCGCGGGGCGTCGGGTCCAGCATTTGAAACGATCGTCGCATTTGGCGCTCGCTCAGCGCATCCCCATGCGCGGCCGACGGAAAAGCGACTGAGGAAAAATGAATTGGTGGTACTGGACCTGGGTGCTATACTCGCCCACTATTGCAGCGATATCACGCGCACTGTTTTCGTCGGACGTGCCCCTGCGCGCATACGGCGATGGTATAGCGCGGTCCAGGAAGCGCAGGAGGCTGCGATCGCCGCAACGAAGGCGGGCAGCACTTGCGGGGATGTCGACGCAGCGGCTAGAGGGGTCCTGGCACGCTACCGGCTGGACCGATATTTCGTTCACAGCACTGGGCACGGACTCGGGCTGGAAGTGCACGAAGATCCCCGAGTGGCCCGTGGACAGAAGCACATCTTGGTCCCAGGAAACGTAATTACGATTGAACCGGGGGTTTACGTGCCGGGCATCGGAGGAATTCGCATAGAAGACGACGTGGCGGTGCATGCGGGTCGAACGGAAGTGCTTACCCGGGTTCCGCGGAACCTTATCGAGATTTGAACAAGCATGAAACCCAAAAAGCCCTCAAAAGGAAGCGCGAATTCGCAGTTTGCCGGCACGGAATTTGAACATATTGAACACCTGCTGAATTTCATGACCGAGCACAACCTCGAGGAATTTGAGTATTCCCGGGGCGACCTGCGGATTCGGCTGAAGAAACCATCGGCGAACATAGCAGTGGGAATGCGGCAGCTGGCAGCGCCCGAGATCATCATTCCTGGGGCGGGTCAAACCCCGGCAGCCAGCGCAGCCGCGAGTTCTCCACCGCCTTCGGAATCCCGTTCCACCGAGGAGTTGCATTTGGTGAAATCGCCGATTGTGGGCACCTATTACGGGTCGCCCAGTCCCGGTGCGGAAGCATTTGTAAAGGTCGGGGCGTACGTCGAGACCGGTCAAACATTGTGCATAGTGGAAGCGATGAAACTGATGAATGAGATCGAATCGGACATTAGCGGCGAGGTGCTGCGGATTTTCGTGGAAAACGGGCAGCCCGTCGAGTACGGCCAGCCGCTCTTCGGCATACATCCGAGCCGGAAGAAGTAGCCGGCACCCCCAGACATGTTCCAGAAAATTCTAGTCGCCAATCGCGGGGAAATCGCGCTGCGAGTCATTTGCGCGTGCAAAGAGCTGGGAATCTCCACAGTGGCGGTTTATTCCGAAGCGGATCGGAATTCTTTGCACGTGCGATTTGCCGACGAGGCCGTGTGCATAGGGCCGCCGCGCAGCAGCGAGAGTTACCTCAACATTCCGCAGGTGATTAGCGCGGCGGAAATCACCAATGTGGATGCTATTCACCCCGGCTACGGTTTTCTGTCCGAAAACGCGAATTTCGCCAAGGTTTGCGAGGCTTCCGAGATCACCTTTATTGGTCCGACCGCGGAAGTCATCGAAATGATGGGAGAGAAAGACCGCGCGCGACGGGAAGTGAGGGCGGCTGGTCTTCCTACTATTCCGGGGAGCGACGGCATTGTCGAGGGCGAAGAGCAGCTGGGCAAAGAAGCGGCGCGAATTGGATATCCGTTAATCCTGAAGGCCGTAGCCGGTGGCGGCGGGCGTGGGATGCGGGTGGTGCGCAATCAAGGTGAATTGCTCTCCGCGTACCAGACGGCCCGTAGCGAGGCGCAGCAGGCGTTTGGGAATCCGGATGTGTATGCGGAGCGATTTCTCGAACATCCCCGGCACATTGAATTTCAAGTGCTTGGCGACCAGCACGGCAAGATCATCCATTTGGGTGAGCGCGAATGCAGCATCCAGCGCCGCCACCAGAAATTGATTGAGGAATCGCCGTCCCCGGGGATGGACGCCAAGCGGCGCAAGGAACTGGGCACGAAGGTGGTGCGCGCGCTGGAAAAGATTGGGTATACGAACGCGGGGACTGTTGAGTTTTTGATGGACCAGGATGGCTCGCTGTATTTCATTGAGATGAATACACGCATTCAGGTCGAGCACCCGGTGACGGAATTGGTGACCGGCGTTGATTTGATCAAGGCGCAGATTCGCATTGCCGCTGGGGAACGGCTGGAGGAGGCGGTGGGCGAAATGCAGTTCTCTGGGCACGCCATCGAATGCCGCATCAATGCCGAGGACCCTGATACGTTCGTTCCGTCGGCCGGGCGCATTACAACGTTTCAAGCGCCGGGAGGCACGGGCGTGCGCGTGGATTCCGCGGCTTACGCTGATGCGGTGATTCCGCCGTATTACGATTCGATGATCGCGAAGTTGATCGTGAAGGGCCGAGATCGCGCGGAAGCGGTGGGGCGAATGAAACGCGCGCTGGAAATGTTTGTGATCGAGGGCATCAAGACGTCGATCCCACTGCATCGGCGGATTCTTGCCGACGCCGATTTCGCGGCGGGGAAAATCGACACGCATTTCATCGAACGGTTGCTGGGAACGAACGGAAAATAGGTTTATGCGTCTTGTTCTGCCAAGGCTGTATGTGATACTGGACGCAACGTTGCTCAACAATTCTCCACACGAATGCGCTCAGGAATTGGCCGCGGCAGGTGTTCGGCTGCTGCAATACCGGGACAAGTCGGCTTCCGCGCGCGATTTACTGAAGACCAGCCGCGAATTCGTCGCTTTGCTGAAACGTCATGAGGCCTCCTTGGTGGTGAACGACCGGCCGGACATAGCTGCGCTAGCCGGTGCCGCCGGTGTCCATGTCGGTCAGGAAGATTTAGATCCGGGACAGGCGCGAGCGGTGGTCGGGGAAGAGATGTGGGTCGGCGCGTCCACGCATAACCTGGAACAGTTTCGGAGTGCCGCTGCGAGTTGCGCGGACTACCTGGCGATCGGACCCATCTTTGCCACTACTTCCAAAGCAAATCCAGATCCGGTGGTGGGCTTGGAGTTGATTCGCCAACTTCGCCCGCTCACGAAGAAGCCGATCGTTGCGATTGGAGGCATCACTCTGGAGCGAGCTGAGGCCGTCATCGCGGCTGGCGCCGATAGCGTTGCGGTAATTCGCGATGTGGTGTGCGCGAAACAGCCGGGCGAACAAGCGCGGCGTTATCTGGAAACATTGGGCGCGGCGAATCAGGCCGCGGCGATCTGAGGCTTGGGCACATGGCGGATACTACGCAGGCGATACAAGAGCCGGTGGCATTGAAACAGGAAGCCGGATTTGTTCGCGCCATTGGGTTGTTCGACGGCACGATGATCGTTGTGGGGTCGATGATCGGCTCCGGCATTTTTATAGTGGCGGCCGGGATCTCGCGCCAGACCGGATCTCCGGGTGGATTGTTGCTGACCTGGATTCTTACGGGACTCCTGACAATTTTCGCTGCGATTTCGTACGGTGAATTGGCGGGGATGTTTCCGCGTGCAGGCGGCCAATATGTTTACTTGCGGGAAGCGTATTCGCCGCTTTGGGGCTTTCTTTACGGTTGGACGCTGTTTCTGGTAATTCAGACGGGGACCATAGCGGCGGTGGCGGTCGGCTTTGCTCGCTACCTTGGCGTCCTGTTCCCCACAATTTCGCCCACAGCTTGGATCATCCCGCCGATTGCACTCTCGTCAAAGTACGCGATAAGCCTGTCCGTGCAGCAACTCGTCGGTATATTGATGATTGTCTTTCTCACCTTTCTCAATAGCCGGGGCGTGCGCATTGGCAAGCTTATCCAAAATGTTTTCACCAGCGCAAAGACGCTCGCGCTGCTCGGCTTAATCTTTATATGCGTCTTTATTGGCCGCAATGCCGCTGCTATCTCCGATAACTTCGACCACTTTTGGACCATCCGCGGAGCGCAAGCTCTCGAACCCGGAGCAGGTTTTCTGCGCAGCCTGGTCCCGACAGTGACCGCGGCGTCCGGCGCATTTGGGCTCTTCGTCGCTTACGGCGTGGCGCAAGTAGGTTCGCTGTTTTCCGCTGACGCGTGGAACAACATAGGCTTCACCGCGGCCGAGGTGAAGAATCCCAAACGCGATGTTGCGCTCTCAATGGCCTTTGGCACACTAATCGTGATCACTTTGTATTGCTTGGCCAATCTCGCTTACCTCTGCACGCTTCCGCTGGCACAAATTCAGAATGCCCCAGACGACCGGGTGGCGAGCGCCGCGCTCGCAGCGGTTTTTGGGCCTGCGGGTGCCGCTATCATGGCGGTGGCCATTATCATTTCCACCTTCGGATGTAACAACGGGCTGATTTTGGCGGGCGCACGCGTTTCCTATGCCATGGCCCGCGATGGACTCTTTTTCAAGTCGACGGGTACCCTGAACCAGAAGGGTGTCCCAGGCAGCGCGCTGATCTATCAGGGCATCTGGATCACTGTGCTCATTCTGCTGCGTACACGACGGGTCAGCGGAACGGGCGAGGTCAGCTACGGGAACCTGTATAGCGACTTGCTCGATTACGTGGTGTTCTCAGCACTACTATTCTACGTGCTGACGATTGCGGGAATTTTCGCGTTGCGAAGAAAGCGGCCAGAGGCTGAACGGCCGTATAGAGCACCTGGCTATCCTTTCGTCCCGCTGGTGTATATAGTTGCGGCGACGGCTATCATGTTTGTGTTGCTGCTGTATCAAACCCAGACGGCCGGCCGCGGCTTAGTAATCGTGCTGATTGGTGTGCCCGTGTATTTGCTTTGGTCACGCAGGTCGGCGGCAGCCAAACAGAGAGCGTAAAATAAATTTGTGAAGGCGCCACGCGCGCCTTGCGAGGTGCTTTCCTAATGGCAACAAGGTCAAATGAACTCGATGCGACTGGCGCGAGCGACCCACGAAGCTGGCTCTTCGTAAAGAAACCGATGAGCATGCTGCTCGCGGAGTGCGGAGAGGCCGGCGAGCACAGCTTGAAGCGCACGCTCGGCGCGGGGCAGCTCACCGCCCTCGGAGTGGGCGCCATCATTGGCGCGGGCATCTTTGTGCTTTCTGGCCTCGGGGCACATTACGCCGGGCCTGCGCTCATGCTTTCGTTTGTGCTTTCGGGCTTGGGTTGCGCGTTTGCCGGCCTTTGCTACGCGGAGTTCGCCGCCATGATTCCACTGGCGGGGAGCGCTTATACCTATGCGTATGCCACGCTCGGCGAATTCTTCGCCTGGATTATCGGTTGGGACTTGACCCTGGAATACGCGATGGGCGCCAGTACGGTTTCGTCGGGATGGTCTAACCACTTCATCGAGCTGCTGAACATTTTTCACATAAGAATGCCGCTGTGGCTGGCCTACGACCATTGGACCGGGCTAAACACGGCGACGAAAATCGTCGCGCGGCAAATGGCTCGCGCTTCGGATGCTACGCTGCAGCCCGGCACCCAAGCCTTTCTCGACAAAGTCGATGTCATCATGAAGGCGCAGTCGCCGGAACTGGCTCAGCAGGCGCACGCGCTACTCAACGCGCCAACGGTTTTCGGTGTGGAGATTGGATTTAATCTTCCGGCTTTCGTAATCGCGCTGGTCATTACCGCGATCCTGGTCATTGGTATTAAGGAGAGTGCGCGATTCAACGCCACCATTGTAACTATCAAAGTCGCGGTGGTGCTGTTCGTAATCGGACTGGGCATTCACTACGTCAACTTCTCCAACTGGGGCCATGACTGGTCTAGTTTCGCCCCGATGGGCTTCGGCGGCATAGGCGCCGGCGCCGCTTACATATTTTTCGCTTACATCGGATTCGACGCGGTCTCCACCACCGCGCAGGAATGTAAGAATCCACAGCGGGATTTGCCCATCGGCATCATGGCGTCGCTGCTGATTTGCACGACGCTCTATATTTTGGTGGCGGGCGTTTTGACCGGCATGGTTCGCTGGCAAGACGTTAATATTGAGGCGCCAATCGCCGAAGCGTTTCTCGACCGCGGCCTGAATGTCGCCTCTCATATCATCACCGTTGGCGCGCTGGCGGGACTCACCAGCGTTATGCTGGTGATGTTGTTGGGACAAACCCGGGTCTTGTACGCCATGGCGAATGATGGGTTACTTCCCAAGAAGTTTTTTGCTTCCGTTCACAAGAAGTTCCGCACCCCCTACAAAAATACGATACTGGTCGGCTTACTGGCCGCAATCGTAGGCAGTATCACACCGATTGATGACATCGGAAAAATGGTCAATATCGGGACACTGCTGGCCTTCATTATGGTGTGCATTGCCGTCATGATCTTGCGCCGGACGAATCCGCAGCAACCCCGGCCCTTCCGCACGCCGTGGGTTCCGGCGGTGCCGATTCTTGGCATCCTCTTCAACGGCTACATGATGTACAAGCTTGGTTGGGTTAACTGGGCGCGTCTCATCATTTGGTTGGTCATCGGACTGGTCATTTATTTCACTTATAGCCGCTATCACAGCCGTGTGCGTGGGGCGGTCGCGAAGTAACTTCTCAACTGGTGCCGTTAGGGCGAACGGAGCCCGTTCGGCTCAAAGCACATCCTTAAGGTAGAGTAGTCTTTCTGTCCAAGGCTGACGTGTGACTGCCGCTTCCAAACTCCGCTCCGCGTGGGAACGCATCTCCCGCCTCGATCTTGCCGCGTTGCTGGTGGCCCTGGCCGGCGGACTGGCCTATCTGTTTGAATTCGAAGGCAAGATTTCCAATTATCTGAAGTTTGTCGCGCTCCTCGCTGCTCTGTACCTGCTGTACCGATTGCTGGCCTGGGGCCGGAATCGCCTGCTCTGGAGCCTGCGCAATCGGCTCATCGTAGCCGGCCTGTTCATCGCCCTCGTTCCGGTTTTGTTGCTGGTGCTGCTTGCGGTGCGCTCTGCGAGTATTCTCTATTCGCAGCTCGCTTCGTATCTTCTCTACGAGGATGTCCAGCGCCGTAAGGACATGCTGGCCGACATTGCCGAGCACATCGCCGCCGCGCATGGTACGCTCCCGCGAAGCGTCAGCGAAGCCGAATCGGAGCGCATCCTGGCTTCCCAATCTCATTCCGTGCATGACCGCGAGCTTCCAGGCCTGACCATCGAATTTTCCGACGACCCAGCGCTCCTGGGAAACGTTGCTAAGGGGAAGCAGTCTTTCGCCGGACTGCTGCAGCAGGACGAGAAGCCTTTACTTTCCATCGTCGGTATCCGGGCCATGCAAGAGCCCAGGGGTGTTCGGGTGGTCACCCTGCGTGTGCCGTTTGATGAAGGACTCCTCGCTAGCATCGCGCCGGATCTTGGAGCAATTCAATTCAATTTAATGCAACGCTACAAGGGCGGCCCCCGGCAGGGCGTGCTGTATACGACTAACGAAGTGCAGTATGAAACTACCCATCGCATCGTGGCCCTTAACCGCTTTCTCCAGCCCGCGATGCTGTGGATCGATTCACCCGTCGACGTCGTATCCCGCCTGGATTGCACCTATGTGGGGCCCGATGGCATCGTCGATCCGGTGCATCCGGTGCTCGCCGTCTTCAACGCGCGGCCCTCGCAGTTGAGTAGCCGCATGTTCAGTTCTCTTGGTGAACTGCGCAACACCTACCTCATCGCATTCGTTTTGATCGTCATTGCTTTCTTCGTGATTTGGGCCGCGGCGCTGGTCACCGGTTTGGCTCTCACCCGCCAGATCACCAAAGCTATAGATGAACTCTATCGCGCGACCCAATATGTGCAGGCCGGGGACTTGTCTCACCGGGTGCGGATCGAGCGGCGCGACCAGCTTGGCGTTCTCGGCGAATCGTTCAACCTGATGACCGGCTCCATCAGCGGCCTGATCGAAGAGCAAAAACAGAGACAGCGGCTGGAAAACGAAATCTCCATTGCTCGCGAGGTGCAAGACCAACTCTTCCCAAGAAGTTTGCCGAAGGTTCCGGGCGTTGAAATTGAAGCCATCTGCAAAGCCGCGCGGGCGGTCAGTGGCGATTACTACGACTTTATTCAACTCAGCCCCACACATTTGGCTATTGCCATCGCCGATATCTCCGGCAAGGGGATTTCTGCAGCGCTGCTCATGGCCAGCCTGCAAGCGGCTTTGCGCAGCCAGGTCTTGGTAGATGGCAGCGAGCACATGAGCACCGCTGAGCTGGTTTCGCGCCTGAACAAGCATCTGGTCCGCAACACGGGCGATGATCGGTTCGCCACGTTTTTTATCGCGGTCTATGACAGTGCGACGCGCAATTTGCGCTACACCAACGCCGGGCATCTTCCATCTTTTCTGATCTGCAAAGATTCCGCGCTGCACCTCGACAAGGGAGGCATGGTCCTCGGCGTTCTTGAGGATTATTCCTATGAGGAAGGTTCCGTTGTCGTAGCTCCTGACTCGCTACTTGTGGGCTACAGCGACGGCTTGGTCGAACCCGAAAATGTCTACGGCGAGGAGTTTGGCATCCGGCGGCTGCAGCAAGCGGCCGTGCACGTGCAAGGTGCCAACCCGCATGTTGTCGCTGAATCGTTGATGACCGCTGCGGAAGAATGGGCCGGCACTCCCGAGCAGGCCGACGATATGACCGTAATCGTCGCGCGTCTCCGATAGCAAATCGAAAGCTGCTTTAGTGATGCTGGTTTGAATCCTCCAGTCGCAGTGTTGTGTCCGTGGCGACCCGACATTCCACTCACCTGCGTTATACTGGCATGCTTCGCTGCGCATCATTTTGAGGAGAGGAATGTCCCTTCGCAATCGTGTGGCATTGATTACGGGCGGCAGCCGCGGTATCGGTCGTGGCATCGCCGTCCGGCTGGCGAAGGACGGCGCGCGCGTGGCTATTGCTTACCGCACGAATAAAGCGGCCGCGCAGCAGACTTTGCTGCAATTGCAGGCAAGCGGCGCTGATTGCGTTGCGGTCGAAACGGACATTAGCGATGCGCCGCGCGCCGAGCAACTCGTGCGCACCGTCGCCGATCGATTTGGACGCATCGATGTCGTGGTAAATAACGTAGGCGATTTTCGCTGGGGCACACTTGCAGAATCTTCGCTCGAAGACTGGCAAAGCATTTTTTCCTCGAACCTTATGACTGTGCTGTATCTGAGCCGCGCGTCCCTGCCGTACATGCGACGCGGGCGTTGGGGACGAATTATCAACCTCGGTGCTGTAGGCGCCGAACGCGCATTCGGCCAAGCAAAAATTTCCGCATACGCCGCGGCTAAAGCCGCTGTGGTGGCACTCTCCCGTTCGCTGGCTCTGGAAGAAGCCAAAAACGGCATCACGGTGAACGTCGTCAATCCTTCCAGCATCGATGAAAAGGAATTGACGCGCGAAGAAGCCAGGCGCATCCGCGACGCGCGCTTTCCCATCGGCCGCCCACCAACAGTGGAGGATGTAGCTGCCGCCGTCGCTTTTTTCGCGTCTGAGGAAGCCGAATACGTGACTGGCCAAGTGGTTAATGTCAGTGGCGGCTGGATGCTTTGAGTCTGTTATTTGGGTCATAGCATTTTTTTGACTTTTATTCCGCTCTTTAGTCCACTGTTTCCATGAAAGTTCTCACCGCTGCCGAGATGCGCGAGGTCGACCGCTTGACAACCGAGCGTTACGGCATCCCTGGTCTTCAGCTCATGGAGACCGCCGGAACTCGCGTGGCCGACGCTTGCGATAAATTTGTTGGCAGTGCCGCGACCCGGCCGACAAAAATTGTGATCTTGTGTGGCAAGGGCAACAACGGCGGCGATGGATTAGTTGCCGCGCGGCATTTACAGTCACTAGGCGCACAGGTGAAGGTCTATCTTTTTGCCGAGCCAACAGAATTGCACGGCGACGCCGCCACAAATCTTCAGCGCTGGATCGCAACGGGCAATTCCGTAATTTCCACTACCGACGAAACCAGCTGGCAGGCCGCGTGGGCGGAAATTTCGAGCGCGAATGTCATTCTCGACGCTATTTTCGGCACGGGTTTCCGGGGGGCAGTGACCGGCGTCATAGCGAAAGCAATTTCGGACGTCAATCGACGCTCGAAAGATGGTACTGCCACATGGCCGGCGCTAATTCTCGCTGTCGACGCGCCGTCCGGCCTTCCTTCTGACGGCCAACCTGCTGACGGCCCGGTGTTGTATGTGCACAAAACCGTAACCTTCACCGCGCCTAAGCCGGGTCAGCTAATCTCGCGAGATTCGGCCGCGGTCGGCATACTGAAAGTCGCCCATATCGGTTCCCCCGATTCGCTGGTCGAAGAGATCGGGAAAGGCTCGCTGCGCTGGATCGAGCCGCGCGAGTTCACGGGGCTTCCGCTCGTTCGCACGGTCGATTCGCACAAGGGTCTTTACGGTCACGCGCTGGTTGTCGCCGGCTCGCTCGGCAAGTCTGGCGCTGCGGTGATGGCCGGTTATGCGACTTTGCGGTCGGGAGCTGGCTTGGTGACAATTGCCACTCCCGATGTCGTCCTCCCCATCATTGCTTCCGCTAACCCTGAACTTATGACGGAGCCGCTGATCGTGACCTCTGAAGGCACGGTCGCAATCCGGAACCTCGCAGAGCATAGCTTTGAACGAATTGGCGAAGCGAAAACCGTTCTCGCTCTTGGTCCAGGCTTAGGGCTTCATCCCGAGACGCGAGATTTCATTCGCAAGGTGGTTGTGCAAACCGAACTTCCAATCATCCTGGATGCTGATGGCCTGAACGCGTTCGCCGGAAACGCGGACAGCTTACGCGATCGCAAGAGCCAATTCCTAGCGATCACACCGCACCCTGGCGAAATGGCTCGCCTCTTGATGTGCTCAACCAAGGACGTGCAGGCAGATCGCGTGAACACCGCGCAAGAGGCCGCGCGGCGCTGGAACGCTCACGTCATCCTGAAGGGCTCGCATACTATTGTTGCTTCCCCTGACGGCTCCGCCTTCGTTAACACGTCGGGCAATCCCGGACTCGCAAAGGGCGGCTCCGGTGACGTCTTAACGGGTGTTCTTGCCGGACTCACAGCCCAATTCAAGACCGAGGACTGGGGGCGTGTCCTTGCCCTTGGTGTCTACTTGCACGGCAAAGCCGGCGAACTCGCTACAAAGGATACTGACGAATCCGGCCTACTTGCCACGGAAGTCGCTAGTGCTGTTCCTCACGCGCGCCGCCAATTGCTTCGGGAGTTGCAAGCGCGTGATTGAAGAAGTAGTTACGTACTCCGCGGAAGAAACTACGCGGTGGGGCAGGGAACTTGCCAAACGCCTGCGGCCCCCTGTCCTCGTCCTGCTCACTGGAGACCTTGGCAGCGGAAAAACCACGCTTACCAAAGGGATCGTCGCTGGACTCGGTGCGGCAGCTGAAGACGAAGTCACGAGCCCCACGTTTACGCTAGTTCACGTCTATGGCGGCGGTGACGCTGCCAAGGTCTACCACGCCGACCTTTATCGCATTGAAGATTTTCATGATTTCGAAACGCTCGGCCTCGAGGACACCTTCGCCGAGCCTGCTGTGGTGATACTCGAATGGTCCGAACGCTTTCCCTTACGGTCGCCTTGGCCGCAACTGCGCCTCAAGCTCGAGCACCTAGGTGGCGACGGCCGCCGCCTCACAATAACTGGCGCATAGTCTGGGCGCCGCTGGACGTATGTTCCACCGCTAACTCTCTAGCCACCACCTCCGCGCCAATTCTTGCCCCTTCCCTCTGCGGCTGCTACGTTAAAAACAGCCCTTCCGGCGAGGTCATGGTCAACAGCATTCTCACGCCCAGCACGACAGAAGCGGCCCGGATCGAACTCAAGAGCTACAACACCACGATCCCTATGGGGTCGCTGGCCATCGGCGTGGACAACATCCACCACGATGTGTTCTTGAGCCCCAGATTCGTCCAGGCCTCGCGCGAATACCTGTTTGACCTGATCCGCCAGAACACCAAGGGATCCTACGTGGCCGGCACGGAGCTGCGTGCGGTCAAAGGCCCTGACCACACGACCTTCCGTAAGCTGCTCACGGACTTCATGCAGAGCGCGATCACGCAGGCGAAATTTCACAAGAACATTGAGATCGATCTTGTATTTCGCCTAGCCCTGCTGAAATTTCTCACTCTCGAAATCGGCAATCAGTTCGCTAACCTTATCCTTGAGGGGAAGGAATGGGTCCGCCAGCGTGGCGAGCACTTTGAACGCAGCCAGCAGGCCCACGTC
>Ga0210409_10005677_pt1 | contig 13082 bp, 17 predicted proteins | sample IncBWH17MmetaG_FD_161649 | JGI IMG/M metagenome (GOLD analysis project Ga0210409, IMG submission 161649) | Forest soil microbial communities from Barre Woods Harvard Forest LTER site, Petersham, Massachusetts, United States - Inc-BW-H-17-M | ecosystem: Environmental > Terrestrial > Soil >...
TCGGAGGCATCCGTAGGCCGCGCCCGTATGGATGGGTTCGGAAGCCGTCCCTAACTGAATCCAAGCCCGCCGGAAATCGGGTCAGAACCCTAGCATGCGACCGACCGACCTCCCGGTTGGGCAGCCAACGAAATTCGAGTCCGTCATCAACCCCAAGACTACCCGGGAACTCGGACTCGCCGTGCCGCCGGCGCTGCTGGCATTCGCCGACGAGGCGGCCGAATAGCTCTGCAATTTGCTGCGATGCATGAGTCTGCTTCTGGCACTTTTGCGACTTGGCAGGGAACCCTACCGAAGGCCGCTTTAGGCTCAGGAACGGACATCACTGATCGGCTCCGTCTACAGCAACAAAGCCAACGCGGCCGAAGAGTTATCCGGTCCACGTCTTATCGGATGGTAGCGGCGCCACGTTCACCTTCCCCACCGACGGGTCAGGGGCAGCCGTTGCGTCACCCATCAGGCCTTCCGAAAGGCATTGCGCGCGACGCAGGAGGGCCGCGGCCTGCGCCGGTGCCGGGCCACTGGCGAGCCCGCACTGCAGCGCGGCGTTCAACACTAGACGCAGGCGGGCCAGGTCACTGGCCTCCGCCGCTCGCCTCAACAGGACCGACAGCAGCAGCGGCGCTGCAGCGTCCTGCAGCTCGGCGCCTCGTTCGGCCATGCGGGCGCACCATTCGGGACGATGCTGGTCCCCTTGCAAAAGGTCGAGGAGGACGGCGCCGGCGCCCCGGCTCGTGCCACGCTTCGGGCGTCGCGACGCCAGGTTTGGCAACCGGTCCTGCCTCGACGCGGCGGCACATAGAAATCCCATCACATAGACGGTGTGGTAGCAGGTCGCCCGCACGTGGCGTTCGCGTTGTTCGGAAGACATTCCAGCGACACGTTGAGCATCGAACCCGATGCCGGGCAGGAAGCCCCGGGAGTCCTGCCGCTCGATCAGGCCTTTTAGCGCAAACAGCGCCGCGGGATGCCAGCGCAAGCGGAGCATCGGCCAGATCCACAGCACTTCCACGGTGAGGTCGCAATCCTCGGCATCGAGGGCAAAGCCCAGAGCGACCAGGGCATCCGCTTCGATGTCCCGGCGCCGTCGCGCCGAAGCGAGCTTCCGTCGCCCCATGTCACTGGCGTAGAGCACCGAATGCGTGAAGGCGTAGATGTCGGCCCGGGAGGCTTTCAAGGCGTCCAACGGCTGGCCCAGCGCCGATGCCGCAACGGCCTCCGACTGGCGCCGCCGCGAAGGCGCACCGTGCGGCCAGATCCGCTCGAGCCAGGTTTGCTCGATCACGCGATGCGGCAGGCGCTCCGGGCCGACCTGTCGACCGAGTTGCTGGGCGCCTTGCAGCAGGCTGTCGAAGGCGGCATCGGCATGGCCCAGCCTGTCGAGCAGGATGTGGGCCATTGCATGGTCGAGGGCCTTGCCGGGATCCAGGCAGACCGCCGCCTGGACCTCCGTGCCGCGCGCCAGGGGAACGAGCCGCGACGCCAGGCGCGCGCAGGCCGTCTCGACCGCGGGATGCGTCGCGTGCAGAGGAGCGACGGCGTACAGCAGCATGGCTGTTTCGGCGACGACCTTCTGAGCGATGCGGCCGAGCGGGCTGTCGGCCGCGGAGTCGATGTCATCCAACACGGCCTTGGCGAAGCCGAGCGCGAGGACGACCTGCCGCGACAGGTCGTCCTCCGTCCAATCCGATGCTAAAGCAGTCGCCATCGGGGCGCGGTTCGCTGACGGGAAGATCAGCGGTTGGCGGCGCCGGCGATCTCGGCCACGTTGACCGTATAGGGCTCCGGCGGGATGCAGATATCCCAGCATCTCCGGCCGATGATGGCTCCGATCGTCTCGCCGCTCACCGCGGCGCGGGCGCCGAACTGGCCCAGGACCTTGCCGACGACTTCGAGATCGACCGCCTTGGATTCAATCAAGGCGCGCGCAACTTCGTTCTGTAGTTCGCTACGATTCTTTGACATGATATTCTCCCGTGAGTAGGCGTCATCGAGATTGCCGGACCTCCGGCGACACAACCCTAGGGCGAGCGCTGCGAAGGCGATGTGGGTTTCCACACACAGGCGTGGCGATCGAAAGAGCGACGCTCGGCCCATTCCCGGCGGGCATGGCGGCCGCTTCCGGCATTTCACCCGATCCGTCGGGCCTGAGGTCGCCTCGAATGACGCTGGCGCACGGCCTTTCACGAAGGGGCGTTGATTTTCTCGTTTTCCCGCGAGAGGCTGTCGTGATGCCAGGACCGGCAACGCGCGCGAGGACCAGGACAATGTCACAGGCGACGATGAGACTGGGAGCACTGTTGATCCCACTCGTGACGTTATGCGGCTGTGCCGTCGTCAACAGCGCGCCACCCCCGGAAGAGGTCGTGCAGCTTCGCAACGTGCGCGATGCCTGCCTGGCCAGGAACGTGGTGGCGCTCGACGACTACCGTTCCGACGCCGCGACGGTCGGGATGGCCGTCGTGGCCGCCTGCCGACAGGAGAACGCAGCGCTCGTGGCCTCCATCGCCGGCCCGGACGGCTTTAGACAAAGCGAGATTGCGCGACAGATCGACCAAAACAGCCGGGACGCCGCGACCCAGATGGTCCTGTCGCACCGCGCGGCGCAACGGTCGTAAACACGCGGCGAGAAGATCTCCTGGACCATCGGCCGCCAGTGCCGTGGGCCATCGGTTTTCCGAGGCAGCACGAAAGATATGCTTGAAAAGGGCGGCTGAGATGCGCTCGTGAGCGCGCACCACTGCGGCCGAAAGGACCGCAGGAGAATCCAGAGGGTGTCCTGGCGCTAATACGACGGCACATATCGTTCGTCGCTCGGCGGGGCGAGCGCGCCCAGCTTGGCGGAGGAGCCATGCCATGACCACGGTTGTGTTCGGCGGCTCGGGGTTCCTGGGTCGGCGGCTCGTGCGCCGCCTCGCCGGCGACGGATTGACTGTCCGCGTCGCGGTCCGCCATGCCGCCCCGGCGCGGCGCATCCTGAAGGCGGCGGGCCTGGACCGGGTCATGGTCCAACGCGCTGACGTGCGCGACCCCGCCGCGGTCGCGGCCGCCATCGCCGGAGCCGTGGTGAACGCAGTTTCGGCCTATGTCGAGCGGGGCGGCGAGACATTCGAGGCCGTGCACGTGCGCGGCGCTGAGATAGTAGCGCGAGGCGCGGCCGCGGCCGGCGTCGCCCGCCTCGTGCTCGTCTCCGGCATCGGTGCCGATCCCCAATCGCGGTCGCCTTACATCCGCGCACGCGGGCGCGGTGAACGGGCGGTCCAGCGGGAATTTCCGAGCGCTACAATCGTCCGTCCGAGCGCCATGTTCGGTCCGGGCGACGCGCTGTTCGGCACGCTGGCCGACCTCGCGCGGCTGTTCCCGATGCTGCCTCTCATCGGCGCCGGCCGCACCCGCCTGCAGCCAGTCTATGTAGAAGACGTGGCGGAGGCCGTCGCTCGCATACTCGCCGACCCCATGACCGCCGGCCGGACCTACGAGACGACCGGGCCAAGCGTCTACACGCTGCGCGAGCTGGTCGAAATCACGCTGCGTCTCATCGGCAGGCGGCGGCTGCTCGTCCCAGTGCCCTTCGCGATAGCCGAGGTCGTGGCGCGGCTGTTCGAGCTTCTGCCGAACCCGCCGCTGACCACCGGCCAGGTTGATCTTCTTAGAATGGACAACGTGGCGAGCGGGACCTTGCCGGGCCTCCAGGACCTCGACATCCAGCCGAAAGCGGTCGCGGAGATCGTGCCGGCCTATATTCGCTGGCCGCGCGCATCGGAACCGGACTGAGCCGTCGATCGGCGGCCCAAGATCGGCGGTCTGTGCTACGATCGGGATGGCGCCATGGAAAAGGCCGACCCACCGGAGACGAAGCCTGCGTTGCCCCGCGAAGCCTCGCGGCCGGACGGGCTGCGCGCGGTTTCGCTCGAGGCACTTGCGCAGATCCTGAGCGCGCACAGCATCTACCTTGAGACGAGCCGGAAGCAGGGGACGCGCGCCGATCTCAGTGCTGCCGACCTCACGGGATGCGATCTTTCCGGCAAGGCGCTGCGGCGGATAAAGCTCGACCATGCACGCTTGCGGAACGCCAATCTCGCAGACGCCAATCTGCAAAGAGCAAATCTGATCGGGGCCGACTTGGGTGGCGCCTGTTTGACCGGGGCCGATCTCGCGGGCGCCCGGTTATCCGGCGCCAACCTCGATGCGGCTGCGCTCGATGCGGCGAGTTTCGTCGGCGCGGACTTGGAGTTTGCCCTCATGACGAAGGCGGTGTTGCGGCGAGCCTGCCTGCGGGGCGCCGATATGAGTGGGACCAACCTCGAAGGGGCCGATTTGCGCGAAGCCGATTTGCGCGACGCGAACCTCCGCGGCGCCAACCTTCGGCGGGCACGCATGGATCGCGCGGATCTCCGGGCGGCGCGGCTTGGCGGCGCGTTCCTGGACGGTGCATCGTTGCGACAGGCTGACCTTCGGGGCGCCTATCTTCGCGTGGCACGGTTCGACGGCGCCGACCTCTCGGCTGCGGATTTGCGGGAGACGCAAGGCCTGGTTCGTGCCCAACTCGCCACCGCGCTCAGCCTGGCAGGCAGTCGTCTGCCAACCGGACTGGCCGCACCGGAATAGCCGATGGCCGACGAAGCGCAACTCGCGGTGCTGAAACAAGGCGCCGATGCCTGGAACGCGTGGCGGGCGGCGCATGCGGGCACGCCGGCCGACCTCGCGAACGCGAGCTTGCGCGGCCTCGACCTCGCCAAGGCCAACCTCTGCGGCGCTGATTGTCGCAAGGCAGATTTGCGCGGCACAATTCTTAGCGGCGCAACATTGACCGACGCCAATCTCGCCGGCGCCAATTTCTTCAAATCGGTCCTCGATGCCGCCGATCTCGCCGGCGCCAATCTTATCGGCGCCCAGTTCCTCAATTGCGCACAGCTCAAGACCACGCGGAACTGGCAATCAGCCTTCCGCGATCCAGACCTTGCGTGCGGTGCTCCTGTTCCCAGGATCGCCGACCCACCATGAATGGCACGAACGGGGTTTCGGCTCTTGATCGGATGGCGCACGAATTTCTGCGCAATGACGTACTGGTGACCTTGTCGCATCGAGCCGAGGTCCTCGGGCCGTACAAACGGCACTCCCCTGCGGGCTTTACTGCCTACGCCATCAAACCTTGACCACTGTGGCGTATCTGGGGAATGTCCCATGGATCCTGCCAAGAGGAGATAAGCCATGATTAAAGTGAGCGTTATGTACCCCAACACGCCCGGAGTGCGCTTCAACCACGAATACTATCGGGACAAACACATGCCGCTCGTCAAAGCCCGGCTAGGCGATAACTGCAAGTATTACACGGTTGATAAGGGCCTCGCTGGCGGAGCGCCTGGCGCACCGGCGACTTACGTTGGAATGTGCCACATCTTCTGCGACTCGATCGAGGCGTTTCAGGCCGGTTTTGGGCCTCACGCGCAAGAGATCATGGCGGACATCCCGAACTACACTGACCAGGCCCCGGTCATCCAGATCAGCGAAGTCGTCGTAGGCTGACGACGCGCTGATAGTTCTTGGCGTGGATCTCGAGGAAGCCGGTCGCCAGCCGACCGACTTGTTACTTCACGTCCGCGAGGAACTTCGGCGTCAGAAGCCAGCCGATAAGCGCCTGTTTGGAATCCGAAGCCTCGGCACCCGGCGTTCCGGCGGCGGCGCCTTTGATCGCCGGCGACTGGCGCGTAACCTGCGCGGTGTACGTACCGTACACCGTCGCGCTCACGCGGGTGGTGGCGGTGAAACCGTCGATCTGCGCCCCCGCAGCGACGGGCTTCGTCACCGTCCAGGTGAGGTTGGGTGTGCCCGGGTGGGGTCTTGCGAACTGGACGTGACGCCTATCGCCGGTCGTTCCTGCGCGCCATGAGATAAAGCAGCGGTGAGAGCGCCAGAATCAATGCCATCGCTCCCCCGAACACCTGCCCGATCACGCGTGTGCTGTCGGCTGTCGCATGGGGCGATGTCATCGCCAATCCATGAAGCCAGATCCAGCCACCGAGAAGCAGCAGTTCGACGACCACGATTGCGATAATTGTCCGTTTGCGCTTCGACATTCCAGTCCCTCCCCCTTAATGCCCGCGTCGCACGCGCCTTTCCGCTCTCGATATGCCACGCCGGATTTCGGCGACGATGGGAATCGACACCTGCAGCGGCTGAAAGGCGTCGCCAGCAAAGTGGCTCGAGATCCCGATGGGCCTTGAGGTCGTGCCGCGGCTCGCCTGCCCTGCGACTGTCGCGTCAGGCGACGTTCGTCGGGAAGCGCATGCGGCATTGCGAGGTCGCCAGCTCGTCGGCCGGCACGGTCTCGGGTTCGTCATCCGAGCCGCTCAGCAGCTCGTCCATCCGAGCGAGCGTATGGCGGCCCACGCGGCCGTCCCACTCGCCCGGCTGCTGGGGGAACTCACGCCGCTGGAAGGCAATCACCGCCTTGTAGGTCTCCTGCCCGAAGATGCCGTCCGGCTCGCCGCTCGGGCCGTTAGGAAAGGAGATCGGCATGGGAAAGCCCAAGGCCAGGAGCGCGTTCTGAATGCGTTTCACCGCCTCCGGTTCGTGGGCGCCCATTTTTACCGACGGGCCGCCCGACGCGGCCAGTTCCAGTCGCGGGCTTCCCGCCAGGATGTCGGACTTGAGCGTCATCGGAACAGCCCCGCGGTGGCGAGCGCCGTGCGCAGCGACGGACGCACGAAGGTGACGCGGGCGTTGCTGAGCGCGGTGTCCCACGCCGCCTGCATCGTCGCGTTCAGGCCGTGATTGGTATCGAGGTCGTATTTGTCGTGGATGGGCTGGACGTTGAACAACCGGCTCCGCATGCCCCGGATCGCAGCCGCCCCTGCCTGCGCGCTGGCGAATGCGCCGCCACTGATCGTCAGCAGTTCGTGGAAGACGTCGCCCGCGTTCAGCATGCTGATTTCATAGTGGCCCTGCTCGTGGTTGAGCAGGCTGGTCTGGAATGCGACCGGGGAGGTGAGCACCCAGGACGCCACCCACATCAGGGCCGTGTTCAACGTCACCGTGACGTTGGGGTCCTCGACCATCATGAAGTTGGGCGGCTTGAGGTGCGCGGCCCGCCGGAAATGGAAGCTGTTCGGCCGGATGTTCATGTTGACGGCAGTCTGCGCGCCCGTCGTCGACGCGCCCGGTGCCGGAGCCGGCAATGTGCGCGTCCTGAAATCGGTAAAGGCCAGCCGCCTGAAGGTGGCATTCGCGGGCAGGAACAGGACCATGCGCGAACCGTCCAGGTGATTCCAGATACCCGCAATAATTGTAGTCGGCAGGGCCGGGCCGGACAATGTCGATTCCGGTCGGTGCCGCATCCAACACTTGCGGAGCGCCACCTTGGCACGCTGCGTGTCCGGCGGTCTGTGACAGTTGCCACGCAGCAGGCTCGAAAAAACATGTCGCGCACCAGGCGGCCGTCCTTGCCGCCGAAATGCGACGCGCTTTGAACCGGGCTATTATGGATCTGACGCAAGGAGGTGGCCCGCGCCATGAGAATACTTCTCGCTGCAGTTCTTGCCTTTGTGCTCGCGCCCGTGCTGGCGCGCGCGGAAGGCTGGCAAACCTCCTCGGCAGAAGCCCAGGGCATGAGCTCGCGCGAGCTGGCCGGTCTTGTCGAATTCGGGATCGCCAACGGCATGGACAGCGTGCTGGTCGTGCGCCATGGCAGCATCGTCGCCGAAGCCTACTACGCGCCGTTCGCCCCCGGGATGAAGCACCGGATCAACTCGGCCACCAAGTCGGTGATCGGCAGCCTGGTCGCCATCGCGCTCAAGGACGGGCTGCTGGCGAGCGTCGACCAGCCGGTGCTCGGCTTCTTCCCCGAGCGCTCGTTCGCCAATGTCGACGCGCGCAAGAAGGCGCTCAGGCTGCGCCATCTGCTCGACATGACGTCCGGCCTGGAGTGGGACGAGCCGCTGAGCGGCGCGTCCTTCGAATCGCTCCTGCAAATGGAGCGCAGCCCCGACTGGGTGCAGTTCATCCTCGACCATCCCATGGTCCGCGAGCCCGGCGCGGCGTTCGAGTACAATAGCGGCAACCCGCATGTCCTGTCGGCGATCCTGTCGATGGTCACGGGACGGAGCGCGCTCGACTACGCCCGGGAAAAGCTGTTCGGGCCGCTCGGTATCGAGGACGTGTTCTGGCGCCACGACCCGCAGGGCGTGTTCGCCGGCGGCGCCGGTCTCTATCTGCAGCCGCGCGACATGGCCCGGCTCGGCCAGCTCTGGCTCGGCGACGGTGTGTGGAAGGGCGAGCGCCTGATGGCGCCCGGCTGGATCGACGCGGTGAGGCACGCCTCGGTCGACATGGGCCTGGGTCCCCTGCTGCGCTACGCCAACCTCTTCTGGTCGGAGCCTGCGAAGGGCGCCTACCTGGCCGTGGGCTACGATCGCCAGCTCATCGCGGTCCTGCCCGACCTCGATGTCGTCGCCGTCTTCACCGGCGGCAAGCGCGTCAGCACCGCGACGGGCATACCCAGCATGCCAAGATATACGCTCTCGGCGGTGCTCGACCGGCTGAAGGCCGCGGTCAAGTCGGACGGAGCGCTGCCTCCGGATCCGGCAGCCCTCGCTCTGCTGGCCGACAGGACGAAGGAGGTGGCCCAGGAAGTCCGAACGCAGAGCGCGCCGCCGTCGCCGCTTGCCGCGGCGATCTCCGGCAAGGTCTATCGCCTGCAACCCAACCCGGCGGAGCTCAGCAGCTTCTCCCTGACTTTCGAGAACGGCACCGCCAGCTACGCCTACGAAGTCGGCGGCCAACGCTTTGGCGGTCCCGTCGGCCTCGACGGCCTGTTTCGCGTCGGTGGCCACAGGCTCTATGGGCCGAGCGCCGCCAAGGGCGTGTGGCGCGACGACAAGACGTTCGAGCTTGAGGCGCAGACGCCGGGCAACGACGATGTCAACATCGCGACCTTGACCTTCGACGGCACGAGCGTCAGCGCCCGCGTGGCGACTCTGGGAACCTGGATCGAGCTGAAAGGCGAAGCGGATTGAAAAAGGGCAGGGCGCGCTCTCATGCTCCTCTGCTCCTTGGGGGCAGGGCTATCGCATATGACTATTTATTCCGTCATCCCGAGCGAAGCCGCCAGCTTGCCCCGAGGGAAGTCGAGGGGGCGGCGTAGCCGAGGGACCTCCTCTTGTCGCCGGGGCAACAGAAAAGGTCCCTCCACTGCGCCTCGCTGCGCTCGGAAAACCCGGTCTGGACGCTCAATGGCGATGTGAACAAGCCCACCTTCAATCCAAGCGTTCGGATCGCCGGCAAGCAGACGGTGAGGGATGCCGAAGGCAACTGGACCGGAGAATGGGCGCGCGACGCCGATGGTAATCCCGTCGACCGCTGCTGCCACTATTTCTTGAAAGAAGGCCAGCTTCAATTCCTTGGCGACTGCACCCACGCGCTCAAGGGACAGACCGTGCCGCTGCCCGAGCTGCCATCGTGGCTTCGCGACTGACATTCTGAGATCGCGCCGACGGCCCCTCTGCCGGCGTCGATGCGGCGGAGATCAGAGCCCGCTGCTGTCTCCCTAAGGCGCTTCATGCGCCCACCTCATGCCCGCTGCCCGAAAGGGTGGCGGGCGTTTCTTTTTGTCCAGGCGTCTACTCGGCTGGGAAGCCCCGTTCCAATGGGCGCCGCTGAATGCCGAGCAAACGATCGGCCGCAGCGCGGATGTAACGCCGGCCGGGAACCTCGACCACGTGATAGACGCCCGTGGCAAAGATGATCGCCAAGACAATTGACGACATGAGGTTCACGGCGTGGAAGAACGCGGCCGTCTGATCGTAGATCTCGAAAGAGCGGGCATGAAGCGCCAGCGGCGGGATCATGGCGTGGAAGAGATAGAGCGAGTACGAGATCGTTCCGATGTAGACGATGGATCGTCCGGATAGCAGCCGATTCGCAACACTGGCGGATCTGGCACCGACCATCAGTGTTGCCGTTGCCAGCGCGGCGGGCAGCGCATCATTGGTGTGATCAAGCCACCCCGCGATGCAAAGGCCCTGGACCACTACAAGACCGATGAAGCCGAGCTCGCTGGCAAGCCTGGCCGCCGGTGCCGGGATCCGCAGAAGCGATATCCTGTATGCAGCGACACCGATTCCGAATTGAAGAGCGACGGTGTACGGCGAGAAATGAAATAGCCAGAGATACCAGTCGCCCTCGCGCCATCCATCCGGCATGAGGATCTCGCGCATCGTCCAAGCCGCATCGATCAGTAGCCAGATGGCGGCGAAGAAGACCAGGCCAAGCATTAGCGTCCGGTACCGCCATCTCGGCAGCATCGAGACGAGAACGACGCCCAGCCCGAATCCGAGATAAAGCGCGCATTCGACGCTCAGGCTCCACGAAACATGGAAATGGTCATTGGACGCCAGCTCGCCTCCGTATTTGATCGGCAGCCACGCCTGCCAGAGCAAGAGATGCGGCGCGAGATAACTTCGGGCGCCGGGATCCGACAGGTCCTGAAGATCTGGCCACGTCAACACAATCATGATGATGAAGACGAAATACGCGGGGTAGAGCCGGGCGAATCGATAAAAGAACAGTCGCACCAGATTGAAGGCAGGACGCTCTCGCCAATCCCAATGGCTATAGCTCAGCGCGATGACAAAGCCGCTCAACGTGAAGAAGATGGCCATGCCGATATCAGAAGCGCCCGCCCACGGGATGTTTGGCAGCGCTTCGGTTGTCGTGACCTTGGTCCAGCTCCAGTAGTGCGCGACGACGACGAGCAGCGCCGCTACGCCGCGCAGGCCGGTCAGTGAAGCGATCTCTCCCTTGGGTTTCATGTTGCGCATGCTGCCCCCGGGACGTGCGGTCGCGCAAGGCGTGCAATCGAGAAAGAGCGCTGCAGGTCAAGTTTGACGGCGGCTGATTGTCAAATCGCGGATGCACGCTCAATTGGAAGCGCATTGCCTTCTTCGTCGCAATGCTCCTCATCGGCTTCTAGTGTCTGCGCGGAACATGAATCATGAGCGCCGGCCTGACGGCGCCGGGCAAATAGAAAAGGGCGCTCCCTTTTCTCGGGAGCGCCCTTTTCGCATCGATCGTTAAAAGCTCAGCCCTTGACGAAGGGGCACTTACCTTCAGCCAGCGGCCGGAAGGCTTTGTCGCCCGGCACGGTGGCGATCAGCTTATAAATGTCGTCCTTGCCCTTGGACTCTTCCGGCGACTTCACCTGGAACAGGTACATGTCGCGCACCAGGCGGCCGTCCTCGCGCAGCTTGCCGTTCTTGGTCATGACGTCGTTGACCGGCAGCTCGCGCATCTTGGCCATCACGGCCTTGGGCTCGTCGGTGCCCGCCGCCTGCACGGCCTTGAGGTAATGCAGGGTCGCGCTGTAGACGCCCGCGGTCAGCATGCTGGGCAGCCGGTCCTTCTTGGCGCGATAGCGCTTGGTCCAGGCGCGGGTCTCGTCGTTCTGATCCCAGTAGAACGACTCGGTCAGCACCAGGCCCTGCGCCACCGGCAAGGTGAGCGACTGCACGTCGGTGGCGAACACCAAGAGGCCAGCCAGCTTCTGGCCGCCCTTGACGATGCCGAATTCACCGGCCTGCTTGATCGAGTTGATCGTGTCCTGGCCGGCATTGGCGAGGCCGATCACCTTGGCCTTCGACGACTGGGCCTGCAGCAGGAAGGACGAGAAGTCCTGCGTGCTGAGCGGGTGCTTCACGCTGCCCAGCACCTTGCCGCCGGCCGCCTTCACGACCTCGGTCACGTCGCGCTCCAGCGCGTGGCCGAAGGCATAGTCGGCGGTGAGGAAGAACCAGGTATCGCCGCCCGCCTTCACCATGGCGTCGCCGGTCACGTGGGCCAGCGCATAGGTGTCGTAGACCCAGTGCGCGCCGGTCTCCGAGCAAGCCGGGCCGGTGAGGTCGGCCGAGGCCGCGCCGGTGTTGACGTCGATCTGGCCTTTTTCCTGGCTGACCTTGCGGACCGCGAGCGCGACCGAGGAGGTGCCGAGGCCGGTGATCATCTTGACACCGTCGACGTCGTACCAGCGCCGGGCGATCGAGGCGCCGACATCGGGCTTGGTCTGGTGATCGGCCGACAGGATCTCGACCGAGCGGCCTAAAACCTTGCCGCCGACATCGTCGATGGCGAGCTGCATGGCCTCGACTTCGCCGGCGGTGAGGTCGCCATAGACCCCTGAGAAGCCGTCCATGACGCCGATCTTGAGCGGCGGCGGCGTCTGGGCGAGGGCTGATGGGCCGGCGAGGGCGAGCAGGCCCAAGGCGGCCAGTCCGGCAACGGCTGCAGCCGCGCCGGCATACCGGACAGAATTTCCAACTTTCATACGCCAATCCTCCCAGTTGCGGTTCCCCCCGCAATGGGCCGAAATCTAGCGGCGGCGCGCGCTCCCCGCCAGTGCCTGCCAGCGCTGGACAGCAGCGCCAAGCTTCGATTAATTCGCCTCACCGCAGGGGGGCGGATGGCCGAAGAAGAAGTAATTCTCGAGGCGGAAGGGCTGACGAAGGAGTTTGCCGGCTTCGTCGCGGTCAAAAACGTCGATCTGCGCGTGCGGCGCCACACCATTCATGCCCTGATCGGGCCCAATGGCGCGGGCAAGACGACCTGTTTCAATTTGCTCACCCATTTCCTGACGCCGACGCGCGGCCAGATCCGCTTCAACGGCCGCAATATCACCGGCAGTTCGCCAGCGGCCATTGCGCGCATGGGGCTCGCCCGCTCGTTCCAGATCTCCGCGGTCTTCCCGCATCTTTCGGTGCGCGAGAATGTCCGTGTCGCCCTGCAGCGCAAGCTGCGCAATTCCTTCCAGTTCTGGCGCTCCGAACGGGTGCTGGGCGCACTTGACGCACGCGCCCTGCAGCTCGTGAGTGCTGTCGGCCTCAGCGCCTTCGCCGAGCTGCCGGCCGTCGAGCTGCCCTATGGCCGCAAGCGCGCGCTCGAGATCGCCACCACCCTGGCGCTCGATCCCGAGATGATGCTTTTGGACGAGCCGATGGCCGGGCTGGGCCAGGAGGATATCAAGCGCATCGCCGCCCTGATCCGCGCCGTCGCCAAGGACCGCACCGTGCTCATGGTCGAGCACAACATGTCGG
>Ga0210409_10005680_pt1 | contig 13080 bp, 6 predicted proteins | sample IncBWH17MmetaG_FD_161649 | JGI IMG/M metagenome (GOLD analysis project Ga0210409, IMG submission 161649) | Forest soil microbial communities from Barre Woods Harvard Forest LTER site, Petersham, Massachusetts, United States - Inc-BW-H-17-M | ecosystem: Environmental > Terrestrial > Soil >...
CGAAGAAGTCTGCCTTTCCCTCCATGGGGGGCCGGAACCGGAGCAGGCTCTTGAGGGAGGCGTCGATGCCGTCGAGCACGTCGCTCTCGGGACCCTGGACCTTGGGCTCGCTGTCCACGAGGTAGTAAACGCCCTCCGCGGGCCCGGGGTCGGCCTTGATCTGGGAGGCACCCTGGCAGCGGTGGCTGGAGCGGGCCAGGCTCCCGAACTCCTGCCAGGACATGCCGAGCAGCGGGTCGTAAACGCCGGTCGGGACGCGCACCGGCGTTCCCCCGATCTTCTCCGGGAACCCGCCCGTCCCTCCCTGGTAGATCTTGCGGGCCTGCCAGGGGCGGAGTCCCGCCCGAATCTGCTCCGGGAAACGGGTCGGATCGGCGGCGGCCCGGAAGGCATCCTTGGCCAGGCGGGCCGAGGCCTGGTGGTGGAGGCCGCCCCCCCCCGCCTCGAGGGGGAGGGTGAGGATCACATCCGGCCGGAACGCTCGCACGACCCGCACCACGTCCCCCAGGGTCTCCTCCCGCCCCCATTTCTGGAACGTCTCCTCCACGCTGAAGGAGTAGCCGAACTCGTAGGCCCTCGAGAAGTACTGCTCCACCGCGTCGTAGCGGTGCAGGGCCAGGAGCTCCTCCGTGCGCAGCACGCCCAGGGCATCGAAGAGCTCGGGGCCAATGGCGTTCTGGCCGCCTTCGCCGCGGGTCAGGGTCAGAAGCCCGGTGCGGAGGCCGAGGCCGCGGGAGAGCCGGACCAGCACTCCGTTGTGCTCGTCGTCGGGATGAGCGGTCACGTACAGCACGCGGCCGGTGACGGGCAGCCGCCGCAGGGCCAGGCCGAGCCCATTGCCGCCCTGGTCTTGCGGGAGGGGGACGAGCTGGGCCCGGGCGGGGGCCGCCACCGTCTGGAGGAAGACCAGGAGCAGGGCGGCGCGATAGAGGACGCGGCGGAAAGCGATCATGAGGGCTCCTTCCTATAGGGAATTCTAACCGGGGGCGGTTGTGGTAGCCTCCGCACGTGCCCGCGCCCAAAGACGGCGAGCCGCCCAAGGCCGTGGCCGCCCTTCTGGCCCGGGTTGAGGAGGACGGGGGTCACGTGCTGGCCGTCTATCGCGAGCCCCTGGGGGGGCACTGGCAGGCCTTCTGCGCCCTTCCCCTGGAGAAAGTCGCGGCCACCCCGTACCAGCGGGACCTCTCCCCCACCCATGCGAAGCGGCTGCAGGAGATGGTGCGGAAGGTGGGCCGCTTCATCGACCCGATCGTGGTCGTCTCCCCGCAACCCGGGGTCTACTGGACGCCCAACGGCCACCACCGCCGCACCGTCCTCGAGAAGCTGAAGGCGGAGTGGGTGCCCGCGATCCTCATCCCGGACGCCGAGGTGGCGTATCAGATCCTGGCCCTGAACACGGAAAAGGCCCACAACCTGAAGGAGAAGTCGCTCGAAGTGATCCGGATGTACCGGGGGCTCGCCAAGGAGGACCCGAAGAGCGGAGAGGACGACTACGCCTTCCAGTTCGAGGCCCCCCACCTCATCACCCTCGGCCTCCTCTACGAGGAGAACCGCCGCTTCGCGGGCGGCGCCTTCGCCCCCATCCTCAAGCGGGTGGACAAGTTCCTGAAGGGGAAGCTTGGGGAGACCTTAGAAACGCGGATCGAGCGGGCGGACAAGGTCCGCGCCGTCGACGAGGCCTTGGCCAAAGTCGTGGCGGCCCTGAAGAAACGAGGGATCAACCATCCCTTCGTAAAGAACTACGTGCTGGCACGCACCACGCCCCTGACGCGACAGCGCAAGACGCTGCCCTCCTTCGACCAGACGTTCACGAGGCTGCTCGCCGCCCTCGAGGGCTTCGACCCCAGCAAAGTCCGCTACGAGGACGTGCAGCGGTCCTCCGTCTACGCGGCACCCGCCGGGGACTAGGGAAGGGCACCGCCCGTCAATCGCGGAGCATCGAGGTCGCGCTCGGTGCCGCGGACGGAGATCGTAGCGTCGCGAGTCCGGCGCGCCGCGGGGCGGTGTTGACGAGGGGACTCGGGCGCTCGCGCAGGGGACGAAGCTCTTGCCGTCGCCAGGCAGGCGCCCTTAGACTGGATGACCAGCGGGGAAGCCTCCTCGTGGCGGCCTCGCAGGGGCAGCACGTCTCGAGACCGACGCCCAGGGCGTGTTCAGCACCGCGGCGGGCGGGGGCGCGGTTCCTAAGCTCGGGGGTAGCATGCGTGCACTGCGGCCCAGCCTCGGTCTTCTTCTCCTCCTGGCCGCCGTCGCGCCCGGTCGCGGCGGCCCGGAGGCCCAGGTTCAACCGCCGAAACTCACGGGGCCCCCCGAGCCGCCGTGGAAGTATCGAAACGAAGAGGCCTGGATCGCCTCCGAAATTACCCGCGACGTCGTGGAGATGGTCGTGTATTCGAAGGACCGCTCCCTGGTGGACTCCGGTGCGGTCACCGTCGCGGCCCAGGCCTCACCGAGCTCGCCCGCGGCCCCCCCGAGCTTTGACGTGAGCCTCGCCCTCGATCCGAAGGCGGCCCCGGTGCGAGCGGTCGTCGTCCTCGATGAGCACCTCTGGTCTCCGAAGAGCTACTCCGGCGTCGCCCAGTTGTTACTGGGCCGCTCGGGTCTGAATGCGGCGATGTCAGCCGCTACGGAACAGGGTTCGCTCCTCGGGGCCCTGACCGACCTGCGGGCCCGCAACCTCGAGCGGGAGAACCAGCGCATCTCCGGCATGTTGGCCGCGAACATGCGGGACCCCCTGGCTCATGAGCAGGCGGCCTTCCTCCTAGGGGCATTCGGGTTGCGCGATTCGGCGGGGTACTTTTCCGACAGCCGGCGGACCCTCTCGCGCATGACCGCGCACCTCGCCATGGCACAGGCGCTCCGCGAGGCCGCGCCCTCGAGCCTAGAGAGAACGTACGCAGAGATTCTGCTTCTGACCCTGGTGGGCCGCCAACGAGATGCACTGGACCGGCTCGCTGCGCGCAAGGCCGCCGCCCTGGTCCTGCCCGCGGAGACCGCCTGGGTCAACGCCCTCAGGATGCGGAACACTCACGACTATCGAGTCCTGGCCGAGCCTTCGAAGGCGAGCCTCCTCGAGCGGCTTGAGTACTTTCGCGCTCTGTCTACAAGCCTGGGCGGTCCGGAGGTTCTCGAGTTCCTGGCGAAGCTGCGACCCGAGACGGTACCCGACTGGGGCCGAATCAGCCTTCAGGAGAACCTAGGGCTCGAGACCGGGCACACCTTCACCCCCACGGCGCTGGATGCCGAAATCGCCGAACTCGGGGAGCTCTGGAAGCTCTCGCGGGGCCAGGCTCTCAACCCCGGTGCGGCCCCGAGTGTACTTGCCCCTAATGTAATCAACACGTTTCCCGTTCGGTGTATCGCCCGGCGGGAGGACGGGAAGATCCGCCCGCAAGCACTCGACTGGGGCACCTGGGCTGACTGCTCGCAGAGGCATCTTTGCCACGCCCTTGTCGAAGGCGATGTCTTCATTGGGCGGGTCATACACGTCAAGGCCGCGGGCGCGGCCTTCCGAGAAGAGGGCGCACGCAAGTTTGGATCGCTTCGGCTCTACCCGCTCGTCTCTTTCGCGTGGCAAACGGAGCTGTTCGCCGCCCGGACGAGGAGCGCAAGCGGGCAGTCAGAGGAGCCCATCTTGGAGACGAGCAAGATCAGATCCGAGGCGGCGGCATGTGAGAACACCGTCCCCATGTTTCGGGACGCCCCTGAGATTGTGACCGTCGCAAACTGGGACAGAGTATTTCGCGCCTGCTTCCATGCTCGCTCCACGGCCCTTTTTTTCTATGGGCGCTGGTTCTCGGGGCCGTTTCCTCCGGGAACGGCATTCGACCTCGATTACCGAGTGTCCGCTGAGGCCAATGATCCTTACAAGCTGCCCCCCCAGCTCGAAGGCCTCCTCAAACTGGCTCCATTTCAGCGGTCTCTGGTGCAGGCCTATATGGGCCAGAAGTACGGGACCAAGCCGACGCTGGAGCAGTTCAACGCGGCCGCCGGTCCGCTCGTTGACTATGATCGACATCTCATGCGCGCGCGCGCCAATCTGGCCAAGGACAAGCCCGCGGAGTACCAGCGCCTGGCCAGGCCGCTTTGTGAGCTGAACGCCGGCGACTGCCTCGCTCTCGGCAAGTACCTTGCGGACCACGAGATGGATGAGGCGGCTGCGCTCGCGTATCAGCGGGCGTTCGATTCCGCCCCTGACCGGCTGGCGGTGGCCAATGACTCTGATTGGCTCGTCAACTACTACTTCGACAAGGGCGAGAAAGGGAAAGCGGTTGCGGTCGCCCAGGCGGCGGCGGAGGTCTACTCGTTAAGCGGCCTTCAGATCATGGGCCGCGTTCTCGAGCGCATGGGCAGATACCCGGAGGCGGAGTCCTATTTCAAGAAGATTCAGGAGCGCTACGACAACAAGACCGAGCTGCAGTCGTTCTACATCCGCCGGGAGCAACGGGCTCCGGGCTCTGGATACGCGGCCCAAGCGGCGACCGCTCTCAAGGAGTTGTTCCCGCAGGGGCTTGTCCGGGTTTCAGTCTCCGACTTCAGCACTCCCCTGGTGAATCAAGATGGAGTGCTAGGTGGACTGGAAATATCCCAGACTACTGGGAAGCTAGTGCGCTTTGGTATCAACCTCTATGACGTGGTCGTGGCTATCGACGGCTATCGCATTAGAAACCAGGACCAGTATCTCTGCGTGCGGGGCTTCACCGACGATCCACACATGAGGGTCGTTGTCTGGCGAGCGGGCAGATATGTCGAGATCAAGGGGTTGTTCAAGCGGCGGCGGTTTGGCCCTTAGAGCGACGGATCCTCGCGCCTAAGTCTCTGGCCCTTTCCCGTGATACCAGCCCGCTTCCAGCGCTGCTCCCGCAGGAAAAAGTGCAGCCAGCTAACGGTGTCACACTCGACCGTATTCAGGGCCGTGAACTCCCGATAGCTCCTGACCCGAGTGCCATTCACGGCCGCGATCACATCCCCCATCTGAAGGGGGGTGTCCGGGTTTCGGGGGGCCTTGGGGACCAAGACACCGTCCCTGGGTTCCCCCGTGAGGGACGAAAGGTGCAGTTTCTCCCGCCCCTCGGGGAAGAGCTATTCGCGCCGCCAGGGGGACGAAAGGGCGGCCCGCCGATATCAGTGGCCGTGCCCCAAGACCGGTACGGACGGCTACCCCGCGGTGCCGCTGGGAGCGGCCGGCCGGGCCTTAAGAGCCCCCTCTTCAACCCAGTGGGCGAGGAGCCGGCGCACGCGGTAGCTATCTGTCCCCAAAATTGATTGGCATTCCGCCGGGGTCGTGCCCTTGGTGGCCGTCATCCAGGCAGCCCAGATGAAGTCCTCGGCCTCACCGGGGAGTTGGGTCGAGGGCGTCCCCGTGGGTTCGAGGACGGCCAGGTCCGGCACCAGCGCCGCCGCCCGCTTGAACTCGTCGTGCCGGCGCACCCCCTCGAGGAGCAGGCCCACGACGTCCTGGGCCTCCACCGTGGCACCCTGCGTGCTGATGTCCGATCGGCTCACGAACGCGAATGTCCCGGGAAAGGGTTTCTCAAACAGCTCGTAGACCGCTTCCTCACCGGACAGGGCGGCGAACTGGGCGCCACGAAACCGCCCCCCCTCGAGGAGCACGGAGGCCTCGACCTTGCCCGGCGCCCTCATCAGGCTGAGCACGCCGGTGAGCTGGGATTGGCTAATCGCTTGGAGCACGCCCGGCAGGCCGAACAGTTCGAGGTCGCCGGAGAGCCCGGCCGCCGGCTCCGCGGGCTTGGACGCGGCACCGAGCGTGGTCAGCGCCTTCGCCGCGGCCTCGGCGAACTTCTGGCCGGGGTACTTGTCGACGATCTTCTGGAACGTCGCGCGCACTTCGGGGAGCGGGGTCCCGGAGAGAGCCTGGATCAGCCACACGATCCGGTCGTCGCTCTTCTTCACCGTGATCCCCAGGACGCTCCGTGGTAGCTCCGCTTCCAGGGCCGCGATCACCCGATCGACCAGGTCCTTGCTGGCGGAGAGGTCCTGGCGCCCCGCCTCCACGAGCCGGGCCATGGGGCTCCCCAGGCGGACCTCCGCCTTCAGCCCGTGATCGACGAGGGCCTGCCACGCGCGGGGCGTCCCGTAGCGGGTCAGGGCAATGCACGTGCGGTCAAGGAGCACCTCGATCTCCGCGGGTGAGTAGACCGCGGTCTCGGGCTGCAGGAGCATGTTCTCGAAGACCCGTAAATAGGTGATAAGGGCACGCTCCGACTTCTCGTGACGCAGCAAGGCCAGATACCCGATGACCTGTTTCACCAACGGGGGCGGGCTGTCTCGGCCGAGCGTGCGCACCACGACATCGACCTCGCTTTGGAGCGATGCCTCCGACGGCCGAGGGATGACGCGCAACAAGTAGACCAGGTTCATCTGGAAGAAGGGGTCTATTGTGGTGTTCGGTTCGTTGACCGAGGCACTCAGCAGTTCCCAGGCCCTCACGCGGGCGGCTCCGCCGTGCGCCTCTAGCATGGCCAGGAGCTGATGGCGGCGCTCGCGTCGGGGCTCGCCGTTGAGGTCGTGCAGCAGCCCCTCCGGACGCAGGGAGACGAAGAAGTTCAGGATCGTTCGCACCGCCGGCCGGGCGTCCGCGCGCTCGGCGAAGCGGCGGAGGCGTTCTTGGTCGAGGTACTCGTGGCCGCCCTTGCGCAAGGGGTCTAGGAAGATCGGCTTCACCTTGTCCTCGGCGGCCAGCTGTTCGGCAAGCTCGAACATCGTCACCGCGCGTCCGAGGTTGCCCTCGTTGGCCTGCTCGATGGCGGCGTGAACCAGCTCGCGGAACCGCTTAGCCGCCTCCTCGGGGGCCTCCGCCAACGAGACGATCTGCCGCATCGCGTTGAGCTGCAGCCCGACCAGGGGCGGCGCGGTGCCGGGGGCGGTGGGGAGGTTGCCCCAGCCGGGTAGGGTGCGGGCCAGCGTGCGTAGCACCTGGTCCATGGCGGTATCGATGCCGAACTGACGGAGCGGAGCCAGGTGGTCCTCCAACTCCTTCGCCGTGGATGACTGGACGGCGGCGGCGGTCATGAACTGCGACGCCACCTCGCGGCGCTGCTCGACGGGAGGCCCCTCCGCAACCGGACCCGCCCGCGAGATCTGCAAGCGGTCCAGGAAGAGGGACAGCCGGCGCAGGCCGCGGCTGGCCTCGCGGGAGAGGCCGGGGGCGGGGGTCTGGGCCTCGCGGGCAGCCCGCGCTGCTTCGGCTCCGGGCTGACGGTCGAGGATGGGAACGGGATCAACGCCGGCGCCGGCTAGGGAGAGGTGCCGGAGGCGATCCAGGTTCTGCCGCAGCAACTCCCGATCCTCCTCGGGGCACTGCGCGGGGAGGGCCTCCGCGAGGCCGGCGAGGCACCGCTCGATGGCCGGCTTGGGGACGAGGTCCAGCTCGCCCATCGTAGCGACCTTTTTCGCAGCGTGGAAGAGCAGGTCTGCCACCGAGAGATCGGGGGCGGCCGGCCGCTGGTGCGCAAGCCAGGTCCCGATCTCGGACGCCAGGAGCTCAGGCGCCTGCTCGACGAGCAGGGTGACGGACTCGGTGACCATCAGGGGGGGAAGACGGTCGGAAAGATACTGCTGCAGTTCCAAGACCGCTTCCTGCAGCGCGGCTCGTCCGCCGGGATCGCTGGCTCCGCCCATCCCGGGGCTCACGCTCCTCGGGCACGCTCTCCGTCGCCGCAGCGGGAGGTCGGGCTCCGAGGGCCATGTGCAGTCACCGAGGCAGACTACGCCGGCGACTCCGCACCGTCAAGGAAGCGTACCGGAGGAACCGTCTTGACCTGTTGCCCGCCACGGCGAGTCCGGCGTTAAGAATGGTCGACTCACGACCGTGGCCAGACATGGTGCCTCATCTGAGTTGCTTCGGGGAGTTCACGGCGGCACCGCGCCACCCCGGTTCACGGATGCTCCGCATTGCCTCGCGGTGCGTCCTTCTCCGTTTCCCGAAGCACGGCTCGAAGCTTGGACGGGAGAAGACCTGAGGAATCGAGCGCGCCCTTGCCGCTGAATGTCTGCTCGACGCGAACCCGTGTTCGCACCTTGACCCCGTTTTTCAGGGCCGGAGTGTAGCGCCAGTTGCGGAGGGCGGCGAGAACCGCATCATCCAGGACTTCTCCCGCGGACTCCACGACGCGCAGGTCCGCGGGTTCGCCCGCCTCCGTCACCGTCATCTCGACCGCGACCGTCCCCCCCAGCTTCAGCCTCCGGGCCGGCTCGGGGTAGGGAGCGGTCTCCCCCGAGGTCCTCTGGGGGGGTGTCACATCCGGACCCGGCTCTAGGAAGTCTCCCTCGCGGACCCACCCCAGGCTCCGCAGATGCTCCCTGAGCTCGGCGGCGCTCGGCTGGGCTTGGAGCCGACCGAGCAGGGGGATCCGGTCGCCCGCGCGTGCCTGGACCGTCTGCACCCAGGGAGCAAACCCGTTCCGAGTCAGCTGCACCCCGTGCTTGCCGGGCGGTAGGGAAAGGCCCTCGAGGGGCGTGGTTCCCCGGGGCTGACCGTCGATAACCACCTCCGCTCCCTCCGGGTCCGAGTGAACCTGAAGGATCGCGCTCACCGGCTGCAGGGTGAACCGAAGGGGCACGCCGAACGCTCCCGCGGGTACATCCAGGGCCAACTCCGCGGAGGAGAACCCGGGGAGGGCGACCCGGACCGCGTGTCGGCCCGGACGGACCCCGGCAAGAGCCAGCGGCGACTTCCCCGCCTCCGCGTTATCCACCCAGACCTGGGCGCCCACGGGCTCGGTCGCGATCTCGATTCCCCCCGTCTGGACGGAGGACCGCCCCTGGGCAGAGGGTTGAAGAGCGGCGGAGCGGCGGAGCGCGACCGTGGCCGCCACCGCGGAGAGAACCAGCGCTCCCAGGGCGAGGAGCGAGTTGCGGTGGCGCGAGAGCGACCACGCGGACGGGGCGGTCGTCGGCCGAGGCACCTTCCCTTCGACTTCCTTGAGGTCGTGTGTCGGCACATCACCCGCCGCATCGGCGCCGTCTTCGGATGGGACTGGAGCCACGGGAGTCACGGCCGAGCCGGGGGCATCGGCGCTCCGTCGGCCAAGCGCGGCCACGAAGGAGGCACCGCTGGGGAACCGTGTGCTCGGGTCTTTGGCCAGGGAGCGCCGGAAGACCTCGTCAAAACGCGGAGGAAGCGCCGGGTTGTAGGACGAGGGAGGAGGCGGGTCGACGTTGACCACGCTGTGGACGATCTGGGCGATGGACTCCCCGTCAAAGCACCTCTTCCCCGTGAGCGTCTCGTAGGCCACCAGGGCGAGCGAGAAGAGATCCGTGCGCGCGGAGGCCTGGCTGGCTGTGACCTGCTCCGGCGCCATGTAGGAGGGTGAGCCGACAAACTCGCCCGCCGCCGTCACTGCGGTGGAGGTGAGATGGGCGACCCCAAAATCCATGATCTTGGGGCGGCCGTCCGGAAGGATCATGATGTTTGAGGGCTTGACGTCCCGGTGGATCGTGCCCTTGCTGTGGGCGTAATCGAGACCCTCGGCAATGGGACCTAGGATCTGCAATGCCTCGGCAAGCTCGAGCCGGCCCACCTGTTGCAGCCGTCTCTGGAGAGTGGTGCCTTCAAGGAGTTCCATCACGAAAAAGTCGTCACCGACGTCGAAGACGGTGGTGATGTACGGGTGAGCCAGGTTGCCCGCGGCCTGGGCCTCCCTGCGGAAGCGCTTCATGTACTCTTCGCCGCGGGTGCTGCTCAGGTATTCGGTCTTGAGGGTCTTGATGGCGACGACGCGCTTCGCCATGGGGTCGTAGGCCCTGTAGACCCGGCCCATGGAGCCCTCGCCCACCAGGCCCTGGACCTCGTAGCGCCCGAATGCGGTGGGCAGCGGACCCTCTCCGGTGGGCAGATCGAGGCGCGCCTCCCCGGTTTCGTGGATCTCCCTCTTGGACGTTGGCACGGTCCACCCCCGGTTCTCCGCCTAACGGCGGCACCAATTTGAAGCAGCCGCAGTCTACAACCCCTGAGCGGCGGCCGCGGGATGATCCAAGATGACGGGGTTTCGCGGCCTCGGAGCCGTTTACGGGCGTCAGGCCGAGAACTCTCAGTTCAACCGTCATTTACGCGTCGCCCGGCCTTTTATTTCGCCCTACGGCTTCCGCTCCGCTTTTTCCCGAACCCGGTGGATCTTGTACAAGTAGCTCCAGGCCAGGAGCTTAGAGCGGGCCAATCAGGGTCGCCCGCCGTTAGTCGTAGGGCAAGGGGATCGGCCCGGTGAGCGGGACCCAGAACTCGAGCAAAAGCTTGGAGGGGCGGCCCTACCTGACCAGGAAGCGGACGAAGGGACGGCCGTGGCCCGTCTTCCGATCAGCGACAGTTCGCATGGCCCTTGAAGCGAACTCGGACCTGGCCCACTTCGTTCCGCCTCCTGTCATTGGCGCCCTGCATCACTGGGCTGGTCTTTCTCTGTCTCCCCAAGCACCGCTTGCAGCTTGGACGGGAGAATACGAGAGGACATGAGTGAGCCATTGCCGCCAAACGTCTGCTCGACGCGAACGCGCGTTTGCACTTTGACCCCGTTTTTCATGGCCGGCGTGTAGCGCCAGTCCCTTACGGCGGCCAGAACCGCGCCATCCAAGCTCTCTCCCGCCGACTTCACGATCCGGAGATCCGTGGGTTCGCCTTTTTCCGTGACCGTCATTTCGACCGCAACCGTCCCCTGCAGCGACTGCTTCTGGGCGTCCTCGGGGCAGGGCGTGGTCTCCCCCGAGATTTTCTGGGGCGGTGTTACGTCCCGACCTGGTTCCAGGAAGTCTCCTTCGCGGACCCATCCCAGCCTCCGCAGGTGCTCCCTGAGCTCGGCGGCGCTCCGTTGGTACGGAAGGCGACCGAGCAGCGGGATCCGTTCACCCGCTTTCGCCTGGATGGTCTGCCCCCAAGGAGCGAACCCCTTCCGGGTCACCTCCACCCGGTGCTTGCCGGGAGGGAGGGAGAGGGTCTCGAGGGGCGTCGTCCCCCGGGGCTGACCGTCGATGACCACCTCGGCGCCTTGCGGGTCCGAGCGGACTTGAAGGATCGCGCTCACCGGCCGCAGAGTGAACCGCAGGGGCACCGCGAAACTTCCCGGGGGCACGTCCAGCGCCAACTCGGCGGAGGAGAACCCCGGAAGAGCGACCCGGATGGCGTGGCGGCCGGGGCGCACCCCGGCCAGAGCCAGCGGCGATTTCCCCGCGTCCGTGTCATCGACCCAGACCTGGGCGCCCACGGGGTCGGTCGCGATCTCGATCCCACCCATCGGGAGGGGGGGCAGCCCTTCCGTGGGCGGCAACGGGGAGGCGGTGCGGGCGAGCGCGACCACCGCCGCTGCCATCCCGAGGACCAGCGCTCCAACGCCGACGAGGCGAGCCAGCTGGCGCGAGAGCGGTTGCCGACGTCGGGCAGGCGCCGGTCCGGGCGCACACCAGGATGAGAGCCCCCGGAGGTCATGGGTTGTGACGTCGCCCACGCCATACAAGTCTCCCTGCCATGGCAAGGGAGTCGCGGGGATCGTTGCCGAGGCGGCGGCGTCGGCGCTCCGTCGGCCAAGCGCAGCTACGAAGGACATGGCGGTGGGGAAGCGTACGCTCGGGTCCTTGGCCAGGGCGCGTCGAAAGACATCATCGAAGCGTGGGGGAAGGGCCGGGTTATGGGACGACGGAGGAGGAGGATCGATGTTGACGACGCGTTGGACGATCTGGACGATGGACTCCCCGTCAAAGCACTTCTTCCCCGTGAGCGTCTCGTAGGCCACCGCGGCGAGGGAGAAGAGATCCGTGCGCGCCGAAGCCTGGCTGGCTGTGATCTGCTCCGGCGCCATGTAGGAGGGTGAGCCCACGAACGCGCCCGCCGACGTCAGGGCGGTGGAGGTGAGATGGGCGACGCCAAAATCCACGATCTTGGGCCGGCCGTCGGGAAGGATCATGATGTTTGAGGGTTTGATGTCCCGGTGGATCGTGCCCTTGTTGTGGGCGTAGTCGAGACCTTCGGCGACGGGGCCCAAGATCTGCAAGGCCGCGCCTAGGTCGAGCCGGCCCTTCTGCTGCAGCAGCCTCTGAAGGGTGGCGCCCTCGAGGAGTTCCATCACGAAGAAGTCGTCGCCGACGTCGAAAACGGTGGTGATGTAAGGGTGAGCCAGGTTGCCCGCGGCCTGGGCCTCCCTGCGGAAGCGCCGGCGGTACTCTTCGCCTCGGGTGCTGATCACATATTCGGTCCTGAGCGTCTTGATGGCGACGAGACGCTTTGCCATGGGATCGAATGCCCGGTACACCCGACCCATGGAGCCCTCGCCCACCAAGCCGAGGACCTCGTAGCGTCCGAACGCGGCCGGCAGGCCGGTCTTTGACACTGCTCACCTCCCGAGTCGCCGCCTACAGCGCAACCCATGATGTGTACGCACACCCGAGAGGCTGTCGCGACCCCGCGGGCCGAGCCAAAAGGGTGCTCCTCAGGGCCTCGGAACCGTTAGAGAATCGGCCGACAACGCTCGGTCATCGCTTTGCGTCCCGCCGGACTCTTTATTGCGCCCTCGGGCTTCCAGATTCCCGAACGCGGCGACCTCCCGAAAAGAGACTCCAGGCAGTTAATGTGGGACTTGCGCCTTTCGAAGCGTCACGCGAACTCCCGTTAGCGAGTGGACAAGGCATTAGAAGCGCGCGGGCAAGGCGCGCTGTCTTCAGTTCTGCTGTCGTCTCGTTGACTGCGACCGCCCCGCGAGGGCGGACTCGTTCAAGGAGCAAAGCCACCCAGACCGGAGGTGATGCTCTTGAAGAGACCGGCCTTGATCGCGTTAAGTCATGTTGAACCAAGCGGTAAGCATGCTTTCCCACCGCCGATCACAGGCACAAACCGTGCCGGGCACCAAAAGGGCTTGGATGAGGCTGTGGAGCGAGTTGCAAGGTGTACCGAGCCCCAGAAGTGGCCAGTCTGGGAACCCGACTACCACTAGGTAGAACCGTTGAGGCCAGGACCGGCGCGAGGCGAGCGCCTCGTTGGGATCAACAGCCGGGGAAACGCCGGACCCGTTACGGCGCGCGCTTGATCTTCAAGATCAGGCGCAAGCTCAGGTTCACCTGGGTGGTGCCGGGCTCCAGGTT
>Ga0210409_10005681_pt1 | contig 13074 bp, 9 predicted proteins | sample IncBWH17MmetaG_FD_161649 | JGI IMG/M metagenome (GOLD analysis project Ga0210409, IMG submission 161649) | Forest soil microbial communities from Barre Woods Harvard Forest LTER site, Petersham, Massachusetts, United States - Inc-BW-H-17-M | ecosystem: Environmental > Terrestrial > Soil >...
AGCGCCGGACCCAAACCTGTCTCGCGCACCGCGGTGACGCGCATCTGGGTGATCGCCGATCGCGCTTCCTGAAGCCCCTCATGAGCCAGCTTTTCGGCGCGCGTCAGCTCCGCGGCAACCGCACCCGGATCTCGCGCCTGGAGCCTGCGCAGCAGTCGAACCTCGCTGAGCATGGCCATCATCGAGTGCGCGAGCGTGTCATGCAGGTCGCGCGCAATCGTCAAGCGTTCGCGCACAATCGCGGCATAACGCGACTCTTCCGCGAGCCTTTCCACTTCGCGCGTTCGCACCGCGACGCGCCGCTCGAGCTCGCCGCGCTCCTGTTGGAGATCGCCCAGAATCTTGGCAAACGCGGCTCCGAGCTGCGCTACTTCATCGACACCGCGGGGAATTTCCATGGTCGCCGCGTCGTTGTTGCCGACGCGGGCGACCGACCGGGCCAGGCGCTTCAAGCGCCCGGTCAAATGCCGCGCGCCCAGTATCCCGAGAAATGCCGTGGCGGCTCCGAGGCACATCGACACCCACAGAATTCGCAGCGTCAGCGCATTGGCACGCTGATACACCCGCTCATTCGGCTCGCACAGCTGAACCTGCCAGCCGAGCGTGGTTATTTCGTTGCTGGCGCTGAGCAAGGACCGCGACACCAGGACCCGGCGACCGTCGGCGAGGTGCTCGAACCGCGGCGCATTCAACTTCTCTGCGGTTGCCGGCAGCGCGCCGCGCGGCGATTCATCCTCAGCAATCCCACTCCAGCGCTTGTTGCGGAGATTCTCAGGGCCGATGAGCACGATTGCGTCGCGATCAAGGACATAGGCTTCCGTCGCAGCTCGCGGATCGAGCTCGTCCGTGAGGCGCTCGGGATGCTGGGCGGTGCGCCGCCAGCTCAAGTGTGCAGCGATCACGCCCACGACGCGACCGGTTGCCTCGCGCACTGGAATGGCCATATCGCCCAGAGCGGTGACATTCGCAGCGGCTGTTGGCGGTGAGCGGCCGAGCGCTTCGATGACGCCAAGCCACGGGCCCTGCAATCCCGACGCAAACCAGGGGCCGGTGGCGACATTGTCCCCCGCGTGATAAGCGCCATTCGATGCGATGACGGCGCCGCCCGAATCCGCGATTGCAATCCAATCAAGCTGCGGGTAAGCCGACAGCAGTTCCTCGAAGACTTGACCCAAGCCGGGTCGGTCGGGAGCGCGCGCCGCCAAGATATGTCCCGCGGCACGAACCGCATCGAGGCGCGCGGCAAGCGCTTGTCCGAGATCGGAGCTCAGTTGATCGGTTTCAAGAGAAAGCCTTCGCACATGCTGCTGCAGCACGTTTTCGCTGGCGATGCGGCCCACCCAGACAGCCGCAGCGATCGAGAACGCAGCCGCCAGCGCGAGGATCAGCCACATCGCCGCTGCGCCCAGACTGCGCCGCGGGTCGAGGCTTGCGAGTACCGATCGCAGTGTGTCAGCTATACCCGGGCCGGCCATGCGCACACGTTAGCAGGTGACTAAAGTCACTTCCAATCGATGGCGCGCGCGTCGCATGATTGTCCCTCGCATGAGGATTATCACGTGACCACCGGCGAGTCGATCACCCATCCCGCCATCCGCATCGTCATTGCGGAGGATCAAGAGTTGGTGCGCCGGGGCGCGGCGATACTCCTGTCCATGGAGCCTGACATGGAGGTCGTGGGTCAGGCACGCAATGGCGTTGAAGCCGTCGAGCTCGCGCAACTGCTGCATCCCGACGTGGTGCTGATGGACTTGCACATGCCGCTCAAAGGGGGCGTGGCGGCAACCCGCGAGATCACGCGAAATCTCCCCAATACGCAAATTCTCGTGCTGACGACGCTCAATGACGATGAAACCGTGTTCGAAGCGGTGCGCGCCGGAGCCCATGCATATCTCTTGAAGGATGCAGATGAAGACGAATTGCTCGAAACCATTCGCGCGCTGCGGCGTGGCGAGTCCAGATTGACCCCGCAGATCGCCCGCAAGGTGATGGACCAATTCCGGCGTCTCGCGCAAATGCCGCAGGCGGACCCGGTGCGCGAGCGCGCTGCCAATGCCTCTGCGGCAGGCACGGAGTCGCTGAGCGAGAAGGAGGAAAGGATTCTGCAGCTCATCTCCGAAAGCATGACCAATCGACAGATCGCCAACACGCTGTTTCTTGCCGAAGGCACGGTGAAAAACTATGTCAGCCGCATCATGGAAAAACTGCACGCCAACACGCGTACCGAACTTGCCCTGCTATCGATGAAGCAGTCGCGTCCCGACTGATTGCCCCCGGGGCGATCGAGGGATTCAAAAAGTGACTAAAGTCACTATAAAAGTTCACCAAGTCCGGCCGAGAAGTGACTTTCGGCCCCTGACATCCCGCACCGCAATGCATAGATTACGCGCATTGCCATAGAGGACTTTGCATGTCCGTCGTCGAAATTGCGCTGAAGCGGCCCTACACCGTCGCCGCGGTGCTCATCCTCGTCGCGCTTTCGGGGATGGGCGCGGCGCTGCGCATGCCGGTCGACATATTTCCGGAAATCGATATTCCGGTGGCGGCCGTGGTCTGGACCTACAACGGCATGAGCGCGCAGGACATTCAGAACCGTATCCTGACATTGCACGAACGGCAGCTCGCCTCGCTGGTGGATGACATCGCGCGCATCGAAGCGGTGAGCTACCAGGGCGTCGGCGTGGAAAAGATCTATCTTCACGAAGGCGCGGATGTGACCCGTGCGATCTCGCAGCTCGACAGCAGCGCGTTGGTGGTGCTCAAGTACATGCCGCCCAATATCACGCCGCCGCTGGTGCTGCGCTACGGCGCGACCGATGTGCCCATCATCCAGCTCAGTCTGTCGAGCAAGTCGCTGCCCGATACCAAGCTGAACGATTTGGGCCAGAACATCATTCGCCCGGCGCTGGCCGTGGTGCACGGCGCCGAGGTTCCCTACCCCTACGGCGGCAAGCCGCGCGTGATCATGGCCGATCTGGACTCGACGGCGCTGCAAGCGCGCGGCCTGTCTGCCGCCGATGTCAGCACGGCCTTGCAGCGCCAGAACGTCATACTTCCGGCCGGCGACGTCAAGATCGGGGATAAGGACTACGCCCTGGCGATGAATAATTCGCCCGACGTCATCGAATCCATCAACGCTTTCCCGATCAAGCAGGTGGACGGGCGAACGGTGTTCATGCGGGATGTTGCGCATGTGCACGACGGCTTCCAAGTTCAGACGAATTCCGTGTCGGTCAATGGAACTCCCGGCGCGCTCATGACGATCCGTAAAACCGGGGGCGTGTCGACTCTCGCGGTGATCGACGGCGTGCGTGCCGCACTGCTCGACATCAAGAAGGTCCTGCCCCCGGATGTGACCATCAAGGCGTTGTTCGATCAATCGCTGTTCGTGAAGGCCGCGCTCAATAGCGTCTTCTTAAGCGCCTGCATGGCGGCGGCCTTGACCGCCCTGGTCATCATTTTGTTTCTCGGCAACGTGCGGCTGTCGCTGATCATTCTCGCCTCCATCCCGCTATCCATCATCACGGCCGTTCTGTTCATCGATCTTGCCGGACAAACGCTGAACACCATGACCCTGGGTGGATTGGCGCTGGCGATTGGAATCCTGGTCGACAACGGCACCGTGGTGATCGAAAACATCGAGCGCCATGTCGCGATGCGCGAGCCATTGCATCAAGCCATCGTCGCCGGTGCCAGTGAGGTGGCGGTACCCACGTTTCTGTCCACCCTGTGCATCTGCATCGTCTTCGTACCCGTATTTCTGCTGCAGGGCACCGCCAAGTATTTGTTCTCGCCGCTGTCGCTGTCGGTCATTGGCGCACTGCTTGCAAGTCTCGCGCTCTCCTTCACGATGGTGCCGGTGCTGTTCAATCTCTTGATGCGCCGCGCGGTGCAGGAATTCGAGGCGCAGCCGGCGCAGACGCATGAACCGGCACAGCCCAAGAATTTTCTGGTGAGAACTCAGGCCGGTTTCGAACACGGATTTCAACGCTTCCGTGCCGGCTACCGCAATATCCTGTCATGGGCGCTGTCGCAGGCGCGTCTGACGGTGAGCGCATTCGCCGCCATGATCGTGGTATCGGCAATGCTGTTTCCGTTCCTGGGGCGGGATTTTTTTCCGCAAGTGGACGCCGGGCAAATGCGCCTGCACGTCAGGGCACCGCCGGGAACCCGGCTGGAAAAGACCCAGCAGTATCTTGCCGAGGTCGAGGCGCAAATCCGCAAGCTGCTCGGCAATGACCAGATCGATGTGATGCTTGACAACATTGGATTGCCTTACAGCGGAATCAACATCGCGCTAAGCGATTCGGCCACGGTGGGCCCGATGGACGGCGAGATCTTGATCTCGCTGAATGCTCATCACGCGCCGACCGCGAAAATCATCGCAATGCTGCGCCGTGAACTGCCGGCGCGGTTTGCGCAGCTGCAGTTCTTCTTTCAACCCGCCGACATCGTCGACCAGGTGCTGAACTTTGGACAGCCGGCGCCCATCGACGTGCGGGTTTCGGGACCGGATCAAAACGCCGCGTTTGCACTGGCTTCGCAGATCGCGCACGCCATGACCGGCGTCGCCGGAGTCGTCGATTCGCATGTGTTTCAAGTCCCGAACGCGCCGGCGCTGACCGTGGACATGGATCGCGCGCTGGCAACCGAGACGGGCGTGACGCAGCAGGAAGCGGCCAACAACGTGCTGGTGGCCACCAATTCGAGTGCACAGTCCAGCCCCAATTTTTGGATTGATCCGCGCAACAGCGTCAGTTATCCCTTGGTGGTGCAAATTCCGCCGTACCGGATTCGCTCATCGCAAGATCTGCAGACGATGCCCGTGACTTCCGGCGGCGGCGCCGGCAACGGACAACTGCTGCTGAATCTCGCGTCCTTTGGCCGCGAGACGGTACCGATGGTGACTTCGCAATTGAACATCCGCCCGGTATTCGACGTGCATGCGGATGTGCAGGGGCGGGATCTCTACGGTGCAGCCGGCGACATCGACAAGGTGTTGAAGCAGTACCGCCCGGATGCGTCGCAGGCATTGACGGTGACCTTGAGCGGCCAGGTCGAGACCATGCGCGAGAGCTACACCGGATTATTCACCGGCATCGCACTTGCCGTCATCCTGGTGTATTTGTTTCTGGTGATGAACTTCCAAAGCTGGATCGACCCTCTCATTGTGCTGATGGCGGTTCCGTTTGCGCTGGGCGGGGTCATGTGGATGCTGTTCCTGTCGCAAACGCCCATGAGCGTGCCGGCGCTCATGGGCACACTGATGTGTATTGGCCTGACGACCGCCAACAGCATCCTGGTGGTCACCTTTGCCAATCAGCGCATAGCGGCGGGCGACGAGCCATTGCGCGCCGCCATCAATGCGGGATACACGAGATTGCGGCCGGTGCTCATGACCGCCGGGGCAATGATCGTCGGCATGGTGCCGATGGCGTTGGGGTTGGGCGAAGGCGGCGAACAGAACGCTCCCTTGGGCAGAGCGGTGATTGGCGGCTTATTGTTCGCAACGTTTGCAACGCTGATTTTCGTGCCCACCATGTATTGCCTGCTGCGCCGGCAACCGACTGCCGCCGTCGATTCGGACGTCAGAGGGAGGGCCAATGCCATCGCATGAGCCGGAAAATCCCGAGACCTCACTCCCCTTGAGCGCTGTGCCCTCCCATGGTGAGTATCCCGATGAGATCTCGCGCTCGGAACTCGACGAGGTGTCGATGAGCTTCGATGCCAACACGGGGCAGCGCGCCAAAAGGGCCGTCGTCATTGCGGTCGGAATCCTGCTGGCGTGTTTTCTGCTCGTTGTGGTGCTGCGTTTCTTCCATGCCCACGGTGTCGCAAAGGCAGGGGAAGTTGCTTTCTCGACAGCGCCGCCGGTGGACATCGTGATCGCCCGGGCGGCTACCGCCGGTCAGGATCTGGTGCTTCCCGGGGAGACTGCGGCCTGGTACGAGACGACGATTTATGCGCGCGTCAACGGCTATGTGGCCAGGTGGCTGGTGGACATCGGCGATCATGTCAAAAAGGGTCAATCGCTGGCGGTCATCGAGACACCCGAACTCGACGCCGAATTACAGGCCGCGAAAGCGCAGCTCAGCGCTTCGCTGGCGCAGGTGAGCGCGCGCAAGGCGGAGGCTGAATTCAGCAAAACAACCAACGAGCGCTGGCGCGATTCACCGAAGGGCGTTGTTTCCGACCAGGAGCGCGAAGCCAAGAAAGCGGATTACGAGACCGCCGAAGCGCGGCTGTATGCGGCCGAGAGCCAGGTGAACCTCGATAAGTCCAAGGTGGAGCAATACGGCGCCTTGGCCGAATTCAAACTGGTCAAGGCTCCCTTCGACGGGACCATCACCGAACGCAAGATCGACATCGGCAACCTGGTGGCCGCGGGCAGCGGATCGACGACCACGCCTTTGTATCGCATGGCGCAGACCGATCCTTTGCGCATTTTCGTCGACGTGCCGCAGAGCGCTGCCGGAGAGCTGATGAACGCCGGGGCACCCGCTGAAATTCGCGCCACGGGCGCGGTGGGCGGCGTATTCGCCGGAAAGATTGCCCGTTCCGCGGAGTCCATCAACCCGCAGGCCCGCACCATGCGGGTGGAGGTCGACATGCCCAATACCAATCATGCCTTGGTCCCTGGAATGTACGTGAATATCGCATTCAGGCTGCCGCCCCGAGGCTTGGTCGAAGTGCCCGCCGCCGCGTTGATATTTCGCGCCGGCACCACCCAGGTCGCGAAGGTCGACTCCGCCGGCAAAATCACATTTGAAAACGTAGCGATCGCGCGCGATGACGGCAGCATGGTCGAATTGGCATCGGGAGTGCTCCCGGGTGAGCGGCTGGTCTTGAACATCAGCAGCCAGATTGCAGCGGGTCAAACGGTGGCCGTGAACGACCCGGAAGCCGCCAACAAACAGCTTGAAGCGAAGCGCTAAAGGCCGATGAAAGCCTTGAGAGTACCCCTCGTTTGGCTGCTTGCCGCCTTAAGCGCCTGTGCGGTGGGGCCCAATTACCGCACGCCAAAACCCGATGCGCCCCTTGAGTTCGCCGCCAAAGCCGCGGCATCGCCGGACGCCGTCGCTGAGCCCGCGCCGGCCGCACCCGATCTGGCGACCTGGTGGCAGGCGCTGAACGACGATGAGCTCAATTCGTTGGTCGATCGCGCGGTGAAATCGAATCTCGATTTGGAAATTGCGCTGGATCGATTGCAGCAAGCCCGCACTTACGAAGCGGTTGTGGTGGGACACGCATTGCCGGAGGTCGACGCGAGCGCCGCAGCGGGGCGCGGCACGGGCAGCGATCTTACCAAGGGCCGCGCAAATCCCGCGCTCCGATCCGCGGACAACGGCGCTGGATTGCAGCAAATCAACACGATTGCCGGCTTCGATGCGGTGTGGGAACTGGATTTTTTCGGCAAATATCGCCGCGAATTCCAAGCCACGCGCGCCGAGTCTCAAGCAGCACGCGCCGCGCGTTCCGAAGTGTTGACGACGGTGGTCGCCGACGTGGTGCGCGCCTACATCGACCTGCGCGGATTTCAGATACGAGCCAGTATCCTGCACAAGGCGCGCGATGTGCTGCGCGAGTCGCTGCGCCTCGTCAGTATCCGCTATGAGCGCGGCATCACCAACGAACTCGATGTGGCGCTCGCCACCCGCGAGCTTGCGACACTGGAGGCGCAGATTGCGCCGGTGGAGGCGGAGGCGAGTGCGGCGCAGTACGCCCTGGCGGTGCTCGTGGGTGAGTATCCCGAGAACATGATTCAGGAGCTTTCGAAGCCCGACCTGATTCCATCCATGCCGCCGCCCGCGGCACCTGGAACGCCGCTTGAGTTGTTGAAACGCCGGCCGGACATCCAGCAGGCCGAGCGCGAACTTGCCGCTGCCACCGCGCGCGTCGGTGTGGCCACCGCGAACCTGTTTCCGCAGGTCGCGGTCATCGCATCAATCGGCAGCCAGTCCCAGGGCTGGGGAACCACGCCCAGCGTCAGTAAACACATCTGGTCATTCGGACCGGGGGCGGTCTGGCCGCTGCTCGACTTCGGTGCGCTCGATGCGGAAGTGGATATTGCAGATCTCGCGGCTCACGCCAGCCTGGTCAATTACCGGAAAACCATCCTGAACGCCGTGCAGCAGGTCGATACCTCCCTCGATGCCTATCAAGCGCAACAGGACCGTATGGAAAAATTGAGCACCGCAATGGTGGCCGGCGAACGTGCCTTGTTTCTGGCAACCTCGCGCTACGACCGCGGTCTGACGGATTTTCTCAACGTCGTCGATGCCGAGCGCCAACTCTACGATCTGGAAGTCGAGTACACGGAGGCGCAGGTGGCGCAAGGCGAGCAGTTCGTGCAGTTGTACAAGAGCTTGGGCGGCGGGTGGCAGAACTATCAGAGCGTTCCTAACATCCGGCGCCCACAGCCGGCGATCATCGCCGCGTTTCGCCGGGTGCTCAGCTCATCGGCGCCCTGATGCCTGCGCTGCGTCGCTCATTTGCCGGCATTGATCACGCCGATCGAATTCACGACCTTTTTCACGTGCGGGGCTTGTCGCGCGATCTGTTCGGCTTGCTCACGCATCAGATCCGTATCGACAAGGCCGTAGAGATACACCACGCCATTCAAGGTCTGCACGCTCACCGCGCCGGGGGAGCCCACGCCGGGATGCTGATCGAGCAACGCCGTTACCGCCGCGGTGATTTGCGCATCCCCCGGACAGCCTTGTAAGCCGCACTTCTCAAACGTTGCGCATGAGGGCAGCGCGCCCAGGAGAACGACGGCGAGAGCCGCCGCAAAAAGAAGTTTTAATGTGCCCATGGCCCGCTACAGGCTCCGACCTCACGAGGCCAGCAATAGTTCCAGGGTGCGCCGATAGATCGAGTGCAGGCGGTCGATGTCCGCCACGCACACGCATTCGTTCACTTTGTGGATGGTTTCGTTGATCACGCCCAGTTCGATCACCTGGGCGCCCATCGGCGCAATGAAGCGCCCGTCGGAGGTTCCACCGCCCGTGGTGAGCTTAGGATGGATGCGCAACTGCTCTTGGATGGCGCGAGCCGCGGCATGCGACAGATCGCCGGGAACGGTTAGAAACGGCAGTCCCGACACGAACCAATCGAGGGTGTACTTGACGCGATGCCGGCGCAGTATTTCCTCGACGATCAGCTTGAGTCCGTCGACGGTCTGTTCGGTGGAAAAGCGCAAGTTGAAACGCGCCCGCAGCTCGCCCGGGATCACGTTCGGCGCGCCCGTGCCCGCCGAGATATTCGACACCTGGAACGAGGTAGCCTGAAAATGCTCGTTGCCGTGATCCCAGGTTCGGGCGGCGAGTTCGGCCAGCGCCGGCGCCAGCGCATGCACGGGATTGTCCGCGGACTGCGGATAGGCGATATGACCTTGGATGCCATGCACCGTGAGCCGGCCGCTCAAGCTGCCGCGCCGGCCGATCTTGATGGTGTCGCCCAAGGTCGCTTCGCTCGAAGGTTCGCCCACCAGACACCAATCGATGGGCTCGCGGCGCTCGCGCAATACCTCGACCACCCGGCGCGTGCCATCGACGGACGGCCCTTCTTCATCGCTGGTGATCAAGAAAGCCAGGGTGCCGCGGTGCTGCGGGTGCTGCGCCACGAATTCTTCGCTGGCGGTCACCATGGCGGCGAGACCGCTTTTCATATCCGCGGCGCCGCGTCCATAGAGCAGCCCGTCCTTGATGACCGGCTCGAAGGGATCGGTGCGCCATTCCTCCAGCGGTCCCGAGGGCACCACATCGGTATGACCCGCAAAGCAGAACACCGGCCCGCCCGAGCCCCGCTTGGCCCAGAAATTATCCACCACACCAAAACGCAGGGTCTCGACGCTGAACCCGGATGCCTTGAGGCGCTCGATCATCAGCGCCTGGCATCCGCCATCGGTCGGACTGACCGACTGGCGCGCGATCAGTGCTTTGGTCAATTGCAGCGTGTCGGACATCAGAAGCGCAGGATGGGCGGCTGCCGCCGCAGATTGACCCACAGCCCAAATCCGCCCAAGACTGCGGCGCCGAAGATCACCCAGGCCGGCATCGCGAGTCCGAGAAACGTCCAGGTCACCTTGGCGCATTCCCCGGATCCGGTCAGCACCTTGACCAGCACCTCGCTCAACGAGAACACCTTGAGCATGAAATCGAGCGACGCTCCACAGGCCGGAACACTGTCGGGCGGCAAGCTTTGTATATATAGATGCCGCAGGGCAACGCCGATCGTGGCCAAAGCCGCGAGCATGAGCAGCAGCGCATACAACCGCCTGCCCAAGGGTCTTGGATCATGCGCAGCGGCGATCAGGAACACAACGCCGAGGACAAATACGCCCACTCTCTGAAATATGCACAGCGGACAGGGCTCGAGGTGCAGGAAGAACTGCGCGTAATAGGCGTATGCCAGCAGGCAAATGCACGCCAGGAATCCGAGAAGATTACCCCGGCGCGCCGTCATCAGCGGCGCGTGAGCGCTTGCGCCGCGTCAATCTGCTTCGCGACGTCCTCGAGCGAGGAATGGCGAATATCCTTACCGTGCACCATGTAGATCACGTACTCGCAGATGTTCTTGGCATGATCGCCGATGCGCTCCAGGGCGCGCACCACCCACATGATCTCGAGCGCGCGCCGGATGGTGCGCGGATCCTCCATCATGAAGGTAATGCACTGACGGTGGATGGACTCGTACTCCTCGTCCACCATTTTGTCCTCCTGCGCGGTCTTCAAGGCTGCCTGCGAGTCCATGCGGGCGAAGGCGTCCAGGGAGTCGTGCACCATCTGCGCCACCTGCCTGCCTAAGTGCTTGACCTCGCGGTACTTGTCCGCCGGGCGCTCCATCGTGGCGAGACGCGAGGCGATATAGCCGATTTTTTCGCCCTCATCGCCGATGCGCTCCAAGTCGGTGATGGTCTTGATGATGGCGACGATCACACGCAAATCGCTCGCCGCCGGCGCTCGAATCGCCAGGATCCGGCTGCACTCCTCGTCGATCGACAGTTCCATGCCGTTGACCTTGTAGTCGTCCGTGGCAACCGACTCGCCCAGGCGGCTGTCGCCCTCGACCAAGGCGGTGATCGCTTTGTGCAGCTGCTGCTCGACGAAACCGCCCATTTGCAGGACCTGATTGCGCACCTTCTCCAAGTCCTCGTTGAAGCGTCGGGAAATGTGATGGGTGAGGTCGGCGGTTTCCATATGTTTACCTTGAAGCCTATTGATGCCGCGTTCGTTTGATGAGCGCTGCGCTGGTGTTACGCCGAGTCGTTTACATCCGATTGCCGCGCACGTCAACCATGCTCGCGAGTTTTGTGACGTTCATGCACTCGCGGCAGCGCTCGCAGGCGAGCGCGTCGCGAGCTTCCAAACGCGCTGCTGCGGGAAATGACAGGTGAAGGTGCTGCCCTTGCCCTCGATACTCTGCACGTCGAGCCAGCCGCCGTGGCGCTGTAGCGCATGTTTGACGATCGCAAGCCCCAACCCGGAACCGCCCTGTCCGCGCGTTCGTCCCGCATCCACGCGATAGAAGCGCTCCGTGAGCCGCGGAATGTGCTCCGCCGGAATACCGATGCCGCTGTCGATGACTGCGAAGTAGGCTCCCGCCTCGTCCACCCACCAGCGCATTTTCACGGAGCCCTCAGCCATGGTGTATTTCACGGCGTTCACCAGGAGGTTGGTAAACGCGGATTCGATCTCGTGCGCCGCGCCCAGCAAGCCATCGCCGGACTCGAGCTCCAGCAGCACGTGGCGCGGCCGATCCGGGCTGATCAGCGCATCCCGATGCAGCCGCTCCAGCATCAGCGGCACGTCGATGGGATCGCGCGGCGCCTCGCCCTCGGTGGATTCCAGGCGCGACAACTCCAGGAGGTCGGCGATGATGGCATTCATGCGCTGCGCCTGCGTGCGCATGTCCCGTATCGGGCCTTCCCACGCCGGATCGACCGCACGATCATCAGCCAGCGTATCGAGATACCCGGAAATCACCGTCAACGGCGTGCGCAGCTCATGCGAGGCGTTGGCGACGAAGTCCTTGCGCATGGCTTCCAGGCGCATTTGGCGCGTCACATCGCGCACCAGCAGCAGCGACTGGCCGCCGCCGTAGGGGACCACCTGCAGCGACAGATACAAATCGATCTGTACCGGCGGGCGGATGATGAGCGGCATCGCAAAGTCATCGCCGTGCAGATAATGCGCAAACTCCGGGGCACGGATCAGATTGTCGATTCGGAGGCCCACATCCACCGGCCGGCGCAAGCCCAGCAATCGGGCCGCCGGGCGGTTGAACCAGACGATCTCGCGCTGCGGACTCAAGATGATCACGCCGTCCGGCAGCGCCGCGGTGGAACGCCGCAGCTCGCGATACAGCTGCACCAGGCGTTGCTTGTGATACTGCTTGCGCCGATACAGGCGAATGACCTGGGCGGTGATATCGCCCCATATGCCGCCAAGATTCGGCGGGCCGATCTGCGAGCGCAGGCGCAACCAGCGGTCCAGCCGATACAGGTTCAGAAGCTGCCAGGCCAGGCACAGGCAGGCGGCGATGAGGATCCACAACCAAACAGGACCGACCAGCAGACCCACGCACAGGCCCAGCACCAATATGCCCGCGAGCCGCGCGAGCGCGTAGATCCACATCGCTGCCATGGGTGAGTAGATTGCTCGCTTAGGCCTCGCGCGTCGAGAATCGGTATCCGGCGCCACGCACGGTTTGCACCAACCGGTCCAATACGAATGGCTCCAGAGCCTTGCGCAATCTGCGGATGTGCACATCCACGGTGCGCTCTTCGACGTAGGTATTACCCCCCCAGACGCGGTCCAGCAACTGACCCCGGGTAAAAACCCGTTCGGGGTGGGTCATGAAGAAGTGCAGCAATCGATATTCCGTGGGCCCCAGGGCAATTTCCCGTTCTCCCGCGCTCACGCGGTGGCTGGAATCGTCGAGCCTTAAGCCGTCCACCTCCACCACATCGTCGGCGCCTGCCGGGGCCACCCGGCGCAACACCGCCTGGATGCGGGCCAGCAATTCGCGCGGCGAGAAAGGTTTGGTGATGTAGTCGTCGGCACCGCCCTC
>Ga0210409_10005683_pt1 | contig 13067 bp, 12 predicted proteins | sample IncBWH17MmetaG_FD_161649 | JGI IMG/M metagenome (GOLD analysis project Ga0210409, IMG submission 161649) | Forest soil microbial communities from Barre Woods Harvard Forest LTER site, Petersham, Massachusetts, United States - Inc-BW-H-17-M | ecosystem: Environmental > Terrestrial > Soil >...
CGTGAGCTGGCTGATCGCGTTCGCCGAATATTGCTTTCAAGTTCCCGCGAACCGCATCGGCTACGGCGAATTCACGGCATTTCAGTTGAAAATTATTCAGGAAGTGATCACCCTAATCGTGTTCGTCGTTTTCGCCGGGTGGTATCTCGGCGAAGGCATCAAATGGAATCACGCCGTTTCTTTCCTATTTTTAGTTGGTGCCGTGACCTTCGCGTTCTGGGGAAGACTCTGATCGCCGGGATAGTGGATCGATTCCACGTTCCTTGACCGTCGTTAGTAGGGCGGATCCTCGGATGTGGCGGCGCGGCCTTCACGGGTGGAGCGGAGAATTCCGGTATCATCCAGATAGAAATTCCGGAAACCGTAATTTCCGGCCCGGGCTTGAAGGGCAAACGTGCGGATCATTCCGTCAGCGTCCACGGGGCCGGGCGTGTACTGGACCTGGTAGTTGACGCTTTGAGCGAGCTGCGCGGCCAGGCGCACGCGTTCGCCCACCGCCTCAAATTGCTGAGGATAGGCGCCGCCCTGCACCGATGCAAAATCAATCAGCGCGGCGCGGATGCCTCGCAAAGAATCGGCGGCGCGCGCTTCCGCCTGCGCCGTGGGATCGCCCTGCCGTTCGGGAACGATGAACCACAGGAAACTCCAAATTGCGGCCAGCAGCACGCCCAGCAGGACGCCCCAGCGCAGCAGAATTTTACCGATGCCGGGCTTCGCGGCGGGCGACTCCGCGCCGGGGACGGGCGCCGTCAAATCCGCGCCGCAATGCGGGCACAGCTCGGTGGCCTGATTGATTTCATTTTCGCATTCGCGACACGTGTACATGATTATTTGGAAGTTCGGGAGTTGCTCTTGGTTGTGTTCTCTGGATCTGTTTGGCGGTCCCGCGCGCGGGTCATCCCGATTCATCGTAGCGAAACGCGCAGGCGCGAGTCAATTCGACGCGGTTGCATTCGCCGCCGGCGGCGCGGAATGAATTTTCCTGCCGGCAAAAAAAATGGAGGAAGCCGCGGAGACTTCCTCCCTGATCCTCGTGTTTATGTTTGCGCGCTGAAAATCCGTTATTTCACTGGATCGGAGCGCTGTTGGAGTCCGCTGTGCCGCTGGAAGTGTTCCGAATCGTCCCGCTTTGGTCGGTGAAGAACGATCGCTGGCCGGTCGAACCCGACACCACGGGAGTGGCCGTAATGGTGTAGGTGAGCACATTGCCGGAAGGATCGCTGGCTACGGGCGCATACGCGAATTTGTACCCGCTCTTGACCCCGCTGGCGAGCACCGAATCAATCAAATCGGCGGCGGCAGAGGATGCGGGCGTGCCGCCTGAAGCAGGCCCCATATCGGAAAGGGCGTGCGGGAATCCGCCATAGGAGTTCGAATACAGGAGGATGCTTCCGTTCAGAGTCCTCAGAGTTTCCACCGCCGCGGTTTCATTCGCCTGGATTTTGTTGCGCATCAGGTTGGGAATGGCAATGGCTGCGATAATCAAAATAATCGTCACGACAATCAGCAGTTCGATGAGGGAGAAGCCCTTGCGTCTATTGCGGCGAGCGATCATGCGATCTCCTGTACGGTCCCGCGAAGTTTCTGATGGACCTTCGCGTTGGACAGAACCCTACCCCCGGCAGAACTCAGGAGCGGGGTGCGCAGGTCTGCTTGAAACTCATGGTTGAAGGCGTATTCTACACCGGGCGGGCCGGAATGGGGTGTCGAGAAAGTACCTTTTTCAGTAGCCCTCACGCACCGGTAGTCCTGGGTCGGCTATGATGCATCCAAATACTTGATACCGGCCGAATTCATGCCCAAAGAAACCTTCCTCGCGTCGCTCGATGAGTTCCTGGCTCAATGCGCGCACCTTGTAGGCGCGTTGCAGGCGGAAGCGATGTGCGCGCAGTGGGGATTATCTCAAGAGGCCTTCGCTGGGGGTCTGCGGCGCAGCGCTGAGAAACGGTTCGGCGGCGCGCAACCTGCGCCGAGCGAGGTCGAGGCCTATTTGAAGTCGCTGCACCTTGAAGATCTGGCGCTGGCCTGCGCTTGCAGCGAAGGTCTGGAGAAAGCCTGGGAATTTTTTATCGCTCACTTCCGGCAGGACCTGCGCCATGCCGCGAGCGCCATGCTTCGTGGATCGGGCCGCGCCGACGACGCGCGCGCTGAGGAACTGGCGGATTCCCTCTATGCGGATCTCTACGGCGTCCGTTCCAGCGCGGACGGCCGGCGAAAATCCCTGTTCGAATACTTCCACGGACGCAGCAAGCTATCGACGTGGCTGCGCGCCGTGCTGGCGCAGAAACAGGTGGACCTGTTTCGAACGAGTGGCAGAACGGTTTCTCTGGATGCCGAAATGGAAGGAGAGGCGCCGCGCGAACTGGCTGCTCGCACTGCATCCGTCCCCGCCGATCCTGATCCCGATCGCGGGAGATATCTTGGACGCTTCGACAGGGCCCTCTCGGCAGCGCTGGCGGGCTTAACGCCGCGCGAACGACTGATTCTGGCCTGTTACTACGTGGATCAACTTACCCTCGCGGAAATCGGGCGCCTGGTGCGCGAGCATGAGTCCACGGTATCGCGGCAGCTCGAACGCCTGCGGCGGGCTTTGCGCGAGAGCGTGACGCAGGCGCTGCAGCGCGAAATTCCGGCCTGCAACGGCCGCCCGGCGGAACCCGCCCTCGACACGGCGCAAACGGAACTGGCGTTCGAATACGCGGTTCAGGATTGGCCTTTTGACCTTTCGGTGGCGCTATCCGCCCCGGAACCGGCTGCGGAGCCGCCGGAAGAGCGACACACGAGCCGACCATAAACCGGAGGGCAAGGTGATGCAAGGTTTTTGAAATGAACCGTTCTAAACTAAGGAAGAGCTTTGATGGACTCACAAGATAGAGACGAATCCAAAATCCGGCGGCGTGAAGAAATGCTTGCCCGACGTGTAGGCGAAGCCCTGGACCGGATGAAGACCGATGGCGCCGGGGAGTGCCCTGACGCCGAGGTCATTGCGGCTTTCGCCGAGCAGGGGCTCGGGCCGGCCGAATCGGCGCAGTGGGAAGCGCATTTCGCGACGTGCGCGAGGTGCAGAAAGATTCTGCGCGTGCTGGCCGCATCGGCAGACATGCCGCTGGCCGAGAAGGAAGTCGCGCGCCTCGGAGAACTCGTTTCGGCTGTTCGGGCCCCGGTCGAAATTACGAAGGGGGCCACGGGCCGGGCCCGTCCAAGATTCGTTGATTGGCGTATGCGCTGGCCGGCGCCCGCGCTCGGCGCGGCCGCCGTGCTGGTGGTGTGGCTCGCAATGAAGCCGCCGTGGCGGGCGACGGATCGCAGCGCCTCCACAACTTTAATCGCGCAGGCGCCGAAAGATGAATTGCCCATTAGCCCAGCGCCGTCAGAAGCGGACCGCCTTTCGAGAGCCGCGCCGCAGCAGGATCTAAAGACGGAGACCGCTCCCCGGCCAGAACGTTCATCCAAAGATATCTCGCCGCTGAATGCGCCCGTGAAACCGCCGGCAAAAGACCGCGCCGATGCTGCTGCCGGCCTGGACAGTTTTTCGGCGAAGTCGGGTGAAGAAAGAAATTCGCTTCAAGCGGAGAAGAAATTGAAAACCCTGCCGGATGGGCGCGAGGTCCAGCCTCCGGCCATTCCTCCACAACCATCAGCGGCTCCGAAATTGCAAGCTGCGATGGAGGCGCCGGCAGCGCCCCAGCCAAAGTCAAAAGCTGCATCGAATTTGGCGGCTGCCGGGGGTGCGCAGGCCGAAACAAATGAGAATGCTATCGGCACTCTGGCGTCGCGAGACAAACAGGCGATCACGGTTCAAGGCGATGCAGCCACAGCCACCGGCGGCACGGTTGGGCAAACAATTTCTCCCGAAGCGCGGCCGAGCGCCCGAAAGGAACAGACCTTCGAGGTATTTCGGTCGGTACAAAAATATGACTCTTTGTTGAAAGCACCATCCGGCTCGACCCTCTGGCGCGCCGGAAAAGGCGGAATTATCGAGCGTTCCACGGATGCGGGTAAGACGTGGGTTTCCCAAATGAGTCCGTCCCAGGATGACTGGCTGGCAGGCGCGGCGGTTTCAGACACAGTTTGCTGGCTGGTGGGGCGCAACGGCGCGATTGCGCGAACTGCGGACGGAGCGCGCTGGGAGCGCATCGCGCCGCCGTCACAGGCTGTTGGAACAGACGGCAAATTAACGGACTGGACGGCCGTCACGGCGCGCGATGGCCTGTCCGCGACGATTACCGCGAGCGATGGGCGGCGTTTCGCCACGAGGGATGCCGGTAAAACCTGGCAGTTGCAATAGCAAAAAACCCTGCAAGAAATCCGGGCTGTCCCGTTCTAAGGGGTGAAGGATGAACTTCAACCCTCAACGGAGACTGCCATGAGAAACGCCACATTATCTAAAATTCTAACCACCGCCGGACTCGCGGCGCTGCTGGCCGTGTTGCCGTTCCTGCACTGCCCGGTATCTGCAACCACGGTAAGCCAGGCTCCCGCACAGGCCGCCGGCGGGAACATTACGACCACTCTTGCGGATCAAAGCGATCTCGCGCTCACTGTCTACAACTCGAATCTTTCGCTGGTGCGCGACGTCCGCCAGCTTAATTTGCCGTCCGGGGAATCGCTGCTGCGGTTCATGGACATCGCCGCTTCCATTAATCCGGCGACGGTGCACTTCCGTTCGCTCACGGACCCCGCCAAGTTGAACGTTCTGGAGCAGAATTACGAGTACGATCTCCTCGACCCGAACAAGCTGCTGCAGAAATATGTGGGGCGGGAAGTCACCATGATTCGCGGAGATCAGGAAGTAAAAGCGACTCTGCTTTCCGACAACGGCGGACAAGTTTGGAAGATCGGCAAAGACATCGTCACGAATATTGGATACAACAGCCTGCGTTTTCCGGAAGTGCCGGACAATCTGTACGAACGGCCCACGTTGCTGTGGACGCTCCAAAATTCCGGGGCGAGGAGCCATCGAGTGGAGGCTTCGTACCTGACAGCAAATCTTTCCTGGAGCGCGGACTATGTGCTGAATGTCGCCAAGGACGAAACGAGTGGCGATCTGGACGGTTGGGTCACGCTTGTCAATCACAGCGGGACCGCGTTCAAGAATGCTTCACTGCAATTGGTGGCGGGCGACCTTCACCGAGTCGTCGCCCAATATGCCATGGACGAAGTAAGGGCCATGAAGTCCATAGCGGGAGCGGCAAATGCTCCTGCGCCGTTCCAGCAGGAATCGTTCTCTGAATATCATCTTTATTCACTGAACCGCCGGACTTCGATTTTCGACCAGGAATCGAAGCAAATCAGTCTGCTCAACGCTTCGCGCTTCCCGCTGCGAAAAGTGTACGTGGTGAATGGGCAGGGCTACTACTACCGGGGAGCCGCGCAACCTGGCGCGCCCGTGAAGGATCCCGTGCAGGTGTTCTACAAATTCAAGAACGAAGAGAAAGCCGGGCTGGGCATGCCGCTACCTGCGGGAACGATTCGCGTCTACCAGCAGGATTCGCGCGGCGGATCGCTCTTCGCCGGCGAAGACCACATCGACCACACACCGAAGGACGAAGAGATCGGCCTGCACATCGGAAACGCGTTTGACATCGTGGCCGAACGGAAACAGACGGACTACAAAAGGCTCTCCGACCGGCTGTACGAATTCGAGTACGAGATCACGCTGCGCAACCATAAGGACTTGCCCATCACCGTCGAAGTGAACGAACCGATCGGCGGCGATTGGGAGATGGTCAACTCGACCTACAAATTCACGAAGACGGCCGCGTTCGCAGCGCAGTTCGATGTGCCGGTCGATAAGGATGGAACTTCGGTGTTGAAGTATCGAGTGCGAGTGAAGTACTAGACGGATTCTAGTAGCACAGACTGTGGGTTTCCGTGGGAGCTTTGCGAAATTTTGGTGTGGAGCGAGATGTAGGTCTTGTGTGGACCGTCAAACCTGTCTGGCCCGTTGATCTTGTCCGGGCGGTCGATCGCGGCTCTGGCGATCAGCCTGGGGTTGCTGATGGAAACCCACAGACTGAAGTCTGTGCTACCTGAACCCTCCCGCCTTTCAATTATTTCTTCCTGCGCTTTTGCTTCGCGGTCCGCGGTTTTTTCGGCGCGCGGGATGTGACGATGGCTTCGGCTTCGATCTCCACCAGCATTTCGGGCGATACCATGCCGCCGACCTGCACCATGGCCGTCGCGGGGCGAATCTTGCCGAAAAATTCTCCATGGGCGCGGCCGATTTTTTCCCATTCGGCGATGTTGGCGACGAACATGCGCGTGCGCACCACGTCCTCCAGGCGCGCTCCGGCCTTGTGCAGCGCGGATTCGATATTGCGCAGCGTTTGCACCGTCTGCGTGTAGGCGTCGCCCACGCCCACGATCTTGCCATCCGTGCCGGTGGCCGTCGTGCCGGAAACGTGCACCGTATCGCCTACTCTTACCGCGCGCGAATATCCGATAATCGGCTCCCAGGCCGTTCCCGTCGAAATGTTCGTTCGTTTCATGGGGTGTTTTCTCCCGATTTGAAGTGGGGATATTCTGCCACGAACATGCGTGCGTTGAGAAACTGGACAACGCCTCTCCGATCCACTTAAGCTGGAGTTGCGCGGAAGAAAAGCTTTAACGCAGAGAACACAGAGAAAAGAGGAGAAAGGCAAGACACCAAGTGTTAGCGTCCAATGTTTGTGGCCTTAAAGAAATTGCTTTATCTTTCTCTGCACCCTCTCTGTTCTCGGTGCTAGAAGTTTTTGAATTTTTTCTTGCCGCGAAGTAAGGAGCCGCACGTTGCGCTGCAACAACATCACCGAAGCCATCGGAAACACGCCGCTGGTGCGCCTGAACCGGCTGACCGCCGGATTCGCCGCGGACGTGTACGTCAAGGTCGATTACATGAATCCGGGCGGCTCGGTGAAGGACCGCATCGGGATCTCCATGATCAACGATGCCGAACGCAGGGGGTTGCTGAAGCCGGGCGGCACAATCATCGAGGGAACCTCGGGCAATACCGGGATCGGTCTGGCGCTCGTCGGCGCGGTGCGCGGCTACAAGTTGGTGTTCACCATCACGGACAAGCAGTCGAAAGAAAAAGTGGATTTGCTCAAGGCGCTGGGGGCCGAGGTCATCGTGTGCCCGACGGCCGTCGAGCCCGACGATCCGCGCAGCTACTATTCCGTGGCAAAAAGACTGGCCAAGGACATTCCGAATTCCTTTTACCCGAACCAGTACGAAAATCCGATGAATCCCGAGGCGCATTACCGGACGACCGGGCCGGAAATCTGGGAAGACTCCGAGGGAAAAATCACGCATTTCGTTTGCGGCATGGGCACGGGCGGGACGATCAGCGGCGTGGGCCGCTACCTGAAGGAAAAAAATCCCTACGTCCAGATCATCGGCGTCGATCCGATCGGTTCGCTGTACTACGAGTACGTCAAGACGGGAAAAGTGGGCAAGGCCAAAACGTATGTCGTCGAAGGCATCGGCGAGGACATTTTCCCCGCCACCATGGATTTCAAGATCGTCGATGATGTCGTGCAGGTGAATGACCAGGAATGTTTTGTCTGGGCGCGGCGGCTCGTGAAGCAGGAAGGAATCTTCACCGGCGGCTCGGGCGGCGGGTGCGTTTCAGGAGCGCTGCGCGTGGCCAAGCCGTTGCCTCAGGGCTCATTCGTCGTTGCGTTTCTGCCGGATACGGGCATGCGCTACCTAAGCAAAGTGTACAGCGAGGAATGGATGCGCGAGCGCGGCTATGTGGATTCGCAGGTGCCGCTGATCGTCGAAGACGTTGTCAACGCCAAGCACAAGGTCGCCAAGGACCGCGACTTGATTGTGGCGGGGCCCGACCAGACCGTGTTCCATGCGCTGCATACCATGCAGACGCAGGACATCTCGCAGCTGCCGGTGTTTGAAGCGCAGCAACCGGTCGGCGCGATTTACGAAGACCAGATCCTGAATCTGGCGCTGCAGGGAAAAGATCTGCGGAAGATGGTGATCCGGGAAGTGATGAGCGATCCTTTGCCAACGGTGTCCTGCGAAGCCCCGGTCGAGCGGCTCACGTATTTGCTGAGCCACGAGGAGCCCGCCGTGTTCGTGAAGATGAGCAACGGGCGCCTCGAAATCATTACCAAGTTTGACGTCATGGGCACGATCGCAGGATTGATGGAGCAGAAGAGGTAAGTAGCACAGGCACTCTTGCCTGTGCGGTTTTGTAGGTCAGATAGCCAAGCAACTCGCACAACAACGATCGCGAAAACCGCACAGGCAAGAGTGCCTGTGCTACCAAAGTTTTCTACACTTTTTCTCCCCGCTGAAACAATTTGGCAAACTGATCTTGCGAAGCGGGCGCGACGCCGACGATAGAAAGATTCTCGCGCACGTGCTCGACGCGGCTCATGCCCACGAGAGCGGTGGTGATTCCCGGGGTTGAGCGGACGAATTGCATGGCGCGCTCGGCGTCCGATTTCATTCCCAACGCATTGGTCACAAAGGAAGGCAGGCCGCGCGAGAGTTGGCCCTGGAGCATCGCGGCGCTGGCCACCAGCGTGATGCCGAGCTTGGACGCGGCTGCGACGACCGGCGCGGGGGCGCCATCGAGCGCCTGATTGGCGCGCGTCAGGGCTTCCGTCATCCCCAGGTTGCAAGGCAACTGCACAAAACGAAAATGGTGCGATCCGCCGGCAACGTCCCGCGCCAGCGATTCCATCGCGGCGAGCGAAAGATAATCCTGTGCGGTTTCGCTCTGGCGGAACGCGTTCCAGGTGGCCAACCCGTAGAAATGAATTTTCGCCGCGGCCACGGCGGATTCCAGAAACTCAAACGCGGCGCGCAGGCGCGTGTTGAACATTTCGCGCGGCACTTCGCCCAATTGCGTTTCCGGATTGTGCAAGTAATAGACGTCAATCGTTGCGACGCCCAGATTGCGGCGGCTGCGCTCGAGCTGGTCGCCAATAAATTTCGGCGCCATCGAGTGGCAACCGGCGGCGACGTCGCCTTCGCGCAAAATCCCGGTTTCCACGTACTCGCGATTGAAATATTCGCCGGCGTCGGCGGGCATTTCGCCGTCCGGCGTGAGGAATCCGCCCTTCGTGCAGATCACCTGTTCTTCGCGCGCATAGCCGCGTCGAGCGAGTTCCGCAAGCGCCGCGCCCACGGAACGTTCCGAGCGCTGGAAACGGTAATTGATCGCGGAGTCGATCACGTTCACGCCGGATTGCACGGCCTCCACAATCGCATCGGTGTAGGCCTCGTCGGTGCGCGCGTCAGGCTCCCCGAGATACGTGCCGATCCCCAGCGAAGAGAGCCACAGGCCCTGCTGCTCGCGAAAGTGCCCCGCGGCGGCGCTCCCGGCAAATCGCGCAGCATATTTTTTGGTGCCATCTTGTGTTGCAAACGTCGTCATTTAGTCTCCGTCGATGGGAGCCGCGATTATACTCGTAACCAAGCGAGTCGAGAGTCGACAGTTGAGAGTTGAGAATTCCTCATCTCGCATCCGGGGTTGGCTTTTAACTCTTGACCGTTAACTCTCGACTGCCGGCGGAGCCAGGAGCCGCGAGCAGGCGCGCAGGATGCGGCGATAGGGCCACTCGCTATTGCGGCGGGCGCTGGCTTCGTCCTGCGGCGCGACGGCGGAGGAGCGCGCCGTGCTTTCGCGAAAGAAAATTTCCCCGACGCGCGGCTTCTTGTGGAACCAGCGCGCCAGCAGGCTGAGCTGGTCTTCGAGTTCGCGAAAGCTTGGTTGCGAGGCGGCTGCCTTTGCGGGAAGCAAACCTGGATCTTCCGCGCCTTCCAGCCACTCGCGCAGGATTTGTTCGACCGAGCGCGGCTCGCTGGCAAGCTCCGCGAAGCGGAGCATGCGTGGCTCGTCAATGCGTCCGGCCCGCACGACGAAAACGGCCACGGTGTTTTCTTCCGCCGCTCGTTGCAGGACGACGGCGTTGAGGTCTTCGATGCGCCGCGCGAGATCGGGCAAGCCGCGCAGCGCTTCGGCCGCTTTTTCAATGCGCCGATGGACCGCGGCGGCTCGCTCGAAATCGAGCGCTTCACTGGCTGCCTCGCGCTCGCGCTCAAGTTCCGCTGTGAGCGAAGCGCCGCCTGTCGCCAGAAACGCCACGACGCGGCCCACTTCCGCGTCGTAGTCTTCTTTCGTGCAACCGGCGAAACACGGCGCAAGACACATTTTCATTTCCGAATAAATGCAGCCGGGAAAGCTGGGATCGCGGCGAATCTTGATCTGGCAACGCCGGATTTTAAACAGGTCGAGAAAACCGGAAGCGAACGTGTCGGCCGCGCGGCGCGAGGCAAACGGGCCGAAATAAAATCCGTTCGCGCTGATGCGCCGCGTGGCGTAGCAGCGCGGATACGCGTTCGAGAGGCTGACCTTGAGAACGGCGGGCGGGCGGAGCCGCAACCGCTCGCGATACGCCGCAGGCCAAAGCCGCCGCGCGTGCTGCCAGTACAGAAAACTCAATTCAAACGGCGAGCCGACGACCTGGTAGCGCACGCGCGCCGCGAAGTCGCGCAAATTCAGCCGCTTCGATGCTGGATCGGGCGGCCCCAGAAGGCGCGTGAGCCGCTGCCGCAGATTTGCTGTGCGAAGCAGGTTCGGTTTTGCGCCAACTAATTCCGCGCGCGGCTCGACGGAAAACACCGCCGGCTGCGAGGGAAGCGAAGAGAAACATTCGCCGTCGCGCGCAGCATCAAATTCAGCGGTGGAATCGAGTTCTTGCATGGAATGGCGCGTGTGTGTCGTTATTCGTGAAGAGTCGAGAGTCGACAGTTGAGAGTCTAAAGCAATCCAGGATTATTTGAGCTGAGACATCACACACAGCGGACTCCCAACTCTCGACTCTAAACTATCAACTCCCGGCCCTTCAGCAGTCTTTTTCCTCATACGTGTTTATCTGTGTGCATCTGTGGATTCAAAAAGATTTCAGCACCCACGCTGCAATCACCAGGCGCTGGATTTCGCTGGTACCCTCGTAGATTTCCGTGATGCGCGCGTCGCGGTACATTCGCTCTACCGGATATTCGGCGCTGTAGCCGTAGCCGCCGTGAATCTGGATTGCTTTGTGCGTCGCGCGCGTGGCCATCTCCGAGGCGAACAGCTTGGCAATCGAGGCTTCCATGGAAAAGCGGGCGCCCGAATCCGACTTCCACGCGGCCTTGCGGACCAGCAGGCGCGCCGCGTCAATTTCGGTGGCCATGTCGGCGAGCATAAACTGGATCGCCTGGAAGTCCGCGATGGGATGGCCGAAGGCTTGCCGCTGCTTGGCGTAGGCCAGCGCTTGTTCGAGAGCGCCTTGCGCGATACCGGTAGCTTGCGCGGCGATTCCGATGCGGCCGCCGTCGAGCGTTGAGAGCGCTATTTTGTAGCCCTCGCCTTCATTCCCGATGCGATTCGCGGCGGGCACTTCGCAATCGGTGAAGGACAATTCCGTGCACGCCGTGGCGTGGATTCCAAGCTTTTTTTCTTCCTTGCCCACGTGGAAGCCGGGCGTACCGCGCTCGACGATGAGCGCTGTGATCCCTTTTTCGCCTTTCGACGCGTCAGTATTCACGTACACGATGGCCGCGTCGGCCACGCCGCCGTTGGTGATCCACGCTTTCGTTCCGTTGATGAGGTAACGGTCCCCCTGGCGCACCGCACGGGTAGCCAGCGCCGCCGCGTTCGAGCCCGCTTGCGGCTCGGTCAACGCGTAGCATCCGATTTTTTCGCCGCGCGCGAAGGGCAGGAGGAAGTTTTTCTTTTGTTCTTCCGTGCCAAAACGGTGGATCGGATCGCAGTACAGCGAATTTTGCACGGAAAGAATCACGCCGGTGGAGGCGCACACGCGGGAAATTTCTTCGATGACGATGGAATAGGAAACGTGGTCGAAGCCCGCGCCGCCTTCGGATTCCGGCAGGGCCACCGCGGTCAGGCCCAGTTCCGCGGCCTTGCGGAAAGTTTCGCGGGGAAAATGCCCGGTCTCGTCGATCTCGCGGGCGAGCGGCTTGACTTCGTTTTCGGCGAACTCCCGCACCGTGCGCTGCAGCATTTTTTGTTCTTCGCTGAGTGCGAAGTTCAACGGTGACTCCTGGAAGGATGTAGCGCCCGCCTTCAGGCGGGCATCATTTCAAATCTAGGATGCCCGCCTGAAGGCGGGCGCCACAAAATCGTTTGAGCAACACGGTCTTTACTGAGCCAGCGCCTTGCGCAGCTTCGTGTACGTGGAGGAAAGGGCTTCCGGCTCGAGGCGCGTTTCGCTCACCGTGGTCATGAAATTCGTGTCACCGGTCCAGCGGGGCACGAGATGCATATGCAGGTGATCGGCAATTCCGGCGCCCGCCGCGTGGCCCAGATTCATCCCCAAGTTGAAGCCGTCCGGATGGTAGACGTCATCGATCGCTGCCTGCACACGCTGCGTGAGCAACATCATTTCCGCCGCGGTATCTCTTTCGAGGCCGGAAAAATCCGACGTGTGCGTGTACGGCACGATCATCACGTGCCCCGAGGTATACGGATAGCGGTTCAGGATGACGTAATTTTTCACGGCGCGATGGACAATGAACCACTCTTCGTCCTGATTCGCGGCATGAGCGTTGCAAAAGACGCAGCCCGAAACGTTCTTGGCTTCGGCAACGTATCGGTAGCGCCAAGGCGTCCAGAGGTAATCCATAGGGAGTATTGGCTGCGGGCGGCGAAGGGCCAGGGTCCGCCGCGCGCTTCTAACTTGGCGGCACCGCGGGCGCCGAACTCGAGCCCGGGGCGGCCGGTGCGCCGGAGTTGACGTGGTCCTTCAACTCCTTGCTGGGCTTGAAGAACGGGATCTTCTTGGGCGGCACTTCGACCTTGGCGCCGGTCTTGGGATTGCGCCCGGTGCGTCCCCGGCGCTGGCGCGTGCGAAAACTGCCGAAGCCGCGGATTTCGATGCGGTCGCCGCCTTGCAGCGCGCCGATGATGCTTTCAAAAATCGTTTCGACGACGGCCTCGGATTCTTTGCGTGGAAGTTCTGTGACGCGAACCACTTCTTCAACCAGGTCCGCCTTTGTCACGGTGGAATCGGTCATTGATGTATGCTCCGCCTAACTCTAAAAATAGCACCGCT
>Ga0210409_10005684_pt1 | contig 13067 bp, 12 predicted proteins | sample IncBWH17MmetaG_FD_161649 | JGI IMG/M metagenome (GOLD analysis project Ga0210409, IMG submission 161649) | Forest soil microbial communities from Barre Woods Harvard Forest LTER site, Petersham, Massachusetts, United States - Inc-BW-H-17-M | ecosystem: Environmental > Terrestrial > Soil >...
GTGGACCGGCAGGAACTCTGAAAACTGGAGCTTCTTCGGGCGCCTGGCGGTCTCGGAAAACGCGCTGGAAATTGTCGGCGGCTTTGCGGGCAGCGTCATCGCCATGGAAGCAAGTGATGACTTCCTGGGCGAGGCGCATTTTCGCGTCCATGGGATGTAATTTGCTGCTGGAAACTTCCTTTTTCAGGGCCGCGATTTCCTGGGGAGTGCGGTCGGTTAGCAACTCGTAGTAGGACCACATCAATTCGTCGGAAATGGACATCATTTTGCCAAACATTTCCGCGGGGGCTTCGGTAATGCCAACGTAGTTGCCGAGGCTTTTCGACATTTTGCGGTGGCCGTCGAGACCGACGAGGATGGGCATCGTCAGAATAGCTTGCCCGGGCAAACCATACTCGCGCTGGATTTCGCGGTGCACCAACAAATTGAACTTTTGCTCGCTGGCACCGAGTTCGACATCGGATTTGAGTTCCACGGCGTCGAGTGCGGTGAGCAGGGGATAGAGCAACTCGTGAACCGAAATCGGCTGGTTGCTGTCGAGGCGCGAGCGAAAATCTTCGCGCTCGAGCATGCGCGCCAGCCGGTAGTGGGAACAGAGGCGCACGAGGTCCTCGGCGGACTTTTTGCCTAGCCATTCACTGTTGTAGCGGACTTCGGTTTTTTCGCGGTCGAGGATTTTGAAGACCTGTTCGAGATAGGTCTTGGCGTTGGCGTCGACTTGCTCGCGGGTGAGTGGGGGACGCGTTTCGGATTGTCCGGTAGGATCGCCAATCATGGCGGAAAAGTCACCAATGAGGAAGATGGCGGTGTGGCCGAGGTCCTGAAAGTGCTTCAGCTTGCGCAGGACCACGGTGTGGCCAAGATGAAGATCGGGGGCCGTAGGGTCTACACCAAGATAAACGCGCAAGGGCTTTCCGGTTTTTAGTGATTCCTGGAGTTTGGCGGCGAGTTCGGCTTCAGGGATGATTTCGGCGACGCCTTTTTTGAGGTAGGCGAGCTGCTCGGCGACGGGCTTGAAATTCGAGTTGGTCATGGAGCGTTTTTCAGTTTGCGCGCAGCACGCGGCGGCCGGCGATTTTGTACTTTCCCTCCAGGACGATTTTAACGGCTTCGGAATAGATGCGATGCTCTTCTTTCAGAATTTTGTCGGAGAGGGAGGCTTCGGTGTCCTCGTCAAGGACGGCAACGGTGGCCTGCAGAATGATCGGGCCAGCATCGAGATTTTCGTCGACGAAGTGGACCGTGCAACCAGCGAATTTCACGCCGTATTCGAGAGCCTGGCGCTGGGATTCGAGGCCGGGGAAGGAAGGGAGGAGTGAGGGATGGATATTGAGGATGCGATTGGGATATTTTGCGACGAAAAACGGAGAGAGCAGGCGCATGTAGCCGGCGAGACAGATGAGGTCGACTCTGTGTTCGTCGAGAACAGCAGCGACCTGGCGGTCGTAGGCTTCGCGCTCGAGGCCTTTTGAAGGGATGACGCGAGCGGGGATGCCGCGAGATTGGGCGCGCTGGATGCCGGGAGCGCCATCGCGATTGCTGATGACGACGGCGATCTCCGCGCTCGGAATGCGGCCCGCCGCGACGCTATCGGCGAGGGCTTCGAAATTCGAGCCGCGGCCGCTCAAGAGCACGCCTATGCGCTTCTTCATAAACGAAAAACGTTAGCACAGGCGGACGAATCGGCAAAACGAAGCGGCGGGAGTTCAAAGTTCAAGGTCGAGCTCAGGTGACGGACTTGCCGTGGAAGTTGCGAAGTCCGGTGAAGAGCAGCAGCGCGTTGAAAAATACCAGCGCGATGAACACCGCCACCAAGGAAAGATGCGGGAACTGGGGAACCATCGTTCCGCGAAGTCCTTCGCTGGCGTAGACGAGAGGATTTATGAGCACGGCTTTCTGGAGAATGGGAAATTTGTCGAGGGCGCTCCAGGGATAGTAGGTGCAGCCGAAGAAAATCATGGGCGCGACGATGAGACTGAACATGAGGCCGATGTGGGTTTGCTGCATGCTGCAGCCTAGCGCGAGGCCACCGGTCGCGGAGAAAAGAGCCACGAGCAACGCCACAAGCGCAAAGAGCAGCGGATGGGGAACGTTGAGTTCGACGCCCGGGCGGAGCAGCAACCAGGCGGCGGGGATGACCATGAGGCCCGCAGCCAGCGCCTGGAGCGTGCCGGCGACGACCTTCTCAATGGCCAGCCAGGAGATCTCCATGGGAGCAAGGAGGCGGTCTTCGATCTCGCGGGTGAATTGAAATTCGGCGATCAGGGGCATGGCGACAGCCCAGATGCCGGTGCCGACCATACAGATGGCCATGATCCCCGGGAGCAGCAGGCTTTTATAGGAAGGAGGCATGTAACCACTGCCGACCATGACACGGCCAAAGATGAAGACGAACATCAGGGGCTGCAAGAATGTCTGAAACAACAGCGCTACGAAGTTGCGGCGTGCGACATGGGCATCGCGCGCGAGCATGGCGAAAAAGGCTTTCCAGTTCATTCGCGCAGGCTCCTTCCGGTATGGTGCAGAAAGAGATTTTCCAAGCTGGGCTCGGAGATGTGCACGTCGCACAATTCGACGCCGGCGCCGGAAGCCAAGCCGGCAACTTCGGCAACGAGCGAACCGCCACGGTCGGCGTAGAGGTCGGCGCCGCTGTTGTCGTTGGCGCGGACCTCCCTGACGCCGGCGAGGCTCTGGAGACGCTTGAGGAAATCCGGGGAGTGCAGGCCAAAGCGGAGGCGCAGCAAGTAGCCGCCGGGAACGGAATCCTTCAGCTCCTGGGGAGTTCCCGCGGCGATGACGCGGCCGTGATCGATAATCGCAAGGCGTTTACAGAGCGCGTCGGCTTCTTCCATGTTGTGAGTGGTCAGGAGAATCGTCTTGCCGCTTTGGTTGTATTCGCGGACGATCTCCCACAAAAGCAAACGGGTTTGCGGGTCCAGGCCGGCGCTGGGCTCGTCGAGGAAAAGGACCTGAGGGTCGTGCATCATGGCGCGGGCGATCGAAAGGCGTTGCATCATGCCGCCGGAGAAGCCGCGAACCATCTGGTCGGCGCGATCGGTGAGCTTGAAGCGTTCGAGGAGGGCTTCGGCGCGCTTGGCGCGTTCGTGCGAACTGAGACCGAAATAGGCGCCGTGGAAGACAAGAATTTCGCGTGCGGTTAGCGAGAAATCAAGATTAGGCCGCTGGGCTACCACACCGATCAGGCGCTTGACGGCGACTTGTTCTTGCCAGACGTCGTGCTCCCCGATGAACGCCTGGCCGGCGGTTGGGCGGACGCGCGTGGTGAGAACGCCGACAGTCGTAGACTTGCCGGCACCGTTGGGGCCGAGGAGGCAGAAAATCTCTCCCGGCAGGATGTCCAGGGAAATTCCGTCAAGCGCTACAATCTGCGGCTTCGGCTGTTTGGTCTTGGCTTTGGGCGGGCCGAAGGTGAAGCCACCGGTGCCCGCCGCCACAGGGGGAGCTGAGTTGTAGACCTTTCGCAGGTCGCGCGTTCGAATGCCAGCTACCATGCCGGAGATTCCTTCCGGAAATTTCCCGAGAGATGCGGCTTGTTCGCGCTGAAGGTCAAGAGCCGAGACCGCCGATGATCATATCTACGCATGCGATGATTCCAGAGTATCGGCGTGGAAGTCAATTTCAGGCGAACGAGGGCTTCCCGGACTTTCGGAGGGCTGATATCGGCGGGGGCAAGAAAAGCGGCAGGAATGCTACCGTACGCCATAAGCATAGCGGTTTCGATGTAGAATGCCGGTTCCATTTGCAAGAATCCAACTTGGGAAGTGCAAACGATGGCGAATCATAAAAAGAGAATTGGCAAGACCACAATGAAACTCGAATTCTTGGCGCTGCTGGCCTTTGCGTCGATTCCGGCTTTCGCGCAGCAAGCCGGGCCGCGTGATCCGGCAGAGCCGGCGAAGGGAAAACCGCAAGTACAGGCTTTGGCGCGCCCGGTTGGCAGGGTTGTGCGCGCGGGCGTGGATGAAAAATCGATGCGCGCGCTGATTGGGAAGCTGGTGGCTTGCGGGACGCGGCTGACGCTTTCGTCGTGGGAAGACGCGAAGCGGGGCGCGGGGTGCGGGCGAGATGCCATCGCGGCACGATTGAACGAGATTGCGAAGGATTCCGGCGGGAAATTGCAGGTAGTCGTGGATAAGTTCGAATCAACTTCGGAGCGGACTTCGGGGAAACCGATTTCATTGGAAAATGTTTACGCGATTCTTCCAGGAAGCGATCCGAAGCTGGCAAAGACCCTATTCATTGTGTCAGGGCATTTTGATTCGCGGCCGTCGAATGTGATGGACGCGGAGGCAGATGCTCCGGGAGCGGACGACGATGCGTCGGGAGTGGCGGTGAGCGTGGAGTGCGCGCGGCTGCTAAGCAAAGCGGGCGCGAATGGACGCGGGACGTATCGCGCAACGATACTTTTTGCGGCGGTTTCTGGGGAGGAGCAAGGGTTACTCGGGAGCACCCATCTGGTGGATTGGGTGAAGCAGCAGGGTTACACCGTCGGAGGAATGCTGGATGACGATATTGTTGGGGCGGATCCCACGGCGGGTGCACCGCATCGCGTGCGGCTCTTCTCCGGGAATGGGGAGATTGACGACGCGGATTCGCCTTCGCGGGAATTGGCACGGGCAATTGAGGAGGTTGACGGGCGCGCGGTGGTTCGAATGATTTTCCGCGTGGATCGGTATGGGCGCGGCGGCGATCACTACCCGTTTTACAAGGCTGGATTGCCGGCGGTGCGATTTACAGAGCCGCTCGAAGATTACAACCACCAGCACCAGACGCCGCGCACAGAAAATGGAGTCGAGTATGGTGATTTCGAAAAATATCTGAACTTTACTTTCATGGGCGATGTTGCCCGCGACAATGCCGAGGCGCTGCGGCAGTTGGCGCTGGCTCCAGCGCCACCGAGCAAGGCCAGGCTAACCGGAGCGGTTACGCCGGACGCGAAAGTGTCCTGGTCTGCAGAGGATGATGCGGAGCGCGCTGGATTCGAGATTCTGTGGCGCGAGACGAGCGAGCCACGCTGGCAGGTTTATGATTTTGCGGCTTCGCCGGGTGAAACGGTTTTGAAAGGAATTTCGACGGACAATCATTTCTTTGCAGTACGCGCCGTGGGTAAGAATGGCGCACGCTCGATCGCCGTACCTACGGAAATCGAGCGGCGTGCGCCGCCGCTGCCTACTCCAAGCAAACAGTGATGTGTGGAAAAAAAAGATAGGCGCGTGGCGGCCGCAGGACGAATGAAGCGTTCAGGAGTGCGAGAGGGATTCGCCTGACAAGGAAAAACGGCTGACAGCAAGTGCTGCCAGCCGTTCCCAGTTTCAGTTGAGCGGATCGGAAGAGTCTAGCGAGGTCCGCTGCCGCGGGATTCACCGCCTCGGCTGCCGTGGGAACCTTCGCTCCCATGACCGCCATGGTTGCCACGGCCATCTGAGCCGCGTCCACCACCGCCGCCATTTCCGTTTCCACTACGGCCGGAGTAGCCGCTGCCTCGGCCGGAGGAACCGTTGCTGTGGCCGGAGTACCCGTTGCCGCGCCCGTTGTTCTCATTGCCGCGACCAAAGTTGCCGTCGCCGCGACCCGAGTAGCTATTGCGATTGCGCTCGTAGCCGTTGCTACGACCGGAGTAGCCATAGCTGCGCTGAAAGTTGCCGTCATTGCGTCCATGGTAAGAGTTCGGATTGCCGTTGTAGCCGTTGCCACGACCATTGTAATAATAGCGGTCGTTCTCATAGCCCCGAGCGTATCCACGCCCGCGTCCGTTGTAACCGTATCCACCACGGCCATAGTAGCCGTGGTACCACGGGCCGGCGCCGACAAAGACGCCGCCGACGAAGTAGTCGGGACCGTAGAAGCCATACGGCGCGCATTCGTAGGGGTAGTAATCATAGTAGCCGTACGAACAGACCGGAGCTACGCCGACGTAGCCGTAGTCTGGGCCGTAGCCTGGGCCGACTCCGATGCCTACAGAAACTTGGGCATGGGAGTAGGTTGCGGTAAACATGAAAATGCCGAGTAAAACGAGATACCTTAGATAGCGCATTTTAGACCTTTCGTCAGATCCGCGGAACCTGTGGTAAACCTAACTGGATCTGAAAGGCCTACTGACACTTCAGGTTAGTCTGAAGCGCCCCCTGTGCTTGTTAAACCCCGAGGAAGGAAAAGAGTTGCTTCGGCTAACCGGCGCCAAACAAGAGACTTAGTAGATGGATTGGGCGCTCATGGTCGCGGACGAGCTCGAGCCCGGCAGGGCCGCACAAGCGAAACGAGTGCCATCAAACACAGTCACCGGTTCGCGCAGAGAGAACGCTGACCCTTCCCGCTAGCTGCCCTGGAGCTCCGGATACCAGATAGTGGTGCATTCTGGGCACATGGTGTGGGAGAACTCGAGCTGAGAACGATCCCGAATGTAGGCCTCGATTTGCTGCCACTTATCGCCCTCCTGAACTTTTTTGCAAGAAGCGCAGATGGGGAGAACTCCGGTTAAAGTTTTTACGTTGGCCAGGGTCTGCTGCAGCTCGGCGATCAGCTGATCCTTACTGTCTTCCTCGTGTTTGCGATGACTGATGTCGCGGCCGTTGATGACCACACCCTGGATGACAGGATGATCCAGAAGATTGTAGGCAACGACTTCGAGAGAGACCCATGAGCCATTGGCGTGTTTGGCGCGGTACTGCATGGAATCTCGCGCTCCGGGGGTTTTCCAGAATTCGGTCACGGCATTTTCGACAGCGGAGCGGTCTTCAGGATGAATCAGGTCGAAGCCCGTCGAACCGATTATCTCCTCCTGCCTGTACCCCATGACGTGTTGAAAGGAAGGACTGGCATAGCGAACGCGGGTGTCGGCATCGCGGATCGAGAGAATGTCATGACTATTCTCGACCATCTGTCGGAAGTGATCGTTCAACTCGCCCAGTGTGTGGTCTTGCTGTTCGAGGGAGGCAAACTTGCGCACGATGCAGCACTGTAAAGGGCTGTCCAGATCCTCGACGGAGCCGAGGCTGATCTGAAGTAGGATCTCGCCGCGATCCTTGCGATAACCCTTTATCTTTAGCCCGAGCCGGGGGGCCGGCAGAGCGGGCACCGAGTCTGCGGACTGCCGCTCGCACTCTCCTTGGAACAGGTCAGGGATCAAAAGGTCGGAACCCTGGCCGAGCAACTCACCAGGTGCGTAGCCGAAGAGTTCTTCGAATTGTGAGTTAGCGAAGACAATGCGTCCTTCGCGATCGAAGACGAAGAGCCCTTCCGGGGCTGCGACAAGCACGGCTCTAGATACGGCATCAGTGAGCATAATTCTCCCTGGTGTCACGGCTTCTGAACGAGATTAGAACTTCAACTGCTGAAGAGCGGGCGAGTCCGTCGATTGCCGATCGAACCGGAAAGCACGCGCGGTGAAGTCAGAGTAGATTTGCGCGCGTTTCGTGTCAAAGCCAGTTGTACCGGTACCGCCACTGGTACGAGGACAGGTACCGCACGGCGGTACTTGGACAGGTTTGGCCGTAAGCTCACCCCGCGCTAGTGTTGCGGCTGAGCGACGGGCTGGGCAAATGTGATGAAGTGGCCGCCGGGATCCTGGACGCTGAATTCGCGCATGCCGTAGAAAGCGGTGCGGACTGGCATGACGATTTTGACGTCTTTCATTGCGGCCTGGACGGCGTCGAGATTGTCCACTTCCAGGTACAGATAGGTGGGGCCTTTGCCGGCAGTGACGGAGACTTCCTTCGGAGCGTCCTTTTCCACGCTGGCGTAGGTCTGGTACATCACTTCGGCATTGCCTTTTTGAAAGGTGACGAACCCGAGCTTGTTGCCGTCGGGGACTTCGATGGTTTTCGCGAAGCCGAGGCGATCGACCCAGAAGGGGATGAGCGGCTCGATTTCCTTGACGAGCAGGACCGGGGTAATGCGTTTGACGTTCATGGATTTGATCTCCTGAGATGGATTGGCGCGAACGGAAGCGAAAAAGAAAACCAGCGTGCCGAGAGCAAGAAAAAGATTTCGCATAGTGCATTTCCCCCTTGCGTTAATCACTAGTCTTAATTAGACTAGCCAAGAATACCGGGGGCAGAAAACCAAGTCAAGGAGATTTCCGATGCCTGCAGCGACAGTCATTCAAGAGAAGAGCACGCGGCTGAGAGCACGGCAATTGGGAGACCTGATTTCCATCGGGCCAGCCATGTTGCGCGATTTTGAGTTGCTGGGGATTCGCAGCGTGGCGCAACTGGCGAGACAGAATCCGCAGCGGATGTATGAAAAGCTGGGACGCATCGCGAGGCAGCACCAGGATATTTGCGTACTGGATACATTTTGCGCGGCGGTGGCGCAGGCGAGGAATCCGCGGCTGCCAGCGGAGAAGTGCGAGTGGTGGTACTGGAGCAAGAAGCGCAAAGGAAAGCGATGAGGAGTGAACTGAACGCAGAGGCGCAGAGAGCAGAGAGATACCCCGACAAGCGAAGGAAAGGCCCCGGAACAAAGAGAAAATTGGGTCTCACGACGCCGGATCTGGTGCTGTTGAGTTTGCTGGCGGAGCGGCCGATGCACGGATATCAGGCAAATCTGGAGCTGGAGCGGCGGGAGATTCGGGACTGGGCAAACCTATCGCGGCCGCAGGTGTATTACTCGCTGGAGAAACTGGCCCGGGCGGGGTTCATCCGGGCGGCGCAAACAGGCGATCCGGCGGCAGGACCTGAACGCAGCACGTTCTCAACGACGGCGAAAGGTCGGGCCGCGCTCGCGAATGCCCTGGAACGAGAAGAGTGGACCAGGCAAAGGGAGCGGCCTCCGTTTCTGACGTGGATGGCGCTTTCCTGGCAGGCGCGGCCGGGAGTCTTCCTGAACCAGCTGAAACGAAGACGGAAATTTTTGCTGAAAGAAATCGCGAGAGAAAAGAAAACCATGCTATCGATTTACGACGAGGTCGGTCACAAGTATCACGAGGCGGTGTGGATGGTGGGCTTGATGATCGAGCAGATGCGAGTGGAGGTGCGATGGACGCACCGATTGGAGCGCGAGTTAGCGCGAAGAGCGCAGGCGCGCTATCCGCAGTTCGCAGAAGGATTGCTCCAGTGAAATTACCCAGGCCGGCGAAGAATCCGGAATATGCTGTCAGAAGGAAAAAAGAGCTAACGCAGAGGAGCAGAGAGGAGAGGCCCATGGGGACAAAACGGAAGATGGTGAGGAATTGCGGTGCAAGAGGGTGGTTAAGCGAGGCGACTCGGGCAGGCTTGGCTGGAGCGATGTTGATGGGATCCCTGGCATGCGCATTCTCCTTACCGGGGCAGGAGAAGCGGCCGACAGCACGGGAAGTGATTGCTGCGATTCAAGAGCATGTCGGCGTGCCGTGGAAGACGGAAACTGTGGATACGTTCAAGGCGGGGAATCCCGAGACGCGCGTGACAGGGATAGCGGTGACGATGATGGCGACGCTGGACGTGCTGCAGCGGGCGGCCGCGAAGGGAGAAAACCTGGTCATCACGCACGAGCCGACTTTTTACAACCATCTGGACCGGCCAGAAGGAATGGAGGAGGGCGACGCGGTGTGGAAAGAGAAGCGGGAGTTCATCGAGAAAAACGGGATGGTGGTTTGGAGATTTCACGATCACTGGCACCTGCGGAACCCGGACGGGATTCTCGCGGGCATGGTGCAGGCGCTGGGCTGGGAGAAATATCAAAGCGCGGAAAGTGCGCACTTGTTCACAGTGCCGGAGATCACATTCGAGAAGCTGGCGGCGGATGTGGCGAAGCGGCTGAATACGCCGGTATTGCGGGCAGTGGGAAATCCCGGGATGAAAGTGACGAAGCTGGCGTTGAGCCCGGGGTCGGCAGGATTTCAACGGGAGACGCACGCGCTGGAGATGGAGAATGTGGAGGTGCTGCTGGTAGGCGAAACGCGCGAATGGGAAACGGTGGAGTATGCAGCGGACGCCAACGCAGAGGGAAGAAGGAAGGGCTTGATCGTGATCGGACATGTGCCGTCTGAGCAGGCAGGAATGGAAGAGTGCGCGAGGTGGCTGAAGACGTTTGTGAAAGACGTGCCGATCGAGTTCGTGGCGACGAAACAACCGTTCTGGACGCCGGCGGAAAGAATCGCGCGGCACTGAGAGAAATGGCCATTCGAAGGGTGCTTTAAGGGAGATTGAGGGAGCCGGAGTAGCTGACGCGGGCTTTGCCGGATTCGCTGCGTTCGATGCGGCCGATGAGAAAGAATTTCTCCCGGTGCTTCTTCAGGTCGGCTTCGACGGAGCGGACGTTTTTCGGGGGCACGACGAGGATCATGCCAACGCCCATGTTGAAAGACTGGAGAAGTTCGTCGGTATCAATTTTTCCGAGCCTTGCCAGATATTTGAAGATCGCGGGTACGGGCCAGGAAGCGAGATCAATGTCCGCTTTCACACCGCTTGGCAGAACGCGCGGCAAATTGCCGGGGATACCGCCGCCGGTGATATGAGCAAGAGCGGAAACCCAGCCGCGGGCGACAATGTTTTTCAGCGCGGGCGCGTAGCAGAGATGCGGCTTCAACAACTCTGCGCCGATTTTGTTGCCGACTTCGGCGACGTAGGTGTCCGGCTTCAGCTTGGCAATTTCAAAGACAAGTTTGCGCGCGAGCGAATAGCCGTTGGTGTGCAGGCCGGCCGAAGGCAATGCGATGAGCGTATCGCCCGGCTTGACGTTTTTGCCAGTGAGGAGCTTCTTGCGTTCGACGGCGCCGACGATAAAGCCCGCGAGATCGTATTCACCAGGTGGATAGAAGCCGGGCATTTCCGCGGTTTCGCCGCCGATCAGAGCGCAGCCGGCTTTGCGGCAGGAGCGGCTCATGCCTTCGACGAGTTGCTCGACGACGTGCGGATCGAGCTTGCCCATGGCGAGGTAGTCCAGGAAAAAAAGCGGCTCGGCGCCCTGAACGAGAATGTCGTTGATACAGTGGTTCACCAGGTCGCCGCCGACAGTGGCATGGACGCCCATGGTCATGGCGACTTTGAGCTTGGTGCCGACACCGTCCGCGCTCGAGACAAGTACAGGCTCTTTCCATTTTTTGCGGTCGAGGGCAAACAGCGCGCCAAAACTGCCGATGCCCCAAGCACTCCAGGAGTGAAAGTGCGGCTGGCATGGTGACGGATACGCTGTTTCGCGTCATCAGCGACGGCGATATTTACTCCAGCATCGGCATATTTCATTAGAGGACCGTTAGCGTCCGTTCCTGGCGCGGGCGCACTGCTCCGGCCATCGACCCAGTTCAGGATTTCATTTGAGCGCCGCGGAGGGTCGCTGCGCTTCCGTATTACCCGGCAAGTTTATCAAGAACGATTATAACGTGTGGAAGATTCGCTTCCAGCGCACGATACCGGGATGAAGGATGGCATTCGCATAAGCGAAAAAACGTTCGCTAATCTTGCCCGAATCCCAAGCGCCAGGAGGCGCGTCCAGCGACATGTAAATCATTACCGGCGTTCCGATGATGTCCTTTCGCGGGACGCAGCCCCAGAAACGGCTGTCGTAGGAATTGCCGCGATTGTCGCCCATGGCGAAATAACAATGGTCTGGAACAAGGAAGGGAAATTTTGGATCCGAGTAGCCCGGCGGCGCGGAACCAGGAGGAGCAGGCTCGCTGGGACCGGTCGTATATTTTTCGATAAGCTTCTGGCCGTTGACCCAGACGGCGCCATCGCGAATATCCAGGGTGTCGCCGGGAAGGCCGATGACCCGCTTCACGTAGTCCGGGGTGTCCGGAGCAAAAGGCGGCTTGAAGATAATCACTTGCTGGCGCTTGGGATTGCGCCAGAGCGGCAAATGCCAATTGGTGAAAGGCACGCCGGCGTCGTAGCCGATGCGGCTCATGATGAGGTGATCACCGATAAGCAAGGTGTTCTCCATCGAGCCGGAGGGAATGACGCGCGCCTGGCCGATGGTGCCGTTGATGAGGAGAAACGCCAAGCCGACCCAGAACCAGGCGATGATCTCGCGCTGAATCTTGGTCCTGACCGGCAGGTTTTCTTCTTCTTGTTTTTGTTTTTTTTCAGCTTTCATGTTCCACCACAACCGGCCGCTCTGAGGGCGCGGGTTCATTGTCATTGCTGCGATTGGACTCGCCGGACCGGCCGTTCGAAGCGCTTTCGCGCACCTCGAGCTGCACCAAGTCCGTCGGATAGTTGCCCGTATAGCAAGACGTACAAAACCTGCCTTCGGTGTCGTTGACGGCGCGGCGGAGCGCCGGGAGGGAAACGTAGCCGAGTGAATCCGCGCCCAGGAATTTGCAAATTTCTTCGGGCGTGTTTGAGGAAGCGATCAATTCTTCGCGCGTGGGCGTGTCCACGCCGTAATAGCACGGGGAAATCGTCGGCGGGCAACTGATGCGCACGTGGACTTCTTTTGCGCCGACTTCGCGAACCATGCGGACGATCTTGCGGCTGGTAGTGCCGCGAACGATGGAGTCGTCGACGAGAATCACGCGCTTGCCTTCGAGCAAGCCCCGGATGGGATTGAGCTTGAGCTTCACGCCGAAATTACGGATGGCTTGCGACGGCTCGATGAAGGTGCGGCCAATGTAGTGATTGCGGATCAGACCCATGCGAAAAGGAATCTTGGATTCGAGGGCGTAGCCGACGGCCGCGGGAACGCCGGAATCGGGCACGGGGACAACGATGTCGGCATCTACAGGATGCTCCTGCGCGAGGAGGCGGCCGAGCATCTCGCGGCTTTCATTCACGGAGCGGCTAAAAATAATGCTGTCCGGGCGGGAAAAATAGACGTGTTCGAAGATGCACTGCTGGTGCGGCTTTTCCGGCGCGAAATGAATGGATTCGATGCCGGATTTGGAAATGCGCACCATTTCGCCGGGTTCGATTTCGCGGACGTACTGGGCGTCGAGAAGATCGAAGGCGCAGGTTTCAGAAGCAACTAACCAGGAAACGAAACCGCCGGGGGTGGTCAATTTCCCCAGCACCAGCGGACGGAATCCGCGCGGATCGCGCACCGCGTACAGCTCATCCTGCGTCAACATCACCAGCGAATAGGCGCCTTCGACTTGATTGAGCGCATCGCCCAGCGCGCCGGAAAGATTC
>Ga0210409_10005685_pt1 | contig 13066 bp, 10 predicted proteins | sample IncBWH17MmetaG_FD_161649 | JGI IMG/M metagenome (GOLD analysis project Ga0210409, IMG submission 161649) | Forest soil microbial communities from Barre Woods Harvard Forest LTER site, Petersham, Massachusetts, United States - Inc-BW-H-17-M | ecosystem: Environmental > Terrestrial > Soil >...
TTTTCCCTGGCGCCACCGCGATCAACTATTCGCCCGAAGTCAAGACCCGCATGGTCCTGAAAGCCAAGGACGTCATCAGCAAGGGCCGTCTCGAATTCGACGCCGGCGCCACCGACCTGTCGGCGGCCTTCATGGCAATCCGCAAAAACATTACCGCCAGCGGCCGGCACGTCACTTTCGACGCTGGCCGCACCGCCGAGACAGGCCACGCCGACCTGGCCTGTGCCTTCATGCACGCGCTCGATCACGAACCGATAGAAGGCGTATCGGAAAGCACCACCTCATTTATGGAGATTTTTACATCATGAAGAAACAGCGATTCAAACAGATACGGCAGCACGCGACGGCGTCGCCGGCAAGCAGCGCGCCAGCGCCGCAGGCCGCGCCATCAGTGGAAGCGTTTTCGTTTGGCGACCCGACGCCGGTGCTGGATCACGCCGACATTATGGAAAGCCTGGAGTGCTGGCTCAATGGCAAGTGGTACGAACCGCCCATTAGCTGGCAAGGGCTGGCAAAGTCGTTTAACGCCAGCGTCCACCACAGCAGCGCCATTCACTTCAAAGTCAACATCTTGTCGTCCACATTTGTGCCAAACAAGTATCTGTCGCTGGCGACATTTAAACGTCTTGCGCTGGATTTCCAGATCTTTGGTAATGCCTATCCAGAAAAGCGCAGCAGTCGCACGGGTCGACTGGTGGAGCTGAAGCATTCCCTTGCCAAGTACACGCGGCGCGGGCGGGAGCTGGATAACTATTTTTTTGTGCCTGGCTGGCAGCAAGAGCATGAGTTTGCCAAGGGCGCGGTATTCCATCTGATGGACCCGGATGTGAACCAGGAGGTGTACGGATTGCCGCAGTACCTGTCTGCCTTGCAGTCGGCCTGGCTCAACGAATCGGCCACGCTGTTTCGTCGCAAGTATTACAAGAACGGTTCTCACGCTGGTTTCATCCTCTACATGACCGACGCCGCCCAGAACATCAAGGACGTGGACAACATGCGCAATGCTTTGAAGGACAGCAAGGGGCCAGGCAATTTCCGGAATGTCTTCATGTACGCACCTGGCGGCAAGAAAGACGGCATCCAGATCCTGCCGGTGTCCGAGGTCGCCGCCAAGGACGAATTTTTCAATATCAAGGGCGTGACCAGGGACGACCTGCTGGCCGCGCACCGTGTGCCGCCCCAGCTGATGGGGATCATGCCGAGCAATGCCGGCGGCTTCGGTGCGGTGGAACCAGCGGCCCGCGTGTTTGCCCGTAACGAGCTGGTGCCGCTGCAATCGCAATTTTTAATGCTTAACGAATGGATGGGAGAAGAGGTCGTGAAATTTGAAGAATACACATTGGGGAACATGGAAGGAAAGACAGCATGAGCGACGTAGCCGACCGCGCCGAGTGGCGCATTGCCCAGGACATCAAGGCAGCCATGGCGCACGCACGTAAGACGCCCCAGCTGGAGGCGGACGGGCATTGCTTCTATTGCGATGACGCTGTTACCCACGGGGCGCTGTTCTGCAATACCGATTGCCGGGACGACTACCAGAAGGAACAGGAGGCGCTCAGGCGCGCCGGACGCTGACGGTATACCTGCCCCGCTGCCATGTTGTTACGGCAGCGCCTGCGTCGTCTCAAGCCGCTTTGCGCGGCTTTTTTTTACGCCCCGGCATTGTTGTCCTGCCATGAAAAAGACCGTTGACCGTGGCCTTTCAATCGCAGTCCCCCCCACGCCTGCCCGCCCCGTTAAATGCACGGCTTTTAACGCAATTGGCTAAAACGCCAAACCTACAAGCTGCGCGGGGCTCGCCGGGAAATGGCCCGCAACGGTTTGACGCAAAATAACGCACATATGGACTGATGGTATTGATGCCCTCTCTCTGAGGGGAGGTTTAAAGTTGAGATTCCTCAACCCTCCAAGGAGTCCACCATGGAAGCGCATACCATAAGGATTGATCTGGCGAAGAACCTCTTTTAGATCCACGGCGTGGATCGACATGGGCAACCAACGCTGCGCAAACAACTGCGGCGCTCCAAGGTAGCAGCATTTTTTGCGAAGTTTCCCCTAGCGCTGATTGGCATGGAAACTTGCGGCGGCACACATCATTGAGCGCGCAAGCTGGCGGCTTTCGGTCATCAGATTCGCTTGATGTCCCCTGATAATGTTGCTACGTCATGAAAAACGCCGTTCGGATCGTATTGCCGCCGTAGTTCTCTTAGCCGTTGCCAAGACTCTTCAGAGAAACAGCGACCTATGTCGGCTGAACGTGTTTCGATATCAAACTCGTTGATATAACATCCGGATGCCACCGTTTCGAGGTCGTCGTATAGTAGCTTAAGCCATTTTCGGTTCGCTTCGTCGTCGCTGGCCTCGTCCCACTGCGCATAAGTAGATAGGAAAAAGCGACCTTGGGCTGAGTAAGCCGCGTTGGGAAATGTATGCGTCCCGCGCCAGATGATGAGAGGCAGGCTTGCCCGAGATGGTTGATGAGGCAAATAATCTGTAAGAATTCTAATTGCGTCTTCTACCCGGTCAGTAAGGATATTATCTGTCCGATAACGCTTCGAGATCAGCATCGCATCAGTTTTCCGGAAAATTGATTCAAAACTTGTCGCCTGATCTTCCTCCACGGGCGATACCATTCCGTCCTCCAGCTGAGACACGAGGGTTTTGTGCAACAATTTTGCCTGCGGTGCGCTGTCAGCAAATGCTATCGTGTTGAGCATCACCTCATGCCCGCAGGCGGTGGTAGGAGCATCTTCTGTTGGCACTATGGCGAGCATCACTTGCAGACGCGGATCGGGTTGAATTCGTTCGATCTCCATTAATAGAGCGGAGAACTTGCTGAACGGAGCGCGATAAGTGTTGCTGGTGATAGCCCGTGGGAGTGGCCAGCACCGTAGGTAAAAGCGTATTACAACAAAAAATACAGTTGGACCAGCGCCTCGCGCTGCCCAGAACAAATCGGTCTCGCTTACGTCACTTAAATGGCGGATTCGTCCGTCAGCGGTGACAACATCCATGGCGGTAACATTAAAGACGCTCATTCCACCCCATGCGGTACTGTTGATACCCAGACCACCACCCAAAAGAAATCCGCTTATCGCCACTCCACCACCGTGACCAGTCGGAAACGCTAAGCCATGTTCCGAGAGGGCTTCGCTTAACTGACTGCTGGTTACGCCGGGTTGCACAATCGCGCAGCTCGATGTCGCATCCACACTGATTTCCTGCATCGTCGACAAGTCGAGAAGAATACCTCCTTCTCGCAGAAAGCAGCCACCATAGCTATGTCCGCCACCCCTTACGCTGATACTCAAGCCGTGCGAACGTGCGAAATCGACTGTTCGTATAATGTCAGCGTCGATTCCCGCCCTCACGATGTACTCAGGATAGCGTTCGAATGAACGCCCATTCCATGTGGTTTCCTTATGCCACTTCGCATACTCGGGATGATGCCGTGAGCGAGCCTTGCCTTGAAGGGTGCTTGGGAAGGTGCGGAAGTCGTCCGCCAAAATATGGGAATGCGATGACGTCATTGCGATCACTCCTTTTTTTGCGGGGCAAGCCCGCGTATCACACGATTGCAAGATGCAATGCATGCTCATCCGATAGCGCGTGCGACGCTGCAACGTTTAGACTTAGATCGGCACTTGTAATTGAATGAAGCCGGCACGGCCGTAGTCCCAGGCGGGTTTTGATTCGCGCGTTGAGCCGCCCCCCCTCCACTCGCTGAAAGTTGCGCTCGAACGCATACCGATATGCGGTCGCAAAGCTTATAGTATAAGGACTGAAATCCGTACGGTCGTAGACCATGCCGGCAGACCAGATGTGAAACGTATTCGCCTCCTCAAAGCATATGAGACCACTGATTAAATGCCCTTCATGTTCAATGAGGCTTAGTCGAACTAGATCGCCGCACAGTCGGCAAAATTTTCCAAGTGGGATGGTGGGAAAATATTGCGGCGTACCGTTTTTTGCCGTGGTCAAGTGACACAGTTCGGCCAATTGTTCCAGTTTCTCGTCGAACGGTGGTGCGACGATGTGCGCCTGCGCACCGCTGGTGGAAAATTTCCTGAGCTGGCGATTCATCTCCCGCCGACCTTCAGCCGGGAGTTCTTCAACGAATTGGTCGAAACTCTTGAAACCGTCAAGATCGAAATAGAAGCGGTCCACCATGTAGTTGACGCGCAGACCGCAATCGCGTGCAACCGAAAGCAGCGTATCATCCTTGACATTCAGCAAGCCAAAGTATCTCGCCCCGGTTTGCGCCGCCAGCGTCGCAAGCGCATCGAACAGCATTGAATATGCTTCTACATTTTCGGCGGTGGAGGGAATGACACTATCAAAGCAGTGCATAACGTGACTGAACAGTCCCAGATCGTGACCCTCGTCGCACAATCCCGCCGTTTTTGAAAGCAGTCCCAATGGGTCGACAGTCTTTATTTTCTGAAGGTAGGCTGGAAGAAATGCGACGATGCGATTCTCATGTCGAACCACGAGATAGTAAATACCGTGTACCGGTAGCAATGGGGAATACTCTGCCGCAAGCAGGAATCGCCAATCGTAAAACAACGAGGCGCCGCTCTTGAGGAAGAACGATTCATAGGCTCCAGAAGAGATATGCTCGAGCGAATCGTATATGTCGACGCTCAGTTTCATTTCTCGTCTCCAGAAGGTTGACTTAAGTGCTTGGTTTGTTCACTAAGCAGACCACGTCAGCACTACTTTCCCTGCGCTACCGCCCTGCATCGCGAGAAAACCCTCTTTGAATTGTTCGACTGGCAATCTATGTGTTATGACACTGCGGACATCGAGGCCTGCCGAGATCAGATTCATCATCTTGCGCCAAGTCTCGAACATTTCGCGGCCGTAGACGCCTTTAATTGTGAGGCTCTTGCAAATGATCTTGCCCCAGTCAAGGCAATGTTTTTTGGATGGCAGCCCGAGACAAGCGACTCGGCCGCCCATGGCCATGGCATCGACGAGCTGCACCAATGCTTCGTTGTTACCGCTCATTTCGAAGCCGACGGCAAATCCATTGCTTATTCGGAGGTGATCCATCAAGTCCGTTAAAGATGTTGTGTTCGGATCGACCGTAACAACATCGGCAATCTGGCGAGCAAGCGCCAAGCGGGTTGGATTCACGTCGGTAATGACCACGTTGCGTGCACCCACATGTCGGGCGACAGCTGCAGCCATGATTCCGATAGGGCCAGCTCCGGTTATCAAAACGTCTTCACCGGCAAGGTCGAAAGAAAGCGCGACGTGAACCGCATTACCCAACGGATCAAGGATGCTGCCCAACTCATCGTCTATCTCATCGGGTAATTCGATCACGTTGAACGCAGGCAGCGCGAGGTATTCAGCGAACGCGCCGGGGTGATTGACGCCGACGCTACGCGTATCCGGATCAAGATGAAATCGGCCAGCTCGCGCAGCCGGACTGTTTAAATTAATGATGTGTCCCTCGCCGCTCACGCGGCTGCCCACCCGCAGATGTTTGACATCCTTACCGATTTCGACGATCTCGCCGGCATATTCATGACCTGTCACTAGCGGCACTGGCACTGCCTTTTGCGCCCATTCGTCCCAGTTCCAAATGTGAAGATCAGTCCCGCAGATGCCCGTTTTTCGGATGCGAATTAACACTTCGTCGTCGGCAGGTACGGGCTTGACGACTTCCTGCAACCAAAGTCCAGCCGAGCGTTCGGCTTTTATGAGAGCCAGCATGGAAAGCTCCAACACGTTTAAACGTGACAGTTTCGGCGACACGAGGTGTATCGCGTCGCTTGCACGATACAGCTTATCGACAATGCAGAATGACAGCGTGCGGCTTCGATAAATATGCACGAAGTATTTCTGGTGATCTTTCGACGGATTTAAGTGCGGATGGCATAGGATTTCGATGGTCAACGTGCTCGAAGCCAGCCGCGTGCAAAGCGGAATCGAGCGACGCCGCAGACCAATACCAGGCAGTTACCGTTCCGATATAGCCAGAATGAAATAGATCGAGTTTGACGCTGCCGCCATCCTGATGTGGTGGAATCTGCGTTAGTGAAAAGCCGTACGGTTTGTAATAGGCGGGATCAGCGACATATTGGGGATGAATAGGAAGAGTTACTAGGCGACCACCCGGACGCAATAGACGCTTCATATTGGCGCACATGCGTTCGAGTGCTCTAATATCTGAAGCATAGGGCAATACGTAGACACCCAAGACTAGATCAAATTGTTGGTCAAGTTCCGGACCGAGTTGAGAAACGAACTCAATGCCAAGAGCATCGTCGCGTTCACGATTGCGCGCATGCCGCAGCATACCGTCGGCCTCATCGAAACCCATCACTCTACGCGCGCCGCGCTCCTTCAGAATCCGCGAGTAGGTCCCATCACCGCAACCAAAATCGAGAACGTCTTGTCCTTTTACATCGCCAACAGCTTCAAGTACGCTAGGAATTTCGATATCCCGCCGAAATGGCCACGTCGCCATGTTTTCGTAAAGCTTTGCCAAATCATCGAACTGGCTATGTATTGTGCTCGTCGCCATTATGGAATCCTCGCAAGAAAAATTGAATAACACGTGACACCCATTGCTACGGCATAAAAATTGTGCAGCTACAAAGTATTCTGCGTTGCTCGCGGAGATAGCTTTTGCGTGAGATACAAATTTCTAGATCAGCCTATGTTTTTTATAATTTTTATTTCAGATAAAATCTATTTTGCAACAGGCAGTTTTTAAGAGCGTTTTTATGAAAGATCCGTGCATTGGTCTGTTGCTATTTTTTGTAACTTGGGTGCAGCGTTGCCTGTACGGAGATACCACCAAGATATTTAGCTCATTCGGCAACCGTCTGGCAACCTGAAACAATGGCAGAGATTGACGACTTTAGTTGATCGGCTTCCAACTATTCGTAGACTTGCCTGTTGTATCGAAGAGTTATTTTTCCGAAATAAGAAAATTTCCGCGCGAAATCATTTCATGCGCAATCTAGCGCAACTATTGATCGTCATCAACTGTTAGTTCTGACAGGTCGAGTTTTTCGTAAGGGCTCGCCGCAGTGCTGCGTCGGGTAGCCACGAGGTGTCCGTCACCTAAGCCCCCACGATGCCGATGCAGGGCTGTCATCTGGGGCGGTACGGACACCGCGCCTGCAGGGGGAGACCCGCTACTTTAGTGGGATTGGTAGATAACGTACAAATACTGCCCCCGCAACCAAATGTAAAAAAAAGCCCGAGTCGTTAAACGGTCGGGCTTTTTGTTGCCGGTTTAAGTAAACAGAAGGCGCTCAGGTAGCCTCACGTTCGTTCTTTAGATTTAAAACGTGGGTGAAATTTGGGCGAAAACGGAGACCTTTCCAGCCCTCGTTAGACCGACTAGATTTTACAGCCTCTAGTGTTTACGCGGTCTGGCGAGGCCTGGGCTGGTTTGTAATGGTGGAGGCGGCGGGAATCGAACCCGCGTCTGAAGTTACAATTAATATTGATTCGTCGGCGCTAGGGCGTGTTGACATTCACTTTAACCACAACGCCGAAGCCACGATTACAACGAACGACTCAAAGCGTGAAACGAGTTTGTCGTAGCGCGTGGCGACTCGACGAAATCGCACAATTAAATCCATCCTACCTGTTAATTATGACAGGTAGACATTTTGATTTTCTAGGTAATAATTATTTCGATCTTGCGCGAGGAACGTAATGTAGGCTCACTTGAATTATTTTAAAATTTTCACAGAGAGTAATTCGATAACGTTTGAAGGTATCTGTATGAACGATGATTTCTCAGTCGTCAATTCTGACGGTACGCCGGACTATCCATCCCACTGTGGCCTAGATCAACTTTTCCGAGAACAAGTAGCACGTTCGCCAGAAGCAGTTGCGTTGCTTTATGGATCACGCTCACTGACTTATGCAGAATTGGATGAGCAGGCTGAAGAATGGGCTTTTACGTTATTTAACATAGGTGTCCGGACAGAAACCCCTGTTGGTATATTACTCGAACCAGGAATAGAGCAAATTGTGATTCAAGTGGCAATTTGTCGTGCTGGTGGGAGCTGTGTTCCACTTGATCCGACTCAGCCTGATCAGAGATTGCAGCATATGCTGCAAGATCTTGACGTAAATTTTCTTGTTACACGTGAAATTTGGGCCAAACGATTGCCTGGATTGTGTACTTTGATAGTGGAGAAAAAAGGCGCAAGCAGTGCATTCGTGAGTGCATTGCCTCATTTTTCTACAGCGAGGCAGCGAACGCACATCTTGCACACTTCAGGGACAAGTGGACGACCTAAAGCAGTCGAAATACTTGCTTTAGGTATAACTCGATTGGCTTTTAACCGAAATTTTTCGCCGATTACCTCTAGAGATCGGGTTGCCCATATTAGTAATCCAACGTTTGATGCCTCTTTGTTCGAAATTTGGGGGGCTTTGTTGAATGGTGCAACAGTCGTAATTTTTTCGAAACAGAGCATCATTGATCCATTTATATTTAGTGAAAATCTTCGTATTCAAAGGATCAGTGTAATTTTCGTGACAACAGCGTTATTTAATCTGACAGCTTTTGCCTGCCCCGGAGCTTTTGTAGGTGTCAAGCATTTACTCACAGGAGGTGAGGTCGCTAATCCACTTGCGATGCGAGAGGTGTTGATTAAAGGCGCACCTGAAAATTTTCGCAATATCTATGGACCAACTGAATGTACTACTTTCGCTATTTCGAAAAAAATCAGCTTAATTGACCTGGATGGCGGTGCAGTGCCACTTGGTATGGCTATTGATCATACACAAGTCTATATTCTTAATAAAGAACTGAGTCCGGTACAGAAGAGCGAAGTTGGAGAAATTTACTTGGGTGGCGATGGTGTTGCTCGCGGATATTGGAACCGACCGGAATTAAATAGGGAGCGTTTTGTAAATATATCCCATTTGGCAGAAAATCGGTTATTGCGCCTGTACAAAACAGGTGATCTTGCGCGTTGGCGAGAGGATGGATGTGTTGAGTTTGTAGGGCGCAGTGATTCTCAAGTGAAAATTCGTGGGTATCGTATTGAACCTGAAGAAATTGAGTCAGTTTTGTTAGGCAGTAAACAAGTTCAAAAAGCGGTTGTAAGCACGATCCAGATAAATAGCTCCGAAGCTTATTTGGTTGCATATGTTGTCGTGCTTAACGCAGAAAAATTTGATCTGGAAAAACTTCAGCTTCATTTACGACAGAATCTCCCTGATTATATGCAGCCACGAATCGAGTTGGTTGATGAAATACCCTTGAACGACAACGGGAAAGCAGATCGTAATGCATTGGAAAATATCTGTAAACAGCGCATAAAATTAATGACTTCATCAGCGGGTGATACGGGTATTTCGAGTTATTCTGAGATGCAACTAGCATTGATCGAAATGTGGGAAGAAGCGCTCGATCGCGCTAAGATAACGATAAATGATAATTTTTTTGAGTTGGGAGGTAGCTCTCTGCAAGCAGCGAAACTGATTGTGCAAATAGGTCGCCATATTAACCAAGTAGTTCCTGTTCAAATGCTCTACTCATATCCAACTTTAAAAGAATTCGCTATTTATATCGACAACGTTGCTCAAGGAATAGCGCCTTCGCGTATTGATGACGAAACCTTGTCATGGATCGCGGATGCGAATTTGGGTGACGATCTAGAGCCATTCGTTGGAACAGCGCCTGATTGGCTCTCTGAGAAAGAGGGAAGAGTATTTCTGACCGGAGTCACAGGTTTTCTTGGTGCATTCCTTTTGCATGATCTTTTGAAGATTGAGGAGGTAAAGCAAGTAGCTTGTTTGGTACGTGCAAAAAATTCTGACCATGCGCGTCAACGAATTCATGGTGCCCTCAGTGAATATAGTCTTTGGAAAGATGAATTTATAGAACGTATAGTTCCAATATGTGGTGATCTATCAAGTGAATCTCTGGGACTCGATAAAACTGAATTTGATAAGTTAGGTGAATGGGCCAGCGTAATTTTCCATGCTGGTGCGCATGTGAATTATATACAGCCTTATACAGCCCATCGCCCAGCGAATGTGCTTGGAACATTGAATGTGTTACGTTTGGCGAATACGGGCAGGATCAAAGCATTGCATTATCTTTCCAGTATTGCTGCCTATGGACCTACAGGTTTTTTTACCGGGAGTCGTTTTTTGGCAGAAAACGAACCGTTGCGACCTCATGTGTCGGCATTAAAATATGACACAGGTTATTCTCAGAGTAAATGGGTGGCGGAGCAATTGATTTGGGCAGCACAGAAAAAAGGAGGGGCAGTCGCAATCTATCGTCCAGGCTTTATTATGGGCGATAGTCTACGCGGTGTTGGTAATCCGAAAGATTTCGTTGCACGGTTTATTAAAGGATGTATTTTGCTCGGTAGTTATCCAGAGCTGAGTCGTCAGCGCAAAGAATTTGTGACCGTCGACTATGTTAGTGGCACGTTACTGCAAATCGCTCGCGGCACTAGTAATTTGGGGAATGCTTATAATCTTGTGCCTTTGAATAGCCATGATTCGGTTGATCTTGACAATTTATTTGACTTACTTGGGAAATGTGGGTTTCAGCTGAAGCCTTTGTCTTATTCGCAATGGGTGCATAAGCTAAGTACTCATCCTAACTTGAGTAAGAGTCCTTTGTTCCCCTTGCTTCCCATGCTGATGGAGCAAGTCTACGGTCAGCTTACACGATGGGAGGTCTACGAAGACATGCCCATATATGATACAACTAATGTACGCAATATTCTGGAACAAAATGGTTCATATACCTGCCCTAGATTTGACCAAAATTTGTTGCAGCTTTATCTTGATAACTGGGTAGCCAAGGGATTTTTATCTTCATCACAAAAGCAACTAGAATCAGATAATGAATATGTGGATGCGCCGCTCTGAATAAGCGCTACACCTGCAGGTGCATCGCAGCACCGATCAGATAATAGCTAAAGACACCCACGAATTTCATCGGGTGTCTCATATAGCCAACAATCTGTTGGCACCTGTTTTTTTTTGCGAACGAGTCGTTCGCGCTCATTGTTGGGGCAAAGCCTGAGGCGGTCAGCGAATCCAAGAAATAGCCACCTATCAGGCAAAAATATCTTCGCCGGTGCTTACATTGGAAGCCGACGCAAAAAAACAGTTTGCCCATCTCGCGCAGTTCATTTGGAACAAAATTAATGTTTTTTTGATCCGGTGTGCTGATGCGGAGGAGTTGTTCTTCGATGTCAAATGTGGTTCCGCAATTTAATATGACCCCGCATCAACATTACGTTTGCAGAGTATTGAATTTATTGAATTGCGGAACGTAGAATTCAATAACTAATTGAATACATTGATTTTCACGCTGGACTTGTAATCAGGGGGTGGCGGGTTCAAGTCCTGCAGCCAGCACCAATATCTAAAAGGCCCACCGTCCGGTGGGCCTTTTTCTTTTGTTCCGCAAACATATTTTTTGCGGAACAAGTTCTAAAGCGCATACACACCCAATGACAGCTGCCGACCCTGAGCGGTCTATCAGATTTCTCCAAAGCGGACGTTCGAGCCACGGGTAGCATCACATGGCGATGGCTCTTAATGGGTGTCTTTCCGGTAGTTCCTCTGGCGTGACGTCAGCCATTAGGCGAAGTGGCATTGATAGTGCACGCTCTACCAATTCCATGTTCGACAACGGCTCAATACAATCAACAATTAACCATCTAGTTTTCACTGGGTCTGGACATCCGGCACAAAAGGCAAGCAGCGCTTCATCACTTTCCTTTTCGGTCATAGCCTGTGGCTGCATAAGTTTGTCGAGAAGCCGCAGTAGTTGAGCCTTGGGCAGTTTTTCTTTCATTTCAACCTTTTATTTCAACTCTGATACGACCGCAATTGGCCGTTTTGAGCCAGCCTCAACAGGTCAATTCCGCCCCACAGCGGCCCTTCGTATTGCCTGGAAGCGGGCATGCGACGAATAAGGGGGAGGCATATGCAGCTTCATTGCTCGTCTTCTGGTTTGAGTGGAGAGAATGACCATTCGAATGCGTTAAGTAGTTGCTTGGCTTGTGAGTCGAACTCAGCTTGGTAGTGGTGTTGGTGGGGCAATGGAATCTCAGGGGCGCCAGGTGCAAAGCCAAGTTCCTTAAGTTCAGCCACAAACCGATCAAGTGGGCCATAGGCGAATAGCTGATTGTGGCGATCCCAAACAACAGTTGCTCGCTCGGCGGGCGAATAAGCCCATAAATCGAAGCGAGCGTCCTGTGCAAGAAACACGTCGAATTCCGACAAAAATGCTTGCAGATCTTGAAGGTCAATTTGCGGACTTTGGTATCGACCAGCTGTGCCCTCAAGGCGCGGCGTATGCAGTATGTAAAGAAGATTATACGGCGGTGCAAGCAAGCTCACGAGCCTGAGAAACGTTCCGGCATCACCATTTGGTACGCCGGCAACTAAACACTGCAATTCCTCTGCGCTTTCCGGTAGACAAAAAACTTTTGAGTGGGAATGCTCAATCCACTCACCGGATTCGAGACGACCAAGCTTATACATACTATCCTCATTCATTTGGAATATCACTGACCTATTGATTGCGAAAACAGATTAGTGATGTTTTACCCAGAACCTTATAGCACCTTCGAAGATATAGGGTAGTCGCGATTACCGGCACTATGGGAATTCGCGTTCATGATGAATTATTGCCTCATCAAGCGAATCAAACCATGAGCAACGTTCACGTGGCGGAACCTCGATAAAAAGCACAGCGAATTGCCTTGCGAATTCATTGGCCGGATACCCATCCAATGGCAATCGAAAGAAGTCCGCGCTTTGAACAGCAAATTTACCATTTTGCAAATCATTCAGGCACGAATATCGAACAGCCGATGCATTATCAATGCGCTTCCAAATCATAATTTCTTTAAAAAATTCACTCATAATGAGGGATGCCTACAAGATTCGACTACTACCTATTAGATAAGTTGGTAAGTGCCCCGGGTAAACTAAATTCACGATTATGAGTCTGAAGGCAATCTCAACTCGAACCGATGCTCATGAAACTGAAAGTTGAACTGACTGAAGCGGAGAAACGAACCTTGCAACAACTGTC
>Ga0210409_10005689_pt1 | contig 13062 bp, 10 predicted proteins | sample IncBWH17MmetaG_FD_161649 | JGI IMG/M metagenome (GOLD analysis project Ga0210409, IMG submission 161649) | Forest soil microbial communities from Barre Woods Harvard Forest LTER site, Petersham, Massachusetts, United States - Inc-BW-H-17-M | ecosystem: Environmental > Terrestrial > Soil >...
AGGTCGATGCAACACCAAAACACGAATGGGCTATTGCGGCAATACTTTCCGCGAGGCACCGACATGTCTCCCATCTCTCAAGCGGAGCTCGACCAGGTCTCGCTGCGATTGAATCAACGTCCAAGAGAAACTCTGGGCTTTCAAACTCCTGCGAGTAAACTGCAAGCAAGTGTTGCATCGACCGTTTGAGCCGGCAGCGCTTACCGGACAAATGGAGCCATGGTGCGCCAGATGTCGGGTAATCCGACTTACTAGGATCTAATGCGACTTTTGTTCAGTTTGTGCTAGTCTTTTCGCCACCTCGAACGGAGCCGCTCTGCGAGCGGTCTAAAAATCAATCACCTCCAGGTCAGCAGTGGAAGGACTGCCCTTCTAGGGTGGTCGCTTCTTCGCACCCGATTCCGGACGGCGAGGCATAAGAAATTCTGGTCTAGTCAAAGGAGGACACTATGGCCGAATCCAGCGCTATACAGCGAGGCAGCGAGCAGGCAAATTTGCAGTTCAACACCGACCGCACCCATCCGGGTCGGTGGACGATCACCTTCAACAACCCGCCGATCAACATGTTTGTTCCCTCAACGATCGTCGAATTGGGAGCGCTAATGACCGACCTCGAGGCGGACCCGTCCGTGAAGGTCGTAGTGTTCCAGTCGGCGAATCCCGATTTTTTCGTCGCTCATCTCGACGTAGCCAAAGCAGCTGAGCGGCCAGAGGTGCTGAGTCTTTGGCGCGAATTTGTGCTGCGCCTCTCGTCCACGCCAGTCGTGAGCATCGCCAAGATTCGCGGTCGCACGCGCGGCATCGGGAACGAGTTCGTATTGGCCTGCGACATGCGCTTCGCCGGCCGGCAAAGCGCCATATTCGGCAACCCCGAGGTCGGCGTCGGACTGGTGCCGGGCGGTGGAGCGCTGGAATGGCTCCCGCGTTTGGTCGGCCGCTCCCGGGCACTTGAGATCGTGCTTAGCGGTGACGACTTTGACGCTGATATTGCCGAGCGCTATGGCTGGGTGAACCGCACGCTGGACGATGACGACCTCGACTCGTTTGTCGATGCGCTCGTCCGACGTCTGGCCTCGTTCGACCGTGAAACCCTGGCCGCGGCGAAGGCCCAAGTCAATCGGTTCGGGACGCCGACAGCTACCGAGCTTCAATCGAGCACCGACCTGTTCTTCCCACTTTTGGCCTTGCCAGGCGCGCAGGCGCGTCGTGCCAAGATTCGCAATATGGGTTACGGCGTTCCGAGCGACTTCGAATTGAACTTTGGCAGGCACCTGCTTACGCTCGGGCGGGAGGACGACGATGCCACGGAACAGAAGAGCTCGACATGAAACCCTGGAAAGTAGTTTCACTGATTCTGTTTGCTCTTGCGGTTGCAGCCGCTGGATACGGGCTGATTCTCGTGCGACGAGGCTTTAGCGCACTTGCGACACCCTCAGGGATTGAGGAGTTCGCGGCCACAACGGCACGCAAATTGGCCGTGCCATCCTCGTATCGCCAACTTCGCAATCCCATCATGTCTTCAACGGAGAACATTCGGGGAGGCATGGAGCATTTCGCCTATCATTGCTCACCGTGCCATGGGGATGACGGAGGGGGCCACACGGTATTCGGCAAGGGCCTCTATCCGAAACCGCCCGACTTGCGCGCAGCCGGGACGCAGAATAAGAGCGATGGCGAGCTCTACTACACAATTGACAATGGAGTTCGTTTGAGCGGCATGCCAGCCTTCAGCGGAACGCACACTGCCGCGCAAACCTGGCGCCTGGTTATGTTCATCCGGCATTTGCCTCAGATCACGCCCGAGGAACTCAATGAGATGAAGGGGTGGGACCCGAAGAGTGCGGCGGACCCAGCCCATTTCTGAAGGGCGGGAATAGTCCCAGAATCCTGTGAGGGAAACACACTAAAAGAAGAAACACCATGAAAGCACGTTACCGAGGAGATTCGTTATATGAGCGCGAAACAACCAGACGACAGATCGCGCCGTCGCTTTCTTAAGGCGAGCTCCATGTGGGGTCTGGCAGTCGCATTCAGCCCGGGGACGACCGGCGAGGCATTTGCAGATCCGCAATCTAGGACTATTCAAAAGGAGGACACCATGTCGCAAAGTAGCGCTGCACAACGAGGCAGCGAGCAGATCGCTGACAAGACAAGTATTCGTCCGTTTCAGGTAAATGTTCCAGAAGCGGAACTTACCGATCTGCGCAGGCGCATCAACGCGACAAGGTGGCCTGATCGGGAAACAGTCGCGGATGAATCGCAAGGCCTGCCGCTAGCGACGATTCAGGAACTTGCCCGCTATTGGGCAACAGATTACGATTGGCGCAAGATCGAGGCGAAACTGAACGCCCTGCCGCAATTCATCACCGAGATCGATGGGCTGGACATTTATTTCATTCATGTTCGTTCGAAACATGAAAATGCGTTGCCGCTGATTGTCACGCATGGATGGCCTGGCTCAGTCATCGAGCAGCTGAAGATTATCGATCCACTGACCAATCCTACGGCATACGGCGGTAGCGCATCGGACGCCTTCCATCTGGTGATTCCGTCGCTACCGGGGTACGGGTTTTCAGCCAAGCCTACCTCTACCGGCTGGGGTCCGGAGCGCACTGCAAGTGCCTGGGTTGTGCTGATGAAGCGCCTTGGATACGCAAAATTTGTGGCGCAAGGCGGCGATTTGGGCGCGGGGGTGTGCACGGTGATGGCGAAACACGCACCTCCAGAATTACTGGGAATTCACACCAACTTCCCTGGGACTATTCCATCCGACATTGCGAGGGCGCTGCAGTGTGGCGATCCCCCGCCATCCAGCCTATCCGCTCGACGAAAGACGTGCCTACGAGCAGCTGACCAATCTATTTACGAAGAAACGTGCCTACGCACAAATGATGGCGACTCGTCCGCAAACGCTGTACGGATTGGCGGATTCGCCCGTCTGCCTGGCCGCTTGGCTCTTTGACCACGGTGACGGTTATGGCCAGCCAGCAGCGCCGATCACTTCGGCGGTGCTCGGGCGCACGATTAATGGATACTCCGCCGGTGACCTGACACGCGACGATGTACTCGATGACTTCACACTCTACTGGTTGACGAACACGGCGATTTCTGCGGCTCGTTTCTATTGGGAACTTCACCTCAATCTTTATAACGCGGCCAATGTCTCTATCCCAGCTGCTGTGAGCGTCTTTCCCGGCGAGAACTATCAAGCCCCGCGAAGTTGGGCGGAGCGGGCGTATGACAAACTCATTTATTACAACAAGGTTGACAAAGGCGGACACTATGCGGCCTGGGAACAGCCGCGACTCTTTTCAGAAGAGGTTCGCGCGGGCTTCAAATCACTACGGTCAGGAGTGGCAAAGTCGGCAGCATGAGTGAAATTGGCCAGTGCTGGCTGACTGCCTGAAAACTGGGGACAGACCGGACCTTTTCATTTTTCGCCAATGGAAAGCTGGCGAACGTTCCGTCTGTCCCCACGTTTCGTCCCCACGTTTCGGCTACTGGCACACAGCAATTTACTAGTAACCCGCACGTCCACGAACCAGGGGCGCCTCAGTTCCGCAGTAACTTGGCCGTCACATCTGTACCTCCGCTCGGTAGCGAGCATGTTTTTGGAAGTGCTAGTGTGAAGCCAACAAGGGCCTGAGGAATCGATCCAAGGAGAACACCTATGGGTTTTCTTGACTCCGTCGTAGGGAGATCCTTTAGAGATGAACAAATTGGTCGCGTGGTCGTTTTTACCGGGGATCGTCGCCATCGAGGCTACGTTGTAAAATCTGAATCCGACGAACTAAAAATCAGATCCTTTCTCAAGATGTTCTATTTCGCTCATTTTTCCATTCTTTTACTGGGGATGATGCTGGCAAATGCGTGGTCGACATTTTTTGCCAACCTACATGAATTCGGCTCGCCAGCACAGCACATTCTCAGAACTATCGGCATTTATCTGGGAATCTATTCCGTGGTGGTGGGAATTCCGTATTTCTTGCTTTGGAGATCCTATAAGAAGGCGCTCTCAGGTTTTGTTTCCGTCCGTGATGAGGTTTCGGTATCGGGGACGGGTCCCGGTCGGCAACCTTGGCTCGCTCTCGCCGGACTGACCGTGCTGTTGTTGGCTGGCTTAATGCTCTTCTACTTGGTTCGAGCCAAATAACTTGGCTTGGATCTGTTCACTTGGACAAACCGGATGAACGGGCCCATGCGGCATGACGCCTGGCCCGGCCGGGCGACTGGGATGTTGCGGTGGGGCTGATGGTTGCGAACTATGCCGCGATCGATCAACTTGATGCCAAAGCAGCAACCAGTGTCGCCAAGCATTACGGCTCAAGAGACGCAATGATCGAAGCCGCAAAGAAACGCAATGAGATACGCGAAGTCGTGTCCAGTAAGTTGGCCCGCGAAGTGATGCCAAAGTAGAACTTGCAAGACGGATGCGGCCATTCACGAACAAGCCCCGAATGTTCTTTGAAAGCATTCGGGGCTTTATCCGTCTGGAACCGGATCTCCCACCTTCTGCCCTGACCTCCAAGATGCAAACGCTCCAGATAGCGCCTGAGTAACGCGGTGGTCTCAACAGTTCGCGGCAACACCGGCTCCAAGCCTACTCGCGAGAGTCTGAAAACCTGCGTCTTTCTTGACTTCTACTTAATCGAACTTACCGGAACTCGAGAACCTCTAATGTGGTATTTTGCAGAAATGTTCGTTACGACTTTTGTTCTGGCTGCCACTCTACTTGTCGCCAATTCACCTTCGTCGGGATGGCGTGCCGAAAGCCAACAATCACCACGGAAAGCCAAAGCTTCAACTCAAGCTGTTCTAGTAACAAAAGGCCAAGTCGAAAATGGCGTATACAAAAATGACTCTATCGGCCTTCAATTTACCCCAGCCGGAAATCTTCACTTGCAAGCTCCAGAGATAATGGGGACGCCAGGAACAGTTCCTCTCCTCGTAAAAGTTGAAGCGGACGCCGACCGTACATTGATCTCGGGCCTATTCTCAGCTCCTGGTCTGACAATTTTTTATGCTGACGCGCTTGCTTTCTACCCCGAGGACCAGCGGAATGCCACTCGTTACCTGAAAAAAGTGAGCCAAACGAACGAAGCCGAAGGATATCAACACGTCGACGCAAAAGGTCCCGTCGAAATCAGTGGAGTTTCGTTTGTGCGAGCCGACTTTGCTAAAAGTGGAGTCCACGAAGCGGTTCTGGTCACTACTCATAACCAGTTCGCGTTCGTGTTCATTTTCGCCGGGCCTGACATCGGCGTCGTAAACAAACTCGTCGAGTCAACCAACGTGAAATTCATTCCTCAGAAATAGTCACGAATCGTACAACTGGAGTACCAACGACAGATGTTCGATTACCCGGCTTATGTGGATTCAGGCGCGCAGTCCGATATAACTTCCGAGTAGCTGTCCCTAAGCCAATTCACTTCTTCGGCGTATATCCCTGCCATACATACTCCAGTGCCAGCGGCAGAGTCTGTGCCTTAACGTCGCGGTCGCAGTGTCCAGCGTTCTTGGCAAAGACAAACTGGTATGCATATCCCTTGGCCGCCAGAGCCTTGGCCATGCGTTCATTGGCGAGAACCCAGTCGTGATAGTTGTCGCGGGTGATGAGGATGTCTTGATCGCTGACATGCATCCAGATGCGCAGCGGCTTCTTCGGGTTGTTGGGAATGAGAGTTTCATGGAACTCCCATGCGCCGTGCGGAGTTTCGGCGTTGTACGGCCACTGCTGGTACACGAACGTGCCGGAGTAGCTCAAAACTCGGTGGTAGAGATCCGTGTGATACCAGGCCATCGCCATCGCGGCCGCTCCGCCAGAACTGCAGCCCATCGTTGCACGCCCCTCGGGATCCTTAGTGAGCTTCACGTTGTATTTCTTCTCCACCGCGGGCAGCACTTCCCTCTCCACGAACTCCGCGTAAAGCCCGGACATCGTGTCGTACTCCAGCCCCCTCTCGCTGCCCTGAGCATCGCCGCTGCCGTTTCCGATGGAGATCGCAATCATCACCGGCACCCGTTTCTCGGCGATCAGATTGTCGAGTGCAGTAAACAAAATCTGGTCCGGCCCATCCGCTCCGACGATGAACGGCGCCTCCGTGCCGGGAACGTATTGTTTGGGAACGTACACCGCCACCCGGCGCGTATACGGAGCAGGATAGCTGTTGACGATCACCTTGTTCGGGTCCGCCGGGTCCAGCACGGCGAAGGTGTTTGACTCGCGCGCAATGCCGGGATAAATCTTGCTGTCCTTGGATTCCATGGTGAATTCAAAGACGTCACCCTTTGGCACGCTTTCCTTCGCGGCCATTTCCGGCGCGGCATTGTGAGTGGGGCCAATAATGAAGTTCCCGTCTTCCTTCGCCGAAGGGATAGTGCCGTCTGGCAATTCCTTTGCTTTGACGTACCCGGGCGCGTTCGGATCGCGGATCGGAGCCGGCGGACGCGTCCCACTGCCGGGCTTTGCCGGTACCTGCTTGTCGGGAGGACCCTGCGCCGAAGTTTGGCCCACCGCCAAGCCCAAGCCACCCACTACGCAGATCAACAACGCGCGTGTCAGAACACCGAACATGCAGAACTCCTTTCCACCGATCTTAACCTACACATCTTCAAATGCACCCGAGCCAACTCGCAACTATCTAGATGCCCGACCCTAGGCCCTCTTGGATCCAGAAAAGCTATGGGCCACGAGTCTCCGATCGTCCTCGAATTGCACCCTTGTCGACAAAAAGAAATGACTAAGTCCCGACAAGTCGTGCCGGGAGCTACACCCCCCCCCTCAAAAAATATGCTGCACTCATTGGGGAGTCAGCATTTTTGTGGACACTCGATACCGTCGGTAGTTTGTATAGTGGTGCACGTTGCGAAAGGTCTCTTCAGAGTCGCCGGGCGTTGGGAATTTACCGGAATTTTCCAAATCTCGGATCGTCGACAAATCGGTGAATTTGATATAGACGTTCACATCGCGCGGCAGCCATAGCGGCTCGTGCACATCCGGAAATCGCACTTCACCAAATCTCACTTTCGTTGTCTGCTTGTCCAGCCCAATCTCCGGTCGTCGCGCCAGCAGATCCGTTTGCATTTGAACGATGTGAAAACTTCCCTTGTCCACCCACGCAATTCCCTGCGTCAGCATATGCACTGCGACCCCGCCTGGACCTTTCATCGTAATCTTGTTGCGTGCCTCACTTGGCAGTTGGGCGAAAGCGACTACATACGTATCCCGGTCCTCGATCTTCTGATCGCCAAGGTAAAGGAACCTGGAATCCCATTGAAACGCCGTCGAAAAGTGAACGCTGCTCAATGCGAATCCGGAAGTGACAAAGTACCCCTCGTTAAGCCCTACTTCGTCCATCCGATTTCCTTTCGTATCGATACGAAATTCACTAATCCGTGCTTGTGTGCCCTCACCATGGCGCAAGATCAAATAATCGTCTCGCACTTTCTCCTTCGCGAAGGACAGTCCCCCCGGCATGCCACTTGGAAGATTCCCCGAAATCTGCCTCTCCTGGGTAATTTCCTCGCGGGCGATCAGGTCCACTATGTTGGCGAAAAACTCGTCCACCTTCTCGCCTGTCTTCCGCAGGATCATCGCGAGTGCTTGCTGGTCAGGTGCAGGCCGAAGCCTCTTCAGCTCTGGAATTTGTTTGACAAGTTGGTCCAACGGCTCTTCGAGATAGGGATGTGAATCCACATCCTGACCGTGATCGCTTCTGTCCGTGAACTCGAGGACTGCAACCGGGGTCGCGTTTGTCGCGCGGGATGGCCATGAGCCGCCGGCAAACACGGCGCTGAGCACAAGAATGCTGATCGGAACACACAGTCGGGGAAGAATACGAGGGTCATGTGTTCCCATGGCGTGGACTCTGACGTCGAAGGTCATGGTGCCCGCCTGAGTCGCGCGATTCCGTTCCGCAACCAGCGAAGCAGCGTGCCACAAAAGCAAAGACAACATAACACATCGATATATTCCTGTTACTGCATTCAGTCGAAGCAGCCCGTCGCACCATCAGGCCCCGATGCCCGACAATTCAGAGCTCTCCTCGAAACCGTGATATAAACTTCTCTTTCCGGGCCCGAAGGGGTAAGCCTATGCGTTCGAGCGTCAGACTGCTTCCCGCCATTTTCCAAACCTGCCTGACTTTGTTTTTTTCCTTGTCCCTGGCGGCGCCGCAGCAACAACAGCCGCTCACTCCGAACGCTTCCCCCGTGATCAGGTCCAGCGTAAATGAAGTGCTGGTGCCCGTCGTGGTCCGCAATGCCCAAGGACACGCCGTCGGCGACCTCACGAAAGACGAGTTCCAGGTCTTTGACGATGGCAAGCAACAAGTCATCACCGGATTCCTGGTCGTGAAACGTGTCTCCGAAACACCTGGCGGCGCTCCACCTATCCCCAACCGTGATACTAACCCCGTCGCTCCTCAGACTCCCTCCCCAGCCCAACGATTTGTCGTTTTCCTCTTCGACGACTTGAACTTGAGTGCTGACGATCTGATGAAAGCACAAAAGGCCGCCAGCAAAATACTCGAATCGTCCCTGCCAGTTTCAGACATGGCGGCCGTCCTTTCTATGTCTGGTACCAATAGCGGTATGACCCGTGACCACGCCAAGCTACAAAAAGCCATTCTGAATTTGAAAGTGAACAACATCTACCGTCACGAAGGCCGCGACTGTCCAAATGTCGATTACTACCAAGGAGACCTCATCGTCGACAAAAACGATCCTCAGGCGCTCGAAGCCGCAGTTGACGACGCGATTACCTGCGCAAACTTGGATCCTTCAAGGATCAAAGTTGCCACCCAGATGGCGCAGCAAGCTGCCCAGCGTGCAGTGGCTATGGGACAACAGGATTTTCGCACCAACCTCGGATTCCTGCGAACGGTTGTCAGCAAAATGGGCGCTTTGCCGGGACAGCACGTCCTCATCCTCGTCTCTCCCGGTTTTCTCACCCCTGGCACGGAAGCCATGGCCCTCAAATCTCAGATTCTGGACATTGCTGCTCAGGCCAATTTGACCATCAGCGCCGTCGATGCCCGCGGTCTTTACACCACCAACGTGGAGGCTTCCCAACAAGGTGCCGGTTCCTCTCTCGCGGCGCGCCTCCAAAGCCCATACCGCCAGGCCTCCATGACCTCTAGCGAAATGGTTATGGCCGAACTGGCGGACGGCACCGGCGGAACCTACTTTCACAATAACAATAACCTCGAAGCCGGACTCAGCAACCTGCTTGCTGGGCCTGAGTATCTCTATCTCCTGGCTTTCTCGACTGCCAACATGAAATCCAACGGGGCCTATCACAACTTGAAAGTCAAAGTGAATCAGGACGGCCTCACGCTCCAGGCCCGGCGTGGCTACTTTGCGCTCGAACCAGAAAAAAACAAAAAATGATTCTGCCATGAGAGCAACAAAAGCGCGAAACGTTAAGAGCAACAAAATGGACTTGTCGCCAGAACAGCGTGAAAAACTACTCGGAGCATTGAGAGCGCGTTTTGAGAAAAACATGAATCGCCATGTAGGTCTTGAATGGGCTCAAGTACAAGCAAAGCTGGAAGCTAATGCTGACAAACTGTGGTCACTCCATGAAATGGAAAGAACTGGCGGTGAACCAGACGTTGTTGACCATGACAAAAAGGCCGGCAAATTCATTTTTTATGATTGTTCAGCGGAAAGTCCCAACGGCCGCAGAAGTGTTTGCTACGACCGTGAAGCGCTGGAGTCGAGGAAAGAACATAAACCAGAAGATAGCGCCATTGGTATGGCAACTGCCATGGGTATTGAGCTTTTAACGGAAGAACAATATCGAGAGTTGCAGAAGCTTGGATGTTTCGATACGAAAACATCGAGCTGGGTGAAAACACCCTCTGACATTAGAAAACTCGGCGGAGCCCTCTTTTGTGACCGCCGCTACGACACTGTTTTCCTGTATCACAACGGTGCGGAATCCTACTATGCCGCTCGAGGGTTCCGCGGGTCGGTAAGGGTCTGACCAAATGTCCGGTAACCCGTGCGGGCTCTGACAAGCTCCTCAATCGGTTTGTCCCGAACGTCGCGAGCCATCGAGCGCACCTACACATGGCGCCGGGATTTAGGCTTCCGAGTGTGCCAGCGTCCTTGAAGTGGTGGGCTAGCGCGGGTTGGGAATGATAACCTGCTCATCGCAGGCCAAGTCTGCTTTCGTTGACTTCAACTACCTGCGTCTTTACAATGCCAGCGCATGTCGGACACCTCTGTCCTTCTCGGCCAGATCATCTCTCACTACCGCGTTCTGGAGAAGTTGGGCGGCGGCGGAATGGGCGTGGTCTACAAGGCAGAAGACACCCGCCTGAAGCGTTTCGTGGCGCTGAAATTTTTGCCGGACTCCGTCGCCAAAGACCCCCAAGCACTCATGCGTTTCGGGCGTGAAGCCCAAGCGGCTTCCGCGCTCAATCACCCGAATATCTGCACCATTTACGACATCGGCGAGGACAGCGGCAAGGCGTTCATCGCCATGGAATGCCTGGAAGGCAAAACGCTGAAGCACCTCATCGGCAATCGCCCGATGGAGCTCGAAGCGCTGCTGACGATCGCCATCGACGTCGCCGATGCGCTTGACTCCGCACACTCCAAAGGTATTGTCCACCGCGACATCAAGCCCGCAAATCTTTTCGTCACTTCCCGCGGGCACGCGAAGATTCTGGATTTCGGCCTTGCCAAAGTGGCTTCCGCTACTCCAACTGTGGTCGAGACTCATGCCACCCAGGGTGTTTCCTCCGACCAGCTCACCAGTCCCGGCAGCACACTTGGCACCGTTGCGTACATGTCTCCCGAGCAGGCTCGCGCCAAGGAACTTGATGCCCGCAGCGACCTGTTTTCTTTCGGCGCGGTACTCTATGAGATGGCCACGGGACAATTGCCGTTTCGCGGCGAAAGCACCGCTACCATCTTCGACGCTATCTTGAATCGTCCGCCAATTTCACCGGTGCGCCTCAATCCCGATCTTCCCGTGGACCTCGAACGCATTCTCAGCAAGGCCCTCGAAAAAGACCGCAACCTGCGCTACCAGCACGCCTCGGACATGCACGCAGACCTCAAGCGCCTGCAGCGCGACACCAGCTCCAGTCGTATCTCCGTGCCCGAACCGGTCGACGCCGCGCACTCCACCTCTGGGCGGACTACCCCCGCACCGGCGTCTGGGATGCAATCTCCCGCAGCCTCGGCAAGTGCTGCTGCGGCAACCGGAAGAAATAACAAAATAGGTCTGTTGGTTGGCCTGGTACTGGCTGCCGTGCTCCTCGGCGCTGCGTCATTCGCGTACTTTAAGTTCGCTGGTCGCAAAACTCCATTGAACCTGCAGGACATGGAAATCACCAAGCTCACGCGCAGCGGCAAAGCGTCGGGTGTCGCCATCTCCCCCGATGGCCAGTATGTGGTTTACGTTTTGGTGGATGGGGAAAAGCAGAGCCTGATGGTCCGTCAGGTCGCCACGGGCAGCAACGTTCAGGTGATTCCACCAGACGTGGTAACGTTTTTCGGGCTAGCGTTTTCGCCCGACGCCAACTACATCTACTACGTCGGTTCTAGCAAGGAAAATGCCCTCTTCAGCTACTTGTACAAAATTCCCGTTCTCGGCGGAACCCCCGTGAAGGTGGGAAGTGATGTTGACAGCTCTCCCACTTTCTCGCCCGATGGCAAACGCTTCGCCTTCCTGCGTGGTCATCCCGAAAATGGACAAGTGCATCTCCTCGTAGCCAGTGCCGACGGTAGCGGTGAACGTACGCTCCGCGCAACACCCGGCAACGCCCAGGCGAACACTTTGGTACGGCCCGCGTGGTCCCCCGACGGCAAGACCATCGTCTATCTGCTCTACGAGCCAAACAATCAGCAAAGCCTTTACGCCGTTTCTCCTGACGATGGAGCATCTCGTTTGTTGTACTCCACTCGCGAGGATCTCGGCCAACCCATTTGGCTTCCTGACGGTACTGGGTTGCTGATCCCCATTTCTGAACGCGGTCCCAACAGTCGAGGCCAGCTTTACACAATTTCCTACCCGGGCGGCGAGGCGCATCGGCTCTCCCACGATCTCACAAACTACAGCCTGCAGTGGCTCGATCTCTCCAGGGACGGTTCTTCGCTTGTGGCCATCGAAAACAATCGCAGTTCGGATCTGTGGCTTCTCCCCAATGGTGATTCTGCGAAAGCCCGGCAGATTACCTCTGGGGGCTCGCCCGTTAGCCTTGTATCTTTTCTCGGTAAGGATCACTTTGCTTACTCCACGGAAGGCGGCGAGGTCTATTCCATCGCTACCGATGGCAGCAATCCCACTCTGGTCGCAGGCAGTGAGCGACACATTCTCTTCTCCCTCGGTTGCGGCGACGGCAAGCACATCGTGTATCAAGCCGCCGAAAACGAACAGATCAATATTTGGCGCATCGATGCCAACGGCAGCAACCCCGTTCAGATTGCGGCAACTAGGTTTACTGCTTTTCCGCATTGTTCTCCGGACGGACAATGGGTTACGTATATCCGTGATGACCCACACGGCCTTTATCTGGTTCCTAGCAGTGGAGGTATACAGCCGAAGCTCCTACCCATTCCTTCGTCCGGCGGCCTGGTCGGGTTTTCCACGCTCTCCCCGGACTCCAACCTGATCCTCTACCATTGGCAGAATCCGGACAATATGGGCTCTCGCGCCAAGATGAATGTTGCTTCGGTGCAGGGTGGCCCGGTGATGTACTCCTTCGAGTTTCCGACCGGAGGTGGTGAAGCCGTTTGGTCCCCTGATGGGCGTGCCATCGATTACTCGATCACGCGAGGGGGAGTTTCCGACATCTGGCGCCAACCGCTCTCCGGCGGTGCCCCGAAACAACTCACACATTTCCCGTCAGGGAAAATCTACAATTTCGCCTGGTCGACCGATGGAAAATTCCTGGCGGCTGCGCGCGGCAGCGTTACTGCGGACATCGTTCTCCTCAAAGCCGCGAAAAAACCGCAATAGCAGCGAATCTTCTGCTCGTCAAAAAGTCCGCACGTCCGCAACCGCGTCGCCGCTTCGCCCGTCGGGATGCCAGGGTCCGGGGCTCG
>Ga0210409_10005691_pt1 | contig 13061 bp, 6 predicted proteins | sample IncBWH17MmetaG_FD_161649 | JGI IMG/M metagenome (GOLD analysis project Ga0210409, IMG submission 161649) | Forest soil microbial communities from Barre Woods Harvard Forest LTER site, Petersham, Massachusetts, United States - Inc-BW-H-17-M | ecosystem: Environmental > Terrestrial > Soil >...
AACGAAGGAGCTGATCGAGCGGTTCAGCTGACGACCTTCTTAAAGTAAGCGATGGTCTCCTTTAGACCGTCGTCCAGCATCACGCTCGGCTGCCATTCCAGCTTTGACCTCGCGAGCGCGATGTCGGGCTTGCGCTGCTTGGGGTCGTCTTGCGGTAGCGGTCGGTACACCAGCCGGGCCTTCGATCCGGTGAGGTGCAACACCTTCTCAGCGAGTTCTCGGATGGTGAACTCCCCTGGATTGCCCAGGTTGACAGGGCCGTAAAAGCCTTTTTCCGAGTCCATCATTCGAAGGATGGCGGCGATGAGGTCGTCCACATAACAGAACGACCGCGTCTGCGACCCATCGCCATAAATCGTTATATCCTCGCCCCGAAGGGCTTGAACGATGAAGTTACTGACCACGCGGCCGTCGTTCGGATGCATCCGCGGCCCGTAGGTGTTGAATATCCTGACGACCTTGATATCCAGGCCGTGCTGGCGCTGATAGTCGAAAAATAACGTCTCCGCGCAACGCTTGCCCTCATCGTAACAGCTCCGGGAGCCGATACAATTGACGCGGCCCCAGTAATTCTCGGTTTGCGGATGAACCTCAGGATCACCGTACACCTCGGATGTCGACGCTTGAAGGATGCGCGCGCGGACTCGCTTCGCGAGCCCCAGCATATTGATCGCGCCGTGCACGCTGGTCTTCGTAGTCTGGACCGGGTCGAACTGGTAGTGAATGGGCGACGCCGGGCATGCCAGGTTGAAGATGCGATCCACTTCTACGTAGAGAGGAAAGGTCACGTCGTGCCGCATCAGTTCGAAACGCGGCTCTTGCAGCAAATGCGCTACGTTGCGCTTCGTGCCCGTAAAGAAGTTGTCGACGCAGAGCACTTCGTCGCCCCGCGCAATCAGCCGATCACAAAGATGCGATCCCAAGAATCCAGCGCCGCCCGTGACCAAGACCTGTTTTTCCATGCGCCTCTCGCAATGCCGGTTGGAGCATAGGGCGTTCGACGCTCGGGGCGAAGCGGCAAGTGAGGTCGGGCGTACTCGGGAAGCCGCGGAAGTGTCGCAGGCGGGCCACAGAAGGGCCACAGAAGGGCACCGGGCGCGGGAGCCATGAAATGGCGAAGGCCGACAATGACGGCGGTCGCAGCGATTTATCCTCTGTCGTTGCTCGCGGCGGCCGCGATGCTTCGGTACATCGGCGAGCGCTGGTGGCTCACAGGCGTCGGGCTGTATCTGCCTAGGGTCTTTCTGGCGCTTCCGCTTCCCTTCATCCTCGTCGCGATCGTCGCCGCGCGATTGCACACGCTCTTCTGGACGCAGGCGGTCGCGGCGCTACTGCTGGTGTTTCCCTTGATGGGGCTCGTTCCCCCGCGGCTTGGGCGGCGACCTCGCGATAATCGCATTTTGCGCGTCCTCAGCTACAACATCAATGCCGGCGTGGGCGGCATCGAACGGATCGTCGACGAGATCTACGCACGCTCGCCCGACGTGATCCTACTTCAGGAAGTATATTCCGCGGAGCTCAGCACGCTTCTCGGTGCGCGCTACGCGACCGTGCGCGTCGCGGATCAGTTCTTGTTTGCCTCGCGATATCCGGCGTCCTGGAGTGCCGAGCCTGCCAAACTCGATTACGGCGGGCACCAGCGGTCGCCGCGGTATCTGCAGCAAACTCTAGAGACTCCGCTTGGACGACTTGCGGTCTACAACGTGCATCCGATTTCCCCTCGCGAGACATTCTATGCGTTTCGGGGTGACGGCCTGAGGGGAGAGCTCTCGTCCGGTCGATTGTTCTCGTCGGCCGGCATCGGGGTCTTCAAAGCGAATACCGGGCTGAGGTCCCTGCAAGTCGAGACGTTCGCTCACGCCGCCGAGCGAGAAACGGACCCGGTCATCATCGCTGGCGATACCAACTTGCCCGGGCTGAGCTATTTATTCAATCGCTTCTTGTCGGGGTATCAAGATGGATTCGCCGAGGCAGGTTCGGGATTCGGCTACACGTATCCAACGAACCGCCATCCCTGGATGCGGATCGATCGAATTCTCGCCAGCCAAGAGCTGCGGTTCGTCCGGTTCGAAATCGGCAGCTCCCTCGCCTCGGACCATCTGTGTGTCGTTGCGGATCTAGAGAGGCGCGGGCAGTAACCTCATGGCCGCGACTTGCGCGTCGAGCCGCTCCACGTCGCGTCGAAGCTCTGCTGCCATGGTCGCGGAACGTTCCGCAATTTTCTCACCGTGGCCCTTGATCGTTTCCGCCCAGCGACGTACTTCGCCGAGATAACCGATCTGTCGTTCGACGCCGCGCGCGGCGTGCTCGATCTCGGCAATCGCGGCCTGCGATTCCGTGTCGCTCCTCCGCTCGCGCACGGCCAGAGCGCGCGCAAGGCTGTACGCGGCCCGAAGAACGACGTCGTGCGTCGAGTCCTCGGCGTCCCATACGACGACCACGTCGCTTCCGTACCTCTGTAGCGACTCCAGTTCGTCGGGGACGGTTTTGCGCGAGAACACAAACACGCCCACCTGCGCCTGGCGATTTCGCCTCGCTTCGTCGATTTCCTCCAAGGCGGCGCGCAGCGTGTAACCCTGCTTCTCTTTTGCCTCCCACACGATTCGTGCCCGCGCCGCCGCGCAGTCGGCGCCGAGTTCGACGACGTGATCACCCTTCTTGCAAAGCTTAATGGCGCCCGTGGTCTCGCCCGTCGCTTCGTGTAGATCTCCCAGGCGCTGTGCCTCCTCGGCGAGCAGTGCGCCAAGACGCTCCTCGAAGGCGAACCCATGCCGAGTCGTCAGCGCGTCGTCTTTCTTTCGCGTTTCGAGCCTCGCGAGTGATTCGCGCACCTGAGATTGAAACTCCACGTTCTCTCTCCCAAGCTTATCGATCGTCGAGAGCAGTTCACGCTTCAATCGCGCCAGAGCGGATCCATCGTCGTCCAGCGTCAGGTTCTTGCCGATCTGTTCGCTCGTGGTGGCAAGCATTTTGGATAGCCGGCTCAGCGCGGAGGATTCGTCGTCGAGCGAGAATTCGGACAAGAGACGAGATAGGGCCGAATCCTTATGATCCAGCGAGAACTCGCGCAAGATGTGCTTTCTTTGTTCGTCGAGCGCGCCCTCGAGTGCTCTCGTGAGCTGAGCGCGCAAGCCACTGGCATCTGTCGGCGACAGCATCTTGAAGATGGGACTGCCCTCGCCCAGATGCACTGTCAGCGAGCGAGCCAGCATCGAGTCGTCTGCGCCGACGTGAACTCGAAGCAACCTCTCGAGCTCTCCGTCCTCACGCACGAGGGCCTGCAACCGCTGCGAAAGGACGCCGCTTTGGGGATCGAGGTACTGCGTGAGCGCTGAAGCAACCCGCTCTGCAGTCTCAGCGGCGCGTGCGGAGAGTAGCTCACGAACCTCGGCCACCAGGGACTGCCCTGCTTCTCGAATGGAGGTGGCGTCGACGTGGCCATTGGCCGAGCGAAGGGCAAGGACACCGACTCGCAGTGCAGCTAGCGCGTACCGCTCGCGCTCTTCTTGCTCAGCATATCGACGGAGCTCGCAAAGGACCTCGGGGTCGGTTATTTCGAGCGTGAGGACGACTGGCGCGCCCGCTGGCACTCGGTTCCGTGAGGCCTCGTTTCGCGGGGCCTCAAAGAGAGGAAGTCCCCCCAGCGTCCTGACCGCTGCTTCCATTCGCAACTCCCTGATCACACGTATAGCATACGAGGAAGATGCTCGTCTATTGAGCAGGCCTTTGGGCAGCCCTCAGACCACCCTTGAGTGCAGTGACTTCATTGACTTTTTACTCTTTCCGAAACACCGCTATGGCGCTCCAATGTCCTCGATACCGCACGGGCGAGCAGCTCCTCTCGTCCAACGATGAGCACCGACCGTCGCGCGCGCGTCAAAGCCGTGTAGACGAGCTCGCGAGTCACGAGTGGCAGGTCCACATCCGGAAGCACCAGCAGGACGTTGTCGAATTCAGCGCCCTGCGCCTTGTGCACGGTCATAGCGAAGCCGAGCGCAACATGGATGAGCGCTTCGCTCGGAAACACCCGCAACGAATCTCTGTGCCGAAAGACTGCCATAAGCTCGTCTCGGTCCAGCCGCGCCGAGCGCACGCGCACCACGACACCCTGGTCGCCGTTGAGTAGTTCTCGGTCATAATCGTTGCGCTCCACGACGATCGGTGCGCCGTGAGTCAGCGATTGCGACGAAGGTCGCCCGCGGACGAGGGGATGGTCCGCGCCGAATCTGGTGAGAAGTCGTTCGTTGACCGCTTCGGCGCTCGTCGCCGCTCGGGCGCGCGTTGCGCAGAGAACGCGTGAACTTGCGTGGTGATCGAGGAGCATCCGAAGCTCTGCGCTATCCGTCGCGTCGAACTCGCCTGCCTCCAGCCGATACGTGCGTCCGATTCGCTGCTCGAAATCGTCTAGTGATGCAATACGCTTCCGCCACCACCGACTCAACAGCTCGTCACCCACTTCGGCGAAGGGCGCGGCCAGGTGCTCGACACCTTCGAACGTAACGGCAGCCGCCGTGTGGCGCACCGCCACCGAATCGGCGAACCGCCCCCCGAGCTCTCCTCGATTGACTGACTGTGCGGCGATCACGATGCGCTGCGGGCCTGGCTCCAGGGCAACGCGCAGATTCTTCTGGAGGCGTGCGGGACGGAGGGCGGCGCACAAGTCGCGGAAAACCGCGCCGGCATCGACGGAAGGGAGTTGATCGGCGTCACCGAGAAGAACGAGCCGCGCGTCCTCGCCGAGCGCTCGAATGAGCCTGTCCATCATGGAGAGGTCGACCATCGACGCTTCGTCGACCACGACCAGTTTGTATGGCAGCGGATCGTTTTCATGCCGCGCGAAGCGTCCGGTCGTGGGAGACCACCCGAGCAGACGATGAAGAGTTTGTGGCGTCGGTGCCGTGCCGCGTAGCAGGCTCGTCTCGACGAGGTCCCGCGAGATCGACTCGAGTCCCGCCGCAATGGTCTCTCGCAGCCGCTGCGCGGCCTTTCCCGTCGGCGCGGCGATGGCGACGCCCTGCATCGGTTCGCCCATCCATGCAAGTGCGCGCAGCAGCGCGACGACGATGGTCGTCTTTCCCGTTCCAGGGCCTCCACTGATGAGTGCGAGGGGCGCTGAAAGGGCTTCACGCACCGCGCGCCTTTGCTCCTCGGTGAGCGCGGGCGGACCCGACGCAACCGCGGCGCATGCACGTGAGATAGCACGCGCATCGCGCGTCTCGGCGCACCGCGCAAGGCGATTGCGAATGCGTTCGCAAAAGCGGTCTTCCAGGCGGCGCATTCGCTCGGTGTAGAGCCAGTGTCCGTCGAGGATGAGCGGCTTTCGCTCGCCCGGTCGCCCGAGGACGGACGTCGCCGGGTCCCCGGCTCGGCTTACGCCGGCGCGCTCGAGCATCGCGCGCAGCAGGGGGGCTGCATCGGCGCCTCCCAGTCGCGATAACGCGGCGGAAAGTCTTTGTTCATCGAGGGGCAGCCTCGTGCTTCCCTCGCGAACGGCAACGATGCACGCTGCCGCGAGCAGGGCCAGCGCCCGGCTCTCTTGGGGGACGAGGCCCCTTGCGCACCGAGCGATTTCCCATCCCAAATACATCGGCTCGAAATCGTCGTCCTCGAAAGCTTCTGCGAACACGAGGTCGCCGTCGTCCGGCTGGCTCTTCTGTGCGAACCGCTTCCTTGCCGTGCCGAGAGGAGTCAGGGTACTCATGACTCCCCAAGTGCTGCCTCCCAGGCGCGCACTTGCTGCCAGTCCGGCCGCGCAAACCAGACGCCGCTTCCGCCGGCGTCAAGTCCGCGCAAGAAGCAATAGAACATCCCGCCGAAGCGCGCTTTGTGCTCTTCATCGGTGCATGTGCCAAGGAGCTTTGCAATCGCCACCGCGTAGACTTGCGCCTGTGATTCGTAGTGATTGCGGACGTGCTGTCGGATGACGTCGGGCGAATAAGACGCCAGCAAATCGCTCTTCCAGTCAACGAAGTAGACGGTTCCGTCCTCTTCGAAGGCGAGATCTATCGACCCTCGCATCAGCCGCGGGAGGGGTCGAGACGGCGTTGGGATCAACAAGCTTTCCCGCATCGAGAAAGCGAAACGCATTTCTCGTACGACGCGAGCAGCCGTGCCAATTGAATCTAGGTGCTTTGCGGGAGACAACCGAAGGGGCGTGGTATATGCGCCCCATACAAGTCGTTCGGCGTGCTCGCGCTTGGTGCGATCTATTCGGTGCGCGACCATGGATTCGTCAAACAGCGATGCCACGTCAGCGGAAGAGCGCCATGCTTCGAGCGTCCTCGCAACGTTGAAGGAAGCAAGCGGAACACGCTCGAGTAGCTCGTGAAGGAAGATGCCGGAAACGCGCGCTGCTCGCAGCTCCGTTGTGCGCGCGGTGTTTGGTGTTTCGTTCGTCGCGACAGAAAGCCTGCCGGCCGATGTGCGATCGCCTTTCATGCGCGTATAGGACGTGACGAGCATTCCCGCGTGAGTTTGACGCAAATTGGACGTCGTCGAGCCGACATCGTCCTCCTGGATCAGCTCCGTAGGGGGGCGCCACGATGCTCGATCCTCTGTCGATGGAGACGCACGGCCCGAGGCAATAGTGCCGCTCACATTCTCGACCGAGAAAAGCGGTTCTCCGGAGTGCATGAGCTCCCAAACGCGCCGATTTACGATCCCGTATGGTCCGCGCAGTGCCTTCGGCTCGCTGCGCGCCAAATCTCCTTGGGATGCAACGATGCAGGGCAAATAGAGCCGCGCCTTGGCGCGCGTGAGTGCGACGTACATGAGGCGCTGCTCCTCTTCGCGCTCTTCGGATTTGGCCAGTTTCTCGATTTGAGGATCGTTCCACGCGCCGGCCCACGCGAGCCGCTTCCCGTCTTCGTGGAAGACTCGCACGTTGTCGCTGCGCGCATGTTGGAAGCCTCCGGCGAGGAAGACGACGGGCGCTTCCAGTCCTTTGGACTTGTGGATAGTCATGATCTGCACCGCGCTTCGTCCGCTCGCTATCCGCTGGACGTTGCCCTCGATGTCGAGCGGCAGACGCGTGCCATCGATCAAGCCGGAGAGCGCATTCACAACGTCGCGCAACGAGGCATGACTCCGATGGGCGTGCTCGAGTAAAAGCTCGAAGACATGCAAATAGTTCGTTAGCTCGCGCTCGCTGTCAGCGAAGAAGATCTCGCGCCGGACGATGCCGGAGTCGCGCAGTATGCTCTCGAAGAGGCGTTCGAAATCGTGGTCGTCCGCGAGCGCTTTCCACTCCTCGAGCTGCACCATCATCGGATGAGCGCTCGGCAAGTCGCGAGCACGTTCGATGGCGGCGAGAGACAAGCCGAAGAATGGAGTAAGCCATGCGGCGAGCCGGCGCGCACGGTCGTCCGGATTGGCTACGGCGAGGAGCAATGTTCGCACCTCCTTGGCTTCATCCGTTTGAAAAAGGCCATCTTGCTTGTAGTACGCATACGCTACGCCGGCAGCGCTGAGTTCTGCCCCGATCGTACGCCCCTCGCGCGAGCTGCGCGTGAGCACGAAGACATCGCTCGCTTCGAGCGCGCGTCCGTCGAATCGCCATGGGCGAGACGGGTCGATAATGGTTCGGACCTCGCGCGCGATGGTCTGCCCTATCGTAGAGAGCCACCTGGCATCGCCGGCAGCGGACAGACGCAGCACGTGAACCGGAGCGACGGTGCGTCCGTTTCCGTCGACCAGTACGCGCTCGGGCCGCCCACAGGTCACCGGAGAATAGGTCAGGCTTCCCGTGAACATGGGGAGGTCTGTGGATTGATCGAAAATGGCGTTCGTCGCTTGGACTAGCCCCGGAGTCGAGCGATAGTTGTGGTCCAGGCGAACGCGCCGTCCGCCTCCGTCGACGACCTCGCGCGATGCGCGCAAGTACGTTTCGACGTCCGCGCCCCGGAAGCGGTAGATGGACTGTTTTGGATCGCCCACCAGATAAAGGACACTCTTTTGCGACCCTTCGAAGAAGGCTCGGCGGAAGATCGACCACTGTGTTTCGTCGGTGTCCTGGAATTCGTCGATGAGCACGTAGCGCCATCGCTCACGCATGGTTTCGGGCAGGGTCGTTCCCTCGCGCTGAAGCGCGTCGTCGACGAGCTTCAGCATGTCGTCGAAGTCGTACTGGCCTGATTCGCGCTTCTGGCGTGTCAGCTCGCTGCATACGACGGGAAGAATCGTCTGCGCGAGCCCTGAAGCGAACGTCGGCGTATGGTGCGCCAGCTCCAAGGCCGCCATGCTGACCTGCGCCGTCGGGCCGGGTCGTGGCCGAAAGGCCGGCAGTTTATCCAGGAGATAGGGAAAGATGATGTCCTGTGCCTCGACGACGTACCTAGGAATATTCAGGGGGGACCGGGCTCGCTCCACGAGGTTTGCAAGCTCATAAAGACGAGACGCAACGTGCCTGGCCGTCGACGCGTGCACGCCCCAGCTCCGCATGTCGGCAATCCCACTCGTCCGGCGCGCGTCCTCCACCGGGAACGCGTCGAGGGCGCGCTCGAGCGTCATCTCGTCCAGCCGGGGCCTTAGGGCACCGCGCGACTGAAGGCAATCCCACAGGAGCTCCTCGATACGCCGAACCGGCCATCCGGCGCGCAACGCACCCTCCAGCCAGCTAGCGCGGCGATCGTCTCGCGCGACATCGCGCCGAAGCGCCTCACGCATGGCGCGGCTGAATGCATCGCGCCCATCCACTTGCTGCTCCTGGAACATTCGCGCGCTCGCGAAGGCATTCTCGCGGAGCACGCGCTGACAGAATGCGTGTATCGTCGCGATGGTAGCCCGGTCGAACGACCGCAGAGCTTGGTGCAACTTTTGCCGTGCCGTCTCGTCAATCACCCAAAACCCGCCGCCCTCGTCCTTCTGACTGGCGGGGCCGTCGTGCTCGGATCCGAGCTCCTGGAGCTTGGCCCGCAATCGCTGACGTAACTCGTTGGTTGCTTTCTCGGTGAACGTCACCACCAGGATGCGGTCGAGCGTGACGTCGCCTCTCAAAAGCAGCTCGACGACGAGATGCTCGAGGGTGAACGTCTTTCCCGTTCCTGCCGAAGCCTCGATGACCGCGTGACGGTCCGTCGGAACGTCACGGAGGGCGGAGGGGCGAGCAACGTAGCGGGTGGTCACGCGTCGTCCCTGCGGATTCGACTGAGCAGCGGGCCGAAGCGTGGCGCAATCATCGCGCGGGCAGCCGACTCGTCCGGACTTGGATACTCGTGCGCCCGCGGCACGGGTCCATACGCAGATCGCAGCGCGAGCGGACCGTCTCCGTCGCGAAGCCTCTCGCGGGCTGATTCGAGCCAGGGTTCTACGGGACCGTCCGGCGTCTTGCGGTGCCACATGAAGACCGCCTCGGACGGGAGGAAATACGCGTGCGGTCCGGAGAGAAGCTCGCGCGCGACGTTGCGCAACCAAACGGTGGCTTCGCCTCGGGACATTGCGCCGAACGCCTCCCGCTCGGCGAAGGTCGCCTCCGGCGTCGACGTGACGACGACGGAGCCGTGAGAGTCGCCCTCTGCAACGCCGGAGGCGCAAAGGACCGCGTGGTCGACGAATGCACGCAACATGGCTCGCTGGCGGTCGGCCCGAGCCCAGTCTTCTTGCTTTTCCTTGGCGCGCCTCGAAAGCGTGATCGAATAGCCGCGCTCTATGGGCAGGGATCGCCCGCCGATCTCGACGCGCGCCATGCGCATGACCCCGGCTCGGTCCACGAAATCGACCTCGATGGCGAGCGGAGGATGCGCGCGGGTGGCTCTGGCGTGCTCGCCCATGCGGCCGAAACGGTGAACGTCAACCGACTCGAGTGGGATGTCGAGGGCCTCGAGCTCCCGTTTCCAGCCCTCGAGGGTCTCGAGGTGCTGAGCCCGTTCGCCGCGGGCGAAGACGCCAGACGGGCCGCGGCCTCTCAGCTCGCGCTCGCGTACGGTCTCGTCGTAGCCGCGTTCGAGCGAGCCATGCCCGCCCGCGGCAAACAAGATTTCTCGGAGGAGCAGGGTCTCCTCGCGCACGGGCGTCTCGAAGGGCTCGTCCTCTCGGGACAACACGTCCTCGTCCTCGAGTTCCTCGAGACCGACCTGGAAGCGCGCCCAACCCTGCAGCGGAAAGTCTAGGAATTTGACCAGAGCGTACATCGGTATGACGAGCCGTTCCTTCGTGGCGGGCCAAGTCTCGGCAAGCCGCGTCACGCGCAAGTGCTCGGCGAGAAGAGCCCACGCAGAGTCTTGCGACGCACGCGCCTGGAGCTGCTCGGCCGCGACACGCCCACCGCTAGCCGCCGCGCTTTGTCGCAGCGCGAGGGTTCTCGCCTCGGCTCGCGCCTCCGGGAGTCGCATTGGGCCGAGCATCGACACTTGCCGAGGCGTTGATTCAGGCGGATACAGCTCCGGAAAATAGAGCGGGTCCCAGCGGCGCAGCGGATGTTTTCGGCGCAACGACGAGACGTCGCGTACGTAGCCGCGCTGCAGCTCATGCAGAAGCTCCTGAACCACCGACGAAGGAGCGAGCGTGTCGCCGGTGAGCGAGTCGCGGGAGACATAGGAGAGGTACAGGCGATCGCGTGTGCCGAGAAGCAGCTCGAGAAACGCGTACTTGTCGCGCTCGCGAGCTGTAACGTCGCCTACCTCTCTGCGCGCCCAGCGGAGATCGAGCGGGTCTTCGGCCTCGCTCGACGGGAATCGCCCCTCCCCCATTCCGCACACGAAGACGACTCGAAACGGAATGTGCCGCACCGACGGGACGCACGACACGATGACTCCTTCGATGCCTCGGGTGCGCTTCTGGGAAGCCATCCGACCTCGCGCGATCTCCCAAGCGATGCGAAAGGGAACGCGTTGCTCGCCTACGTCGATCCCCCCGATGGAGTGGATGCGGCGCAGACAATGGGTGAGCCGCTCGACGTCCCCGTCGTTCGTCGGCGCCACATACGTTTCGACGAGCGTGCAGAGCAACGTGGCCCATTCTTTGAGACTAAGCAGGGCACGCTGCGCGAAACGTGCGTCGGCCACGAGCGACCTGACGAGCAGCCCGAACGCCGCCGCATCCCGCGACTCGGAGGGAGTGACCTCGCATGGAACGTAGCTCTCCGACTCGAGCTCGAAAGGTCTGCGCTCGCCGCTCGCGTCTCCGGCCATGAACGCGCCCAGCGCGAGTCTCCTCAGGCCCTGATCCCAGTTGAAAATGTCGCGCCCGATGTACGTGTCCTCATGGTCGGCGCGGTCTGCGCCGTGCACGATACCAAGGTCGTCGCACCATTGCAGCCAGCGCTGCGGGTCCACATCGTCGAGCGATGCGACCACGGCTGGGTGCACTGCCAATCGCAGCAATTCCTGCCGCGTAAAGCGTCCGGCCGGAAGCGAGAGCAGGAGCTCGACCGCCTCGCCAATGGCGTCGTGACCCGTCGGCACGTCGACCAGCCGGTGAGGCAGGTCATGGGCCTCACGGAAGACGGCGGTCAGGTGCGGCAGATAGTTGCCCGCCTCGGAATCCGGAAAGAGCACGGCGATATCGTCGAATCGAAGCGTCTGGTCGCACTCGAGCAGACGCCACACCTCGCTGGCGACGGCCTCGAGCTCTCGGCGCACACTGGCGTGCTCGAGGACGATGATGGACTCATCGGTGTCGAGCAGGACGCCGGCGTCGGCTGGACCACGCCGGGTCTCGCGACGCAGCATGTCGCATTGGAGCTGGGCGAGCAGCTTGCCCTCGGGCGCGACGAATCGGTCGTCGTGGTTGAATTCCGATGCCTGGTTCAGCGCGCGCACGTGCTCGCGGCCGGGCCGCGCCCACAGTCGCAAAAGGGGTGGCTCCTGCGGGTCGACGTCCTCCCAGAAACCTTCGCAGGGAGTGAACGAATACACGACGACATCCCCGGCGAGTGCCGCGTGTGCCAGGAGTCTGTGGAATGCGCGTGCGAAGTGCGCGAAGCCGTAGACGTGCACGGGACGCGAGGCCTCGCCAGGGCTGGTTTGCAGTGCGGCGATCGCCTCGTGAAGGGGGACGAGTCCACGACGTCGCGCGAGGCCGCCGTCGCCGAACATGGCAAGCCACAAACGCCGTTGCCACTGCTCCGGCTCCTTGTATGGGCCGTCGAGGCTCGTGCCCCACGACCACCCCGCGAGCATCTCGGAGCGCGAATACCCGTACTCCTCGAATAGCCGCCCGATGCGCGACGCGAGCTGAACACGGCGAACGTGCGAGGCTTCAGCCGATTCACCGGCAGCGAGGTACGCGCCCACGGGAGCGAGCTCGGGCTGTGTCAGAAACGATTCGTCGAGCAAGAGCGCGAGCGCCATCGCTTCGAGCGCGTCGGCGCCTGCGACACAAGCCTGTGTCGTCTGCGCGATCGTCTCTGCGACGAAGCTCGTGATGCGCATCATTTGCAGGTTGGCGGCAACGCCGCACTCTCGTGCGATTCCGAATCGCAAGTACTCCTCGACCGTCGCGTTGGGGACGACGATGGTGACGGGGACGAGGACTTCGCGTCCTGTTTGCTGCGCGTGCACGCGCGCGGCCAGCTCGGCGACGAGCTCCTCAGCGCGGTTCGAATATATGAGGCGCAGCATCGGCGACGGTCGAAACGTCACCCGTCATGAGCCCCACCGCCGTCGAGGCTCCGGTAGATGCAATTGCCGTCCAGGCAAAAGTCGACCCGCCCGTTCGACGGGTAGTAGTAGCCGAGGATGAAGCACATTTCGTTCAGTGCGCTCTCGCCGAAGCTGACGGCTTGGTCGGTCGTGTTGGCCCAGTCGCACTGATACGAAAGGCCGCTATACCCGTCGAAATCGATGATGCTATCGAGCATTCGCCAGTAGGGATTGGACCAGTCGGTGTCATCGGCGAGTTGGAGGGACGTGTCGCCAGGCGCCGCGCTGGACCAGACTTGCATCCGCGTGCCGAGCCGGTGCTCATGCGTCGAGACGGAGAAGAAATGCATTCCGGGGGCGCCTGCCTGAAAGCGGATGCCGGTCGAGAACGTCGACTGGGGGGGTATGGAGATCTTCTGTGTCCCCCACACGAGCACTTCCGCTTCCTGGAAAGGGGGCGCGGCAGACAACGGTCTGCCTTGG
>Ga0210409_10005692_pt1 | contig 13060 bp, 13 predicted proteins | sample IncBWH17MmetaG_FD_161649 | JGI IMG/M metagenome (GOLD analysis project Ga0210409, IMG submission 161649) | Forest soil microbial communities from Barre Woods Harvard Forest LTER site, Petersham, Massachusetts, United States - Inc-BW-H-17-M | ecosystem: Environmental > Terrestrial > Soil >...
AGTTTTCTTCGAGTGCCCCGCTGGAAAAGAGTGCTTTGCTGGAAACCTCTACGAGCCATCGTTCCTCCCTTTTCAGGGACCTCGATGGCCCGCCCAGCTTGTTCTGCGTCAGTTTTCAGTGTAGCTCGCATGTCAAGTGGCATGCGATCCCCCGCAGTGACAATCGACCCACGCCAATACTTCCTCCTTGCGGAAACGCCAATATTTCCCAAGCCGGTAGCCTGGCAGCCGCTCTAAAGAACGTTTGCGCACGCGTCCGTAAACCCAGGACACGGGCACATGCAATAATTCGGCTACTTCGTACACATCGAGAAGATAGCGTCCGTCTCTCGCATCCCTGCCTGTGGCCTCGTCCTGCGACTCGGCATGCAAGGGGTTCTTGGGGACTTTCACCGAGGGCGCGTTGCCTGACGAAGTAGGTTGGGCTTCCGGCCTTTCTTCCGCAAAATGGGCAATATTCGAACGAGTATCTGATGCGACGCGCGAGGCATGCTGTCTTGAGGACGCTGTATTCTCGCGCACACCGAATTGGGTTGGACGGAGTTTCATGCTTGCTAGACAGTCTTCGCAAAAACGTCTCCGTTGACTTGTTCGTTGTTGTGGTTGTTTGTGTGTTGGTCGGCCCAGCGCCTGAAGTCGTCGTCCTTGCGGAAGAGCAACTTCAGGGCTTCGGTGATCACCAACTGGTCATTTAAGTTCGTAACGATGAGATCGGTCTGCTCGGCCAAACGAACGGTATAGGGTCCGACCTCAAGCTCCGCTCTTGCACCTTTGTCGGTGAAAAGGCGATCCCCGGTGGTAACCGTAAAGTTGAGCGTCGCTTCGCTCCATTGATCCGTTCCAGCGGGTTGAAACGATACTTTTCCCTTGAGATAGCTGATGCGTGCGGCGCGGGCAGGGGGATTATTGTCGGCGAAAGAAGGTTGGCTACAAAACAGGATTAGGCAAAGGACGAACAGAAGCGCGAGACTCGCGCGGACCTTCAAGACTCTGTGCATGTTCATTTCGTTTCTCCACATTCCTAACTGGCGCTGCAAAACAACGTTGTGAGTGCGTGTAGCCGGCAAAAAACTAGCGCGATGTCGTTTCGGTGCACTTCGCTCTCAATAGGCGCTCCGCACGCCTACTTCGTCCAAGTGCCGCAGCAGATCGGTAGGATCCTGGTAAACACGATACGCGCCCGCAGCCTCCAGTTCGTCCTGGCCATAACCACCAGACAGAAACCCCACTCCGAGTGCGCTGGCTCGACGCGCGGCGAGTAAGTCCCAGACGCTGTCGCCGACAACGACAGATTGGCGAATTGAGACACCGAGACTTTTCGCGGCGGCGAGAAACAAGTCCGGGTCGGGCTTCGCGCGCTCGACTTGGTCCCTGGTGATAACAGGAATTTCGGGTGAAAGATGCAACAGGTCCAGCATGGGGCTGGCGCTGGCGGGCCGCCCGCTAGTCGCAATGGCCCATGGGATCTCGGCTCGCGAGAGATGAGTCAAGAGTTCTAACGCACCTGGCAGCGCGCGAACCTGAGGCCTCAGGCGCGCGTAGGCTTCCTCGTGCATTCGCGCCAGCCGGTCTGCCTCGGTTTGGGTGACGCGCCGGCCGATCTCACGAAGCAGTGCGTTGATGAGGAGCCCACCGCTCATGCCAATGCGACGATGAATCCGCCATACTGCGAGTTCAATGCCTAGATCTTCCAAGGCTTCACGCCAAGCCAGCACGTGTTGGTAAACGCTATCGACAAGTGTCCCATCGAGGTCGAATAAAAACGCGGGGTCAGGTCTCTGCGAATTGCGGTTCGAGAGATTCGGCTCATTCATGTCGTCTTCATCAAGGACTGCTATCCCATCACATGCCTCGGGTGCAAGATTGTCTTCGTCGTGTTGGGAGCGCGACAACACGGAGAACGGTTGCTAGTCCCGTCGTCCGGAATTGGGGCAGCTATTGCTCCAAACTCTGCGGAATCTACAGCAACGGCGTAGATGTGGAGGGCTCAATCGATTACGGAGGAACGCGCACTAAACAAGGAACTAATTATCAGAACAAGAGAGGGGTGCGCGTCATCAGGCCGACACGGAGCCGTCATGTCCTCAGGCCTGTGGGCGGAAAATTCCGTGGCGGCGCATTTTGTCCAGCAGCGTTGTGCGCTTTACGCCCAACCGTGCTGCCGCGCCATATGTGCCCCCAACGACCCACTCGGTATCCGTCAAAGCGTCCAAAATCTGAGCACGTTCGGCCTGCGCAAGGGTTCGAACTTCTCGCGCCCCATTCCTGGCGTTATGCGTCAACTCAGCAAGTGGAGAAGAGTCCAGCACGGTATCCGAGGAAAGAATCACCGCACGTTCAATTAGGTTCTGGAGCTCCCGTATATTGCCTGGCCACCGATAATTGACGAGGGAATCCATGTCTTGGGTGCGAATAGTCTCGATTTGCTTATTCATCCGCAGTGCGTACTTTCGGGCGAAATGCCAAACTAGAAACGGAATATCTTCGGTGCGATCGCGAAGTGGGGGAACCTCCAGGGGGAAAACGTTGAGCCGGTAATAGAGGTCGTTGCGGAATAGTCCTCGCTCGACCATTTGGCTCAAATTTCTGTTTGTCGCGGCGATCACTCGAAAGTTCAAACGCACCGTTCGAGTGCTTCCCAGCCTCTCCAGCTCTTGTTCTTGCAGAACGCGGAGGAGCTTCGATTGCAGTTCGAGCGGAATGTTGCCCACCTCGTCGAGGAAAAGTGTTCCCTTATCCGCTAGCTCGAAGCGGCCGATGCTGCGCGTGATGGCCCCAGTAAACGCGCCGCGCTCATGACCAAATAGCTCGCTTTCGAGAAGTCCCGCGGGGATGGATGCGCAATCAGCTCGAACCAAAGCATGCTGCCGACGAGTGCTCAGATTGTGAATGGCACGGGCAATGAGTTCCTTTCCGGTGCCAGTTTCTCCCAGGATCAGGACTGCCGCGTCCGTAGCCGCGACAGTCTTGAGCTCTCTTAGAATACGCCTGAGTCCAGTGGTTGCTCCGATAATTTCCGGGTCTTCAGGGTTTGGGGCGAAACAGTTTATCTCCCTAGCCGCCTCCCGTAACTGGATGTCGGCGAGGTCGGTTGGCCCTGCATTTGCATACACGGTAGCCTCGATCCTTTGCAGGCTCTTCGACCCTGCATTTCAAATTTGACTGGTCTCACGGCCCAACTCGGTGCCGCTACTGCCGAAAACTCTTTTGTGTCCTATGTAGAGTGCGCAACGCTCTAGAACAGCGCATGAGGGCCCAGGGGACCGCTCCGTATTCAGTGGGGATGGATAGGTATCGGTCTCCCTTTGGTGCCGAAAAATAGAGTGGAGAGGCTTGATGCTGAGGCTGGCCTCTACACATGTCAATAGGGTGTTTACCGTAACTGTTAAAGCACCTATGATTTTCCACAGCAGCGGCTTTCTCCGCTCAGGCGTCCCTTCCCCCGCGCGCCCAGCGTGAAAATGGTCCCCCGTTTTCCTGCGGTTTCGTTTGAATACGTCGGAACGCTGTCGAACTCCTGACGCAATGAACCCCGATTGCCGTTCCGATATTCGTGCCAGGCAACGGAGGTAAGCGCTAATCGATTGAACGATGTGGAGATGCTCCTTACGGGCAATGAGATGGCGTGTTGGAAATAAAGCTGCTTGAGACCGAAAGCGAGTGCTGAGTACGACGTCGCAGCAATGTCCCTGGATTTGCGAACTCTGACGTTTGCAAGGCCCTGAGGTTTGTAAGGATTGTCACCGGACCTTTTGCACGCCGCCCGGAAGCATTAGATCAAAGGTAGAAAGGACGACGAACATGACGGACTTGGAGCTAAAGAAAAGTGTCGAGGCCGAACTCAACTGGGAGCCGAGCGTAAATGCAGCCGAGATTGGGGTGGCGGTTAAGGATGGGGTGGTGACGCTCACCGGGCGCGTGGATAGTTACTGGGAAAAAATGGCCGCGGAGCGGTCGGCGGCGCGCGTCGCGGGAGTCAGAGCGATAGCAAATGAACTGGAAATACACCTGCCGTTTTCCAGCGAGCGCACAGATGAAGACATTGCCCGAGCTGCGCTGAATCGACTGGAGTGGTCCATTTCGGTGCCGAAAGACCGCATCAAGGTCAAGGTATCGAAGGGATGGCTGACCCTGGAAGGTACGGTCGATTGGCAATTTCAGAAAACGGCGGCCGAAGAAGCGGTGCGGAATCTTGTTGGCGTCAAGGGAGTTCTTAACCACATCGAAGTCAAGCCCCAAGTGAGCAAGATCGAAGTTAAGAGTGCGATCGAAGCAGCTTTGAAGCGCAGCGCTCAGGTGGACGCGAACCGCATTACCGTGGAAACCGATAGAGACAAAGTGATTCTCCGGGGCACGGTGCGGTCATGGTTCGAACGTCAAGAGGCTGAGCGGGCGGCCTGGCGGTCGCCCGGTGTCCGCACGGTCGACAACCGGATCGTCGTCGAAACAGCAACGGCGGCAGCGGCGTAAGGCGCGGACCGCGCAATTGGGCGCGCAATTTGTAAGTTCAACTCAAGGAAAAGGAGAAATATCAATGGCAAATCTCGTGAGAAGGGAACCTGGAGTCGATGATCTGTTCGATTTCAGGCGTCATTTTGATGACATATTCAACCGCTTCCTGAGCAGATCGATGCCCAGCAGGGAATCGGGCAATCGCATGCTCGTGGCAGTGCCCCCGATCGAGTCTTGGGTAGACAGGGAAAATAAGAAATATCACTTGAACATTGCTATGCCTGGGCTCGATCCAAACGAACTCCAGGTCGAGCTTCAGGGCAACAATCTTACGGTTAGCGGAGAACACCAGACGAAAGAGGAGAATAAGGATGCAGATTACCTGCAACGGGAATTCTCCTATGGTCGTGTTGAGCGAAGCATGGTCCTGCCCGAAGGCGTGGACACCTCCAAGCTCAGTGCTGAGTACAACAATGGCGTGCTGGAAATAACTGCCCCACTGAGTGACTCAGCCTTGCCGAAGCGAATCGATATAAAGACTTCGTCAGCAAAGGCCAAGGGAGCGGGCGCCTAGAATCAAGAGAATTACCAGCCCTGCGTCGAAGCCGGGGGCACTGTACGGTGCCCTTCAAGTCGAATGTTCCTGAATTATATCGTCGGAGAAAGTAAAGCGGAGGAATGAATACGTCATGGGAGCAGCAGTCGCCATCAAACCAATCCAAAAAGCCGCGGAACCGCAATTGGTTGCAGTTAACACGACGTTCGGTGAGATCAACACCCTTCCAGATACCATCGCGCGGCGCGCGTTCGAGATTTTCCAGAGCCGCGGACGAACAGACGGCAGGGACCAGGAAGACTGGTTCTGCGCCGAAGCGGAGCTCTTCCACGCCGCGCATCTCTATTTATACGACTCAGAGGATGCGCTGGCGGTCAGCGCTGAAGTTCCCGGTTTTGCCCCGGAAGAACTTTCGATCAGCGTTGAACCCTGCCGTCTGACCATCGCCGGAAAGCGCGCAACGAACCACAAATCTAGACATCGAGTCCTGTACTGCGACGCGTGTGCCGACCGTATCTTCCGGGCGCTCGGCCTGCCTGTGGAGGTGGACCCGAACAAGGCGACTGCGGCGTTGAGGAATGGAGTGCTAGAGCTGGCCCTTCCAAAGTCAGCTTCCGCGCGGGCCGCAAACAGCAGGAACTACGCAATCGTTCTCGCCACGGACAGCCGGCGCTGGACGGAGGCCGTGGCACTAGTGTTCAGGTTCAAGGCGTGAGCTGCTCGTGTCATTCAGAACTGAATTGGATTCATTGTGGGACCCATTGTTAATCCAAGCTTCTGCAAGGAGACCGATGAGAGACCGCCACCTAAAACCAAGTTTGTTCGTTGTCATAGCTCTACTTGCGTTTTCGAGTCCGGCGACCTCACAAGAGCCTCCCGCCGCCGGAATGGTTCCGGTCCACATGGTGATTACCGCGGAAGCCCGTCACGGTGCCCAAGAGCCGGACCTCAATCGCGAAGACGTGACCGTTTACCTCGGTCGCACACGAACGCAGGTGGCAGATTGGGCGCCGCTACGCGGTGAGCATGCTGGCCTCGAATTGTTTCTCTTGTTGGACGATTCTTCCGACGTGAGTCTCGGCTCGCAGCTAGAAGATCTGCGGCAATTCATTCTCTTGCAGCCCCCAACCACGTTAATTGGTGTCGGCTACACGCGAGACGGCGGGGTGGATACGGTTCAGAACTTTACTGACGATCACGTTTTAGCCGCCAAGGCGCTGCGTCTTCCCCTAGGTAACATTGGCGCGTTCGCCAGCCCTTACCTCTCCCTTTCCGATCTCCTCAAGCGGTGGCCGGAAAGCCCACTACGACATGAAGTTCTGATGATTACGGATGGCATCGACCGCTTCGGAGGTGTCGGGCCGGCCAACCCGTACGTCGACACAGCAATCGAGCAAGCCCAAAAAGCGGGCGTTCTTGTCCACTCTATCTTTGCCAGCGGCGTCGGTCATTTCGGCCGTATGCAATGGCCAGTTTACTGGGGCCAAAACTATCTTTCTGAAATTGCGACGGAGACTGGGGGGCAAGCCTATTTTCTCGGATTCGAAACTCCCGTTTCCTTTGCCCCGTATCTCCAGGATTTGAGTCGACGTCTGAATCATCAATACCTGCTTACGTTTCTCGCCAAGCCAGAGAAAAAACCGGGATTGCAGAGAGTGCGGGTCAGGACGGAGGTTCCGAATGTGGAGTTGGTCGCGGCGACGAAAGTCTTCGTTCCGGCTGGATCGTAGCGTTCGGCCGTCCGGCAAAAGGGAGCAGCTATGATGATTATTAGCGAACGAATGCTGGCGGGTTCGTTAGTGTTCGTGGCTACGTTGTTGACCTGGGCACACAAACCGGTCGGCCAAGACACAGGCTCGTCGACGCAAACTGAGCGGAGCACTCAAGTTACCGTTCCCGATCGTCCTTCTAATCCGCTCTTCAAAGGCGAGCAGGGCGCACAGGCTTCGGAAATCAAATTCATCCCTGTCACACGTCAAGTAAGCATAAAACTCCATGTAGAAGACCCAAACGGATATTTTCTGCCAAACCTGCGGCCCGACAATTTCGCAGTCTACGAGGACGGTGTGCGCCAGAAGGACGTGAGCGTCGAAGCGGAACACGCTCCAGTGATCGTCGCACTATTGATGGAGTTTGGCGGACGTTACCACGAATTGAACACAGCACTCGCCCGCGAGGAAGATGACGCCGGCCGACGGTTTGTGAACGTTCTGGGGCACGACGATAAAGTCGCCATATTTAAGTATGGGGACAAGCTCGAAACTCTTGTCGATTTCAACCAAGGTCGGGAGCAATTGGGCGCGACTTTTGAGCGCCTCGGCGTCCCGGGCTTTTCCGAGGTTAACTTTTATGACGCGGTTCTGCAGACCCTGAACCGAGTGAAGGCCGCGGATGGAGAGCGCAAAGCCGTAATTGTTATATCCAGCGGCCTCGATACGTTCAGCAAAGCAAGCGATCGCCAGGTGCTGGAGGCAGCTCGCGATTACGGCATTCCCATTTATTCGATTGGTTTGGTCCGGATCATACAACGTGAGGCCGGCGTATATGGCACCACCGCCCCTTTTGCACGCATCGACTGGAATGGCGCAGAAAGATTTCTGGAGAACCTCGCCAAAGTTTCTGGAGGGCGCGCCTACGTCCTGGAGTCCGACACTACCGCTGCGGCCATTTACGACGACATCATGGAAAACCTTCGACTCCGCTACGTGATCAGGTACGTGTCATCAAATCCGTCGACTTCTGGTCCTGCCCGACAAATTCGCGTTGAGCTTGTGGATCCCAAAACCGGCCAGGCGCTGAAGATTCATGACTCAACAGGAAAGGCTGTCGCCGCAAGAGTGTTCGTTCAGGAGAGTTATAGCCCGAATACTACCGCAGGGGGTTAATCATCTAAATTGCAGAAACTGCCCGGGGATGCAGAAATTTTGGTTAGTCGGAAGGACATAATTTTATGCGGAACGCGAGAGATTCATTTACCAGACGAAGTAATCTATGGACACTAACCGCGCTGCTCATCGCGCTCGTGGGACTCACAAGCCTGGGAACCTTTTATCTGGCCCACCGGGGCTATGGCCGAGTGGCGATGGCCGCCCGGCCCGGTCTTGATGGCCCCGACATTGACTTGTTGCAGAGGCAAAACAAAGCCTACGAACGAGTCATTCAGGCCACGACGCCGGCTATCGTTTACATCCGCACAGAGCACGTCATAAAAGCGGAAGAGTCGCCCCTGTTCATGGACCCGATGTTCCGCCAATTCTTTGGCGAAGGCCTGCCACAAGTACCCCGCGAGCTAAAACAGCACGCCCTGGGCACTGGCGTAATTTTTCAGCCTAATGGATACGTCGTGACCAACAATCATGTCATCGATCATGCCAGCACCGTCGAAATCATGACCACCGATAAGCGTATGTTCAAGGCCAAGGTGGTCGGAACCGATCCTGATATCGACATTGCCGTCGTGAAAATCGAAGCTAACAATTTGCCCACCATCCCTTTGGGTGATTCCTCCACCCTGCACGTCGGGGACACGGTGATGGCTTTTGGGAATCCGTTTGGCTTGAACTTCACAGTCACGCGCGGGACCGTCAGCGCGCTCGGCCGCTCGCAACTGAACATCGAGCCGGTTCAAGACTTCATTCAAACCGATGCCGCGATCAACCCGGGAAACTCAGGTGGGGCGTTGGTTGACGTTCGCGGCGAGGTAGTCGGCATTAACACGGCGATTCTGAGCCCCAACGGGGGTATGGGCGGCGAAGGTGGCTTCATCGGAATCGGATTCGCTATACCCATCAACATGGCCAAGCGAACGATGGAGTCGTTGATCAAGACCGGCAAGGTGACTCGCGGCTATCTAGGAGTCACGATTGGCCCTGTCACTCCGGAGCTAGCGCAAGAGTTCAAAGTGCCCGACACCTCCGGAGCTTTGGTTCAGGACGTTACACGCGGCGGCCCGGCGGATAAGGCGGGTGTCAAGCCCGGAGACGTAATACGCAAATTTGACGGCCGACCGATAAATGATTCTTCTGACTTGCTGGCGATGGCCGCCAGCATTAACCCAGGCAGCACCGTTTCACTAGATGTCTTGCGCAACGGCAAGCCGATGGACGTCAAAGTCAAGTTAGATCAGCGCCCAGCGGAACTCTCCTACACGGGCGGAACGCGCAGGTCTCCCGCCGAGGGTACGTTGCGCGGCGTGGTGGTCCAAAATTTGAGCTCAGTGCTCCGCAAACAGTTGGGTGTCGGCCCAGAGGTACACGGCGTTGTTGTCCGCGACGTCGACCCTGGCAGCCCCGCAGCCCACTACCTTGAGCAGGGCGACATCATCATGAGCGTGAATCACCATGACGTAAACTCCGTCGCCGACTTCAATAAACTCGCAGCAGAAGCAAAAGGCCAAACTCTGCTCCGGGTGATGCACCAAGGAGAAGCCGTTTTTGTTGTTATTCCAGCGGAGAGTAGCGACGAACACTAGCGATTCGGCATTTTCCGCCCGGCCCCGACTCGAATCCAGCAAATCATTACGGCTCCACAGGAGCCTGCGGAGGAACTATGAGTGCAACTTCAACCCACATACCGGTGATCGTCAGAAAATCGCTGGGATGGTCCATCGCTCTGAGTGTCTTGATGATAGTGGCCGGCATACTTGCCATTATCCTGCCTCCGGTGGCGGGGATCGTGGCGACGGTATTTTTCGGCTGGTTGTTTATCTTCAGCGGCGTTGCCCATTTTGTGTTCGCCTGGCACGCGCGGAGCACCGGCTCCGTGATCTGGGAGTTGCTGGTGGGCGTCGTCTACGCCGTTGCCGGAGTCTATTTGCTTCTGAATCCGGTGGCCGGGATGGTGTCTCTGACATTAGGTTTGGCGATCTTTCTCTTCGCAGAGGCCTTTCTGGAATTCATCCTGGGGTTCCGGCTACGCCCCCTGCCGGGTTCGGGATGGCTGCTCGTCGATGGCGCAATCACGCTGATCCTCGGTGTCTTGATCTTGCGGACCTGGCCCGCCGACTCTGTCTGGGTGTTGGGCACCCTTATAGGAATAAGCATGATGTTCAGTGGCATTGCCCGTTTGATGATTTCTTTGGCAGCCCGCCGCTTGGCGACAGATTTGGCCTAGCCAGTCCCGGCACTCATTAACGGCGATCAATGACGCAGGATCTCCAAACGCACGAGCCGCCGCGCCTCAAATTGTACGGAACGTTAGGCTCGCCAGCAGCCTATGCGATCCGCGATTTCTTGACCCGCAGCGACGTGCCATTTGAATGGGTGGAAATCAAGAGCGCGGAGCAGGCCCACGCAATCGGGGTCGCCGATTTGAATGACCGCGCTCTGCCTGTCTGTATTTTTTCCGATGGCACGCAGATGAAAAACCCTACCATTCGTCAAATCGTCGAGAAACTAGGATGGTTCCGAACTCCGTCATGCACTGAATACGACTTGGCCATCTACGGAGCCGGCCCAGCAGGCCTCAGCGCCGCCGTTTACGGAGCGTCGGAGGGTCTCAAAACGGTGGTGATCGAAAGATGGGCGGTCGGCGGGCAAGCAGGTAGCAGTCCCAAAATCGAGAACTATTTGGGTTTTCCACGCGGCATCAGCGGGGCGGATTTGGCCGAGCGCGCGCGCGAACAAGCCTGCCGCTTCGGCGCGGAGATCTTACTGGCTCGAGAAGGGGTTCGCGGAGAATTCACTGCCGGTCACCGCGTCGGATATCTCGCCGATGGAACGAAGATCGTGGCGCGAACGGCCATCTGCGCCACTGGCATCGAATACCGGCGGCTGGACTTGCCGAACGAGAGCCAATTTATCGGCGCGGGCGTGTATTACGGCGCCGGGTCCAGCGAAGCATCGTTTTGTGGCAATGAGCACGTATTTCTGGTTGGTGGAGGCAACTCCGCGGGGCAAGCGGCGCTGCATCTTTCTCGCGTGGCAAAGATTGTGACCATGGTGGTCCGCGGCGATTCCTTGAAGGCGACTCTTTCTTCGTATCTGATCGATCGAATCCGTTCGGCGCCCAACATTGAAGTGCTGACTGATACCGAAGTCGTCGCCCTGGAAGGTGATTCCCTTTTGCGAGCTATTACGCTGCAACATCGGCTGACCGGAGAGAAGAAGACCTTTCGGACTCGCTGGCTCTTTGTTTGCATTGGCGGCGTTCCCCACACGGAGTGGGCGGTGGAAGCGGGGGTCGAGCGAGACGAAGCCGGCTATCTCATCACTGGCCCGGATCTGGTGCTCAACGGGAAGTCTACGAATAAATGGCCGCTCGACCGTTATTCGTATCACTTAGAAACGAGCGTACCTGGATTGTTTGCCGCGGGAGACGTGCGTCACGGTTCGGTGAAGCGATGCGCCTCAGCGGTAGGCGAAGGGGCGATGGCGGTCACCTTCGTTCATCGCTATCTCACGAGTGGATGACTCCCGCAAGCGCAGGAAGGCTCTGCCGTTGACGGAACATAGTCGATATGCCGACACTGACGGGCCCTTCCCGCGATCTTTGAGGCTCAGATCCTGAGTCACACTTTGCGCTAAACCGTGCAGTCCAAACTATCTAGAACAAAGATCGAATCCGGCCGGTTTTGGAGAGCGAGATGCACAACTCTGGATTAGCGAAGGCGATGGGCGCCGTTGAAGGCTGTGTGTCCCCAGCAACAGTTGAAAACGAAAACCACGCCGCAGGCAGTGAAACAAAAGTGAAAGGGGCAACCATGATGCGAACTATTCTCGGTCGTTGTTTCGGCACAATTGCAATATTCGCTGCAGTGTTACTTATCGCGCGTTTGGACCTCCGGGCAGCAGACCAGCAAGATAATAAGGACGTTTCCAAGCTGCTGGAAGACATCAAGGCGCAAGCGGGTGACCTCCAGCGCGATTCGGAAGAGTTGGAATCGTTCACGCGTTCCCAGACGTCCTGGGAGTCTCATGCCGAGGAATTGAACCTTATCAAGGAGCGTATCAACACGATCGGCAAGACTATCGCCAGACTGCAAGAACTCCGCGGTAGTGCTTCACCCTGGCAGCAGGAGGCGATCGATCGGATCATTCCGGTGGCTCAGAAATTGGCCGCGAACACCACTGCGGCCATCGAGCACCTCAACAAGGAGCCGTCACGAATCCATGAGCCCCAATACCAGCAATACATAAAATCCAACGCAGAAGCCGCGAGGAACCTTACCGCAATGGTCAGGGACTTCGTGGAATATGGCAAGACGCGGACTAACTTGGAAGCGTACGAGCGGAAGTTGGAACTGCCAAGGTAAGGTGCATCGTTAGGGAACCTTTCAACACCCTGAGACGGGCATTTGGCCCGCTCGACAGAACTCACTTCCTCAGGATGCCTGCCATAGGGCAACATGCCGTCGTCGAGCGCAACGCTTGATCGCGACCCAATTTGTTGACTGGCATCTTGTACGCTCCTAACCTGGCAGGCAAAGGTTTCTTGCCTGGCCATGATTGGCGAAACAATTTCCCACTACCGCATTCTAGAGGAGCTGGGCGGCGGCGGGATGGGAGAGTGGTCTACAAAGGCGGGGATATCCGTCTGCGCCGCTCTGTGGCGTTGAAGTTTCTGCCGGAAGAAGTAGCATGCGACCCACAGGCTCTCGCTCGCTCTCAACGTGAAGAGTCCTTGACGAGCTAGTGAAGCTCGGCGGGTACACTTCTACCCGAGATTTTGTTTTTGATTTCGAAAAATGGCAAAGCTTCTACAACCGTTTTGTCCTCCTGCACGTTGACTGAACCATGTTCCTTCTGGGCCGCCGCAATGGGTCAGCCTCCGGCGAGATCCAGAACGGGCCCGAAGTCCCGTTGTGGGAAGTTCGAAGTTCCACTTGGAGCTTGCTGCCACCTGCGGGCGGATGACGGGCAAAGAGGAAGGAACCGGATTACTTCTCGTTTGCCGACCACCCGGAAGTTGGCAGGCCAGATGCCACGGCGAAGGTAAGAGGAGTCAGCAAGACGCGACACGAACACTTTGTTGCTAACGAAAAAGAGAAATGTACCTCATGTTTTTTTCACCACCTCCTCGAGGCTAGTGCCGAATTCCTTGAGGATAACGGCC
>Ga0210409_10005694_pt1 | contig 13050 bp, 14 predicted proteins | sample IncBWH17MmetaG_FD_161649 | JGI IMG/M metagenome (GOLD analysis project Ga0210409, IMG submission 161649) | Forest soil microbial communities from Barre Woods Harvard Forest LTER site, Petersham, Massachusetts, United States - Inc-BW-H-17-M | ecosystem: Environmental > Terrestrial > Soil >...
CAACCTCAAGAAGTCAGGCGCTTTCGTGCGCGGCATCCGTCCCGGTCAGCAGACCGCCGAGTACATCGACCAGGTGCTGACGCGTCTCACCCTGTGGGGCGCGTTGTACGTCACCGCGGTGTGCCTGATCCCGGAGATTCTCGCTAGCTGGGCCGGCGTGCCGTTTCGCTTCGGCGGCACCTCGCTCCTCATCGTGGTGGTGGTGGTCATGGACTTCATGGCGCAGCTGCACGCGCACACCATGTCGCATCACTATCCCGGATTGCTCAAGAAGGCGAACCTGCTCGGCTACGGCCGCAGCGGTTCGGGTGGTTAACTATGAAAGTACGTCCGTCGGTCAAGAAGATCTGCAAGAACTGCAAGATCGTGCGCCGCCGCCGCGTGGTCTACGTCATCTGCTCGGACCCGCGCCACAAGCAGCGCCAGGGTTGAGGTAACGCATCATGGCACGCATCGCCGGTATCAACATCCCGATGAACAAGCACGTGTGGATCGGGCTCACCCATATCTATGGCGTGGGCCGCGCGCGTGCTCGAACCGCCTGCGAGGCCGCAGGCGTCAGCCCCACGACCAAGGTGAAGGACCTCACCGACGTCGAGATCAACGCGATCCGCTCGCAGATCGCCAAGTTCGCGGTCGAGGGCGATCTGCGGCGCGAGACCTCGATGAACATCAAGCGCCTGATGGACCTCGGCGCCTGGCGCGGCATCCGCCACCGCCGGGGACTCCCGGTGCGCGGCCAGCGTACGCGCACGAACGCGCGCACCCGCAAAGGTCCGCGCAAGCAGGCGGTCAAGTTGAACGCACCTCCCGGAAAGGCATGACGAATGGCTGAGCAGAAACCCCAAACTGGCAGTGCGGCAGCGGCCGCGGCAGCGAAGAAGCCCAAGAAGGCGCGCAAGAACGTGCTCGATGCGATCGCGCACGTGCATGCGTCCTTCAACAATACGATCATCACCATCACCGACCGCCAGGGCAACACGCTCTCGTGGGCGACCGCCGGCGGCTGCGGCTTTCGCGGCTCGCGCAAGAGCACGCCGTTCGCCGCGCAGGTGGCGGCCGAGAAGGCGGGCAACGCTGCACAGGAGCACGGGGTGAAGAACGTGGAAGTGCGCGTCGGCGGACCCGGGCCGGGGCGGGAGTCCGCGGTGCGTGCGCTCAACAACTGTGGCTTGAAGATCACCAGCATCTCCGATGTGACGCCGATCCCGCACAACGGATGCCGTCCGCCGAAGAAGCGGCGGGTGTGAAGAGAGGCAGACAACGATGGCGCGTTACACCGGTCCCACCTGCAAGCTCGCCCGCCGCGAGGGCACCGACCTATTCCTGAAGTCCGGCGTGAAGTCGCTGGAAAACAAGTGCAAGCTCACGGTGCCGCCGGGCGGCCTCAAGAGCGAACGTCGGCAGCGCCTGTCCGACTACGGGCTGCAGCTACGCGAGAAGCAGAAGCTGCGGCGCATGTACGGCGTGCTCGAGCGGCAGTTCGGCAACTACTATGAGGAAGCCGCGCGCAAATCCGGGGCCACCGGCGAGAACCTGCTGCGACTGCTCGAGTGCCGCCTGGACAACGTGGTGTACCGCATGGGATTTGCGGCAACCCGGGCCGAGGCGCGCCAGCTGGTGAGCCACAAGGCGATCACCGTGAATGAGAAGCCGGTGAGCATCGCCTCCTACCAGGTGAAGGCCGGCGACATCGTGCAGGTGCGCGAGAAGGCGCGCAAGCAGCTGCGCATCCAGAGCGCCCTGAACGTGGCGCAGCAGGTAGGCCTCCCCGAATGGGTCGAGGTGAGCGACAAGGAGTTCCGAGGGGTGTTCAAGTCGGCGCCGGGCCGGGACGATATCCTGCCCGACATCAACGAGAACCTGGTCGTCGAGCTGTATTCGAAGTAATCGCATCCGCTTGAATTTGTGGGGGTGAGCCCCCATCCAGGCGGGTCCGCCCGTGTTTCTTTTGCGCCGGTCCCATGAGCCGGCAAGGTGAGACTGCAATGCAGGGTTCTGTGAGCGAGTTTTTGCGACCCCGGGTAGTGAAGGTGCAGCCGGTCGCGCCGCGCCAGGCGCGCGTGGTGATCGAGCCGTTCGAGCGCGGCTTCGGTCACACCCTTGGCAACGCGCTGCGCCGCGTGCTGCTGTCGTCCATGCCCGGGAGCGCTATCACCGAGGTCGAGATCGACGGCGTGCTGCACGAGTACACCAGCATCGAGGGCGTACAGGAGGATGTAGTCGACATCCTGCTTAATCTCAAGTCCGTCGCGCTGCGCATGCACTCGCGCGATTCGGGCGAGCTGCGGCTGCACAAGAAGGGCCCCGGTCCGGTCACCGCCGGTGACATACAGGTCGATCACGACATCGAGGTGGTGAACCCCGAGCTGGTGATCGCCAACCTCACCAAGGCGGGCGAGCTCGCCATGACGCTGCGCGTCGAGCGCGGCCGTGGTTACCGTCCGGCGGCTTCGCGCCTCGCCTTCGAAGAGCAGACGCGCCCCATCGGTCGCCTGCAGCTCGATGCCTCGTTCTCCCCCGTGCGGCGCGTCACTTACTCGGTCGATGCGGCACGCGTCGAGCAGCGTACCGATCTCGACAAGCTGATCATCGACATCGAGACCAACGGCACGATCGATGCGGAGGAAGCAATTCGCCGCGCTGGCAGCATCCTGAAGGACCAGCTGTCGGTGTTCGTCGACCTCCAGGGTGAGGAGGAGGCTGCCACCAAGGTTTCCGAGATGCAGTTCGATCCGATCCTGCTGCGTCCGGTGGATGAGCTCGAGCTGACCGTGCGCAGCGCCAACTGCCTCAAGGCCGAGAACATCCACTACATCGGCGATCTCGTGCAGCGCACCGAGGTAGAGCTGCTGCGCACACCCAACCTCGGCAAGAAGTCACTCACCGAGATCAAGGAAGTGCTGCAGAGCCACGGGCTCATGCTGGGCATGCGTCTCGATGGCTGGCCGCCAGCCGGGCTCAAGCACGACGAAGAGCGCGACGTGATCTGAAGGTTCGTTTATGCGTCACCATCTCTCCGGCCGTCAGCTATCGCGTAACAGCTCGCACCGCCACGCGCTGATGCGCAACCTGTCCGTTTCGCTGCTGCGGCACGAGACGATACGCACCACCTTGCCGAAGGCGAAGGAGCTGCGGCGCGTGGTCGAACCGTTGATCACGCTCGCCAAGAGCGACGGCGAGGCCAACCGCCGCGTGGCTTTCTCCCGGCTGCGCGATGCCGAGGTGGTCGAGAAGCTGTTCGCGGATTTAGGTCCCCGCTTCAAGTCCCGTCCGGGTGGCTACACGCGCATCCTGCGGATGATTCCGCGGCCCGGGGACTCGGCGCCGATGGCGCTGATGCAGCTCGTTGAGGGAGCGGCGCCCGTGGCGGAGGAGGAGCCGGCCGGGGAGAAAAAGAAGCGCGCCCGGCGCGCCAGGACGGCGGGTAAAGCGAAGGCGGAAGCCGCCGAGGCAGCCCCAGGCGAGGCTCCGAAGAAGCGCACGCGCAAGAAGAAGGCTGCGGCCTGATACCGGTACCGCTTCGCGGAGGTCCGTCATGAGCTTTGCTTCCGAACTCAAAGAATTTGCCATGAGGGGCAACGTCATCGACCTGGCGGTCGGTGTCGTGATCGGCGGCGCCTTCGGCAAGATCGTCTCCTCACTCGTCGGCGATGTGATCATGCCGGCGCTCTCGCCAATCCTGGGCAGCGTCAACTTCGCCGACCTCGCGATCAGGATCTCGACCGATGGTCAGGGCAAACCCGTGCTGCTCAAGTACGGCACCTTCCTCCAGACCATCTTCGAGTTCATCATCATCGCGTTCTCGATCTTCGTGGTGCTCAAGGGCATCAACCAGCTCAAGCGTCCCACCCCGAACGCGCCTCCGCCGCCTCCTTCCCGGACCGACCAACTGCTGGCGGAAATACGGGACCTGCTGTCGAAAAAATAGAGCGGACTGCCTGGAGTCACTCCCTGGCGCTGTCTCGTGACTGAGACAAAACTGTTTTGAAAGTCCGTTCACTGTTGCGGAATCAATACCTCAGCTTGACACTGCCCGGAACGCATCCCGGGTCAGGTTCTCGCATCCGCTGGCAGTGACGGCCAGATTGTCCTCGATCCGGACGCCGCCAAAGCGAGCCAGGGCTTGGACGCGTGCCCAGTTGATGTGGCGTCCGCGCCCGTCCGCACGCGCCGCCTCGAGCAGCTGCGGAATGAAGTAAATGCCGGGCTCCATCGTGACCACGAATCCGGGCTCGAGCACCCTCGTCATCCGCAGGTACGGGTGTCCTTCAGGTTTGCCGATTTCCCCGCCTTCAGCCGTGCGCATGAAACCGCCGACGTCATGCACTTCGAGGCCGAGGAGATGTCCGATGCCGTGCGGCAGGAAGCTGCGTGTCACCCCGCTACTCACCGCGTCCGCCGCACTGCAGCGAATGAGATCCGCCTCCCGCAACACCTCCGCGGTGAGCTCATGTGCTCGCAGTTGCACATCGCGCCAGTCGACTCCGGCCCGCACCCCGGCGCACAGCGCCTGCTGCATCTGATCCATGCGCGCGATGAGCGCTGAGAAGTCCTGGTCCACCCGGGAGTAGGTGCGCGTGATGTCGCTCGCGTAGCCGGCAAATTCCGCGCCGGCGTCGATCAGCAGCGAGTGCCGCTCGGGCGGTGGCTCCTTCTCCAGCACCTGGTAGTGGAGCACGGAGCCCGAGGCGTTGAGCGCGATGATCGGATTGTAGGGCAGCTCCTGCTCGCGCTGTCCACAGGCCTTCAGGAACGCAAGCTCGATCTCGAACTCCGATGCACCCGCCGCGAAAGCGGATGCCGCCGCCACGTGCCCGAGCGCGCCGAGCCGGTTCGCCTCCCGCAGGGCCACGAGCTCGTACGGGGTCTTCGCCGCGCGGGCGTAATCCAGCCGGCGCATCAGCGGCCGAGGATTGAGCGCGCCAAGGCCGAAGTCGCCGAGGCCGTCGAACGCATCGCCGATGTAGGCGGCGTGTGACAGGTCAGGCGGCAGCAGCTTGCGTGCGGCCGCCCGATCGGTGACCGCGTGCACCTCGAAATGAGGCACCCAGTAACCCTGCGGCAGGTCTGTTGGCTTGTGCCAGTAATCCTGCGGCCGCTCGATGATCAGCCGCGGCATTGCCCCGGGGTTGAACCACACAAAGCTGCCGGGTGCGTCCGACCGCGGCACCCAAACCTTGAAGGGGGCGTTGGCCTCGAAGGGATAAGTGCGGTCATCCTCGAACACCGTCAGCAGCTCGCCGGCATGGACCAGGAGCCCCGTGTAACCGCAGTGATCGAGCGCTTGCGCGGTGCGCTCGCAGATAGCCTGGATGTGCAGGCCGAAGGTGTCGTCGAGGTTTCTCTCCAGGTCGCGTTGCGCTTCGACGCGTGTCATTTCCAACCCTCCCATCCAACCCTTGCGGCTGTCGCAGCCGACAGACACTGCTGCACCGCCACCGGTTGGCTCAGCCAGTTTCCAATCGTACCGGGACTTCTATAGAATTTGCCGTCCGCACCGCCCCGCAGGGGTGCGGAACGGCTCCAACCGGTCATAGTCTCACCAATACAACTCTTGCTTCATTCGGGGTACCGATCGATGAATACCAAACTTGCTCTTAGCGCTGTTGTTGCCGCGCTCATGCTGACGGCCTGCGCGAAGCAGGAATCCGCAGGCACGGAACAGGCGGCGACTCCTCCTCCCGCTCCGGCCGCATCGGCTGACCAGGCCGCGGGCGCTGCCGCCGACGCCAAGGCTGCCGCTGATTCCGCTGCTCAGTCTGCCGGCCAGGCAGCGGGCGCCGCAGACGCTGCGAAGTCCGCAGAAGGCACCGCACCGGCGACGCCGCCGGCTGAGAATCCGCCGAAGCAGTAACCTCGCGCTCAGGCTGAAGAACACGGCCCGGATGGCTCGCGTAAGCGAGCCGTCCGGGCCGATTTCATTTGTGCATCGTGCACGTCGGAGTCAGATGACAAAAACCTAAGGTGACGGAAGCTGGGCTGCGCGCGTAACGTTGAGGCAGGGAATTGAGCCATGGCTGCAGTGAGTGTCAGTGTGCGCGATGCGCGGTCGGCGCCCGCCGACCGGTTGTGGATACAGAGCGTCTACCGCGATTATCTCGACGACCTCAATCCGGGCACCGGGATTTTCCCCGCGCTCGGTGAGGTCGGGCACCGCGAGGGCGACCAGATCGCGCACTGGTTCGGTGACCCGAACACCTTTCCGCTCATCATCTTCAAGGGCAGCGAACCGGTGGGCTTTGCGCGCGTGCTGCGCGCAGTTGCCGGCGGCTCAGCGTCGCGCATCGACTATCGCATGGCGGAGTTCTTCGTGATGCGCACGCGGCGCCGGCTCGGCATCGGCCAGACCGCGGTACAGCTGATCCTCAGCCGCTTCGCCGGGCGGTGGGAGATCAGCGAGTACCTGCGCAACCCCACGGCCGTGACGTTCTGGCGGCGCGTGGTCGCGAGCTACACCCGCGGCACCTATCAGGAGCGCATCGTCAACGACGAAGTGCGTCAGGTGTTCGATTCTGGTAAGGCGCCGCCGCGCCGCGCCTGAGCGCTGCGGACCCCGCACCAGGGTTCTCACCGAAAACGGCTGTTACGTCGAGAATGTGACATCTGACATGTCGCCCCTGCGGCTTCGTCTCTCGAAGGCTCGCGCTCGAGAGCCGCGGCCTGCGCCACGACGTGAAAACTGTCAGCGCTCAGGGGTGTCTCGGGTGCGATGCCTTGGATACCGCGCCCGGCGCCGTCCCCTGAGCGCAGCCACCACAGGCACCGCCGAGCCCTTCGAGCGTGCGTCGCCTGAGGCTTGCGAGCCACGGGGCACTGCGAACTCCCGGGAGCGTCCCGAGCGTCTCGAGCGCGCGCAGCCGCAGGCGTACCGAGGACAGTCGCCAGGCGCCGAAGAGAGCGCACGCGATCACCAGCACACCGACCGCCAACTGTTGCAGTAACTGGCTCATGTGCTCTCCGTGAGGGCACGCTTCACGCCGCACCTCCGAGCAGCAGTGCCACGCGGTAGGTGATGAACGCACCGGCGTACGCCATCGCAAACAGGTAGCCCGCCATGTACAGCGGATAGCGCCAGGAGTTGGTCTCGCGCTTCACCACTGCGAGCGTCGACATGCACTGTGGCGCGAACACGTACCACGCCAGCAGCGAGAGCCCCGTGGCGAGGCTCCAGCCCTGCGCGATGAGCGGAGTCAGCGCGCCGGCGACATCGGTCGAGCCGGACATGGCGTACACCGTGCCGAGCGCGCTCACAGCCACCTCGCGTGCCGCGAGTCCAGGGACGAGCGCGACCGAGATCTGCCAGTTGAAGCCGATGGGGGCGAACAGGAACTGCAGCCCGTGTCCCAGCATCCCCGCGATGCTGTACTGGATGGCAGGCCCGGTTGCGCCCTCGGGCGGCGCGGGAAAGCTCGCGAGGAACCACAACACCACCATCAGCGAGAGGATGATGGTGCCAACGCGCGTGAGGAAAATGCGTGTCCGCTCCCACAGGCCGAGCACGAGGTTCGAGAGGTGCGGCAGGCGATATTCCGGCAGCTCGAGCAGCAACGGCCGGTACTCACTGCGCATCACGGTGTGCTTGAGCACGAAGGCCACAGCGAGAGCGCTCGCGACGCCCGCGAGATACAGCGCGAACAGCACCAGTCCGCGGAGGTTGAATATCCCGACCGCGCGCGGCGGGATGAGGGCGCCGATGAGCAGCGCATATACCGGCAGCCGCGCCGAGCAGGTCATGAGCGGCGCGATCATGATGGTGGCCAGGCGGTCGCGTGCCGAGGGAATGGTGCGCGTCGCCATGATGCCAGGGATCGCGCAGGCGAAGCTCGAGAGCAGCGGAATGAAGGCGCGGCCCGAGAGTCCTGCCCGTCCCATCAGGCGATCGAGCATGAACGCCGCGCGCGGCAGGTAGCCGGAATCCTCGAGCGCGAGGATGAACAGGAACAGGATCAGGATCTGCGGCAGGAACACGAGCACGCTGCCGGTGCCGGCCACCACACCATCGAGCAGCAGTCCGCGCAGAGGGCCTGCAGGCAGCACGCCGGCCAGCCAGGCGCTCAAGTGTTGCACGCCGACGTTGATGACATTCTGCGGCGCCTTCGCCCAGCTGAATACCGCCTGGAACATGAGGAACAGCACCGTACCGAGGAGCAGCGGTCCCGCGACCGGATGCAACACGATGGCATCGAGTCGTGCGAGCGCCTTGACGCGTGCCGGCACACGGTATCCGCTGTCGCTGAGCACGCGGCGAACCTCGCGCTGCGTCGCCTCGATCTGCGCGGCCGTGGGCGGCGGGGGCGCCTCGAGGGGCTCGCGCGTGCGGGTGAGAGCGCGCTCCGCAAAACCAAAGGCGTCGATCGCTTCGACCAGCTCGCGCTCACCGCCCGCCCGTACCGCGACGGTCGGTATCACGGGCACGCCGAGCGCGCGCTCGAGTGAGGCGCGATCGATGTGATAGCCGCGCTGCGCGGCGACATCACTCATGTTGAGTGCAACGATCATCGGCCGCCCGAGGCGCTGCAACTCGAGCACCAGGCGCAGGTTGAGCCGCAGATTGGTCGCATCGACCACGCACACGAGCAGGTCCGGCGGCGGCTCGCTCGCATGACGGCCGAGCACGACATCGCGGGCGATAGCCTCATCGAGCGTGGCGGGCTCGAGACTGTAGGCTCCGGGCAGGTCGACCACCCGGAAGGTCCGGCCGGTGCGCGGGCCGACCAACCGCCCTTCCTTGCGCTCGACGGTCACGCCCGGGTAATTGGCGACTTTCTGCCGACTGCCCGTGAGACGATTGAAGAGTGCGGTCTTGCCGCAGTTGGGGACGCCGATGAGGGAGAGGCTCAGCTGCGGCGCGGCCACCGCCGCGGCCGCGGGCGCGTTCATGGCGCGGGTCCGGTTCCGTTCGAGTGATGCAACTCGACCCCATTTGCCGAGGCGTCAACTTGCGCTTGGGGTGATGCGCCCGATCCGTAGTGATGCAACTCGACCCACACGCTCTGCGCCTCACGGCGCCGCAATGCGAGCGTGGTGTGGCCGACGCGCACCACGAAGGGATCACGACCTGGACGCGCCTCGGCGAGGATCTCGATCTGCTCGCCGTGCACGAAGCCGAACTCGAGGAGTCGACGCTCGAGGGCCGACAACGGAGTCGCGCTCGAGCCAACGCTCACGACCGAGCCCCTCGTGCCCGGCGGCAGCGCCGCAAGGCTCACAAAGCCTGGCATGCAGCTCACGCCCTCAGGGCTGGTCACAGCGTCCATGAGGCAAGTATGGATGAGAACGGTTCGCATTTGCAATCAGCAACTGTGCGGATCGCGATCGGAAATAAATCCTGTTTTTTCAATCAACTATATGCGAACCCGACACGGACTCAGCCGTCCTCAGGCGGCGGGGGCGGCTTGGCCCCCGGTCTTTCCCTTCAGGAGGGGGGCCAGGAACCGGCCGGTCCAGGAGGATCCGGCCGCCGCGATTTCCTCGGGCGTGCCCGAGGCGACGATCTCGCCGCCGCCCTCCCCGCCCTCAGGCCCAAGATCGATCACCCAGTCGGCGGTCTTGATGACATCGAGATTGTGCTCGATCACGACGACGGTGTTCCCTTCGTCACGCAACCGATGCAGCACCTGCAGCAGCTGCTCGACGTCGTGAAAGTGCAGGCCGGTCGTCGGCTCATCGAGTATGTAGAGCGTGCGGCCGGTCGCGCGCTTGGCGAGCTCGCGTGCGAGCTTCACGCGCTGCGCCTCGCCGCCCGAGAGAGTCGTCGCGTTCTGGCCCAGCCGTACGTAGGACAGGCCCACATCGGTCAGCGTCTGCAGCTTACCGCTCACGGCCGGCACGTTCTGGAAGAAGCGTGCTGCTTCCTCGACGGTCATCTCCAGCACCTCGTGGATGTTCTTGCCGCGGTAGCGGATCTCGAGCGTCTCGCGGTTGTAGCGCCTTCCCTGACACACATCGCACGGCACGTAGACATCCGGCAGAAAGTGCATTTCGACGCGGATGACCCCATCGCCCTGGCAGGCCTCGCACCGCCCGCCCTTGACGTTGAAGCTGAACCGCCCCGCGTCGTAGCCGCGCGCACGCGCCTCGGGCACCGCCGCGAACAGCTCACGCAATGGCGCGAACAGGCCGGTGTACGTCGCGGGATTCGAGCGCGGCGTGCGGCCGATGGGACTCTGGTCGATGTCGATCACGCGGTCGATGTGCTCGAGCCCCTCGATGCGCTCGGCGGGTGCGGCTTCGACGCGTGCGCCACTCAGTCGCGCGGCCGCGTGGCCGAAGAGCGTGTCGACGATGAGTGTCGACTTGCCCGAGCCGGAGACGCCGGTGACACAGGTGAGGAGTCCGAGCGGGACGTGTGCGGTGATGTTGCGCAGGTTGTTGCCGCGGGCACCGACGATGCCGATCTGGCGCGCGGGATCCGGGCGCAGGCGCAGCGTCGGGAGCTCGATGCGGCGTCTGCCGGACAGGTACTGTCCGGTGATGGAAGCCGGGTTTGCCTTGATGTCCCTCGGGGTGCCCTGCGCCACCAGGTGCCCGCCGTGCGCACCGGCGCCAGGGCCTAAGTCCACGACGTGGTCCGCCGCCTCGATCGCCTCCTCGTCATGCTCCACGACGATGACCGTGTTGCCGAGGTCGCGCAGCTGCTTGAGCGTGGTGAGCAGGCGGCGGTTGTCGCGCTGGTGCAGTCCGATCGAGGGCTCATCGAGAATGTACATGACCCCGGTGAGACCCGAGCCCACCTGGCTCGCGAGGCGGATGCGCTGGGACTCCCCACCGGAGAGGGTTTCTGCGCTGCGATCGAGTGTCAGGTAGTCGAGGCCGACGTCGGTGAGAAAGCGCAGCCGCTCGGCAATGCCTTTGACGATCTTCGTCGCCACCTCGCCGCGCCAGCCGCTGAGCGTGAGCTCGCTGAAGAATGCGAGTGCGCGACCGACGGTGAGATGCGTGACCTCGGGCAGCGTGCGGTCCGCGACATAGACGAAGCGCGCCGCACGGCTGAGCCGCGTCCCGTGGCACTCGGGGCAGGGCCGCACACCGAGGTAGCGTGCGAGCTCCTCGCGCACCATGGGCGTCTCGGTCTCGCGATAGCGACGCGTGAGATTGGGCAGGATTCCCTCGAACGGATGTCGTTTGCGCGTCCTGCGGCCCCCCGTCTCCCGGTAGCTGAACTCGATCGTTTCCTCGCCGCTGCCGTTGAGCAGCACGTGGCGCACGTGCTCGGGAAGCTCCGTCCACGGTGTCTCGATGTCGAATCCGTAATGGCGGGCCAGGGACTGGATGAGCTGAAAATAATGCTCGTTGCGCCGGTCCCAGCCGCGCACCGCACCGCCAGCGAGCGAGAGATGCGGGTGCAGGACGACGCGCTGCGGGTCGAAGAACTCCTGCACACCGAGGCCGTCGCAGCTCGGGCAGGCGCCCGCGGGATTGTTGAAGGAGAACAGCTTCGGCTCGAGCGGCGGCACGCTGTAGCCGCAGACCGGGCACGCATGGCGGCTCGAGAACACCAGCGCTTCCCGCGCCGGCTCATCGAGAAAGAGGAGCCGCGCCAGACCTCCCGACACCCGCAGTGCCGTCTCGAATGATTCCGCAAGACGTTGCGCGCTGTCGGGGCGCACCCGCAGCCGATCGACTACCGCTTCGATGGTGTGTTTCTTCTTGCCGTCGAGCTCGGGCAGCGCCTCCATCTCGTGTATGCGTCCATCGATGCGTACGCGCACGAATCCCTGCGCGGCGAGATCCTCGAGCAGCTCCTGGTGCTCGCCCTTGCGATCACTCACGACCGGAGCGAGCAGCGCGACCGCGGTCCCCTCTGGCAGCGTCAGCGCCTGGTCCACCATCTGGCTCACCGTTTGCGCGGTGAGCTCGATCCCATGATCGGGGCAGCGAGGAATCCCGGCACGGGCGTACAGAAGCCGCAGGTAGTCGTAGATCTCGGTGACCGTGCCCACGGTCGAGCGCGGGTTGTGCGAGCTCGCCTTCTGCTCGATGGCAATCGCCGGGGAAAGCCCCTCGATGCTGTCCACGTCGGGCTTGTCCATGGTGGAGAGGAACTGCCGCGCGTAGACCGAGAGAGACTCGACGTAGCGGCGCTGACCCTCGGCGTAGAGCGTGTCGAAAGTGAGCGAGGACTTACCCGAGCCGGAAAGACCGGTGACCACGATCAGCCGCTCGCGCGGCAGGTCGAGGTTGAGGTTCTTGAGATTGTGGGTGCGCGCACCGCGCACGCGAATGTGCTGCATCGAACCGTAAATGGTACCCGTTCGGGCTACTTCGAGGGGTCGGGGGCCACGCTCCCGCTTGGGTGCTGCAGATGACGGAGGAGCTGGCTATCTCTGACCTGATTATCGGTAGATATATCTTACGATATACTCAGATTATCGATCGAGGAGCCATGCGTATGCGCAGATTTGGCGGCTTTGCCAGTGGATTCGGCGGGGCAATGGGTATGGGGGGTCGAGCGTTTCGGGCCGGGCGCCGGCTCGCCTCCGGCGATCTCCAGCTCGTGCTCCTTGCACTGCTCGCGGAGCGGCCAAGTCACGGCTATGAGCTCATCAAGGCGCTCGAAGAGCGCTCGGGGGGCTTCTACAGCCCAAGTCCGGGGATGATCTATCCGGCGCTCACCTGGCTCGAGGAAGTTGGCTACGCGAGTGTGGCTGCCGAAGGCACGAAGAAGCTCTACAGCATCACCGAGACTGGGCGCGCGTATCTGAAGGAGAACCGCGGCGCCGCCGAGGCCATGCTCAACCAGCTCGGTTGGATCGGCCGCAAGATGGGGCGGGTGCGTGAGATCTTCGGTGGCTTCGATGAGGACGAGGATACCGAGCCCCAGGGGGTCGAAGCGGCCCGCCGAGACCTTCGGCAGGCGCTGCGGGAGAAGCATGGCGCATCGACGGAGGAGAAGCAGCGCGTCGCGCAGATACTCCGCGAGGCCGCCGCGCGCATCCGGGGCAGAGGCTGACCTCGGATCAGGAGGTGCTTTTCGCGATCGTTCGGCAGCCGCTCAACCGTCGACGCCGGCAGTCACCGCGTCGTAGACCAGCCGGGCGGTGGCGA
>Ga0210409_10005695_pt1 | contig 13049 bp, 13 predicted proteins | sample IncBWH17MmetaG_FD_161649 | JGI IMG/M metagenome (GOLD analysis project Ga0210409, IMG submission 161649) | Forest soil microbial communities from Barre Woods Harvard Forest LTER site, Petersham, Massachusetts, United States - Inc-BW-H-17-M | ecosystem: Environmental > Terrestrial > Soil >...
TGCCCGGCTCCTTTTGCCGAACCGGCGAGCGAAAGGGCGGACACAGCAAGCGAAGCAGAAACAAATGTGCGGCGTTCCATATGCTCTCCTTAGCGGTGCAGGGAATTCTATCCGAAACGAGTCCCAAGAAAAACAACGCCACCTGCTCGCAGACCTTGTTCATAGAAATCCCATCTGGCAACGGTCTCCTCCCACCACGCTGCTTAGCCTTCCAGGAGGCAGCACATTGCTGCAAGGCCGGACGACTTGTGATAAAAGCGATTTACCGACACCTACGACGCTGGAACTTTTCCAGTTAGGCGGTTCGTCGGTTGGTGGTACCGTCCAAACTGTCTAGCCGTCCTGGGATGGGCTGCATCGCGCTACTCTTGTTGGAGCGGAAAGAAATGGGGACTCGCTATGAAACATCGCATCGTCCACATTCTTCAGAAATACCTGTTCAACCCGCCCATCAAGTTTCTGTTTGCGATCGGCCTAATCCCACCAGGATATGGGCTCCTGGAAACGACCGGCCGCAAGACCGGAAAGCCGCGCCGTACCCCCGTGGGCAACGGACTCGTGGCCAGGCAGTTTTGGATCGTGGCAGAGCACGGCCAGAACGCTGGGTACGTTCGCAATATTATGGGTAATCCGCACGTGCGCCTGAAACTGCGCGATGGGCTGCGGGCTCGCTGGCACACGGGGACAGCTCAATTACTTCCCGACGATGATCCACGCGAGCGCCAACGGTGGCTTGCGAATCAGTTGCCGAGCAGCGCCAGCAATGCCGCCGCAGTCCGCTTTTTCGGCACTCAACTGCTCACGGTTCGGATTGATCTGGATGCCTGATACGTTAGGATGGAACTATTTCGCAGGCTTTAGCGATTTTGCTCGCATGGGGATGCCGTGGCCGGCGACCAATGTTGCGAAGATCCTACGGCCACAGCACGTCGAGGGAGTAAATCTCCTGCATGCTGGTGTCGCGGAGCAAGAGAGGAGAGTCGTCGGGGGCCAACCCGGTCCACGCGCCGAAAAAGCCCCACGCCAAGCCTCTGGGAAGATTAGCGTTCGCCACACGTTCCACCTTGCGGTCGGCAACGCGCAAGCGATAAAAAGGGATCCCCTTTTCGAGTGGGCTTGAAAAGTAAAGGTATTTCGCGTCTCGCGACCACTCCGGGTAGACATGCATGTGGCCGCTGTCCAATTCACTCCACGTCTGGGTAGTTAAATCGAAGACCAACAGCTTGAGCCCATTATAGGTAGTAGCGTTGATGAAGCGGCCATCGGGCGACCATCTGGGAGAGAACAAACCCTTCGGCCCGGGGAGGGTTGAAACCTGGCGTGTGTGCAAATTCAGAACATAGAGGGAGGAAGTGGGAGAAAACCCAAACTCGCCAAACACCAATGACTCTCCATCCGGCGACCAGTTCGCATCTAATTCATCATGTTCATTATGCTCACCCGATATCAATTGTTCCGGGCTGCCGCCGTCTGCCGGAATTAGAGAGATTTTCCAAGCTTTGCCGGGCGTTGAGGCTGAAAAAACAATGCGCTTCCCGTCGGGCGACCAGCGCGGCAGGGACGCTTTCATGGGCAAGCCGGTAAGCTGAAGCCGTTCGCTTCCGTCCACACGGCTGCGCCACAGTAGGCCTTCGGGGAAAGTCACATAAGCCACCCATTTCCCGTCCCTTGAAAAGTCCAAGCCCTCCGCCGAGATTCCGGAAAGAAAAGTGGCAAACTGCCGCGACGCGGAGTCGTAGCGCATCAACTCACCCCGCGGCTGCTGTCCGACGACGAAGAGCCGTTTGCCGTCCACGCTGGGAGATGGTCCCCAGAAGTGCATCGGCCCTGCCGTCAATTGTACCGGCTCTGATCGTGTCCCGCGGAAAAGACCATGGCTTTCGCGTAAGGCCCGGATGGTTGCCAGGCCATCGCGGATCGAGTTGTATACGAAGTATTTCCCGTCCGGGGTCCAGGCTCCGCAGCATTCGTCGGTCCTATTGTTCCCGCGCGGAGCATTCCCGGCAGCAAACAAGGGATGCAAATTAGTTCCGTCCGCGGAAACCTCCCATAGCGAACCCAGTTGGTCTTTCATAACGGTGAAACGCAGCACCCTGGCGTCAGGCGACCAACGCGGGTTGAAAATGAATCCGGGTAAAGTGAGGCCGGGCAAAGTTGCGAGCCTGCGCGATCCGCTTCCGTCGGCTTTGGCTGTAAATAAATCCTGGCCCTTGGAGTAAACGATGGTTTGCCCATCCGGCGACCAAGTGGCATCATTCACAATCAAGTCGCCCAAACGCCGAGCGAACCCATCAGGGAGATGTAGAACCCAGAGCGGAGCTTCTATTTCGGGCCCATTCCAAGCATTTACCAGAAGCTGAGATCGGTCTGGGGAAATATCCAAGACGGCGACGTAGTTAGCGCCTCGAAAACTCGCAGGAAGCCGTACAACCTCGCCACCACTGACCGAGGTTTGGGCAAGTATCCAGGCATCTTGCGGTGTCTCCGTAAAGTAAATTCTGGATCCGTCGCTAACCCCGGCCAGAGGAAAACAATCATTAGTGCATTTCGCGACACCATCGTTGGTGATCTGGACGTAACGCAGGACCTTTGGCGCAGGAGGCGCTCGGAGGATCGGTACAAGGATGGAGGCAATTACGACGAGCCCTACTATAGCCGCTGCTCCAGCCCAAATCCGCAGTGTTCGACTGCTTGGCCGCCTTGTCGGACTGGCGGCCAAACGCGCAGAGGAATCGCCAGGGGCGCCCACCTCGGGTGGCTTTTCCGGGTGTGTCGGCGCAGCAGGGGGGAACTGTCGCACGGCGCCAATGAAGCGGTAACCTCTCCGGGGAATCGTTTCAATGTACGCGGGGTCTTCGCCCAAGGCCTTTCGCAGGACAAAGATGTTGTTGGATAGGCTGCCCTCTTCAACGAATGTCTCGGGCCAAACCCTGGTGATGAGCTCGTCCTTGCCTAACAAGCGTCCGCTATTTCGGACCAAAAGCAGCAGGGTGTCGAACGCTTTCGGCGTGAGCTCCACTATCTCACTGCCACGCAATAACTTACGCTCGGCAGGTTCCAAGCGGAAGGGACCGAACTCGTAAATCTGCGGCGTATCCCGGTTCACCGTCTCTCCGGCAACCGAGAGCGAATCGCGGAGATCTTTTAGGCCACGTCGCTGGCCCATTTCGTCGCTCATGCCCTCTGCCAATCCTTTTGAGAACTCTTAGAGAATTCTTTGAGCGCACTGAGAGGACTTCCAGGACTGCCCGCACGGTACATTGCGCAGAGAACAGCCGGAAGGCCGGATAGGGGCCGAGTCTAGCACTGGCTTCCGATTGCTTCAAAATTTCTTTACGGAGGATATAACGCTCTATGATCACCAACCAAGCCTTGAACAACCAAAGCAAGTCCGGAAACGGACAAGAACCGACCAACATACAAAGAAGAACTTTGATCGGCGGGGCGCTGGCCGCTCTGCTTGCATCCCCTGTGCGATTGATGGCCGAAGAAAACGATAGACGGCCCAACAATCTTTTCATCCTTCTGCTGAAGGGACTCTATCAGCCCGTGCCGGTAGGAGACGGGCCAGCAGACAACCTCGGCCTGTCCGCCGTAAACCTGAGTGATGGTTCGTACTCGAGAACGCTGATCTACCCTGTTTTCGGAATTCCAGAAAGCAGGGACCAGGACAGCGTTATCGGCAAATTCTACGCTCAGTTCACAGGAAATTTGTGTGCCTACGACCTGCCAGGAGGCGCGATTGCTATGAAGTTCAACGACCCTCCGGCGGGTGTCCCCCCGGAACTAGGTTTTAACAATTTTTCTTCCCTGTCTTTCCCCGACGGACAAGGAGGGTCTTACCTGGAAGGAACCTTCGAACTAGTGATACTGGAGGCGACCGGGATTTATCGAGCTTTTCAGGGCGGGCATAACCACATGGTGGATCGACTGCATCAACTGGACGCGGCGGGGACGAAATTCGACGAATTTTGCTTCTGCAACATCAGCGAGTACCAGTTCCCATAAAGGAATGCCGGCTCAGACGGTCGACGCAACACTTGCTTGGAGTCTACTCGCAGGAGTCACGACGCGCCGCCAGCGATAGCTTCCCGCCGCGCTATGTCCGTAATAATAGTGCGCGAGCCCATGTAAAGCACAAACGCGAGCGCTGTGCAGAGTACCGGAATAATCAGCATGGCTTGCTGAAGGCCAGTGGCGCGGAAAGTTTCCGTGACCGTGGCGGAACCCGCCAGCGCCGCGGCGCGATGCGCCAACACGTCGCTCAACTTGCCGGTGAGCAGCGGTCCGAGGGATGCGCCGCACATGTACATGGCCATAAAATAAATCGCCATCGCTGCTCCCCGCTGGTTCGGAGCCACTATGTCCTGGATCGCCGAATACACCAGCCCGTAATACGTCGTGAGAGCAGAGTACGTCAGCGCCAGGAACGCCATGGCCACGAACAAAGAGCCCGCGGACTGAAGAATTCCCGCGCATGCAAACGGAATGGCCACTAAGGCCATGACGGCGGCGCAAAGCATGCGGCCGTCTTTGCGACGCTGGACGATGAAATCACCCAGATAGCCCGCAAGAGTTCCCCCGCTGACGCCTCCGGCTAGATAGACGACGCCCGTGGCGATGCCGGATTTCGCCAGCGACAGGCCGTGGACTCGGCTCAGAAACGCCGGCAAGAAAGTTCCGATGGCATACATGCTGAAATTCAGCAGCGCGCCGGAGGCAATGATCCACCACAGCGTGGGGATGCGCAGCACACTCCACATCGAGCCACGCGCTTGCGGCGCGCGATGACTCTCGCTGGCGCCGCGCTCCGGTTCTTGGAGCATCAGCAAAGCGGGAACCAGCAGCAACGCCGGGACCGCGGCAAATACCATTGCGGCTCGCCAGCCATACGCCTGCGCTATCGGGCCGCTGAAGAAAAAACCGAGTGCGCCGCCGACTGGCACGCCGAGCATGAAAAGCGCGAGCACTCGAGAGCGTCTGGTCTGTGGAAACAGATCGCCGAGCCAGCTCGTCGCGGCCGGCGCACAGGCTGCTTCGCCGACCCCAACGCCTACACGGGAAAGGAGCAGCATCGCGTAGGTGGTGGCGAGGCCCGCGGAAGCCGTCATCGCGGTCCATATGACGACTCCCCAGGCCAGGAGCTTTTTGCGGCTGGCAGAATCCGCAATGCGCCCGAGTGGCACGCCGACTATGGCATAGATCCAAATGAAGGCGCTGCCGACAAGGCCAATCTGGCTGTCGTTGAGATGGAACTCCTTGCGCATAGGTTCGACGAGCGCGCCGGGGACGTGGCGGTCGTAGAAATTGAGGATGTTGATGGCGAAGAGCACCACCACGGAGAGCCACAGACTCTGCTGCTGGGATTTCTGTGACAAGGCGCGAGCATGCTAGCACAGGCGGCTTGAGTTGTGGTTCGGGACTGGTGGCTAGTCAGAGACTCCAATTCTTAGCCAGGGAAGGAGTCATTACGGGCAGATGGTGGAGTATTTGCGGATGAATGGAATCGTGCCGCCCGCCAGCCGGTCAAAATCAGACTGATTGCCTGCCCTGAGCAGATAACTTCAAGAAAGCTCCTGAACCTGTCGATTTCGCTGCCCCCTGTTCGACAAAGAGATAGAGGAAGGGAAAGGGCGGTACAGGAGGCAGTTATGGCAAGGCAGAACACAACTTCATGGGGCCTGAAAGCAATCGCGGAAGCGGCCTTTATAGGGATCGGGCTTGTGACTCTGTTTGAGGTACTAGACGGACCGGCGGCGCGCGGAGTGGTCAAACTCCTCGGCATTGGCACAAGGACAGTGGTGGAGATGGTGCTCTCAGTGACTCCGCTGGCGTGGCAAGTTTTGCAGGCCTTCGCCTTCGACCACTGCTGGTTTTCCGGGTGCCCCCTCGAGATGCTGGTATCCTGCTGGCCGCTGGTCTGCGCCGCGGCCGGGGCGCTATAATTGCGCGAGGATTCGCGGATAAAGCCAAAGCTACCTTACACTTAGCAAATGCGCCTAAAAGAAGAGACAGTACCTGTCGATTTGAGCAGTACTCGTTCGACGTGTAAGTAGAGCCGAGTTTCAGCCGGCCCAAACTGCTCGGAAGCCCGGCGGGGAATACACAGCCTAAAGGAGATGAGACCATGCGATTCATGATGCTGATGATCCCGAAGGGGTACGAGAAGGCTGCGCCGGGCACCATGCCGGATGCCAAGGCGGTCGCGGCGATGATGAAGTATAACGAGTCGCTGCAGAAGGCGGGAGTCTTGCTGGCGCTCGATGGATTGCACCCACCGTCGATGGGAGCCGATGGGCCCTTCACCGAGGCGAAAGAGATTCTTGGCGGCTACTGGATGATTCAGGTGAAGTCGAAGGAAGAGGCCATCGAATGGGCCAAACGCTGCCCCGGGTCGGAGAACGAGGTGATCGAGATTCGCCAGGTGCAAGAGTTTTCGGACTTTCCGGCCGACGTCAAGGAAGCCGCAGCGGGGTTTTCGGAGATGCAAGGGCAGTCCAAGCAGCGGAAGGGGGCGTGATGTTTCGTTCTGGCGGTTCTCGGCTTTGTGTGAGCGCTTCGCACACCCGAAAAAATGTTGTCACGCCTGTCGATTTCGGTGTCCTTCGTTCGACGTGCTAGTAGAGACTGAGTTTTGTTTCAGGAGATCACGGCCGTTTCACGGGCGCGACTCCGAACTCAAATCAAGGAGAAGACCGTATGAGATTCCTGAGCATTTATAAGTCGACCGAGAGAAACGCTCCCCCTTCGCAGGAAGAGATGGCCAAAATGGGCAAGCTGGTTGAGGAAGGCATGAAGGCCGGCTGGCTGTTGGCCACCGAAGGCTGCCTACCCACCGCTCTTGGTGCGCGGGTGCGCAATTCGAGCGGGAAGTTGACGGTGACGGACGGGCCTTTTGCGGAGGCGAAGGAAGTCGTGGGCGGGTTCGCCATCCTGCAAGCAAACTCCAAGGCGGAGGCCATCCAATTGGCGAAAGATTTCCTGCAGGTGGTTGGCGAAGGGGAGTGCGAGCTTCGGCAGTTATTTGGAGAGGGCAAAGAATCCTGCGCCGACGTGGCCGCCGGAGCCAAGTCCCAGAGTGCCTAGGACTTGCCCGCCGCATCGCGGGAATGACAGATGATTTCTATCGTGTCGATTTCGCGGACCTGAATTCGACGTAACAGTAGAGCCAGAGTTGCATTCCGGTCAAGACCGACCGGAAATGCAACTCTGGAGTAGAAAAAACAAAACGCACAGGAGAGGTGACGCAATGCGATTCATGATGATGGTCAAGCACGCTGAAAGCCAGGGCCCGCCGCCCAAGGGATTCATGGATGTGATGGCGAAGCTTGGCGAAGACGCGGTCAAAGCCGGCACGATGGTCATTAGCGGCGGGCTGGCCGCGACGGCCGCGAGTACACGCGTCCGGCTTTCCAAAGGGCAGATAAACGCCATCGATGGGCCTTTCACCGAGGCCAAGGAAGTCGTCGGCGGGTTTGCGATTCTGGAGTACAAGTCAAAGAAAGAGGCGCTTGAAGGGGCCTTGGCGTTCATGGAGCTTCACAAGAAACACTGGCCGGGATGGGAAGGAGAAACCGAAGTTCGCCAATTGGTAGGTCCGGAAGATTTCGCTCCCAAAGCATAGAAGCTCTGTCGCGCGGATGGCGGCGAAGAGATAACCGCGGCGCGCCTGGACTTGCACGAGCGGATTGAAGATGGTGTGATGGGTAGCCGTGACGGCTACGGATACCCATCGCGCCATTGATGCGGTCTGGAAGATCGAGTCGGCGAGGATCATCGCCGGTCTCACGCGGATCGTTCGCGACGTCGGTCTTGCCGAAGAGCTCGCGCAAGACGCGCTCGTCGCCGCGCTCGAGCAGTGGCCGCAATCGGGCATCCCCGACAACCCAGGCGCGTGGCTGATGGCCACCGCGAAACACCGTGCGATCGACATGTTCCGCCGAAACAAGCGGCTGGAGCGCAAGCACGAGGAGCTTGGCCGCGAACTCCAGGCGCAGGAGATGGCCGTGCCGGACTTCAACGCTGCGCTCGACGATGACATTGGCGACGACCTCCTGCGCCTAGTGTTCATCTCTTGTCATCCGGTGCTCTCGACCGAGGGGCGCGTTGCGCTCACGCTTCGTTTGCTTGGGGGTTTGACAACCGAGGAAATCGCGCGCGCATTTCTTGTGCCGGAACCGACCGTCGCGCAGCGCATTGTCCGCGCCAAGCGGACCCTCAGCGAGGCGCGCGTACCGTTCGAGGTTCCGCGTGGGCCTGACCTGGCAGTGCGGTTGTCCTCCGTGCTGGAAGTGATCTATCTCATCTTCAACGAAGGCTACTCGGCCACGGCCGGCGAAGACTGGATGCGCCCCGGCCTCTGCGAAGAGGCGCTGCGCCTCGGGCGCATTTTGGCCGAGCTTGCTCCGAATGAGCCGGAAGTCCATGGACTTGCAGCGCTGATGGAGATTCAGGCGTCGCGTTCGGCCGCGCGAGTTGGCCCGCTGGGCGAGCCGATTCTGCTCTTGGAGCAAAATCGCGCGCGTTGGGATCAACTGCTCATCGGTCGTGGGCTCGCAGCTCTGCAGCACGCTGAGGAACTGGGAGGGGCCGTGGGTCCTTATGCGTTGCAGGCCGCCATCGCGGCGTGTCATGCGCGCGCGCATACTGCAGAGGAAACGGATTGGAAACGCATCGCCGCGCTCTACGAAGCGCTCGCGCGGCTCATGCCCTCGCCTATCGTGGAGCTGAATCGTGCGGTCGCGCTCGCCATGGCTTCCGGACCGGCGGCTGGTCTCGAACTCATCGATACGCTCGCGTCCGAGCCGTCGCTCAAGACGTATCACCTCTTGCCCAGCGTCCGCGGCGATTTTTTATTCAAGCTAGGACGGTTCGCCGAGGCACAGGCGGAGTTCGAACGGGCCGCTTCGCTGACGCGCAACGCGCGCGAACGCGAACTTCTGCTTGATCGCGCGCGTGCGTGCGTTGCGAACTAAATCCTCAGGGCTTGGCCGCGCGCGCCATAGCGTTGCGCTGCTCCCGCACTTTGGCGAGAACCTCGTCTAAAGTTCCTTGGATCAGAAGAGATTTCAGTTCGAGGCTGGCCTTGCCGCTCGCGTTTAATGGGGTTTCGGGGTCGGCGTGCTGGCAGGTGAGTTCGGGATTGCTCCAGACGTTGCCCGGGTCGTGGGAGAACGTCGCCATAATCCACTTTCCGTCTGTTGATTTTGTGGCCAGAAATGGTTCGTCGATCTGGCGCGTTTTGTTGTACCAGGTAAGGCCATCTTCTTTCTTTTCGACACGTAGCGGTTCGACCGGCCAGATGTAAGAGACGCGGTAACGGTTGGGGAGCCAATCCTTCAGCGGCATCGTCAGGCGAGCGGGCGTTTCCGAGGCGAGCAAGTCGAACCCGTCCTTGTGATGGACGTAAGTGCGTTCCAGGCGCACATCGCGGAAATAGGGCGATTGCATGCGGGGGTCGGTTACGGCCTGGATCGTGTCGAAATCGACTTTGGAGCTGTTGATGAAATCGTAGTGGAAGCGAACGCCGTCGGGTTCGAGTGTGGCTCGGGCGATCATGCGAACGCTGCCGGTTAACTCCATCTCGTATTCAAGGGATTGGCCGTTGCGGCGCCACATTGGGTGGCCACCTGGTGGGCCGGATTGCGACAGGTAGAGATGATTGGAGTCGGTCTTGCCGTGCTCGCGGGCGGTCACGTGTTCGGGGAAGAGCACCAGGATGCCTGGATCGGAAGTTGGCTGGCCGGGCAACACGATTCGCAAAGCGGGAGACGTCTCTTCTTCGACCCGTTGGAGGCGGATGCCTGTCGCGGAGTCAACCACGGAAAAATCCTGAGCGTGGGGAACCGTGCAGCCGACCGAAAGAGAAAGAACGGCGATGGAACAAGGCCGCGTGAAGATTAGTTTCCTCACTGATGGAAAAGACATTTGAACCTCGCGTCGCAGAGCAAGAGTGGCGGCAAAAACGGCAGGCGCCGCCACTAAATTCGCGTCGAGCTCATCAGTGGCTTTCCATTTGGGAGATTTTGTCGACGCGGCGCTGGTGGCGGCCACCCAGATAGGTGGAGGTCAGGAAGGTTTGCACCATTTCGACGGCCGTGGCGCCGGTAACGACGCGGCCACCGAGCGCAAGGACATTGGCGTCGTTGTGCTCGCGGGCGAGGCGCGCGGTCATGACGTCATGGGCCAGCGCGGCGCGAATTCCTGGCACTTTGTTGGCGGCAATGGAAATTCCGATGCCTGAGCCGCAGACGGCGATGCCGAGATCGGCTTGCTTGGAAGCTACGCGCTCGCCTACAGCTTTTCCGTAATCGGGATAGTCGACGGATTCTTCGGACGAAGTGCCCTGATCGTCGACGGCGTATCCGGCTGTCTCTAGATATTTCCGGATGACTTCTTTGACGGGAAATCCTGCGTGATCGGATCCAATGACGATGCGTGGCTTGGCAGGGGAATCGCTCATGAGCACCAGTGCGCGGGATTCTACCGGAGAGCGGTGCGATCCGCAATCTGCCCTCGGTGGAGAGAACGGCGGATGATGCGTATTTTTTGCGGTCTAGTACTAGCTTGCGAAGGGGGACACCGAGTCGTGGAAGTGTGACAAACCTAACTGTTCCTTGGACTTGGCGCCATTCTCAGAAAGTGGCGGTTGGCTGGATAAATGCAATTCGTTTTGTGTGTTTGTTCGTTCGTAAAGGGGGGGCCATGTTCAAGAGACGACGTGAAGGATTTCGAGGCGGGAGGCTGTTTCAGTTCGGGAGGCTCGTCCCAGTTGTGACGGCATTGATTCTTTTGCTCTGTGCGGCAAAGAGTCACGCGGACAATCGAGTAATGGGGGAGGTACAGTTTGAGGGCGCGACCAAAGTCGAGAGGGACTCGGGGGTCTGGATTGATGGACAGTATGTGGGCTATCTGAAAGAACTCAAAGGCGACAAGAAGGTGATGCTGCTGCCCGGAGAGCACGAAATTAGCGTTCGGCAGGCGGGTCTCGATGATTTTGTCCGCAAGATTGTGGTCGAACCTGGCCAAAAGCAAACGGTGCGCGTGGCGATGGAAAAAAGCGCGGGATGGAGGACGCCGTCGGTGATATCGACATTGAAGCTCACGGTACAGCCGAATCGAGCCGCCGTGTTTCTCGATGACCGATACATCGGGCATGTGGGCGAATTTGGCGGGAAGTTTCGTTCGTTGCAGATGGCTGCGGGAAAGCACCGCATCAAGATTGAATTGCCAGGCTACCGGACGTTCGAAACGGAAGTTACCCTGCTGGCAGGACAGAAATCAGAAGTAAAGACGGACCTCATCAAGGGCAGCATAGAACAGAACGATGCAATGGTTAAGCAAGTTGCCCAGCAAACCGCGCCAAACCCGCGATAAGTCAAGCAGATCTAGCCGGTGGAACGAACGGCAGCTCCCAAGTCGAGTTGGCCGGGGCTCGCAGCGGGTTCAGCGTGGTGTCTTAGCCAAGTTGTTCGCCTTTGGGCTTCCCGAACCTCCCGCAATCGAGTAATCAGAAACAGACCCACTACACTCTAACGAGATGCTGCAAGGCCGCTTTGCAAATATCTCGTGAAGTTTGTGCTTGGCGTTCGGACGAGTGGTATATTGGCCGCGAACAATCTCGATTCGGACGAAGCGCCATTACCGCGCCGATCAAAATCCGCAATCCAAGGGGGCAGGGAGGAACCATGCCCATGAATAGAACAATTTTGCGTCGAGCCAGATTATCGTTACAACCGTGGAGTTCTCCATTATTGATTGGGTGCACCGCACTTCTTGCGTTCATGGGAATGACCGCAAGTGTTCGCTCGCAGGACAAGAATCCTTTTGCCGGGGATGCGAAGGCGGCGAAGGTGGGCGAGTTTCAGTTTCGCGCGAATTGCGCGTTTTGCCACGGACTGGGCGCGCGCGGCGGAGGGCGCGGCCCGGATCTCACGCGCGCGCAGAAGCGGCATGGGAATTCGGATGCCGACATTTTTAGAACAATCAACGAAGGAGTACCCGGAACGGCCATGCCGCCGAACGGGGCGACGCAGCAGGGCGTGGGCATGACCGAAGAAGAGATCTGGCAGGTCATCAGCTACATTCGCAGCGTGCAAGTGAAAGCTCCGGCGCAGCCTGTGGGCAATGCGGCGCATGGCAAAGAACTTTTTTATGGAACAGCAGGCTGCTCGATGTGCCACATGGTTCAGGGGAAGGGAGGCCGGTTCGGACCAGACCTCAGCACCACGGGGTCGGCGCGTTCGACAGACTATCTTATCGAGTCGGTGCGCGCTCCCAGCAGGCGGCTCGCACAAGGCATCTCCGAAGCGATGAAGGAGTTTTCGCAGGAATATGAAACCGTAACCGTGGTCACGGTGGACGGAACGAAGTACTTGGGCGTGGTTTTGAATGAAGACCATTTCACCCTGCAAATGATGGACACGCGCGAGAATCTGCATCTCTTTGAAAAAGACAAGCTGCGGTCCTATGAAAAGAGCCGTGAATCGCTGATGACCGCCTACGACCAGAAGATGCTGAGTGACAAGGAACTTCAGGACATCATCGCTTATTTGATGGAAGTAGGTGCCCAATGAGAAGCGAAGCCACAGCATGGAAAGTCAAAAGCAGATTCCTCGCTCCGCTCGGAATGACAGTTGTGATTCGGGCGATTCTTCTTGCGCTTACAATTTCTATTTCTTTCGCACTCAGCGTCAGCGCACAAGTGACTTCGCAGCGGTTGCTGGAATCCGCGAAGGAACCGCAAAACTGGCTGATGTATTCCGGAGATTACGCGGGACACCGGTTCAGCGCGCTGGAGCAAATCAACACTGCGAACGCGGCCTCGCTCGTGCCTCGATGGGCCTATCAAACAATGGGCGGCGGCAAATTTGAAACCACGCCACTCGTAGTTGACGGAATCCTTTATGGCACGGGACAGGACGACCGCGCCTTTGCATTGGACGCTCGCGGCGGGCGGCCCATCTGGCAATATCAGCGCGCTTTGCCGTCGGACATTCGCCCCTGTTGCGGGCGCGTGAACCGCGGGCTGGCTATTTACGGTGATAAGG
>Ga0210409_10005696_pt1 | contig 13048 bp, 8 predicted proteins | sample IncBWH17MmetaG_FD_161649 | JGI IMG/M metagenome (GOLD analysis project Ga0210409, IMG submission 161649) | Forest soil microbial communities from Barre Woods Harvard Forest LTER site, Petersham, Massachusetts, United States - Inc-BW-H-17-M | ecosystem: Environmental > Terrestrial > Soil >...
CTTCTCGCCTCAACTTCACGACGCCATTACCCTGCGCCTCGAACGAAACGAGCAAGTCATTCTGTTCCTGAACCGCCGCGGTTACTCCAGTTCCCTGCAATGCCCCCGCTGCGGTTACGTGGCCGGCTGTCCTAACTGCAGCGTCTCGCTGACTTACCATCGCCACGAGCAAAGGCTCTGTTGCCACATTTGCGGGCACAACCAGGCGGTGCCTTCCGTCTGTCCCAACGACTCCTGCCGCAATCCGGAAATCCGGTATGCCGGCCTGGGCACCCAGCGCGTCGAGGAGACCCTCCGCAAACTCTTCCCCCAGGCCACAGTTGTGCGTATGGATTCCGATGCCCTCAAACACAAAGACGACTACCGCCGCATCTTGGGCGATTTCCGCACCGGAAAAATCGATGTCCTCCTGGGGACCCAGATGATCGCCAAGGGCCTGCACTTCCCCAATGTCACCCTGGTCGGCATCATCTATGCCGATCTTGCGCTGCATCAGCCGGATTTCCGCGCGGGCGAACGCACTTTCCAGCTTCTGACCCAGGTGGCCGGGCGCGCGGGCCGTGGCGATGTCGAAGGTGAAGTCTTTGTCCAGGCCTTCACTCCCTTTCATCCTTCGATTCAATTTGCCCGCCGACACGACTTTGCCGGCTTTTACGAGCAGGAACTCGGGTTCCGACAACAACTCAATTACCCGCCGGTCAGCCGTGTCGCCTTGCTTACCGTCAAAGGGCGCAACGAAGAAAAAGTCAAATTCTCGGCCGAGCATATCCGGCGCGAACTGGACAAAGCCCTGGCCGGTTTCAAAGCTTTGGTGATGGCCGGCCCGGCGCCCGCCCCGTTGCTGCGCGCCGAAACGTTCTACCGCTACCAGTTGATGCTGCGCACCCCGCACATGACCCTGCTCAGTCGAAAACTCGCCGGCGTGGTGCAGACACAAGTGCTCCCCGAGGATGTGATCTTCACCGTGGACATTGACCCTGTGGATTTGTCGTGATGCGGGGTTTAAGTTTGCCAGGGCCAACGGCCGCTGATATTGTCTCAAAGGTGTTAGAACTCAAAGTAACCACGACGATTTGACGTTCATCCTTCGAATGGAAGGATGGACGGTAACGCCTCGAGATCCCTTCGAGGCGTTTTTGTTGAAAGGCTTTAACCATGGAATCCGATAACAACCAAGCCGAACGAAAGATGAGCGAGTTGGAGCGGTTACGCCACTCCTGCGCCCATGTAATGGCCACCGCGATTCTGCGTTTGTGGCCGGATGCCCAATTTGCCTCGGGACCCCCGGTGGAAAACGGGTTTTACTATGACGTCGAGCTCTCACACCGGATTACTCCGGAAGATTTCCCTAAGATCGAAGAGGAGATGAAGAAGGAGATCAAAGCCAATCATCCGTTTGAGAAGCGCGTGGTTAGCCGGGAACAGGCCGTGAAAGATGCCCAAAGCGGCAGGTTGGGAGCTCTGGGCGAGCGACCGGCGCCCAGCAAGTATAAGTTAGGGAATCTGGCCGATATTCCCGAAAACGAGCCGATTTCCTATTTCCAGAACGGTGAGTTCCTGGATTTATGCGCCGGGCCGCACGTGATGCGCACCGGCAACATTGGGGCGTTTAGGTTAACGAGCGTGGCCAGCGCGTATTACAAAGGGGACGAAAAGAATCCCCAGCTTCAGCGCATCTACGGAACCGCTTTCAAGAACAAGACCGATCTGGAGGCCTATTTCAAAATGTTGGAGGAGGCCAAGCGCCGCGATCATCGCAAGATCGGCGCCGAAATGGGTCTTTACGTTATCGACACGGAGTATGTCGGGCCAGGGTTGCCCTTGTGGCTGCCTAAGGGCGGAGCCATCGTCGAGGAATTGGAAAAGCTGGCCAAAGAGACTGAATTCGCGGCGGGCTATGCTCGCGTCAAAACGCCCCATTTGGCCCGGGAAAAGATGTATCAAACCAGCGGCCATATTCCCATGTATCTGGAGTCGATGTTCCCGCCGCTGGAGTTGAAGGAAAATGCGCAAGCCGAGGCGGCGGAGCGTTACTATCTCAAGGCGATGAACTGCCCGCATCACCACCGCATTTTTGCGGCGGAACCGCGCAGCTACCGGGATCTGCCTTTGCGCCTGGCGGAGTATGGCACTTGTTACCGGTACGAACAGTCTGGCGAACTGTTCGGCCTGATGCGGGTGCGTTCACTGAACATGAACGATGCGCATATCTATTGCACACCCGAGCAATTTGCGGCCGAGTTCAACGCCGTGAACGACATGTACCTGAAGTACTTCAAAATCTTCGGCATTGAAAAGTATGTCATGCGTTTCAGCACTCACGATCCTTCGAAGCTGGGCCAAAAATTCGTGAATGAACCCGAACTGTGGGTGAAAACCGAAGACCTTGTTCGTGACGTCCTCAACAGTTCAAAGATCAATTATGTCGAGGTCGCTAATGAAGCCGCTTTCTACGGGCCGAAAATCGATGTGCAGGTTTGGAGCGTTATCGGGCGCGAATTCACTTTGGCGACCAACCAGGTGGATTTTGCGGTGCCCAGAAAGTTCGGCCTGGTGTACCGGGACCGGGATAATACTGAAAAAACTCCGCTTTGCATTCACCGCGCGCCTCTGGGGACACACGAGCGGTTTATCGGCTTTCTGATTGAACATTATGCCGGGAACTTTCCGCTGTGGCTGGCGCCGGAACAGGTGCGCGTGTTGACCATTGGAGAGGAAGAGCCCCTGGTCAATTATGCCAAATCGATCGTACAAGAGCTCCGCGGCCATTTCGTCCGGGCCGAGGGCGATTACGATTCGGACAAGATTAACGGAAAGATCCAGCGCGCCGAGCAGGCCAAGGTCCACACCATGCTGGTGGTCGGCCAGCGCGATCTGCAGGCTAATGCCGTCAGCATGCGCGTCCACGGCAAAGGCAACCTGGGCGCCAAGCCCAGAGGGGAAGCGGTGGCGGAGATCCTGAGTGCCATTCGCGAGCGAAGGCATGGATGAGATGATTTCTAATTACGGGCTGACATTTCTGGAGTTGATTCGCGCGCCCTTTACAGATTTGAACATGATCTGGGGCATTGTTCCGCTGTATTTTGCGTTGCTGTTGAATGAGCTGACTTCGACAAAAGCGAACTTTCGCACCGCGATTCAAACCGGGTTTAGTTTTCTTTGGGCCGCGGCGCAATGGTTTTATTTTTATGCCAAGCCCCGGCCCGCAGTGGGGGTCTCGGCGATACCCAAATTGACGCCGACGATTAATCTGATCGTTACCTGTATTGTTTTCTGCCTGGGGCTGCTGGCGCTCTACAGTGGAATTCGGCGGCGCTATCCCAAGTACGGCTCTTTTTTGGGCCGTACCCGGTTCAGCAATTACTTCATGATTACGATTTATCCGATTCAGGCTCATCATTTCGGGTGGACTTGGGATCGATTGGTCGCGATCGCGATTTTCGCGGTGCCGATTTGGCTGGCGTTACATTTCGGATTGATGCCATTCCGAGGGGGAAAATAGGGCATATGCGCGCTCTTTTGGGTGCCTTTATCTGTGCGGGGTTGACTGCTGTGGGGGCGGAGGAGCGGACTTGCTTCCAGACAGGGCAAAGCTGGAGTCCGGCGGGGGACCTGGGATCAGACGTGGCGATCGTCTACGGCATCGACCCGGGCTTGCCTAAGCGCGTCGAATCCTGGCGTGAACACGGCTATCGCATCCACGTCATGAGCGGCGTTTCCTGGGGGCAGTACCAGGACTATCTCTATGGCCGGTTCGATGGCGTGAATCACGAGGACGAAGCCCAAACAGACCGGCAGGGCAACAAGGTCAGCCATGGCGGCGATGTCTATTATATGTGCCCCGGAACGAATTACGGCAAGTTCCTGTGCCAGGGAGTGCAACGCGCGCTGGACGCCGGGGCCGAAGCCATTCACCTGGAGGAGCCGGAATTCTGGGTGCGCAGCGGCTATTCGGAAGGATTCAAGCGCGAGTGGCGGAACTATTATGGGGAGGACTGGCAGCCGCCCCACAGCTCAGTCGATGCGCAATGGCGAGCTTCCAAGCTCAAGTACTTTCTTTATCGCCGCGCCTTGCAGCAAGTGTTCGATTACGTTCAGGCTTACAACCACCGGACTGGCCGCCAGGTGCGTTGTTACGTGCCGACGCACAGCCTCCTCAACTACGCTCACTGGCGCATCGTCAGCCCGGAATCCAGCCTGGCTCAACTCAACGGGTGTGACGGCTACATTGCCCAGGTTTGGACAGGCACCGCGCGCACACCCAACGTTTATCGCGGCCAATTGCGCGAGCGCACGTTTGAAACCGCGTTCCTCGAGTACGGCGCAATGCAAAATCTGGTGCGGGCGACCGGCCGACGGGTGTGGTATCTGAATGATCCCGTGGAAGACAATCCCAACCACGACTGGACCGACTACCGCAAGAACTGGGAATCCACCCTGGTGGCTTCCTTGCTTCAACCGGAAGTTTGGCACTACGAAGTGGCGCCTTGGCCGGAGCGTGTTTTTGCCGGGAAATATCGCACGCGGTCGGGGTCTTCCGATCGCGCTTCTATCCCGCCGACCTACGCAACCGAGTTGCAAACAGTGATGAACGCGCTCAATGACTTGAACCAATCGCAAGTGACCTGGCAGTGCGGCACGCCCGGGCTGGGCGTGCTGGTGAGCGATTCGCTGATGTTCGAGCGCGGCGAACCGACGCCGAGTGACGAGCATTTCGGGAACTTCTATGGGCTGGCCTTGCCGTTCGTCAAGAGGGGCATGCCCATTACCCCGGTGCAGTTGGAGAATGTGACCCTGCCCGAGTACCTGCGGGGTTTTCATGTTCTGTTGCTCACGTATCAAGGGATGAAACCCCTGAGTCCTTCCGTTCACGAGGCTTTGGCGAACTGGGTGAAACGAGGCGGTGTGCTTGTGGTAGTTGATGATGACAGCGACCCTTTCAATGCGGTTCGCGAATGGTGGAACAGCAAAGGTTTGAACTTCGCCACACCCCGGCTCCATCTGTTTGCACAGCTTGATCTCGAGCGATCGTCAGTACACTCGGACGGTACCCCGATGCGGGCAGGAAATGGGCGGGTAATCTGGCTGCGCCGCGACACGGTTGAGTTTACCACCGCCGCGGAGACCGAGGGTTTGCTTGTCGAAACCGTCAAGCAGGCGGTCGAATTCTCGAAGTCCTCGTGGCGGGAGACCAATCACCTGCTGCTGCGACGCGGCTCGTACATCATTGCGGCAGGGTTGGATGAATCCATCAAGGGCGAGCCATTGGAATTATGGGGGCGATTCATCAATCTATTGGAGCCGGAGCTCCAGGTGAACCATCGAGTGGTTGTGGATCCGGACTCTCGTTACTTTCTGCTGGACCTGAGCCAAAAGAGCGGCCCGGACCCGATGGTTCTCGCATCAGCTTGCAGAGCACTGGTGACGAGCACCGCACCAGGAAAGCTGGCCCTGACGGTGGAGGGCGTCGACGGCACTCCGGCCCTGGTGTTGGTTTATTGGCCGGGAGATAAGCCGCCTGTCGTTACTTTCGAAGGCAAACCGATGGAAGCGGCCCGGTACTCGTCCTCGGACCGGCTGGTTTGGCTGCGGTTCACCAATCGCAGCGTTCGGCGAGAGCTCACTTTGTCGAGCAGTTGAAACGTTGCCGGAGGAGAGGGTTGTGGGGTAGGAGCAATCCAGCTATGCTCGGCGCGTGAATCGAAGCGTATTCCTTCTCTTGAATTTCTGTTGTGCGTTTTTTTGCTGGCGTGGTATCGCGCGGGGTGACGCAGCGGTCACCGGCGACCAGGCGGGGCCAGAGGAGCCGCTGAGCTTGTGGTATCGCGCCCCGGCCAGGCAATGGGTGGAGGCATTGCCAATCGGGAATGGGAGGCTTGGAGCCATGATATTTGGAGGGGTCAATCAGGAACGAATGCAGCTCAACGAAGATACGCTGTGGGCCGGTGGACCCTACGATCCGGTCAATCCGGAGGCGGCGGCGGCATTGCCGGAAGCACGACGGCTCATCTTCGAAGGCAAATACAAAGAGGCGGACCGGCTGATCGGCGCGCGGGTCATGGCCAGGCCGCTTCGCCAAATGCCTTACGAGACGGTAGGCGATTTATTGCTGACCTTCCCTGAAGCCGCTTCGGCGGAGGATTACCGGCGCGATCTCAATCTGGATACCGCGGTCGCCACGGTTCGCTACACAGTCGGGGGAGTCACCTTCACTCGAGAATCATTTTCCAGCCCGGTCGATCAAGTCATCGTGGTTCGGCTAACGGCCTCTCGGAGCGGAGCAATCTCTTTCACCGCCACGATGAAGTCTCCGCAGCAGGCGACGTTGAAGACCGACTCCGGAGACACGCTCGTCTTGCATGGCTCCAACGGTGCGGCCGAAGGGATCAAGGGAGCGCTCACCTTTGAGACCCGAGTGCGCGTAATGGCAAACGGCGGCCAAACTTCGGCAACGTCCGACACCATTTCGGTCCGGAACGCGGACTCAGCGTTCCTGCTGATCGCGGCCGCCACCAGCTACAAGAGCTTCAAGGACGTCAGCGGTGATCCGCAGGCAATTGTCCAACGGCAGATCGCAATCGCATCCGGGACGAAATACGAAACGTTGCTGAAGAATCATGTGGCGGAACATCAGCGTTTGTTTCGCCGGGTGGGGCTTGAACTCGGAAGGAGCGACGCGATGAAATTGCCCACGAACGAACGCATCAAGGGTTTCAGCGCGGGAGCCGATCCGCAGTTCGCCGCGCTGTATTTCCAATTCGGGCGTTATCTCCTGATTAGCTGCTCGCGCCCCGGGTCGCAAACAGCGGGGTTGCAGGGCATTTGGAACGAAAGCATGAACCCGCCTTGGGGCGGCAAGTATACGATCAATATCAACACAGAGATGAACTACTGGCCGGCGGAGTCCTGCAATCTGGGTGAGTGCGTTGAACCGCTAGTGGACATGGTGCGCGACCTGGCGGAGACGGGTGCGGTCACGGCGCGGAAAATGTATGGCGCGCGGGGTTGGATGGTGCACCATAATACGGACCTGTGGCGGGCGACCGCGCCGATCGATGGGCCTGCCTGGGGAATGTGGCCCAGCGGCGGCGCGTGGCTTTGCCTGCATTTGTGGGATCACTACGATTTTAGCCGCGACACCAATTACCTGGCCCGGGTTTATCCAATACTGAAAGGAGCCTCCGAATTCTTTCTGGACACCCTCTTGGAAGAACCCACGCATAAATGGCTGGTCACCAATCCGTCGATTTCGCCGGAAAACCAGCATCCGTTTGGGGCAGCCGTTTGCGCCGGGCCGACGATGGACATGCAAATCTTGCGGGATTTGTTCGCCAATACGATCCAGGCCGCGAACGCACTTGGTATCGACGCGGATTTTCAACGGCAACTGGCGTCCACCCGAGCCCGCCTGGCTCCCAACCTGGTTGGCAAGGCGGGCCAGCTTCAGGAATGGATGGAGGATTGGGACATGCAGGCCAGCGACATTCATCATCGCCACGTCTCGCATCTCTATGGCCTCTTCCCCGGCCACGACATCACACTGCGCGGCACGCCCGCCTTGGCTGCGGCGGTGAAAAAGTCGCTCGAAATTCGGGGCGACAAGGCGACTGGGTGGGCCACGGCCTGGCGGATCTGTCTATGGACGCATCTGGACGACGGCAATCATGCCTACGAGATCCTGAAGTTCCTGCTGAGTCCCGAGCGGACTTATCCGAACATGTTCGATGCGCATCCGCCCTTCCAGATCGACGGCAATTTCGGCGGCACTTGCGCCATCGCGGAGATGTTGCTGCAAAGCCAGGACAACGACATCGACCTGTTGCCGGCACTTCCCAGCGCGTGGCCGACGGGCAGCGTGAAAGGGCTTCGCGCGCGTGGCGGCTTTGAGATTGATGAGGAATGGAAAGAGGGAAAGCTCGTTAAGGCCACGGTGCGATCGCTGAATGGGACTCGAACGACGCTGCGCTATGGATCGGCATTGCGCGAAGTGAATTTGAAGCGGGGCCAGTCGGTGCAGTGGGATGGGCGGTGAGAAGGCGCAAGCAAATCCGAAGGCCGAAAGTCGAAGGCCGAAAGAAACCCGAAATCCGAAGGCCGAAGGGTTTTTGCAGGGATAGTTTTAAGATCCGTGCAACGTGCAGCTAGGACGGGCGCACTACGGCCCCGCCATCACTTACGCATTACGTGTGACGTACGATCTTTGCTTTCAAAAACTGGGAGAATGGATTAAGGAATGATTCCGGTAACTGAATCGTTCTTCATGAAAGCAAACATTTTGTTGGGCTTGGTCCTGGTCTCTGGGGCGAACGCGTTCGCGCAATCGACGAATCACATGGGAGTTGAAGAGCTTCGCCAAGTGCGCCTGCCGGATGTGGTTTTGGATTCGGTAACACCGGTGGCCCCGGATCGGCAAAAGAATCCCGGCGCTGCCGCTTATCTGCAGGTCAAAGGCGCCATCGGCGGCACGATTCGGTTCGAGTTGCTCTTGCCGGAGGCCTGGAATGGACGGTTTGTCATGGGGGGAGGCGGAGGATTTGTGGGCACGGTACAGAACATGGCTCGTGGCACGGTAGATAAGGGGTACGCGACAGTGGGGACTGACACGGGCCACGAATATGAGCCTGGTTACCTGGCCCCCTGGGCGCTGGACAATGTGGAAGCGCAACTAAACTTTGGTTATCTGGCGGTGCATCGGACGGCCGAGGTGGCCAAGGCGTTGATTCGGGCTTATTACAGAACGGATGCGACGCACTGCTACTTTCTGGGCTGCTCGCGTGGCGGTGGCCAGGCCATGATGGAGGCGCAACGCTATCCGAACGATTTCGATGGCATCGTTGCGGGGGCGCCCGCGTTCAACTGGACTGGCTTCGCCGCCACCATGGTATCCATAGCCAAGGCGCTTTACCCGGATCCGAACCATCTGGGCAGCACGGTGCTCACCAAAGACGCGCTGGTGAAGCTCCAACAATCCATACTGGAACAATGCGATGCTCAGGACGGGCTCAAGGATGGAGTTATCCAGGACCCGGCATCAGTCCGCTTTGATCTGTCCAAAGTGCCGGGTCTGACGGACGCGGAGCGCAAGGCGATCGACGCCATTTACCAGGGAGCTCGCAATGGCAAAGGACCTATCTGCGTGGGGTACCCTCAAGGCGCCGAATGCGACCCGGACCAATGGATCGCCTGGTTGGTAGGCCCGATCCCGCCCATGGTGGCCAAGGATCATGTCCCGGATCTTACCTTCGCCTTCGGCACGCAGGTGTTCAAATACCTCGTGTTCAATCAGCCGGATTGGGATTATTCAAAATACGATTTCTCAAACTTCGAGAATGACACGCGCCTGGCAGCCTCGTTTCTCAACGCGACCAATCCCGACCTGGACGCCTTCAAAGCGCATAAGGGCAAGCTGATCATCTGGCACGGCTGGGCTGATCCGGCCCTGCCGGCTCAAGCTACCGCTGAGTATTATCGCCAAGTCCAGGCCCGCGACCCGAAAGCTCCCGAATATTGTCGACTGTTTATGGTTCCCGGGTGCCTGCACTGCGGAGGGGGGCCCGGTGCCGCCGATGTGGATTGGCTTTCGGTGATCGTGGATTGGGTTGAACAGGCCAAAGTGCCCGACAAGCTCATTGCCTCCAAAAGGGAACATGGAAAAGTAGTAATTACCCGGCCGATCTACCCCTATCCGCAATATGCCGTCTACAGTGGCAACGGAGATCCTAATAGCGCAGAGAGCTTCGTGGCGAAGGCGCCGTAGCTTTAGCTACGCCTTTTCTTCGATCAACTCACGTCGCGCCCCGCTGAGGAGCTGCTCGATGAAGCTGGTTGAATAGACGCCGCGCCGGAAATTGGGATCCTGCAGAATGGCTTGCTGGAAAGAAATTGTGGTTTTGATGCCGGTGATCATGTATTCGCCCAAGGCGCGGCTCATTTTGTCCATGGCCTCCCGGCGGTCCTTGCCGTAGGTGATGAGCTTGCCGATCATCGAATCGTAGTGCGAGGGAATGGTGTAACCCGCGTAAACATGGCTATCGACTCTGACACCGCGACCGCCCGGTTGATAGTACATGACGATACTGCCGGGGCTGGGCCGGAAGTCGTCGAAAGGATCTTCGGCATTAATGCGGCACTCAATGGCGTGGCCCTTGAACTGGATATCGCTCTGGGAGTGACGCAGCGGCTCCCCCATCGCCAGCATGATTTGGTACCGCACGAGGTCGATCCCGGTAACTTCTTCGGTGACGGGATGTTCAACCTGGATGCGCTTGTTCATTTCCAGGAAATAGAAGTTGCCGTGGTTATCCACGATGAACTCAACCGTGCCCGCATTGGTGTAGTTCGCTTCTTCGGCAATGCGAATGGCGGCTTTGCCCATTTTTTCCCGTAATTTCTTGAACTTGTTCTCAATCAAGGGAGAAGGGGACTCCTCAACCACTTTTTGGTTCCGGCGCTGGATTGAACAATCCCGTTCGCCCAGGTGGATAATGTGCCCGCGGTTATCGCCCAGGATCTGAAACTCGACGTGATGGGGATTTTCAATGTACTTTTCGATGTAGACACCGGAGTTGCCAAACGCCTTCTCCGCTTCGCTGCGGGCGGTATGAAAGCCTTTAACTAATGAAATATCGTTATGCGCCGCTCGCATACCCCGGCCCCCACCTCCTGCGATTGCCTTGATCATCACCGGGTACCCAATTTTCTTGGCAACTGCCAAGGCATCCTGTTCGTTTTCAACAACCCCGTCGGAACCAGGAGGAGTGGGCACCCCCGCCTTTTTGGCCAACGCACGACTGACGGCCTTATCCTCCAAAGCATTCATAGCCCGGGAATTGGGCCCGATAAACCGGATGTTGCAGCTCTCGCACACGTCGGCAAAGTGGGCATTCTCGGCCAGGAACCCATACCCGGGGTGGATGGCATCGACGTCGGCAATTTCGGCGGCGCTGACGATTCGATCGATCCGGAGATAGCTCTCGTTGGCCGGGGCACGCCCGATGCAGATGGCTTCGTCGGCCAACTGCACGTGCATGGAGTTGGCATCAACTTCGGAGTAAATCGCAACCGTGCGGATATTTAATTCCTTGCAAGCGCGGATAATGCGCACCGCGATTTCGCCACGGTTGGCTACCAGAACTTTCTCGAACATGAGGTTGGTAGAAGGAAGCTAGGTCGTTGATCGTCTGGGTCCGATCCAATGGGGCCTTAGCTGGGCCGAATCTTAAATAACGGTTGTCCGAACTCGACTGGTTTGGCGTTCTCCACCATTACCTGGGTAATGACTCCCTTGGCTTCAGCCTTAATCTCGTTCATCACCTTCATGGCTTCGATAATGCAGACCACCGTTTCAGGGTTAACTTCGGTTCCAACTTCGACATACGGCCCCGATTCCGGCGAGGGCGCGCGGTAAAAAGTGCCAATCATCGGCGACTTGATCTCGACCTCGTTGATGATCAACTGCGGGGGCGCCGGGGCTGTAGGAATTGCCGCGAGCTGCTGGTAAGGGATTACCTGCGCATCTTCGAACCCTACGGGCGGACCGGCTCCGTTCGTGCCTCGTTTCAGTCTAATCTTGAAATCCTGCTTCTCGAGCTCGAACTCTGAAACGGAGTTTTTCCGCATGAGATCAATGATGGCTTTGATGTCTTTGATGTCCACGTTTTATCGTTAGAGTTTGCTCGGGAGCGGCGTTTTGGTCTTAATAAGCAAAAAAAGCAGCAGCCGAACTGTCGGCTCTGCCCGTCGTTAGTTCACTTGAGTTACATGTTAGCGAATTTGGATTGGATCGTCAAGCGCGATGATTCTTGACTTAGCAATTCCAGCAAAAACGGATAAAAAAACCGGCTACTTGCCCTGTTTCTTCGGTCCAATAACGTTAACGGCGGCGTCCAGCCCTAAAACATAGGAGTAGGCACCGAACCCTGAAATCTGGCCCACACAAATCGGGGCAATCAGAGATTGGTGCCTGAAACTTTCCCGGGCATGGATGTTGGATAAGTGGATTTCGATGGTAGGAATGCCTACGGCGGAAATCGCGTCGCGCAGGGCGACGCTGGTATGAGTGTAGGCAGCGGCGTTCAAGACGATGGCGTCAAAATCCGTTGTGGCCTGCTGGATCCACGTAACCAACTCCCCTTCATTGTTGGACTGGCGGAACTCAACACTCACACCTCTGGCTTTAGCGTTTTCGCCCACCTGAAGCTCAATGTCTTTCAGGCTGGTGTTTCCATAAACGCTGGGCTCGCGCTGCCCCAATAGGTTGAGGTTGGGGCCATTCAAGAAAAGGATTCTCATGCCGGACCGCAGACTATGCCCGCGACATCCGCTTGTCGATGCGATTAGCGCTTGCGTGGCAGAGCGTGCGAGCAGGCGGTGGCTATGAGTGGACAGAGTTTAACGCGAATGGACGCCAATGTACGCGAATGGAAAGAACGAGTTCGATACATGGGGCGGCGCATCCGGGGAGCAACTTGGTGAGGACCAGATCGTTCACCCGAGAGCGGCATATTTCCGAAGGTACTTGAGGGCGACAACCAAGGGTTTGGGCCAGGGTGCGTGCACGACTAACGGTTGCCCTGTTACTGGGTGATTCAATGCAAGTTGCTCGGCATGAATGCAGGGTCGGCCTAGCAATGGTCGCTCACTGTGCTTCGGCTTCAAGTGGTAGCCCGGCTTAAGCGAGGAGAGCAACAGGGGTTTGCCTCGATACTCTTCGTCGCCCGCCACCGGCAGCCTGGCGTAGGCCAGGTGAACACGGAGTTGGTGTTGGCGCCAGGTCAGAGGCACACATTTAAGCAACGTCCAACCGGCAAAGCGCTCCATGACTTCGAAAGAGGAGCGGGCGCGCTTGCCTAGTTTCGAGTCAACGCTCATCGAGCCGGCTCGCATCGGGTGCGGCGCGAGTTTGGCCTCCACGGAAAAGTGGTTTTCGGCGGGCACGCCCAGGACCAAAGCGACAAAGGACAGAAGCGGTTGCTCGCTGCCGAACACATCGGCCAATTTAGTGAGCACTTCTTTGGTTTTGGCCAGCAGCAGCACACCGCTGGCCTCG
>Ga0210409_10005697_pt1 | contig 13046 bp, 12 predicted proteins | sample IncBWH17MmetaG_FD_161649 | JGI IMG/M metagenome (GOLD analysis project Ga0210409, IMG submission 161649) | Forest soil microbial communities from Barre Woods Harvard Forest LTER site, Petersham, Massachusetts, United States - Inc-BW-H-17-M | ecosystem: Environmental > Terrestrial > Soil >...
AATCAAGTTGTGCATTCAGAACATCAGAATGAATGTGGGGGCGCGCATGATTTCTGCGCGAAATCTCCTATAGTTTGCTGGCACTCGAAAGCGAGGGCTGCCAACCGTCACCTAAATTTTGCTCGGAGTGTAGAATTCGCGGGTCCACGGAGAACGATGCATGGCAAGACAGAACATAGCAAGCGGCGTCAAATGGGAGCCCATCGTTGGTTACTCTCGTGCGGTGAAAGTGGGGTCGCATGTGCACGTCTCGGGCACCACGGCGACCGGCGCCGACGGAAAGATCGTTGGCATCGGCGATGCATATGCGCAGACGGTGCAGACGCTGAAGAACATCGAGAGCGCACTGGGGAAGGCTGGAGCGGGCATGAAGGATGTCGTACGAACGCGCATCTACGTAGTCAACATTGCGGAATGGGAGAAGGTCGGTAAGGCCCATGGGGAATTCTTCCGCGATATTCGTCCGGCAACGTCGATGGTGCAGGTGGCCGCACTCATCTCGCCCGAGATTCTGGTGGAGATCGAAGCCGACGCTTTCGTAGGATGAGCGTCAGGGCAGCGGCTTCGACATGTTCACAAAGTGGCAAGGCAGCTTGGTGTCGAGGTCGGAAGGAAACGGTTCGGTACCGGTTTCAACGTAGCCACGGCGTTTGTAGAAAGCGTGATTATCCCTGCGCAGGTCGATGATTCGGAGGTCCATGAAGCGACAACCGACCTTAGCGCAACGCAGTTCGGCCTCGCGCATGAGTATGGAACCGACGCCTGCTTGCTGCCGCGCGGGATCGACGGACAGCAAGCCCAGATAGGCTCGTTCACCCCGAAGCTCCAGGTAGACACAGCCGGCGAGCGCATCTTCGTCATCGGCCACGAGGAACTCTCCTTTCGCCAATAACGACTGAACCGCCTTAAGATCAACGCGGTCACGGTCGATAATGAAGCTCTCAGCCTTGCGGAAAGCCACATTGATCAAGTCCATGAGCCCCTCGGCATCTGAATTTCGAGCAATCCGTAATTGCACAGCATCGACCTCCGGTCGAGAACGCCCAGGCGGGTCCAGTGCTTCTTAGGATAGAATCCCTCCCGCGATTATCAGACGAAATCTGTCGTAAGACCAGGCGGCGACATCGCGCCACGATAACTCGGGGAGGAGCCGTGAAGAAAATTTCTTATGTCGTGTTTCTCGCATTCGTGCTGGATGGGGTTGCTCAGGAGCCAACCGCTCCAACGGCTCCATCGGTTACAGTCATTCGCGCCGGCACGCTGATTGACGGGAAGTCGGACAAGCCGCGGCGCGATCAGGTGATTGTGATTCGCGGCAACCGTATTGAGAGCGTTACCGATGCGGCGAGCGCGAAGACGCCTGCCGGCGCGACTGTCATCGACCTGTCGCAACAGACGGTTCTTCCGGGTCTGATCGATTCGCACACGCACATCTTTTTGCAGGGAGAGGATCCGGCCAAAGGCGGCTACGATGCCAACATTCTGAATGCACCTCTGGCGCTACGAGCCGCCCGCGCCACAGTCGCCGCGCGCAGAGCGCTGGAGCAAGGCTTCACCACCTTGCGCGATGTCGAGACCGAAGGCGCGGGCTATGGAGACGTCGGCATCAAGCAGGCGATCAATATGGGTTACATTCCAGGGCCGCGGCTGATCGTCTCGACGCGAGCGATTTCGAGCACAGGTGGCTACAACCTGGAAGGCTATGCGCCGGAGCTGGAAATGCCGAAGGGAGCGCAGATCGCAGACGGCCCGGTGGAGGCTCGCAAGGCGGCGCGTGAACAGCTCGATCACGGCGCGGACTGGATCAAGGTCTACATGACGCATCGCTCATGGGTGGGTAAGAACGGTGAACTGGTTGCGCAGCCGACGTTCACGGTCGAGGAACTTCGCGCCATCGTCGACGAGACCCATGGTTGGGGTAAGAAGGTCGCATGTCATGCCTACGTCGGCATCGGTTTGCATCGTGCCCTCGACGGCGGCTGCGATTCCATCGAGCACGGCTTGGATCTCGACGATGCGGCCATCGCACAGATGCTCAAGCAGGGGACGTGGTATGTGCCCACGTTGAGCGTCTATTACACCGATTGGGCGCCGGCCGATACACCGGACGGAAAGCGCGACCGCTTGCGGGCTTCGGTGCATGAAGTGTCGTTCAAGAAGGCGCTGAAGTCGGGTGTGAAGATCGTATTCGGCACCGACATGGGGGGCATCCCCTGGACGGAGCCGATCGCGCAAGAGTTCTCCCGAATGGTGGAGTTCGGCATGCAGCCCATGGATGCCATCCAGAGCGCGACCTCGCGCGCGGCGGTGATGCTCGACCGGGAAGGCGAGATCGGCGTGATCACACCGGGCGCGTTCGCGGATATCGTCGCTGTCCCGGGCGATCCCCTGAAGGACATCAGGGCGCTGGGGAACGTTCTATTTGTCATGAAGGATGGGCTGGTGTTTCGGGGCAAGTGAAGACTCACCACCGAGGACACAGAGGAGCACAGAAGAAAACGATTCCTGCCTGATTTCCCTTGACATCCGCTGGGCTGTGAGCATAATGCGTCAATCCAGTCTCCAGGTCTTTCGGATCGAACAGGTGTCGGAGGTGTTTATGAGCGTGCTGGAGCTTTGTGACCGGGAAATCGCCGCGGTGGGGCTTGACGCAACCGTTGCTGACGCCATCAATAAAATGCTCGATCACCATGTTGGAGCGGTCGCGGTGGTCGACAGTGAATATCGGGTGGCCGGAATCTTCACCGAGCGCGATGTGCTGCGCAAAATGTCGCTCAGTCGCCAGGATCCGCAGACCACTTCCGTTCGCGACCTGATGACTACGCCGGTGGAAATGGCCACGCGGGGCACGGGAGCGGGCGAGGCGCTGAGCATCATGCTGGAGCGGCACTTCCGGCACCTGCCTGTGGCCGACGATAACGGAAAGTTGCTGGGGATTCTCTCTATCCGCAACTTGCTGGAGTGGCGCGTCGATGATCTCAGCCACGAACTGGATTCGCTGGAACAGTACATGACGAATGACGGGCCCGGGGGCTAGAACTATCCCTGCTCTCCCACTCCAATCACAACTGATGGCTAACTCTCCCGCCTTATCCAAGATGATTGCCGTCGTGCGCATGGCGACGTCTGTGTTTTTCCTCCTTTTCGGCGAATACAAAACCGCCAGGCCCGAGTTTGCCCACGGCGGATTCCAGACTTACTTGCAAGATTACATTGCCAACAGTGCCGTGAGTTTCTACAGGCCGGTGCTGTCTGGACTTGTGTTACCCCGTGCGGTCTTCTTCGGATACGTCGTTGGAATCGTCGAACTGGCGGTCGGCATTTCCTTGTTGATCGGACTGTGGGTACGTCCAGCCTGCATTCTTGGCGGGCTCTTTTTGTTGAATATGCTTCTGGCGACCTGGTGGGCACCTGGACATGGGGTGCCGGTCTGGCGCTATTTCGGCAACGAACTGGATCATCTTCCTTTGTTGTTACTATTGATCGTCTTTTACGCCGCGGATGCGGGCCGCACCTGGGGTCTCGATGGGATGGTGCGCGCGAATCGCGGTTATCGCTGAGACAATTTTTGAGAAGAAGGGAAACCGGGGATGAGGAAGATCTGCGCGTTTTTGGCGGTTGCGTTGTTGTGTCTTGGTGCGGCGGAGGCTCAAACGCGGCGGGTGGCAGTGCATGCGGGACACGTGCTCGATGTGAAATCGGGCAAGATGCTGGCAGATCAGACGATTCTGATCGAAGACGGGAAGATCATGAGTACTGGCGCTGCGGCAGAGGCGAAGGTTCCTTCCGACGCAATCCGAATTGAATTGCCGAAAGCGATCGTGCTTCCTGGATTGATTGATGCACACACGCACCTGACCATGGATCCCAAGTTCGGCTACGAGCGGCTGGCGATCTCTGTGCCGCGGGAGGCGTTGATCGGCGCCAAGAACGCGCGGGCGACACTGCTCGCGGGTTTTACCACCGTGCGAAACGTGGGAGCGTCGCAATTCACCGATGTCGCGCTGCGCGATGCCATCAATGCAGGCGATGTTCCCGGGCCTCGCATGCTGGTCAGCGGACCTGCGCTCAGCATCACGGGCGGGCATTGCGACAACAATATGCTGCCCTTTGAGTATCACGCCACCGAGGACGGAGTTGCCGATGGCATCGCCGCCGTGCAACACAAGGTGCGCGAGAACATCAAGTACGGCGCGGATTTGATCAAAGTGTGCGCGACCGGCGGCGTGCTTTCGCTCGGCGACAACCCGCAGCACTCGCAGTTCACTCTCGAAGAAATGAAGGCGATCGTGGCCGATGCGCACCGCCTGGGGCGCAAAGTAGCGGCGCACGCGCACGGGGCGGAAGGGATTCGGTGGGCAGCCGAGGCGGGCGTCGATTCGATCGAGCACGGGTCGTACATCGACGATGCGGGAATCGCCGTCATGAAGGAGCACGGCACATATCTGGTGCCGACGCTCTACCTGGGCGATTGGATGATCGACAATGCAGGACTCACACGCCTGCCTCCGCCGCTGTTGGCCAAGGCGCAGGAAGTGATCCCGGCCGCGCGCAAGAACATTGCGCATGCCTTTGCGAGTGGAGTAAAAGTTGCACTCGGCACCGATGCGGCTGTGTATCCACACGGGATGAATGGCCACGAATTCGGCGTCATGGTGAAACTAGGTCTTACGCCGCTGCAGGCGATCCAGGCGGGGACGATGAATGCGGCTGACTTGCTGGGCTGGGCGGGCAAAGTCGGAACTCTGGAGCCGGGAGCATGGGGTGACATTGTTGCAGTGGATGGCGATCCGCTGAAAGATGTCACCACGCTCGAAAGAGTCAAGTTCGTGATGAAGGGCGGCGAAGTGGTGAAGAACGACTACGCCCGATAATGAAAATTCTTGGGCCGTTTACCGCAGCTGCACGGAGGCAGGCTGCTGCGAGACACTCCTGTTTTTGCGGATATGTTTCAGCAATTCCCAGAGTTGCACGGCTCCCCCGATGCATAATCCTACCCAGGTGCACACCAGGCTGATCAGGAGCGCCACGTTCACAATGGCGGCGATCTTTGTGAAGCGGACGTATTGCTCCGATCTGCTCAAGCCATCCGCGATCGTCACAAACGGATGCCAGTCTCCGTGCACGGTGTAACCGGCTGCTTGAATCATGTAGTGCACCAGGATCAGCGATGCTGCCGTCTGCAGAAGCTGCGACCAGAGCGGGAAGGCCGTCCACTGCGAGCGAGCCAGGGTGACGGCCAACCGCACGATGACTGCTACGGTAAGCAAGACAACCGGCACGTAGAACGTGTGCCAGATCGTTCCGAGCTTCAGGAAAGCCGCGGCTGGTCCAAGAATCAGAAAAGGATGGTTCGGAACCAGCAACAGCCACACCAGGCCGAAGACGTTGAACGCGAGCTCGCACATTGTGTGCACGAACGAAGTCTTGCGCTCAGGTTTCTGCAGGGGAGGCAGGCTGCTCGGATCCCACGTGCAGGCCATGTCAGCGATCGCGTGCGTGCGTTCCAGGATCGCAAATACGAGCGTGATGATTCCCGCTGCGACGAATGCCCCAGACCAGAGATTCCCGATTGTGACCAGCACGGTCTTGCCCCAGTCGCCGTTCGTGCTGGCCAGCGTCGCCGGACCCACAATAAAGATGAACACCGGAACCAGGATCCAGAGCAGCACCATCTTGAGCACAAACTCATAGACCGGGAAGAGCGTCGGGCCGATGAGGTGACGCCTTGGCCCCAGACGGCTGGCGACCAGCATCGGCGCTCCGCACCTTTTGAGAATCTCTGAGATATCATCCTGGCCGAGAGCGTGGCCAAGCTCGGATTCCTTGTCTTCAATTTGCGACCGCAAGTCTTCCCCGAGCTCGGCAAGGAGGTCCTCCTGGCGCCCGGTCTTCGGCAGCCAGAAGCGAACGGCCTGCAGGTATCGATCAACAAGCTCTAGGGGATTACGGCTGGATGATGTGCTCATGGGCTATGCCTCTTGAAGAATCTTGCTCAGCGACGTGTTAATGCGCTGCCATTCGCCTAATAGCTGCTCGAGAATGTGTTCTCCGACCGGGGAGAGACGGTAAAAGCGTTTGTTGCGCTTGTCCTCTTCCCGCCACTGGCTGACCAACAGGCCTTGGCTTTCGAGACGACGAAGCAGCGGATACAGCGTGCCTTCGTCGATTTCCAGGCCGTCGTCAGACAGAGCCTTGCGGAGCGTGTAACCGTAGCGCTCAGTCCGGAGCTGGGTCAGGACCGCCAGGGTTAGGCATCCGCGGCGGAGTTCCAGCTTCAGGTTCTCGAAGACTTCGGTCCTTGCTTGGCTACCGTACGACATATAGTATGTGACATACACTGTATCTCACACAGTATAATTGCCTGTCAAGAGCTTTCCCGGCAGAACTGTTGTCGGCTATTGCAGAGGCGACCAACTGCGGCACTCGGCAGCCCTAACCGGTGAAGTAAGCGGGGGCCCGGGCTGAAAGCGAACCACTGCGTCCGAGGTCGAACACAAGTTGCGCATCCCGCTGCTGGTGTTGACAGGTGTGGCAGTGACGACATACTCGCGGCACTTCTGCAACTTGCAGGCGGTGGTAATGGTGAAGCGATATCCAGATTTGACGCACCAATCACTGGCGGTGCAGCTCGCGCCGCCCAAGGTAGAGTCGATGAGGCTGGCATGTTTCTCAGAGATGTCGTTTGGTCCGTTGGGATTCGGACCGAGAGTTGCGAGGTCGCGGGCATAGCCATTCTGCGGGTACGTATTTGAATAGATGATTTGCCCGGTGTTCAATGTGCGAACGTTTGCCGCGGCACTTCCCTCATTCGCTGCCATTCTTGCGCGCAGCAAATTGGGGATGGCAATCGCCGCCACCACCATCGCGCCGCCGAAGTCGACGCCGCTGCTGTGGCTGGCTTCGCGCAAGGCGGTCTCCTCTCCGTAGACAGCAACCACTGCAGGCTGATTCTCTGCAGTCGACTTCAATAAGGAATTCGCCAGATCCGGCGAGACGTTCATCAGACCCAACGCAGCCATGGCTCGCGGATCTTCGTAGAGCAGCGCGGACACGTCCCCGGAATTGCCCGGCGGCAGCGACGCGGCCAGCATCCCTGACTTGGCTAGCGATTCACCGCTGCGATGCAGTCGGATAGCCTCCGCCACGGCTGCATGGCTCGAGGCTACGATCAGATATCCGTCCACCATCGCGTAGCAGACTTCAAGCGGCTTTTGTCCTGGAATCGGAAGCCTGTAGTACGTGATTCCATCTTCGTCCAATTCCGTAGGCGTCACCCTGGTCGCCACGAAAAATGTCTTCAGCGTCGCCAGCAGGCCGCGCGGATCCCTGACTCGGAGCAGAACTTTCCAGATCGGTTCCTGTGGCGGGAGTGTGTCGAGTTCCAGAGTGATCTCTCCTCCCAATCGGGCGAACAGATCGTCTTTCAGGCTGAGTTTCAATCCCTGTTCCATCTGCGCCAAGGACGCAAGGGCATTGGGATTCGAGGCGGTGGCCAGATCTGCAGCCTCGGCGTAGATTTTTTTCGGGTCCTTGAGCAGGATGCTGGCTGCGATTGCCGCCTTGGGGGAAACGAAATCGAGACTGCCCATGGGACCGGGAGCGGCCACCCAGGAAGCCACACCGCGGCGCGGGCCAGCGAAGCTCAGTTCGAACTGGCTGGTCTCCTGACCGTTCACACTCTTGTGGTCCCACACCAGATACTTCATGTCAGAGAATCCGGTGCGCTCAAGCATTGCCCGGCTCTGATCGTCCTTCGGGCCGTCTTTCTTCAAAATCGTCTGCACATCGAGTCCGGCAACGATGGAGGCGCCGCCTTCATATCCCTGCGCCAATCTCCGGCCGAACTCTGTGGAGGCGAAGCCCTGGGTATTTTGTTCCAGGCGCGCACTGAAACGGCGAAGCGTGGCCAGGTTCTCGCCAAGAACGACGAGGTCAGGGCGCACCAGAATCACTGGCTGGTCCGAGGAATGGGCATCCTTGGCATTGGCCAGTTCGGCGACGTCCAGCACTCGAATGGGCGGGGCAGATTTGTCGGCAAAATCTTTGAGTATCTTCGGCAGGAAGTCCTTCAGGCCAGGCTTCCGCACTTCGGCAACGATCACGAACTTCGGATCCTCTTTGCCTGTACTTGGCGCGGCTCCCACAACAATTTCGTCCCCCAGATACTGCGAGAGCTCATAAATCTTTTCGAGGGCGTCCTCAATTTTGGGACCTTCTTTGGCCATGTCGCCCTGCTCCCACCAGGCGCGAAGCTTGGCATTCTCCTTCAGTTCCTGATGGAACACAGCCAGCGCCTGATGCGAAGGCTCACCATAATTAGGGAATCCGGCATACAAGACGGTCGACTCGGGGAGCAATGGCAAGAGCCTGCTTTGGCTGCGTGGCGCAGGAAACTGGACGTTCGTGTGGATCTTCTGGAAGAACTGACCCAACTCGGTCAGCACTCCCGAATATTTCTTGAGATCATCCGGCGAGAACGGCTGCTGCGCGTTCGCGGCTTGTGCGACGGCGGCCGCCGCCAGCAGAAAAGTAATGGCGATGATGGCGAGTTCCTGGACGAAGCCGCCGAGCAGGCGCGGATGGAGCGAGCGTGCATATCTCATTCGGAACACCCCATTCAAAGGGCAGATGATATGCGCCTTTCCCGCTTTTCGCTATGACGCAACGCGCGGCTGAGGTGACGACAGTCATCAAGTCGTAACGCCGGCATCCTTGCCGGCTGTCGCGGGGCCCATCTTGTGCCCCGCGTGCCTGGAGGCCAAGATGGCCTCGGGACAGCCGCCGGGACGGCGGCGCTACAATTACACGCCCGCCGAAACAATCTGTCCTGATGAGCCACGCGACATGGCAGCTTGCGCCAGCTTTTGCCGGTATTGAACGTGGCGCCATCGGGTCATCTCAACTAAGGGCTTCCATACCGGGTTGACGAGGTCGTGCTTGATCAGCAGATGCCAGAAGCGGTTCGAGCGTTTGTAGAGATAGGACATCGCAATGTACAGCGGAACCGCCTGCCACTGTTCGGGCCTGCGACGCCAGATCGAGGCGTGCGAAAACAAGCGCTGATAGATCCATGCGTATCCGTGTTCGAGTTCCTCGGGAGTCATGTGCTTCGGCTGGAAAACTGCGTGGCCCGTGTCGTAGAGACTCCAGTCGCGATGCAGGATGCGTCCTTCAGCTTCCATCTGGCGAAAGAGTGGCGTGGCTGGATACGGTGTCAGGATGTGGAACGTGGCGCACTCCAACCGGTTCTCCTCGATCCATTCCGCGGTGCGAACGAAGACATCTTTGCGGTCGTGATCGAATCCCAACACGAAGGATCCGTTGACCTGAATTCCGTAGTCATGAAGCATGCGGACACGCCGCGCGTAGTCGGAAGTCTTTGGCGTCTTCTTATGCGAATCAGCAAGGTTGTCGTCAGTGAGCGACTCGAATCCGATGAAGACACCGGTGCAGCCCGCCAGCGCCATGTTCCGGATGAGGCTGGGATCGTCGGTGACATCGATTGTGACCGCAGCGCTCCAGATCTTGTTTAGCGGGCGCAGGGCAGTACACAGCGCATGTAGATAGTCACGCCGCGATCCGAGATTGTTGTCGATAAACACCGCATAGGGCTGATCGTCAGCCTTGAATTCTTCGACGACCTGTTGCGGGTGGCGCATGCGATAGGGCATGCGCAGGCCATCGGTCGCTAGATAGCAGAAGCCGCAGCGGTTGTGGCAGCCGCGCGTGGCGATCAGGCTGGTGGTCGTCAGGAAACTGCGACGCGGAAGAATGGAACGCCGCGGCGAAGGATCGTCGCAGTAATCATTCTCGTAAGTGGCGACGTAACGGGATTGGAGACTGTTCGCCTCGATGTCGCGCAGAATTCGCGGCCACAGTTGCACGCCGTCTCCAAGAGCAAGAGCGTCGCCGTGAGGGGCGCATTCCTCGGGACACGACAACACGTGCAGTCCACCGAGAATAACTTTCGATCCGCGGGCGCGATACCAATCGGCCAGTTCGTAAACGCGCCGCGCGAAGGTCAGATGTACCGTGATGCCAACGACCTGGGGCATGGGATCGTGCGGGGGCCGTCCATGGAGCAAGTTCTCGTCCCAATATTCGACGCGCCAGCGTGCAGGCGTGGTGGCGGCGAAGCTGGTCAGGGCCAGAGTCGGAGTCAGCACGTGCTTGCCAAAGCTCGCGTTGGCGTCCTTGGGATAGAAGGGATTGATCAGCAGGGCGTAGCGCCGCTCCATGAATCCACGGGGCTCGGAGTGATCGAGAAGGGGTGCCTGCACCATTTCCGGCGGGATCCCCCGCTTGGGAATGGTGCCGATGAAGGGTTCAAGGTAGTCGCGCATGCAATGTACTTTATATTACAAAGTACATTGCGTCAAGGCAAACTAAGTGTCCGGTGTAGCGCGCCCATAGTAAAATCGGCTCGTTTGCATCATCGACCCCCCGGATTCTTGCGTTCTTGGAGGCTCCTGTGAAGTTCTTCACTCGGTCGATTCTGATTCTTCTTGCCCTGTACGGCCTGCTCTTCGCAGTCGGAGATCTCTACCTCGCGCGGATTGGAATCCCGATGTGGGGAGCCATGGTGTTCGCGCTCGTCTTCGTTGCCTTCCAGTACCTTATCGGCCCGTGGCTCATCGAGGTTGTCGTTTCCATTCATTGGGACGATCTTTATCCCGCGCTGCCCGCGCGAAACCGTGAGTTCATTGAGAAGCTGTGTGTGGAACGCGGTCTCAAAATTCCACGGATCGGGGTAATTCACAGCGGCACGCCGAATGCATTTTCATTCGGCCACACTCCGGGGGATTCCAGGGTGGTAGTCACCCGAGGTTTGCTCGACGTGCTTACCGTCGATGAAGCCAATGCGGTGCTCGCCCATGAAATTGGGCATATCGAGCATTGGGATTTTGTGGTGATGACGGTCGCAGGTTTGGTTCCGCTGTTGCTTTACCAGATCTATGCTTTCAGCCGGAATATCAACAACTTTCGCGCGGTCGCGTATGGCGCTTATGTCTGCTACTGGGTCAGCCAGTTCGTCGTTCTATTGCTCAACCGCACTCGCGAGTATTTTGCCGATCACTACGCGGCTGAGGTGACGCACACACCGGAGGCGCTCTCGTCGGCTCTGATTAAGATTGCCTACGGCATGGTGAAGGCCGATGGCCAATACTAAAGAAGCTGTGCACAGCAAGACAGCCGACGGGAAAATGCATCGCGACTACAGAATCGCGGGCTCTCTGGCCGTAATGGGAATCTCGAACCTGCACTCTGGCGCCGCGTTTGCTCTTAGCGGCGCGGATCCCGCCAGCGCGGCTGCGATCATGCGATGGGATCTGATCAATCCATGGGCGCGCTTTTACGAACTCAACTCCACCCATCCGCTGACCGCGTTGCGGGTGAGAGCATTGAACGAGTCTGAAGATTCGCATCAAGCACCGCAATATCCGCTCCCTACAGATCAACGGATCGCCTGGGGGACATTTCCCCTCCAGCTACTGGTGTGGGGTCTGCCCCTGATGAGTATCGGCGCTCTTTTTGCGGTGCTATGGGTGCCTGAATGGTTCTCTTACTTCGGAATCGTTCTGCCAGCAAATGCCAAGCCGATTCTTCTTATTGTCAGCGGAATCGGATGGCTGCTTCGAGTGGCTTATCGATATCGCGGCGACTTTCAGGCCGCATCGGTGACCGGGCTGCTGGAGGACACCGAGGTGTCTCAGATGCGGCCGCGGGCGGTCCGGCTCAGGGGCGAGATCGTGGGACGCGGCGTGCCCGGAGTCTTCTGGAGTCCGGACTTGGTCCTTCGCGACGCCACGGGAATGATCTTTATGCTTTACCGGCAATCGATTCCCTTCGCTCGTTTTCTCTTCGCCGTCGGGGCCGCTGATACCCTCATCGGTCAAACGGTCGACGTCGAAGGATGGTTCCGACGTGGGCTAAAGCCTTACGTTGAGATGTCGCGCTTGACCGGCGAAGACGGATCGGTCCACAGAACCTACTCGCGCTGGATACAGTGCGCACTTGCCATGACAGCTGTCGTCAGCGGCTGGTTCTGGTTAATGGGCTGATCTTCTGATCACTGCGAGATAAGTAAAAAGGGACTGGGAGACTTCCCAGTCCCCTCTTGTATGAACCAGCGGAAGCTTTGTGTCTGCTCCAGACGGTTTCGACCGGCGAGATCTTCCCGCATGCGGTTTGGTCCCCGCTGATTTGCCCGTCTACAGCCACCGGATTTGGCTGAGCTTCCCGCTTAGCCGATGGCTACGCTTAGTTGCCCGAGGCGGACGCCTTGGCAGTGAAGCTGGAGGTCTTCTTGCGGACTTCCTGAATCTTCGAGGCGAGGTCCTCGGTAGAGAATGGTTTCGGCAGGAGAGCGACCTCGGTCCCGATGCGCGCGCGCTCAAGGGCCAGTCCGTCCGTGTAGCCTGACATGAAGATGACGGCGAAGTCCTGCCGAGTTTCCTGGAGCTTTTCAACGAGTTCGGGCCCGCTCATGTGCGGCATGACCACATCGGTGACGACTACATCGATGGGATTGATGTGCCCCTTCGCGATCACGATGGCTTGCACTCCGCTGCCGGCTTCGAGAACGGTATACCCAAGGTTTTTCAACGCTGTCGCTGCTAGAGCGCGCAAAGCGGGCTCATCTTCAACCAGCAGGATTGTGCCATTGCCCTGAACCGATGCCGCGGTTCTTTGAGCGCTAGAGCTAGAAGCTGTACCGGCTATCGACGGCAGATACACCTTGAATGTCGTTCCGGCACCGACTTCGCTTTCCACAGCGACGTAGCCTTTGCCCTGCTGCACGATGCTATCGACAGTCGCCAGTCCCAGGCCGGTGCCCTTTCCCAGTTCCTTCGTGGTGAAGAACGGCTCAAAGATATGAGCCAGGGTCTCTTTGTCCATACCGCAGCCGTGATCAGTGACGGTAATCAAGGCGTAGTCGCTGGGTGGGACTTCCCGATTGGCAGCTGCGAAGGGCTCGTCCAGACGATACAGCCTTGTTTCGATGACGAGCTTGCCACCCTGTGGCATCGCGTCGCGCGCAT
>Ga0210409_10005699_pt1 | contig 13042 bp, 9 predicted proteins | sample IncBWH17MmetaG_FD_161649 | JGI IMG/M metagenome (GOLD analysis project Ga0210409, IMG submission 161649) | Forest soil microbial communities from Barre Woods Harvard Forest LTER site, Petersham, Massachusetts, United States - Inc-BW-H-17-M | ecosystem: Environmental > Terrestrial > Soil >...
ATTCACACGCATGTGCGGGAAGATGCGCTCGCTCTGTACGGATTTGTTTCCGCGCGCGAAAAACATTTCTTTGAGTTGCTCCTTTCCGCTTCCGGCGTGGGACCGTCGCTGGCGCTGAAAATCTTGAGTGGCATGAGCGTCGAGGAACTCATTCCCGCGATTCGCGGAAGCGATCTTGCTCGGCTCACCAGAATTCCCGGCGTCGGCAGAAAAACCGCCGAGCGCATGGTCGTGGAACTGAAAGACAAACTGGAAGCCGTGGCGCTGGAAGCGGGAAAGCCCGTGCTGGCTTCGCCGGCCGGCGTCGAAGCCGATGTAATCTCTGCGCTCGTGAATCTCGGCTACGAAGCGCGCGCCGCGGAAGACGCGGTGGGAGAAGCGAAGCGAGAAACGGGCGTCGCGAATTTTGAAAAGCTGTTGCGTGCCGCGCTGCATGCTTTGACGACCCCAAAAGGAAGAGCCGCGCGAACGGTTTGAGAAAAATTCGTAACACAGGGACGCGGAGTTCGCAGAGAAAACAAAAATGGCGGATGGAACAGCAAAACGAATGATGCAGCAAAAACACCCGGAGCGCATTATCTCCGGGCAGGCGTTTGACGAAGACGCGCGCATCGACGTGAGCGTGCGCCCGAAAAAACTGGACGAATACATCGGGCAAAAACGCGTCAAAGAGAATATTCAAATCGCCATCGACGCCGCGCGCAGCCGCGGGGAAGCGCTCGATCACGTTTTGCTGTATGGGCCGCCCGGCCTGGGAAAAACGACGCTGGCGCAAATTATCGCCAACGAACTGAACGTGCCGATCAAAACCAGCGCGGGACCGCTGCTCGAGCGCAAAGGCGATCTGACCGCGGTGCTGGCTTCGCTGCAAAAACGCGAAGTTTTTTTTCTCGACGAAATCCATCGCCTGCAGCCGGCCATCGAAGAAATTCTTTATCCGGCGATGGAAGATTTTCGCGTCGATTTGATTATTGGCCAGGGGCCGGGGGCCCAGATTCATCCGTTTCCCTTGAGCCATTTCACGCTCATCGGAGCGACGACTCGCGCGGGGCTGATTACCGCGCCGCTGCGTTCGCGATTCGGCATCGTGCACCGGCTGGATTTTTACGAGCCGGAAGATTTGCTGATCATCACGCACCGTTCGGCGAAAATTCTGAACATCCCCATCGATGAAGGTGGCGCGGAGGAAATTTCGCGGCGGTGCCGCGGGACGCCGCGGATTGCGAATCGATTGTTGCGGCGCGCGCGCGATTTTGCGGAAGTGCGCGCGGCGGGACGCATCACGCGCGCGGTGGCGCAGGAAGCATTGCAAATGCTGGGCGTGGACGAAAGCGGCCTGGATGAAGTGGACCGCAACTTAATGATCGCGCTGCTCGATAAATATGGCGGCGGGCCAGTGGGCCTGGGAACGCTGGCGGCGGCGCTTTCTGAGGAAGAAGACGCCATCGAGGAAATGTACGAGCCGTACCTGATGCAGATCGGATTGATCGACCGCACTCCGCGCGGGCGCATGGCGACTCCGCGGGCGTATGAATATTTCGGGCGCGAATTGCCGAGGCGGCAGCCGCGCTTGTTCTGATCCCGCGAAATTTACTTCATTGCGTTTTCTTGCTGGACGCTGCGTTGCCAGCCACAACCGTGCGGCGAAACATGACTACTACAATGGCCGCTGAATTCGTTTCCTTTCCCGCATTTTTTCCTGGCGCAAAACGCCACTGACGCGCGGCGGCTTCCGCAGCGGGCGTGAGCGAATCCGATCCGTACAATTCCTGTGTGGAAGTGACCTGGCCTTCGCGGTCAACGAGGTCGAAGAGAATCACGCTGCCATCGGCGGATGTGTTTGCGAGAGAGTCCGGCTCGACCGTGGAGAGGGGCAGAGCGCCGCGATCGGGTGAGTTTGCGAGCAGTTCTTTGTAATCGTGGGTGCGCTTGGCGGATGCGGGTAAGTAGGATTGCGGAAATTGAAAGGTGATGCCGATTCTGGCTTCGACGGCGTGGCCCTCGGAGCGAGCGGGAATAAAAGTCCAAGTGCGCAGGGCGCCAAGAGATTTTTCGCGGAACGGGCTGTCGCCCTTCACGACTTTGATGTCCGCGAGCTTGCCGGTGGCAGTAACGAGAGCGTCGAGAACGACTTCGCCGCCAGTGAGCGATTGCGGCGGGAATGGAGCAGCGACCAAAGAGAGCGGTTCGGGAGCGGATGAGTTTTTGTTTTCGCTCGCCGCGATTTGTGCGCGCGCGGAAGATTCTGTTGCGGTTTGCCAGGCGATGCCTTTTTCCTGGAGCAACGCGATGGCGTAGTGAATGCGCACGGCGGCGCCGAGAGTTGGCGTTAGCGGTTCCTCTGGCGTGCCGGCGGCGACGGCGGATGGATGCAGCCAGCGGCCGTCGACGAAGCCGACGACTTCGCGCGAATCGGAGGAGAGGACGGGGGCGCCGCTTTGGCCGAGAAGCACTTCATGGCTGAACAAAAATAGTTCGGTGTCGCCCGCGCCTTTTTCCTCCTGCGTGAACTGGTAATTCAGGACACGCGCGTTGAAATTTTCTTTCACAGGCATTTCAAACGTGTGTGGATTGCGGATGCGCGAAGGGCGCAAAGCCGCCGCCAGTAGGGAAGTTCCCGGAAGCGGGCGCGCGGCGGTGAGCGGGAGAAAGCTCACATTGAATTTTCCGTCGAAGGGATTGGGCGTGGCGCGGAGGACGGCGACGTCGTGTTCCCAGTCCACGGCGATCAGCTCGGCCTTAAGCAACTGCGGCGGGGACATGGGGCGAGCGACGAGGATGTGTGGCTGGCCACCGCCATTGCGGAACGCGCTCAAGACGTGCGCGGCGGTGAGCAGGTAGCCCTGGTTATTGATGAAGAAGGCGTTGCCGAAAAAGATGTACTGGTAGCCCCTGGTGGAAGGCGATTGATCGACAGGATAGACGATGGAGCAGATGGCGGAGGAGAGCACGGCATCGTCCGCGGGAGCGGCGGTGTCCGCCGAAGCGGAGAGGCAGCGCGCGAGACAGACCAGAGCGGCCAGGCACGGTAGGGCAAGTTTGCGGCTAAGCCTCATAGGCACGGCCACCTCGATCGAGCTGGATCCAGAATAGCGCGGTGGTTGCGGGACGCAATGGGACGCGGGGACAGGGGGATCGTCGGAACGTTTGAACGTTGCAACGTTGAACGTTGGGGAAGACACCCACCCCCTTGTTTTTTGTAAGTGTTGCATCTAAAGGGCTTAGATATGCCGTAAGTCTTTTACTTGCAACACATGCGGGGATGTCCAGAAGTGTTGCAGTTAAAGGAGTTGCGGGGCATTGAGAAAGTTGACAGTTAAAGGTTGAAAGTGAGAAGCGGGAATTACATAGGGGGTGTACCCCCCATGTCGGCGAAAGAGTGCGGAACCTGCTGATTCCAAGGGAGTTGAGCTTTTTCGTTGGTGCAAAAGAGTGCGGAAGAGTCTGAAAGAGAAGGGGTTAGAGCTAAAGTATAGGAGCTAAGCGGGTTGCGACGGTGATAGTGGCTGGCGATCACGACCCATGTTACCTGATGAGTATCGTTCCTGTCAAGGAAGAGTTCTAAGTTTGCTAGCCCTTCCGACCGTCGGAACCTCCCGAGACAATAGAAAATGCGCGGTCACGGGTCCCTTGTTTGATTGAATCGGGATTGGGAGAACTCAAAATCCCAGGCGTAAAACCGGCACCTTGGCACCCGGCCAAGCATTTACGTAATAAGTACCTTAATTGGAACTTAGCCGTGTTGGTTAGCCTTCGCTACTCGTGCAGCACCACACTCAAGAGAGAAGTATTGATCTGGAGACCGCCGTTGTACTCAATGAAACCCAGTTTTCGAAATTTGTTCATGAAAAAATTGACTCGAGGGCGCGTCGTACCGATCATCTCCGCCAGCGTTTCGTGCGACATCTTGGGGAGGACTCCATGGGGCTGGTTTTCTTTGCCATAACGTGCAAGCAAGAGAAGGGTGCGAGCGAGCCGCTTCTCGCTGGAGTTGAAAAGCTGATCGACCAGGTCCTCCTCTATTCGAATGTTCCGTGTCAGCATGAAGCGGATGAATAGGTCGGAGAGGGAGTGCTCCTCGTGAAGCACCTTGAACATCGCATTCTTTTCAATGACGAGCACAGTGCTAGGCGTTATCGCAGTGGCCGTTCCCATGCGAACAGGCTGGCCTGCCAGACAACCCTCGCCAAAGAAGTCGCCGGGTCCCAGAATCCCCACAACTGCTTCTTTGCCGACCTGATTAACGACGGTGAGTTTTACGCCGCCACTCTGTAAGTACATTATGCTCGTGGCGGCATCACCCTGGATGTAGATGGCCTCCGCGCCCTTAAACTCCGTAACCTTTCTTGCCACACCGGCGGAGTCCAGAAAAGCCTGAGCATTGAAAGCGTGCACGTTTCCTTTTTTTAGTTTTTTGGCCATCGTAGCCATGAAAGTCCTCAAACTCAATTTAACCGCTAAGGAGGATTGCTGTCTGTAGGGCATCAAACACGGACGGCAGGCTATTTTAATCCAATCTCCTTATTATACTGTTGGATAACCTCGTAACACTCGCAGGCGCACTCCTCTAGTTTTGCGCGGCTCAGAATCTGCAGGGCACCGCGCGTGTACTCGATAATCCGTTTGTCCTGCAAAATACCAGCCGCTAGGCTTACCGTGGACCGGTCCGTCCCCAGCATGGTCGCAAGGAAATCGTGGGTGATCGTGAGCGTCGCGGAATCCACTCTGTCCTGAGTGATGAGCAGCCAGCGGGCGAGGCGCTGTTCAATATTGTGGAGCCGATTACATGCGGCTGTTTGCGCGAATTGCATCCCCTGAACTACCGCATAACGGGTCAGAATCCGTTGAAGCTCCGGGGCTGATTGCAAGACGCTCCTCAATCCGCCCATTCTCACGCGGAATCCGTCTCCCGCGATTTGTACGATCTCGCGGACCTGGTTCCTGTTTATGCCAACCGCGGCCTGTATCCCCGAAAACCCTTCCCTGCCAACCTCTCCTACTTCAACGGTCTTTCCATCTTCGGTCGCAATTACGAGTGACACCATGCCTGCATTAGGGAAATGGACAAACTCCAGCGGCTGGCCCGGTTCGTAGAGACTGAGATGGTGAGGCATGTGGAGAAATTCCAGATGAGGACGAAGCAGGGCGTACTCCTTGTCGGGAATTGATAAAAGGATTTTGTTGCCTATTCGGTTCCCTGCAGTGGTTGTCCGTTCGTTCGGCTGCATGATTTGAGTCTCCCTTACAGCAACAACGTTGCTCCCACCGTGCGCCATAGACGGAGTAACTTCCGCCGGTAGTGTTTCCAAAATGAGTGATACTACTTTTTTGAAAGCTCGGCCTTGAAATGGCTTTCAACATCTTCACGACTAAGCGGCTTTCTGGCTTTGGTCAAAACGACCGAATAGACGACCTCATTACCTTCAAGCTGCGCGGTGATAAACGCACCGTCTCCCGGCAGCTCCTGGCAGATGAATTTCACTCTTCTGCCGTCTTCAAGTCTTTTGATCCAGTCTTCGTCGCGCATGTTTGTAGCCTGTGCCTGCAATGTGTAGCTGATGACCGCTGCAAGCATTCCCTCTTTGGCTTCCTGACTCCCCCGGGTGCTTGACACAAACGTGGGCATTAAACGCTTTGTCGCGCCGGTGTTCATACTTCTGCTTCATTTCATCCAGTGATTTGTGAAGGGGCGCAGCAGAAGGCTTAAATACCCAGTTGCACTCAGAGCAGCCGAAACCCTGAAGTTTCTGGCGCTTAATCCACACCAGCTTACGTGGCATGGCGGCAGTATACGCCCCTAAGCATGTGCAAAACAGAACAGTATATGTGGGATAAACCACGCTTAAAAAGCGGGCGAAAGTGTCCCATACCCCATGAAGGGGACGCAGAACGTGTTTAATTTTGAACACATATTAAAGGCTTGTTTAACGACAGTTGGGCGAGGGCTCACGCGCCCTGCGGGCATCGCCCGGGTGTTCAGTTCGGCCGTAAAGCAGCCAGATCGGAGAAGATCGAGTCTTTCAAAACGCCACTGAGCGAAGAATTGTGAACTCGCAATCCTTTTCCGTACTCGATGTATCCTCGCTTCTTAAACTTATTCATGAAATAACAGACGCGGCTGCGAGTTGAGCCTATCAGGCCCCCGAGCGTCCCATGATTGATTTTCGGGATGACCGCAGTTGGCTTGCGTATCTTGTCGTAGCGTGCGATCAGCAATAGTGCGCGAGCCAACCGTTCTTCGCAGGAGCATAAATGCTGGTCGATCAGGTCCTCTTCAATACGGATGTTCCGTCCAAGCAAGCAGCCGATGAAATGGTCTGAGAACTCATGGCCATGGTGGAGAGCGCGAGTCATCTCCTTCTTCTCGATGATCAGGATAGTACTTCGAGTGAGTGCCGTGGCGGTGGCGGTGAGGAAAGCTTGACCCGTCATGCATCCCGCACCCAGGTAGTCACCACGATGGAGGATCGCGAGGACCGTCTGTTTGCTGTGCTTGGACCTAACGGTGATTTTCACTTGCCCCTTCTCGATATAGAACACTTCCTTGCTGGTGTCGCCCTGCGAAAAAATGGTCTGCCCCTCACGAAATAAGGCGATAACGCTTTTGGCGCCTATTGTTGTTAGAAATACCGCAGGTTGAAAAGACCTCTGTTGTCGACGATTCATGGCGGTCTCAAAGGCCCTGCTTTTGAGCTTGCCGGAGTACCGTTGTACCGGGTAAAGGAATAGCAGACTTCGTGTGAGATTTATGTGCGATTCCGGACAGTTCGTAAAGCGTTGACACCATTTAAGATTGATAGGCAAATCTCTTGTCGAAGATAGTCGGCCCTAGCAGGGGGGAGTTAACTCCCGATAAGTCGGATGACCGGACAAGCCCTTCACAGTGTTCCGCATACCCGGTAACTGAGTTCGTCAGGAGGAAGCCCTCTTATCGAAACGAAGTTGGTGCTTGCCGTGGATCTTTCGACGAGCGTGCAGCCGCGTTACGGCGTCACCGCGAGGGCGAATGACTTGGGAAGTAGCACGGACTTGTAGAGCACGCTAGTCAACGACACTGTCGTTGCTCCCTGCTGCAATTGCAAAAGCGGGAGAGCCAGGGACGTTGAACCGACAACCGGAATAGAGAATTGCAGATTGATGACGCCGTTTACTGCCAGGTTCGGGTTGACGATGAGCGAACCTGTCAGCACTCCATTTACATCGCTGTTGACGCTGCCGGCCTGCACCCATGCCGTGCCATTCAACTGAGAGACGCCTACAGCTCCTGTATATACCGTTGTTCCATCGTCAAATTTCACGCTGCCCGAAGCGGTCAGGACAATGTTGGCCGATGGCGAGGGAGCCGGTGGCACGTCTACCAGCAAAAGATTCCATGCACTCGAGACTGTGAAAGATGGCGCGACTGATCCGGCAGCGGTCTGCGAAGCAAGAAGATTTGAGTCTAATGTTGAGAGAGCCGTCCAGCCGCTTGAATTCGACACGGTGCCCGACTCGACCATAGCAAGCACTAGGTGACCTGACGCACTAGGAATCGTTGCGCTGGCCTTGCCACTCGTGCCTGAGTTTGGGACAGCCAAGGGCGTTCCTGCGCCACTGATGACAGCAGTGTAAATTTGATTGTAGGTCGCCGGCGCTGAAGGCGTGCATTTCAATGAGAGGGACGAAGAATCCACAGATGCCCGCGCCCAAAAGCCCACCACAGCCGAACTATCAAAGGAAGTAGCAGCGGGTAATGCTGTAAAAGAATCTCCCGCACTATCTGACGCGACTATCGAGCTAGGGGGGTCAGGCACGCAGAAAATAAGCAAGAGGTCGCCTACGTGTGTCGCGACGTTCACCGGGCCCGTGCTTGAAGCTGGATGTGACCCCACTACTGGCGTCTGCGCATCTGCTGTTGGAACGAAAAGTAGAAACGCCGCGAGAACAAAAAATAGCTTGAACTTTTTCATGGCTTCCCTTTCGTGGTTTTGGGCTGAATGAGATCGTTGATATTTCCGACGAAAAAAGACAGCGGCGTGGTACAGCCACTCCATTGTCTGGCACGTAGAGTGCCTACCGTATTTTTGGTAGAGCGCGTAAAATCAACAAGATAAGTGGATGACTGAAATCAGGAGTTGTTCTAGGAGTGGTTTCCAGTTTCTAATTGGAACACATGAAACGCCGGATTTTGCCGCACCGCATGCGGAATAGAATCACAAGGCTTAGAGGCAAGGGCCCGGGGACAACAAAGGCAATGGCAGAGCAAAATCGAACAGCGTAGGCTCCGGTACTTTAAGTGCCCCAGTCATCCTCGATCGTGATTCAAGCTGGTAAAGCCATTTCCATTGCGCGGTGTAGTGCAACAAGAGCGCGGTTTGTATTCTCACTCAACCACTTGCCCGATCGGCTCCGCACAGAGTCCAGTACGCTTTGAAGTAGCGGGGCGATTGGAATGCTTCCGTGGGCCAATAACCGGGCCACCCACTATCCTTCAGTTTGACGGAACGTGGCGGACGGGCGCGGCTTGGGAGCCGGGGCCGGGTTCGGGAGCGGGCTTGGGCATGTCTTCGGGTTTGAAGCGCGGGACCATCTGGTCGGCCATGGCCAGCGCGTAGACGGCGGAAGCGATTTCGACGGCGCCTTCTCTCACGTCTTCTTCGTAGATGCGCTCGTAGGTGTCCAGATTGGTGTGATGCGTGAAGGAACCGTAGTCGAAGGCATCCTGAGCCAGGCCGATGCCAGGCAAGCCGGCGTTGTTGAAGGAAGTGCTGTCGGTGCCGCCAGTTCGGCGGCTGTCGCTGGCGGTAACTCCCGTAAATCCCCAATCCGCAAAGGGTATCAGGGCTTCGCGAATCATGTCGGCTGCGGCGGGGGGGCCAAAAATTCCGGCGCCGCGGGGCTTGCCGGTACCGGAGTCGATGTTGAAATAGGCGTCCAGCTTCGCGTACTCCGGCTTGGGATTTTCAAAACTTCCAAAGTGCTGCTGCACGTAGGCGAGCGAACCGAGCAAGCCTTCCTCTTCGCCGCTCCAGAGGGCGATGCGAATGGTGCGGCGCGGCTTGACGTGAAGCGCGGCCAAAATGCGCACGGCTTCGAGCATCATGGAGGAGCCGATGCCGTTGTCGGTGGCGCCGGTGGCGTCATGCCACGAATCGTAGTGGCCGCCGAGCATGACGACTTCGTCCTTTTTGTCGGTGCCGGGAATTTCGGCGATGGCGTTGTAGGCGGTGGCGCCTTCGGGATACTGCTTGTTCTGAATATTGAGGCGCAGGGTTACCGGCGTGCCATCGGCGAGGATGCGGGAGATGCGGCCGTAGTCTTCATTGCGCATGACGAGCGTGGGGACGGCCCGGGTCCAGTCGTAGGTGCCGTTTTGTTGCGCGATGATGACGCCGTGGGCTCGGCCGGCGTCGTTGACGCGCGCGAGGGCGCCGTTGTCGACGAGGAATTGATCGATCTGGCGGGAGACTTCGGCGCGCGTCAGCTGGCCTTCGGGCAGCTTGGGCGGATCGGGAAAGCGGAAGGGGCGCGGGTTCTTGGCGTCGAAGCGCGACTTCCATTCGTCTTCGGAGCGGCGCATAGGGGCGGGGTTCATGTCTTCGGCGACTTCGATGTGCTTGCCGACGAAGACGATGGTGCCGCGAACTTTGTCCTTGACGGAATTCAGATAGGCATCGAGCTCGGGCTGCGTGGGCTGCTTGGGTTCGGCGGGTTTTGCTGCCGCGGGCATGGGTGGTGCGGCCCATTTCGGTTCGGGTGGTGGTGGCGCGGCGCCAAAAAAGTTGAAGCCACCGCCTCGCGGCAGCGCCAAGCCGGGCGGGTCGAGGATGACTACTTGCGCGGTGACGACACCGTTGGTGCTCGGCGTCCACGCGAGGGGCTTTACCATGAGCTGGCCGTGGAAAGGCGCGACGGCTTCGGCGAGAAGGTCCATGTTTTCCCAGCCGGGAACGGGCGTGGCGGCGCTCGGCGGCTGGAAGGTCCACGGCTCGAGATGCGCGTTGGCCAAGCCCCACGAGGTGAGCGTTTTGACAGCCCAATCGTCCGCGGCTTTCAGGTTCGGCGTGCCGGTGACACGCGGACCATAGACGTCGGCGATTTCGTGAATGATCCACATGATTTTGGAGTTGTTGGTTTCTTCTGCGCGGATCAACGTGTACATCTCGGAGAGCCCCGGGGCTTGCGCCGGCAACGGCATGGCTACCAGCAGCAGGCAGAACAAAACACATCCCAAAAATTTCGTCACGGTTCCTCCCCGGATTCCTCGGAAGCTCTCCGATTGCATGGGCCGACCGAACGTCAATATACGCTCGGAGGTCCGCGGAGGCAATGGAGCGGGGTCCCTGGCCCAACTGAGAGCTTTCTGGAACTCAGGACACGGAAAACCAAGCGTATTTTGTGGCGGAGAAAAGGTTGGAGAGATTATTCTGGGTTAATTGCGACGGAGGCAATTGCGGATGGGATACCAGCGGATTCTCCAGCAAGGACGAATTTATTTTGTGCGATGCGCAGTTGGCATCGGCGCAGTCCTGTTCGTAGCTTCGACGTGTGGAGCGCAGGCCTCGGCGGGAGGGCAAACGCCCGAAGCGGCAGCAATCCAGGAGCTGAACAAGAAGTATCCGGGATTGTGGGCGGAGTTCGGGCGATTGTTTGAGAAGCTGCAGAAGAATGTGCAGTTTCCCGCGGCGCGAGGAGAGAGCCGGATCTTGCCGCTGTTGCCGGAGGCGACGATGTCGTACGGGGCGATTCCCAACTATGGGGATGCCGCGCATCAGGCGCTGAAGGCTTTCAGAGAGGAACTCGCGGAGAGCAAGGTTCTGCGCGATTGGTGGCAGCACGGCGAGGTGGCCGCTGCGGGGCCGAAGGTGGAGGAGGGATTGGAGAAGTTCTATCAGCTGAGCCAATACCTGGGAGAAGAAATTGTGATTTCGGGCGCCATGGATGGAAAAGAGCCCAGGCTGCTGATGGCCGCGGAAGTCCGGAAGCCCGGGTTGAAAAAGTTTCTGCAACAGATGATCGATGAACTTGGCGGCAATGCGAAGGCCGGCATGCGGATATTGGAGCCGCAGGAACTTGCCAGTGTGAAGGAAACGAGCGGGAAAGATGATCTTTTGCTGCTGGTGCGCGCGGATTATGTGGTTGGCGCGGAGGATGTGGCCACGCTGCGCAGGTTTAATGAGCGGCTGGAACGCGGCGGCCGCGGATTTGCCGCAACGCTCTTCGGGCAGAGGGTGGTGCAGGCGTATCAAGGTGGGGTAACCATCTTAGCGGCGGCGGATGTGCACAAGATTCTGGAGCAAGTGCCACCGGGCCCGAAGCAGCAGCAGGCGACGTTTGAACGGAGCGGATTTGCGGACATGAAGTATTTGGTTTGGGAGCACAAGGAGTTGGCCGGGCAAGCAGCCAGCGAAGCGGAATTGAGTTTTGTCGCGGCGCGGCATGGAGCGGCGGCGTGGCTGGCCAAGCCGGCGCCGCTTGGCAGTCTGGAATTTGTCTCACCGAAGGCTATGCTGGCGGGTACGGTGGTGCTGACAAGTCCGGCGCAGATTTTTGATGATTTGAAGGAGCTCACGAGCATCTCCGATCCGAACGCCTTTGCTTCGCTTGCGCAGATGGAACAGGTTTTGAAACTGAGCCTGAAGGAAGATTTGCTCAGCTACCTCGGAGGAGAGATCACGTTGGAAGTGGATACTGTCACTCCACCGAAGCCAGAGTGGAAGGCGATTCTGCAGGTCAAGGATGCCGAGCGATTGCAGAAAACGTTGAGTACCTTGCTGGGAGTGGCGCATCTCGAAGATGGGCAGTACACCGTTCACGGCGGAGTCGCTTACCATACGGTCAAAATTCCTACCGGGCAGACGGTGCTCGAAATTGGCTATGCGTTTGCTGAGGGGTATCTGATTATCGGCTCGAGCCGCGAAACGGTTGCGGAAGCGGTGCGACTGAAGAGGAGCGGAGAATCGTTGGGGAAGTCGAAGAAGTTCCTGGCAGCGCTGCCGCCGGGCCACGCAGCGGAGGCTTCCGCGTTGTTGTACCAGGATCCCGTGGCCATGATGGCGCTGAGGCTGCAGCAGGTGTCTCCAGAGATGGCAGGATCGATGGCGCAAATGTTGGGAGGAAGCTTACCGGGAGTGATCGGCGTCTATGGTGAAGAAAAGGCCATTCGCGAGGCAAGTTCGAGCAATGGAATCGACACGGGGATGGTTTTGGTGGTGGCGGCCGTTGCGATTCCCAACTTGTTGCGGTCGCGAATGGCGGCCAATGAGGCGTCAGCGGTCGGAAGCGTGCGAACAGTGAACACGGCGCAGGTTGTTTATGCGACGACCTATCCCAAGAGAGGCTTTGCACCCGATCTGGCTACGTTGGGGCCTGATCCTCGTGGAGCCAATGCCGCATCGGCAGACCACGCGAGTTTGCTTGAAGATACTCTCGGAAATAATAGCTGTACTGCGGATGCATGGTGTACGAAGTCTGGATACCATTTTCGCATCACCGCAGAGTGCAAGCAGCATCTATGCAAAGAGTATGTAACGGTAGCCACGCCCATCGACAGCAACACGGGAGTAAGAAGCTTCTGTTCGATCTCGGACGCGGTGATTCGCTACAAGCTGGGTGAACCGTTAAGCGCGCCGCTCAGTGCGTCGGAGTGCCGGGCGTGGCTGCCGTTGAAATAGCGGGGCTCTGGGTATGGTGGCCGGCAGGTTCGTGATTGGGAGCATTCGGGGTCAGCTTGCGGATGAAGAATTCTTGAAAGATATTGATAGCCGCGGATTCGCCCATGCCGATGAGGGCGTTTTCGAAAGTCAATCCCGCATCATTGCGATTCTTTGCCGGATAGTAGAGATTTGAGATACCGCCCGCGGCGAAGCTTCCAAGAATACTCGAGTAATTGGCTTCCCAGTGGCCATTGTCGCCCTTGCAAATCACGGAGTTGGCGAGGGCATAGAGAATGCGCGAGCGGCGGCTGCCGCTTCCCTTATAGAAATAACGCGGATCCTGTTTCAGGAGCGAGGGAAGGATGGCGCCTCCGATGAACGTTCCCGCCACAAAGTTAGCGTAGGAG
>Ga0210409_10005700_pt1 | contig 13041 bp, 8 predicted proteins | sample IncBWH17MmetaG_FD_161649 | JGI IMG/M metagenome (GOLD analysis project Ga0210409, IMG submission 161649) | Forest soil microbial communities from Barre Woods Harvard Forest LTER site, Petersham, Massachusetts, United States - Inc-BW-H-17-M | ecosystem: Environmental > Terrestrial > Soil >...
CTCCGAGGGTTGGAACTCGTGGGCGAGCATGGGTCGTTTGCCGAAGCCTCTCAAGCCTCGCGAAACCTGGAATCAGCGTAAGGCTCGTCTCGAAAGCGAGGGACGCGACCTCGTCGCCGAGCACCGGATGCGGCAGGCTGCTCTAAGGCGGACCAGAGGGCCGCGCGGGCCAGGCCGTTCGGCCGGCAACACATGATGATGGTTCGGGACCAAAAAAGGAGAGGTGGTTGAGTATCACGTAGTGCTGCTGTCACTGCTCTTGATAGTTATCGTTAAGGGAAGCGGTGCCATGTCAAGTGACCTTTGGCTGACGCCTAACCGTGGTGAAACCGCTGAATCACGTCGCGCGTGTGCGATTGGCTGCTGTTGGCTTCCATATGTGCGGCTAGCGCCGTGGTGTCGCCCGGTTACTACGCCCGCGCCGCACCAGAGCGACCGGCCTCAAAGAGGAACCAGGTCCGCCGCTCCGTCTCGTCGATCCATACCTCGATGAGGCTCGCGGTGGCAATGTCGTGATACTCGTCGCACACGCCGTGCGCCTCGCGAAGGCGGGCCGCGAGCTGCTTGTTGTCCTCTCGCAGCTCGGCGAGCATGTCCATGGGCGTCACGTAGTCCGCGTTGTTGTCGAGCACGCGTTGCGCGCGGGCGATGTGGCCGATCGACTTGAGGGTCGAGCCGCCCAGCTTGCGCACCCGTTCCGCGATGGGGTCGGTCATGGCGAAGACCTGGTCGGCCTGCTCGTCGAGGAGCAGGTGGTAGTCGCGAAAATGGGGGCCGCTCATGTGCCAGTGGAAATTCTTAGTCTTCATGTAGAGCGCGAACGCGTCCGCAAGGATCGCGTTCATTGCCGCGGAGATGTCCTTGGTGGCCGCGGCGTTCAGGTCCGTGGGAGTGGCCAGAGGGGCCTGCAGCCTGCCCCTGTCCTCCCGCGTGCCCTTTGGCGTGAGCTTCTTCATTGACTTTGTCCTTTCTGGTGGACGACCCGCTCGGGGGGCCTTTACGGGCGGCCCGAAACTCCGGGACGCCGGGGTCCTGTGTGTCTCGGGGACCTCACGCCCCAGGAGAGGAGCCGGCCCCGTCGCGTCGCGATGGCGAGAGGCGACTCGTGAAGCCGCGAATCCCAATGGCCCCTTGATTGGAGTTGATGCGCGCGACGTCGACCCCCGGCGCTAGACGAAGAGCATCGGGAATGCTCGTGGCCCCGGAGCGCCGAATGTCCTCCGCGGTGATGACGTAGACCGCGGCAGGCGTCTGGAACAGGGGCTCTCCCTCACTTAGAGACCGAAGTGGCCCTCGTCTGCGCGAGTTCTTCCAGACTGATCGTGGTCCCGATTCGACATACGTAGCGTTTATATACATTTATAGCCCTTAGGGTATTAGTACGTGAACTTACCTTAACATCACTTCTCAAAGATGTTTACAATGAGCTTTAGGAGGGCACGACAATGGGAAAGGTTCGGCTCCTCCACCTCGAAGACAACGCAGCCGACACAGAGCTCGTGGAGTTGGCGCTCCAAGAGGCCGGCATGGACTGGGACGTGGTGAGGGTAGAGTCCCGCGATGCCTTCGTAGCCGCGCTTGAAGGGGGCGGCTTTCATATCGTCGTCTCGGACTACACGCTTCCGACGTTCAACGGACTACAGGCCTTGCGCGAGGCGAAGGTACGGAGGCCGGACCTAGCCTTCCTCTTTTTCACAGGATCCCTCGGCGAAGAGCGTGCAGTCGAGGCTCTCAAAGCCGGGGCCACGGACTTTGTGGCCAAGGAAAGGCAGGATCGACTCGTCCCCGCCCTGCAGCGGGCGGTCAAAGAGGCTGAGGAGCGCTCGGCGCGAAGAGAGGCGGAGGAGGCCTTGCGAGCCACAAAAGAGTGGCTCCAACACGTCGTATCGTCCAGTCCGGCGTTTCTCTATTCCCTCCGCGTCGTGGGCCAGACTCTAGTGCCGGACTGGGTGAGCGCGAATATCGAGCAACTCCTGGGCTATGTGCCCGGAGAGCTCGACGCGCCGGACTGGTGGCTAGAGCACGTGCATCCAGAGGATCGAGAGCGGGTCCTGGACCAAGTTCCGAAGTTGCTCGGCGAGGGACACGCTGTCCGAGAGTATCGTCTCCGACGAAAGGACGGAGAATATCGCTGGGTGCTAGACGAGCAGAAGCTGGTGCGGAACTCGGCCGGAAACCCCATCGAGGTTCTTGGGTCGCAGTCGGACATCACTGATAGGAAGCAGGCCGAGCTGAGGCTCCGGGAGCGCGAGGAGCAGTATCGGCTCCTGTTCGACAGCAACCCGCATCCGATGTGGGTCTTCGAGAAGGAGACACTGGCCTTTCTCGCCGTCAACGACGCCACGGTCCAGCACTACGGCTACTCGCGCAGCGAATTGCTCAGCATGACGATCAAGGACATCCGTCCTCCCGAAGAGGTTCCCGCGTTGATGGCGGAGCTCAAGAGCCTGTCGTGGCCCAGGTCCGCGTCATTGCGCGTCTGGAAGCATCGCAGGAAGGACGGCTCTATCATCGACGTGGAGACCGGGTCCAACCCGATCGCCTTCCAGGGCCGTCAGGCGGTGCTCGTCCTTGGGCACGACGTAACGGAGAAGAAAAGGCTCGAGACCCAACTTCTCCAGTCGCAGAAGATGGAGGCGATCGGGCAGCTCGCAGGAGGCGTGGCCCACGACTTCAACAACCTCCTGGGCGTGATCACCGGCTACACGGACTTGCTTCTCAAGGACCTCGGTGAGCTGCACCCCGGCGTCCGGCGGGCCGAGCAGATCCGGAAGGCGGCCGACCGAGCCTCCGGCCTGACCCGCCAGCTCCTCGCCTTCAGTCGGAAGCAGATGCTTCAGCCGAAGGTGCTAGACCTAAACGCCGTAGTTCTCGATGTTGAGAAGATGCTCCAGCGCCTCATCGGCGAAGACATCCAGCTAGTGACTGTCCTGAGCGACTCGTTGGGTCGGGTGAAGGCGGACCCGGGACAGATTGAACAGGTGATCGTGAACCTGGCCGTCAACGCCCGCGACGCGATGCCGAAGGGTGGGAAGCTCATCATCGAGACGGCAAACATTGATTTGGACGGACACTACGCGGGAACGCGCACCGAGGTCACGCCTGGGCCGTACACCATGCTGGCGGTGAGCGATACCGGGCATGGAATGAGTGCGGAGACGATGTCCCACATCTTCGAGCCCTTCTACACCACGAAAGAAGAGGGCAAGGGCACAGGGCTAGGCCTTTCGACTGTGTTTGGAATCGTCAAGCAGAGCGGTGGCCACGTTAGCGTCTACAGCGAGATGGGTAAAGGGACTACGTTCAGGGTCTATCTCCCGCGGGTGGAGGACAATGGAGAGGCGGCGGCTGTCGTCGCGGCGCTCCCGGAGCCGCAGCGCGCGCGGACGGAGACGATCCTTCTCGTTGAGGACGCGGAGGTTCTGCGGCTGATGATTGGGGAGATGTTGGAGACGGCAGGCTATCAAGTTCTTGTGGGAGGGAGTCCGGAGCAGGCGCTGGAGGTTGTCGAGGCACACTCAGGGCCAATCCACCTCCTGCTCACCGACGTAGTCATGCCCGGGATGAGCGGCCCGCAGGTGGCCGAGCGCGTCAAGGCACTATGGCCAGAGGTCAGGGTCCTCTATACGTCGGGCTATACGGACGAGGCCATCGTCCATCACGGTATCCTTGAAGGCGGCACTAACTTCCTTCAGAAGCCGTTCACGACGGATGGCCTGCTGCGAAAGGTGAGGGAGGTCCTGGATGCCTGAGCCGCCCAGTTGGCTCCCGGCGGCCATCCCTCGGTGCGCCTGTGCCCTCCTGAGAAAGGCCCCTAGCTCAATCTTAGGCTCCCGTTGACAGCGGGAGCACTTCTTAGGCTTCTGGACACAGACACTAGTCGCCTGCCACGCAAAGGAACCCGGGTCGTTGTCTGGGTGGGCTTGGCCGCAGCCTACGCCGTCGCCGCTCGGATCGGTTTCCTTGTCGCTTTCGCACACCCGAGCGTCTCCTCCGTGTGGCCGCCGGCAGGCTTGGCCCTCGCGGCGGTCCTCGTCTTTGGCAGGCCAGCGTGGCCGGGCGTCCTGGTGGGGGCGTTCCTCGCAAACGCGCTGAACGGAGTGTCAGCTGCGGTGGCTCTCGGCATCGCCGTCGGCAACACTCTCGAAGCCGTTCTGGGGGCCGCGCTTCTGGGTCGTATCGGGTTCAGGAAGGACCTCAGCCGCCTCCAAGACGTCTTCGGGCTGGCGTCGCTCGCCGCCATCGTCAGCACTGCCGTGAGCGCTACCGGCGGTGTCCTCTGCCTTTGCCTTGGCGGGTTTCTTGGCTGGGCGAATTACGGACGGACCTGGACCGCTTGGTGGCTTGGAGACGCGATCGGCATTCTCCTCCTTACCCCCGCTCTGCTGACCTGGAGCAGTTCTTTGTCCCTCTCTCGCAACCCAACTCGTGTCCCGGAAGCGGCGGTTTTGGTGCTTGGAATCGCCGGAGCCAGCTACGCCGTGTTTGGCGGCTGGTACGGCGGCACCCTGGCGGGCCAACCCCTGGCATATGTTCTTTTCCCGTTCGTTGTGTGGGCCGCTCTGCGCTTCGGACCGGCCGGAACGTCAGCGGTGACGCTGGTTCTGTCGGTGATTGCGACCTGGGGGACCATCGTGAACGGCGGACCGTCCCGTGCGACTGGGGATGCTCTTTTCTCGGTCCAGGCTTTCCTTGCCGTGGCTTCGCTGACGGGCCTCGTCTTGGCGGCCGCTCTCGCCGAGAGGCACGGGGCTGAACGGTCCCTGCGTCAGAGCGAGGAGCGGTATCGCAGTTTCTTTGATGCGAATTTGGCGGGCGCGATCGTGTCCACTCCCGATGGCCGCCTGGTGGACGCCAATCCCGTTGCCTTGCTGACGTACGGCGCATCCTCAATTCAGGAGATGAAGGATCTCGACCTCCGAGCGCTTTGGGCGGAGCCAGCTCTACGCGACCGCATAATGGAGCGCGTCCGTCGCGATGGGCGCGCGGACCAGCAGGAGATAACCATCCGCCGTCGCGACGGTCGGCTAATGCACCTCCTGGGCAATTTCGTGGGCGAGTTCGATCCCGATCACCAGCTTCTCGCGGTCCGATCATTCTTCTTCGACGTCACTGAGCGAAAGCTCCTTGAAGAGCAAGTGCGTCAGGCTCAGAAGATGGACGCGGTGGGCCGACTGGCCGGCGGGGTCGCTCACGACTTCAACAACCTCCTCGGCGTGATCACCGGCTACAGCGACATGCTGAGCAAGAACCTCCAACCACACGACGCCAACTACAAGCGGTTGGGGGAGATCAAGAAGGCGGCCGAGCGTGCGGCCGCGCTGACTCGGCAGTTGCTCGCATTCAGCCGGCAAGAGGTTATCCAGCCCAAGGTGCTGGACCTGAACGTGGTGGTTCGGGACATCGAGAAGACGCTTCAGCGCCTGATCGGCGAGGACGTTCACCTGGCCACGAGGCTGGCAGGCGACCTGGGTCGTGTCAAGGCCGATCGGGGACAGGTCGACCAGGTCATTCTCAACCTGGCCGTCAACGCCCGGGACGCAATGCCCCAGGGTGGCGACTTGATTATCGAGACATCCAACAGCGTGCTCGATCAGTCGTATGCGGCCAGCCATGCCGACGTCGTCCCCGGGGCCTATGTCATGCTTTCGGTTACCGACACCGGGCACGGGATGGATGCGACCACCCTTTCCCATGTCTTCGAGCCGTTCTTCAGCACGAAGGAAGAGGGGAAGGGCACCGGCCTTGGTCTTGCGACCATCTTCGGGATAGCTAAGCAGAGCAGGGGCCACGTCAGCGTTTCGAGCGAACCGGGCAAAGGCGCCAGCTTCAAGGTCTACCTTCCTCGCGTCGATGCGGTCGAGGACCTTGGGCGGACGACAGAGGAAGCGACACAGGCCCGTCGGGGAACCGAAACCATCCTGCTGGTGGAGGACGCGGAAGCCCTTCGGACGATGGTTCGTGAGATCCTCGAAGCCGCCGGATACACAGTCATAGAGTCCACAGACCCCCGCGATGCCGTGCTCCGGGCGGAGTCACACGCGGGCGCCCTCGACCTCATCCTGACGGACGTCGTCATGCCCCATATGAGCGGCCCGGAAGTCGTAAGGGCGGTCCAGGCAACTCGGCCGAGCGTCAAGGTTCTCTTCATGTCGGGCTATACCAACGAGGCAATCGGCAGGCAGGGCGTGCTCGAGCAGGACACGCACTTGCTGCAAAAGCCATTCTCCTCCGACGCTCTTCTCGGCTCCGTCAGGGCTGCGCTCGATCACGACCGGGAGCCTCACCCGTCAGATCGCGACATCCCGCGGCGACCAGACCATCCGGCCCCCGCAGCGCCTCAGCCTGGGGCCCACGAGGTCTCGTACACCGCAGAGTCCGACTCCCTGCAACCAGGCAATCATACGAGGTCTCGTCCACACGCCCCCAGCACCCAGAGGGTCCTTGTTATCGACGACGACAGCGAGATGCGGTCGTTACTCCGCGCGCAAGTCACCTCGCTGGGGCTCGACTGCGTCGAGGCCGCCGATGGCATCTCGGGACTTGCGCAAGCGCGGCAGGCCCTGCCGGGCGTGATCCTCCTCGACATCAACTTGCCGCTGATGGACGGCCGGCAGATCCTCGCTCTCCTGAAGGAAGACCCGCTGCTGCGCTGGATCCCGGTGATCGTGATCTCGGGCAGTGAGGAGACGGAGTTGGCCGGTGCATGCGTCGAAAGAGGGGCGGAGGATTACCTTTCGAAGCCAGTGAACGCGACCCTCCTGCGGGCAAGAGTGCGGTCCAGTCTGGAGAAGAGCCGGCTCCGAGAGCACGAGCTTGCGCTGCAAGGGCGGCTTGCGCAACACGGCCTGGAACTCGAAGAGCGCGTAAAGGAGAAGACGCGGTCTCTCGCCGAGGCCCATGAGCGGCTCACGATCCTCGACGAGGCCAAGGACGGTTTCCTATCCCTCATCGCCCACGAGCTGCGCACTCCGGCGACGGGCGTCCTTGGCGCGACGGAGTTGCTCGCGAGCGGGGAGCTCGATGAGCGCGGCCGAGTCGCCGCGACAGATCTCCTTAGTCTTTCCGTGGAGAGGCTACTTCGGTTAGTCGAGGATGCTCTGTTGCTGACGACCATCAAGACCTCAGTTGAGGCCTTGTCGCTGCGATCCCATCCCTTGACTCCCATCTGGGCGAGCGCTCGCGAGCGTGCGCTGAGCGTTGCCGTGAGCCGTGATATCGGAATTGAGTCACTCGCCCGTGAGACTGGATCCGTGCTCTGTGATGAAGCCTTGCTCCAACAGGCCCTGGCCGCGCTCCTTGAGTGCGCCGCTAAGTTCACCGCTCCTGGAGAAACTGTCGGTATGAGCCTAACCAGAACCAGCGACTCGGTTCAGATGAGGCTGCAGGCAAGAGGCCACAGCCTGCCCAAGGAGGCGATGGCGACGTTGTTTGAGGCCCTGTCCATGGGCAAGCGGGTGGCTCCTGGTGGAGACCTGGGCCTCGGCCCTGCGGTCGCCGCGCAGATCCTCCGCCTAATGGGAGGGTCGGTTGTCGTGGACACCATCGAGGGCGGGATTTGCTTCACTGTCACCTTGAAGGCCGTTGGGATGGCGGCCTAAGGCGACTGAGCTCAGAACCCGTTAGTGCCTTGGTCTGCTTCGCCTTATCAGTGGTCAGAGTCTCGCTGCCAGAAGTCTGAAGCGGCAATGTTCGCGGGAATGAGCAACCGGGTCCCGATAGCCGTTCTCAGATGACGGCGGCGGCTTCAGCAGCACTTCACAGCGACGAGCACGTTCATCCGTGTTACCCGGGGGATCACCTCCTTCAGCGAAGGGATCTCCCGAATGAGCTCGCGGGGGGTCAATGGCGCACTTCTTGAGGAGAGGTCAGCAGCACGGCATTCCGCCTCTAGGCGAGGGACCCGCCTAGCGCGGGTTGCCCTTGGGGACCTCGATCTCGGCTTAGAGGCTAGCGACCCAGCCAGCGCCCGCCTCGTCCAGGCTGAGCCCGAAGGTGTGCTGGAAGGCGGTCGCGGTGTTTCCACCTGAGCAGGCCCGGAAGAACTGGGAGGTCTTGGCGATGCCCTGGGTCTTGATGAGGTAGGCCACGAAGGAGCCGGCCACGGGGTAGGCCTTTTGGGCGTCCATGCCGTCGAACTGCTTGACCAGGGCGGACACGCTCGCGACCTGGCCAGCCTTGACCAGGTCCTTGGCGATCGCGTTGACGCTCTTCCCGCCCCACCGCGCCTCGTCCCCGATGGCGACCGCCAGGCCCTCGTGGAAGAAGGTGCCGGGGTTTCCGAGCTTCTCGGCCACGAGGTGGACGAGTTCGTGGGGGTGGAAGGCCTTCATGGAGTGGATCTGGCCGGGGCCGGAGGTCGCGATGGTCAGGCCGGCGGCGTACTGGCCGGTGGTGACCTGGATCTCCTCGGCCGAGCTGTACCGGTAGTAGTCTGCCCGGCCGCTGAGGTGCTGTCCGAGGAGCTCTTCGACCTTGGCGACGTACTGCTCGGTCTTCTGTGCCTCGACCGCCTGCTTGGACCGGGTATAGAAGGAGAAGTGCTCCGTCTGGGCTGTGAGCGCGAAGCCGGGGAGGGGAGCAGCGTTGAGGCCGGTGGAAGCCAGGATCCCCAGTGCCAGTGTTGCCGCTGTTGTTGTCCTTGCGCTCATGCCGGACTAACAATGCAACGCTAGGACCACAGCGTAACTTCTGTTGAATCAACTAGTTACTAATTCATCCCTCCTTCGATCCGGGCATTCTTACCGACTTCCCCTTCCAGCTCTAGTCGGGCAAATCGTTGATCTAGTTGGAGTTCCAGGAGGAGGGAAGACTCCTGGAGATCGGGACTAAGACCCGATTGGGTGTGGTGTCGCCAGGCCTCGCGGTCTCGGGGGCTTCCTTTTCTTTGACTGGTGACGCCGTGCCTCGAACGGCGGTCTCCCAACCGGAAGGGTCGATTGGTAGGCGCTGCCACTCACGCGGTCGGGCGGGACTCCTGAGTGGTCGGGAACATTGCCGCAGTCTAGAAAGCGCAGTGAGGCACGCGTGCGCGCAAGTTACTCTCGGCACAGCGGTTCTACTTCTTGGAATCGTGGGCACGAACCGTGCTCTTCGTACGGCCGAGGAGTGATGATGATGGCCTGGCTACTCGAACCCAAGCCCGCCCAGCTCACCGGACCCCTCTCGCAGGCTTCCGTGGTGCAGGTGCTCCGGGCGGTCTTCATCCGTGGCCTCAGCGGCCACCTCGTGTTCGCTCGGGGCGACGAGACCATCAGCCTCCGCTTCATCTCCGGACATGTCGTGAGCGGCTCCTCGGAGCCCGTGGCGGGGCGAGTGGGGGAGGTCCTCGTGCGCTCCGGCCTCCTCGAGCGCGCCCTACTGGATCCCGCGCTAGCCCGGGCGGCCGGGCAGGGCCGGCGCCTGGGGCCCGTTCTGGTCGAGCAGGAGCTTGCGACCCGCGAGCAAGTCGAAGAGGCCCTGCGGCTTCAGGTCTGTTCGGTCCTTTCTGACGCGCTCTCCTGGGGCGGCGGCTCGTTCCGGTTCGAGCCCAACGCCTCGCTGCCGCCCCTCGAGGAGGTCTCGCTCCGTATCAGCACACCCCAGCTGATCCTCCAGGCCGTCAACAGCCTAGACTCCTTGACTGTCCGCGAGCTCCTCGGTGACCCGGACCGCCTCGTGAGCGCCGTGAAGGACCCTCCCGTGCGGTTGGAGGCGATGACTCTGAGCCCGGGCGACGCCTTCATTCTGTCCCGGGCCGATGGCGATTTGACCGCTCGGGAGTTGCTGGGGATTACACCGTTGCCACCCGAGACGGTGGAGAGGAGTCTCCTGGCCCTCCTCTCCCTCGGCGTCGTGGAGTATCGCCCACGGCATGCACGCCCGTCCGCTCCCCGGCGGGGTCCGACGAGCCGGACCATCGCTCGGCCGGAAGAGGCGGCAGGAGAGACGGTCCCCCCGCGGCCTATCGAGGAGAAGCCGCGTCGACTTCAGGAAATCGACTCGATGTTCGTCGGACTCAGCAACAAGAGCCACCACGACGTGTTGGGAGTCGGCCCGAGCGCAAGCGCGGACGAGGTTCGGAAGGCCTACCAGCGTCTCGCCACGCGCTTCCATCCGGACGCCCTGGGCGAGGTACCTCCCGAACAGGCGGCTAAGGCCAAGGCCATCTTCATGCGCGTATCGGAGGCGTACAGCGCCCTTCGTTCCACCCTGCCGCGCATGAGCCAGGCTCCGAGGCCCCTTGCGGCTAGGGCTCCCCAGACCCCGGCGCCGGTTCCTTCATCGATGCCGATCGCCGCACCCCAGCCGGCCCCCGAACTTCCCACCGACGAGAGCCTGCGCTTGGCCGAAGAAGCCCTCGCCGAGCGTCCCTGGGAGGCTCTCGCCATCCTCGGAGCGCTTGACCGAACGCGACCCAGGGCAGCCGGTTGCGACTGAGCAGAGGCTGCCCAAGGCTATTGGACCTGACTCGGCGTCGGCTCGTGGTACCGTGGCATCCTGACTCGCCCACATGACGGGCGCTACGGCCAGGAGGGCCGGAAGTTAAGCACGTGGAGCGTCGAGACCCCCGCCGACGTTTGGCGGCCGCCGCGGGAAGCGTGAACGGCACGTCGAGGACGCCGACTCCGACACATCGGATCTCGCTAACGCTGCCTGTAGGGGCCTGACCCAGCGACCCGCCAGAGCGAGAGGGCACGTCGGGCACGGGGCATGCAGGGGGATCTCGTTCGGAATCAGCCATCAATCGGTTCTTGGTGGCCCTCGCCGGTTCAGATCCCGGGGGAGGTGGTGTGCGCCTTTTCGTGACGTCGCTTGCGCTTCTCGGCCTGTCAGGGGCTGCCATGGCCCAGGAGAGGGGGTCCCTGGCCCTCGACGCCATGACAACGCCGGGCAGGCACTTCGGAGTCGGCTACTACCTCACGGATGGACTCAGCCTGCGGCCCAGCCTGGGCGCCGGCTATTCCGCCCAGTACGGAACCACGTTCAACCTCGGGGCAGACCTGCGCTGGGAGCTGCTGCCCGGGAGCAGGTTAAGCCCGTATTTCACCGCTGGCTTCAACTACTTGCGCGACCCGTCCCTGGTGCAATACTACTCGAGCGGGTCGCCGCTTCTGGCTGCGAATCCGAACGTGGCACGATACGGGGCTGGCTTGGGGCTCCGGACGCGGCTCAAGTACCGGCTGTCTCTGGTAGGGGAAGGCCGGGTCATGAACTCGGCGCTCCGGGACGTGTCCGCCAACGGGTTCTATGGCCAACAAAGCCTCCAAGCGGGAGCTCATTTCGAGGCGGCCCTCGGCCTTTCGTACGCCTTCAACTGAGTACTCGTAACAAGATGGTAAAGAAGACGTAAGGAACGTAAAGGCAGTGGGGCCTTTGGTCGCGCCTCGCATCGATTCAGTTCGTCCTCGCGTCGGGACAGGGTGTCCCCGCCGGAGACCAACCGCGCCCGATGGCCAGCGGCACCTTGGAGCGCTTGACCCAACGCGACCACCCGGGAGCCGGTTGCGACCGAGCAGAGGCTGTCCAGGGCTATTGGACCTGACTCGGCGTCGGCTCGTGGTAGCGTGGCATCCTGACTCGCCCACATGACGGGCGCTACGGCCAGGAAGGCCGAAAGTTTAGCACGTGGAGCGTCGAGACCCCCCCCGCCGTTTGGCGGACGCCGCGGGAAGCGTGAACGGAACTTTGAGGACGCCGACTCCAACGATGAACAGATGCCTCGACGTGGGCATCAGGTTGAAGATGCGAACGTGACGACGAGCCGAGACAGAAGTGGTCCGACGCCGCTCGCCCTAGCCCTCTTGGCCGCAATGCTCCTGTCCGTGGCCCGGCCCGCAGGGGCGGCGCTAGGCGACCAGCTCGACTCGATCAAGAGCGACCAGCTCCACCTGAAGGGCACGCTTCGCACCATGGCCATGCCGGGCTACCTCCTGCACGAGATTCAGGTCCCGACGGGCACAGTGGTCAGGGAGTTCTCCTCCCCCGCCGGAACCATCTTTGGCGTCGCGTGGGAAGGGCCGTTCCTGCCCGACCTGCACCAACTCCTCGGCGCGTCTTACGACTCGTACATTCAGGCGGCGCGGAAGAGACCCCTCGGACGCGGACCGCTATTGCTTCACCTGCCGGACCTCGTCCTCGAGTCGTCCGGCCACCCCCGAAGCTTCCATGGACGGGCGTATGTCCCGCGCCTCTGGCCGGAGAACGTGCTCGCGGACGGCATTCGATAGTTAACAAGGAGCGAGTCACTTGCGAGTTCTGCCCGTCGCTTCTGCTATCGGCCTTTTCGGTCTGGCCTCTTGCGGCGGCGGAGGGACGGGAAGCAGCTCCTCGGGCGGCAACCTCATCGGCAGCCCCGGTCCCAACGTGCAGCCGATCGCGGTGAACCCCGGCCCCGCTAACAACTACGCGAACGGCGCCTTCACCAGCGTCACGGTCTGCGTGCCCGGGACCAACAACTGCCAGACGATCGACAGCGTGCTGGTCGACACGGGATCTGTCGGCTTGCGGCTCCTCTCTTCCATCCTCACCGTTTCCCTGCCGAGCCAGAACGACGCCGGAGGGGCCCCGATCCTCGAATGCCACCAGTTTCTGGACAGCTACCAGTGGGGGCCGGTGGGCGTGGCCGACGTCAAGATCGCGGGCGAGCAGGCTTCCTCTGCGCCCATCCAGGCGATTGGGACCTCGGCATTCGGCGTTCCCCTGAGCTGCACGCAATCGGGGCTTCCCGCCCTGGACACGGTCGACGGTCTGGGAGCGAACGGAGTCCTCGGAATCGGGCCCTTCCGGCAGGACTGCGGCATCGCTTGCACTCTCAGCGGGGCCGCGAACCCGGGTCTTTATTACTCCTGCCCGTCATCCGGCTGCGTCCCGACCGCGGTGGCATTGAATCAGCAGGTGCAGAGCCCGGTGTGGCTCTTTCCGCTCGACAATAACGGGGTCATCATCCAGTTGCCCTCGATCCCCGCGACGGGAGCGCCCACGGTCAACGGATCGCTGATCTTCGGGATCGGGACGCGGTCGAACAACGGGCTGGGGACGGCCGTCGTCTTGCCCCTCGAT
>Ga0210409_10005701_pt1 | contig 13041 bp, 14 predicted proteins | sample IncBWH17MmetaG_FD_161649 | JGI IMG/M metagenome (GOLD analysis project Ga0210409, IMG submission 161649) | Forest soil microbial communities from Barre Woods Harvard Forest LTER site, Petersham, Massachusetts, United States - Inc-BW-H-17-M | ecosystem: Environmental > Terrestrial > Soil >...
TCGCCGCCACTCATCCGAGATAAGAACCGGATGCGCTAATCAGCGCCCGTCCGGGTCCGTGCGGGGGGCAGCCAGCAACGGCTGTCCCTACCGCGATCGGTGGCGATTGGAGGCTCCGGCATCTCGCGTGCCGGTTCCGCCGGCTAATCGCTTGCGCGGTGCGGTCCTACTCCTGATAGAAGACTAGCAATATTCCCAGCAGCACCATGCCGCTCGGCCAAACATAGGGAATGAAGCGTCGATGCCAAAACTTGCCGTCGGAAACGAGTTTGAACAGCGCCACGCCCAGACCGACGATCATGAACCAAAAGTGTTCGCGCTGGACCAGCAGCATGGAGGGCGTCATGGGATGGCGGTGATGGTCGGGCGAGGGAGTATTGGTGAGAGCCGAATCGTTACGGATCGGCCTGAAGGGGGGATCCATGCTGGAGTGGTCAATGGACATGTCGAAGTGACCTGAGTCCATCATCGCGTGATCGGTGCCGGGCATCAGATCGGACGCAAGCGGAGCGGGCGGCTTGCCGTCGGGACCGAGGGCAAGGTCGACACGGTAAGCACGCGCTTCCGGAGAATTTGAACCGCCGCCGGCGGTGTGATCGTGGACAAGGAGAAGGGCCGCGCCGAGGATGGCAAGGCTGCAGAATGTCCAGGTGCCCCAGAAGCGATTAAGTGTACCGCGTGCGCGAAGATACTCGACGATAGCGATAGCAATGAGGAGCAGGGCGTAGATCTTGTGCTGTCCCGCTTCCCGGTCGTGGTGCAGAAGCCAAGCCCAGTTCAGGTTGCCGCGCGGCCAGATTTCAGCGTCGCTCCAAAGAGCCAGGAACACTCCCGCAAGCAGAAACAGGGCCGGCCAGACGTAACGCAGAACACTGAGATCCGGCGAAAGAAGAGAGATTAGGACCAGGAATCCGACTCCCATCAATGCCCATCCAGCGATGTGGTGATTGAATTCCGAGGGGGCCTTGTTGGGATCCACTGATGCAGAGGAGACAGGACCTGAAACGGCGATCAAATGTTGGGCGGAAGCCGGGACCATCATGACGCTGTTTGTAAACTCACCCAGCCCAGCGAGGCTGAGCCAAAGGATCAAAACGTAACTTGTCGGACGCATGCGCCCCCCCAGCCACTTCGCAGATGACCTGCAGGTCCGGCACATTCGCCAGAGTCGAGTGGCGAAAACTCCTAAAAGGTCACGAAATCCTCTTGTCCCAGAGAGGACGGATACGTGACATGTCGGGCCCCAAGTCTGCACTTGAGAGTGCTCTATTCATGCGAATATGGACCACTGGCGTTTCTGACAGTTGGATTCTGATTCCTTAGGAGACGACGTGGGCACAGTTGGTGGAACCAGGCGTGTTTGCACTCAGAACCCACATGGCAGACCACTGAGCGTTATGAATCTTGCGACAGTCAAGTCCGGCTCTGGTCCTGCTTTTCGGTCGCGAAAGGCTTTTGCGTCTTCATCGTTGGCTATTAGTTTTGCCAGTTTCTTCACCGTATTCGCTTGTGCCAGATGACCCAAGTGTTGAGCTTGGCAGGGTTCAGGCGCGGCTATCATCTGTGGCTAACCATGATTCCGTGTCCTATCGAGACTCTCTTATGGCCAGCAGAGGTGAATCATGAGAGGAAGGCTGTTGTTGCTGGCGATGTTGGTGGTTGCGCCAGTTCTCGCTTTCAGTCAGCCCCCAAAACAACAAATCTCACAGCAAACTTACGGGTTGTCTGACCAGTACAGGCCAACCTGACGAATACCAACTCGTCGATGAAAAGGGCGTCACAAACCACGTCTACAGTGGAACGGTTCACCTTGATTCCTATGTCGGACAGTCTGTCACCCTAACCGGAGATCAGTCCGCAATGCCGAGCATGACACGGGAACGGCGCAGCCCATGCCTCATTTCAAGGTTGTGAAAGTGCAGCCAGCATCGGGCATAACTCTCTGTGTAGGCCCCCCGATTACACTCGGAAACTTGGTCACTAACCGCTTGGGACGGTCACTTGACGGTCAGGAGTTGGGCGCCACTGGTGCCGCCGCTAGAGCAACCGAGGTTGCCAGTATTACCGGCGGGCGTCCGCACCGCGACGTTGAAGCTTCCGGGAGCAGGAATCATGACCGTGAGCTGAGAACGGTCCGATGCGCGCCGTGGTGGTGAGCATGGGAGAATTCTCTATATCTACTCTTTCCCGGCTCGAGCAATCTGCAGCCTCGGATGATCGGTCACATCCGGAGCGAGGGCGAAAAGCTGCTGCTATACCACTCGGGAAGAATGAAGAAGTTATGTTCCTGCATCGACAGTGGCCGTCCTACGATTGGCAGGGGAGAGTATTAGGATTTGCTCGGCATTCACTGGATTGGGGTCGTTGCCGAACCAATCGATAGCACTCTCTCTTTACGAGGGCAGAGAGTGATGAGGCCATATCCACCAGCTGAGCTGACTCACCTCAGAGCTACGTCACGCCGATGCAGGCCGATCAGGTCGGCACCCAACGGGCTACCGCCAAATGACTCGTAGTTCCTCCAGTTGTGGGTTTGTTGCTTCTCACCTTATCGTTTGGACTCCGTCCCCATTGGTGCCATTGGTCAAGGAAAGCGGAGAGTTGCGACCACTGTAGTGGCCACGCCGACTTCCTGGCCTGAGATACGAAGCTCAACTAGGAGTATGGAAGTGAAGAAGAATATTGCTCGCTGTTTCTACGCCGCTCTCATTACCGTATGCTGCACCGTCCCAACGTTCGCACAAGCGACATTCAGCAAAGCGCAAGTCGGCGACCGTATTCGCAAAGTCGAAGATGGCGTGGACCAGTTTCGCATATGGGCGGAGCAGAGAGGTGACACCGCTAAGAGCAACGCCCAAACCGCACAGGCTAGCGGTCGCACGCGCCGCAGCGGGAACACACCAAACGACGCACAAAGGCAAACCGCACAGCAAACCAAAGACGATCTCAACGATGCACTGTCCGATCTGGATCGTTCCACGAACCGTCTACGGCGCAAGTTTGATCCGCTCGACACCTGGATAGAAACCAAGGCGCAAATGCAACAAGTGATGGATCACGGCAGAAGGATCAATCAGGTCATGGTTCGGGGCAAGTATGGCTCCCAGGCAGAGAAATATTGGGCAGCCCTGCGCAACAATATTAATGATCTTGCTCGCTGTTACGGAATCGCGCCGATGGGAGCGTAGTCGCAATGAGTTCCGTGAATCGAGGAATTGGGTTAGCGCTTTTCTCGTCCTCGAACACGAAGATCTCCCGATAAACCCTTCACTCCTTCGCTCAGGCCTGCGCCAGCTGAGGTCATTGGTTTTATACAGGGTTTGTAGACTGTCAAAACTGGCAGTCGTTTATTGCGGGTGCTGTGCCATGCTTTTGCGGCCACTCGTCAAATCTGGAGTATGACTGCCGTAATCAGCGATTACACGGGCGTCCTCCAGATACACCTGGATATTATGTAAGTCCGAGGCTCAGCCTGGGCAAGCGTTGAGTCATCCTCACAATTTGAGTTTTACCGCGCTCGGACAAGAGGTGGCGCTCTTTGCCACGAGGAGAAGCAGCATGAATCTAGAGAGCTATTTCGCACTTCCAGTCCTTGTATTCGGTTTCGTCTTAAGTGCAAGTGCACAGCAAAACTCAAGACAGGTAGCGGTTTCTTCGGTCGTCACCTGCGTTTCTACAGATGATCAGTGGCAGCACTGTGCCGCCGACACCACTGCGGGCGTAGTAATGTTGCGGCCAACGGGCGAAACTGCCTGCCTGCTTGGCAGAAATTGGGGATATGACGCGCAAGGGGTCTGGGTGTCGGAAGGATGCGGAGGGGAGTTCGCGACCGGCAGCACATCGCGCGCAGGCAAGGTATCTGTCGAAGTGAATGCGTACACCGACACAGCAGACCAGAGCGCGGATTTGGCTACCGTCACAACCGGGGCCAATCCCGAAGTGCACTATTTCGGTATGTTTAATCCGTACGGAAGCCTCCGTACAATTGTGAGCATTTCGGACTCCGAAGCACAGGTACAGGACAATGCCAGCCGCGTGGGTATCAATTTCTCCACCTTCGGACCTATTAAGGTATTTGCCACCGGCGAGTGGGGGGTGAACCTGGTTCGAAGCGAGACCACATTCAATGCCGGTGCAACGACGGAGCAAGGGTTCGGCGTGATCAGTCAGGGGACGCAGTCTGTTTTCGGGGCACGCCTTGGTTTCCTCGGCGTCGACTTTGGCCGGTTTGGACGTCTCTCTTTCGGTAAAGAGAACTCTACCCACTACGACATAGCGGGGTACACGACGGATCGCTTCAACGTGTTTGGCGGCACGTCGACCACAACCTATGTGGCGGGTACGGATGGCGGGCAATCCGGTACTGGGCGCGTTGACCAAGCCATCATGTACCACCTGAAATTAGGAAAAATCATCGACTTTGGCGCGCAGGGACAGTTACGCAGCGGCGACACTCCGCAGGCCTTCAATGGCTTCGGCTTTTCGTTGCAGGCGGCAGTGCTTCCAGGACTGAAGATTGGCGGAGCTTATAACAAGACCTACTTCAACCCGCAGCTTACGCAGGCGGTATTCAATGGTGGTCACACTGATTACTGGACCTTGGGCGGGAAAGGCGACTGGCGCAACCTGGAATGGGGCGCCGTTTGGGCGCGCCAAACCAATGGCGACATCGCATTCATTCCCGGCCCTGCAGGAGGCCCGGAATCTGTGGCCGTGGGATTCTCCGCCAACGGAGTCGAGATCTACTCCAGACTGAAGTTCGGGAAGTTCGCCGCTGTCTTGGGCTTTGAGGACTATATACCTCACGACCTTAACCCTGTCATCAACTCGGACTTCAAGACGCGGTACGGGATCCTGGGCGCCGAATGGCACTTCTCAAAGTCCGGCTACGCGTTTCTCGAAACGAGGCTCGGCGATTCCGTGGATGCGCGTGGAATCGATGTATCCAACGCGACGGCTATCGGCTTCCGCTACGACTTTAGCTGGAAAACCGCACACACCGAGTAACGCTGCGCGTCGCGGGACGGAGTACGCGAAGCTGCGAATCGGGGAGGAGTGTGTCTCGCGGCTCGCGGTGTAGTGACGGTTGTTGGAAACAGGCGTGGCTATTGAAAAACTCCTTCGCGCAAGATTCGCACAAAGTAAAAATCGCGTTAGGGAGCCCTACAAACGGCTCTCCCCGTTTTCTAGGTATTCTGTATCCCTTGAGTTTTGGCTGTTGGGGAGGAACTGGACTTTTTCAACAACCAGGCCTGATTTCGTCAACCGGTCTGGAGGCTGGCCCACAATATAGGATCTTTTTTACCCCACTTCCTGCACTTATTACCAGTTTGTATTCGCGCTGAACTGCATAAACCTGCTGCAGTGATGATTCGACGCCCTCTCTTTGTATGAGCCGATTGACCACATGGCTTTTGATTACAGGCAGCTACGCTGCCGCAACAGCTCAGACGGGAGTGCCTGAAGCATCTAGCTCTAATTGGAAGGCAGGACTGCTCTCGTCCGTCGAGCAATGCGAGAAGGACGAGTCTCCTCAGGTTTCACCGCCAGCCCTGCGAACTCTGCTGACTGCTAAAACGGTTTTCGTTGCCGGCGAGCCACTCGAATTGGATCCTAATCGCAAAGCTGAGCAGACACTCAAAAAGGCGCTCGTAAAGTGGGGACGCTTTCACCTTGTAGATGACGCCGAGAATGCTGACCTCGTCATAGTTATTTCGGAGTACTCCTCATCGAAGACGACGACGATGGAACGGGTCAGGGAAGTGATGGGTGTTTTCGTCGCCGGGAGCATGCTTTGTGCAGATGCGACGCCTTTGTGGGTAGTCAATGAAGTAGGACCTGCACTCGGGCAAAGACCGACGGGCAAGCTGGTCGAAGATTTGCGAAAGCAGTTAATGAAACTTGAAAAGTCGGTTCGTGCGTCAGCCGCACCAGCCCCGACATGAACTGGGAGTCAAGAAGTCTTCCCTTCGGTCACCCCTAACGCCTGTGGCTGTTGCACAACAATGCGAAGTACTTCTTGCTAGTTGATCCACGCCCGAATATCCAAGGTGTTGTTGAAGCCGCTATCTCGTCTGTCTGGCAGAGTACGATGTCAAGCAACAGCGGAGTTTGTCTGTCATGGCTTGCGCACGATGCTCGTCGCTGAATGAGGCGGAATTCACCGGGGAGGTAACGCTCCATTTCTTCAGCCCTACACGTGCTACTATGCTCGGCGTTTCAACGTTCCCGGTGGTATTGGTTTGCCTGGATTGTGGTGCTGCGCGGTTTAATACGCCAACCAAGGAATTGTGGCTACTGCGAGAGGGGGCCGGACGATCTGCGGCCGCTTAATCACTATTGACGGTTGGCCTTCGGGCCTGACAGCGCCTCGCTAAGAAACTGTCTGCCGTCAAGAACCGCGTCCACGGCGGCCAAGGTCTACAAACGACTTCCTCGATTCGGGTGGACATTTTCTATCCCCAAATTTTGGCTGTTTTGAGAAAAAGGGACTTTTTCACACCCACGCCTGGTTACGTCAACCACTGTAACTCCTCACAGTTGCGAATACAGCAATCAGTCTTCTAGACTGCGCGCGTTTCCTTACACCGCGATCTTCGCGGCGCTCCCATGGCAGACGAGATTGCGTTTTCGATTCTCAGGTACCGCGGGCAGACTCCTGATCTCGCTGCTTGCGTCTTATGCGAGTTGAAGTTCTTCACGCCCTCAGAAATAATGAAGGACAGTGACGCCGCATTCCGGTACCTCTTGATGAAATATATGCATCACCGTTGTGCGGCCACATTCCCAAACGAAGGTAAGCGTACCCTTATTAAGGTACAGCAAATCGTGTCTCCCGCCCGCAGGAAGCTCTCGGCATGAGCGATTAACAGGGAGTTTACGAAAGGCCAAGTTGCGCTGGCCGAAGGCCACTCAACGCATTCGGCTCGGCTTCGAGGAGTGCCCGCGCGGGACAATGCCCCAATCGGCGGCCAAACGAAAGGGTCTCCGAGTTACACCCGGCAGACCGTCGCTTCAAATGGTTTCGACGGTTGGGTCGCTACTCAAACCGTCTGTATGTGCGGCCCTCGGAAAAAAGATGAAATCAAGCAATTCCTCATCCGGCGGCATTCAAGGAGATATAGGCCAAGCCCGTGATCGAAACGACAATGAACAAGTAAGGCCACCGTTCGAGAGCGCGTCTCAAACCCGATACTGATGAAGGTATTTGGTTCACGGGTCTCCGCATGACATTCCCTAGATGGGACAAAATATCAGTTAACAGCGCGGCAAATCACAGCCGGACGAACGCCGACAAATCTCTTTGTAGAGTTGGTAGAATATCCGCACTTCAGCCTCCTTCAACCCTTTTCCCGAAGCGTACACAAGCACGCGGGCAAGCGCGTTCTCTAACCCGTCATCGGTGCAAGTCTCCAGGTTTGTCACCGGGTCCGTCATGTTTTTGGGGACGGCTGTGGCTGAAACCCTTCCTGCTTCTGTTTTTGGGTAACGAATCCCGCTGGGCAGCGCCGCTATCGTTGGCAGCAACCCTCGGCTTGCTTCAAGCTTGAGTACAAAAGCATCGACCAAGGCCGAAGCATATTTAGGTACTTCGCTACCGGAAAGCAATATCACTGCCAGTTCCGGTCTCACACGTTTTAGTATCGAACGCAACATCCCAGCCGTTCATGCCCGGCATCTCGCAGTCGAGGAGCACGGCGTCGAATTTGCACGTGGTCACAAGTCCTAGTCCCTCCTCGGCGGATGCTGCAGTGGTGACAGAGTATTCAGACCTTTCCGCAGCGCCTTTTCATAGGACAAGATCGCTGAGTCGTCATCGATGCACAGGATGAGCTTTTGCGAGACGGGATGAGCGAAGATCAATTCGCCTCCTGCCAACGCCAGGCCCATCGGACTCACCAATGTTCTTTAATGTTCTTTCTCGAACTGCTGGTCCGAAACCAGACGCCTTATGACCCAGAACACCAATGACCAGGTGAAAATGTGGCGCATTGAACCCGGGAGAGATGGCAAAGCGCCAGTCAGCAAAATTAAGTCTATAGCTCAACATCGGGGGCGAACTAGAAGCAACTGTCACAATCGAAGTCAGGGAATAAAAATGTGCGAGCCAAATCTAAAAGACCGATAGCGTTGTTCTTTTGAGATGCAAGTGATAAACGGGCAGGACAGAAAAGGCAAGCTAGAGTTCCTTAGCCAATTGTTCACATGGCAAGCGGAGGGCGCACGGCCGCTTGGAGCAAAGTCCAGATGAGCGGTCTTTCTGTTTCCATTCTCACTTTGTCAAAGCGGATCACCGAAACGCCGAATGCTGATGAGCATGGCTCGGCTGTGCTGCGCAACTAGCATTTGCCAATCACATTTTCGAGGGCATACTCTCTTTGAAATCACTTCCAACAAGGTCATTCTCGCAAAGCACCCGAGAAGCTGGCAGATTTTATTGATCACGGCAGGATAATAGAACTTCGAATGATCCATGTTATAGAAAGTCCGTCTTTGAAGCGATGACTGGACCAGACCATCCACGAAACCGAAGGGTGAATTCCAATGACTTCCGGCCAAGGTCAATGGAAGACGATGGCGCGGGCTCAGCCCAAAAGAGTCGTTCGTCGAAGCATAGTTTAGACTTAACGCTTACGACCGATACTATCGGAGAGCGTCAGCTATCGTTCACGGGCAACCGTATTTCACAATGCGGGAGGGAAAGTACGTGCGTGTCTGACTGCTTGGAAGAACTTGAGCATTGGGGCGGAAAACATGGCGATGCTTTTACTCCACGAAGGTTCCGAATCCTTAACCGGGAATTCAAACTTGGCCTGGCTAATTGGCATCATTTCGGAGCGCCGCGAAAGAACCTGTCTTTTTCTTTGGCATTGGCGGCCTTCATTTCTGGCATCGCCATGAAGGGTTTCGAGTAATCGTTGGCGGCGTTCCAGAACAAGAATCCGATGCCGCCTTTCTGCCTGGCGGTTTCGACCTGAATTTTTATGTATTCGGGTGAATAGGTTTTCGTGCGCCAGTGGAAGGCCTGCAGCCAGGGACGGATGACCACTCCGCTACCCTTGGTGATGAGTTCGAAGCGGTCCATCGATTCGCCGATGAAGCGAGCAGGCTCGTCCCCGGGGTGTGCGACTCCGTCCATGCCGAAGAAGTGCGACGGGTAGATCATGGGGCTGAGAACGTCGCAGTAGCGGGCCATTTGGACGATGTCCTGTCCCGTGTGCGAGAGGTCGACCTGGCGTTGCCATGCCATCACGCCGAAGACATCGAGCGAGAGCAGCACGCCCGTGGGGTGGAGTTCGGAATAGGCTTTTTTCAGGAATTCGGCGATTACGTCGGAGCGCTTTGGGCCGCGAGGTTTCAGGGTGCAGGCAGCGTTTGTGCCACCCCTCCGGGACTCGGGGCCGCTCTTTGCGACCGTTCCACGGCTGGCGCCGTGGGCCGCATTTTTTTGCCCTTTCGGGGCTGGAGCCGAAGCACTGCTGGCGGTCTCGTTTAATGGAGGATTCGTGGTGGTGGACTTTGAGTCTGCAGTCGTGATCGTCCCTCTCGGCTCTGCCTTCGCGGGATGGGCGAGGCGCCCATCGTCACAAGAGTTGTTGTCGCCACTTGCGTCCGATGCCTGCGCCGTTTCCGGCTGGTCTTTTTGGAAGACGAATGCCGCGTCTTTCTGGTCGCCTTCGGCGGGGAAGCGGACATAGTCGAATTGGATTTCATCCAGGCCAAGATGGGCTACGTGCTTGGCGAGGGCGATGTCGTAGTCCTGAACTTGGGGATTCGAGGGATCGGTCCAGACCAGCTTGCCATTCTCGCGCCACGCCGTTCTGTTCTTGCGCGACTGCACGGCGAGTTCGGGATGATTAACGACCAGGCGTTCGTCACGGAAAATCGCGATGCGGGCGATGGCATGCATGTTCTGCTGATGCAGGAAGTGGACGAACTTAGGAACATCGTGAACATAGACGTCGTGCCAGCCGAGCAGCGGGTGCTCGAAAGCAATGGTTACGGTGCCGTCAGAGTCTTTGATGTCGAAGACGACAGCGTTGCCGCCGACTTCACGCCAATGCTTAATAACGCGAATTCCGTGCTCGCTGCCGGCCATGAATCCAGTCAGGTAGATGGCGCGGACTTCGAAATCCTTGGCGACCTGAATTGTTTTCTCTGTGATCGGCGCGGCGAGGATGCCGGGGATGATGATGTTTTCGTTGGCTTTCAAGATATTCGCGGTGCGGTCTCCGTTGATGTGGCGGATCGCCTCGGCTAGTTCAGCTGAGGTCAGGTAGGAAGTCTTGCCCAAATAGCGATGGGCGATGCTGGGGATGGCTTCGCCGCGCTTGGCGGTATAGATTTCGGTGGGGGCTGCAGCGGGCTGCGGCGATGAGATGCTGGTGGGGCTGGCCCGATCCGAAACGGATGCTTTGACCGGGTTCAGCTGCGGGGCTTTAGACGCGCCCGTAGTCTGCGCAGATAATGCGCATACAACCAACAGAAACGCTAGTGATAGCGTAATGACGAGACTCGGCTCTCGAGTCATATGCCCTTCCCGTCTGTTCACTTCTTTGCGCACGAGTTGTCTTTCCTGGGTGACGCGTTTGCGGGCGCCGTAGTGAAACAAAGTCAGGGACCCGGGCATTCCTTGCATGGCCATTCCTATGTCATGCGTCATACGAAGACGAAGACAACGATTCAGCTCCACACAATAGTGCGATGGCTGGCACCAGTCGGCTGGACAAATGGTCCTTAGGTACAAAGGCGTCGACCACCTTCAAAGCTTGTTCAGAAACATCCACCATTCCGGAGACCATGATGATTGCGGCTAGCGGCCTAAGCTGTCTCATCGCATTTGCAAACTCTTGTCCGTTCATCCCGGGCATGCAGTCATCTACGATTACAACGTCAAACGAACGAAGGCCAGCGAGTTCCAGTCCTTCGCGGCCACTGGACGCGGTCACGACGGTATACCCGAAGGCTTCGAGAAATGCCTTTTCGCATTCCAGCACATCTTGGTCGTCGTCGATACAAAGCAGTGCGGGTTTTGGGAGCGCCCTAACATGTGAGAGAGGCATAATTCACATCCAAAATCTCAATCCTCTGCGAGTTTTGTTGTAGGGTTGGAGACGTCATCGTGCGGCGAGGCTTCACTGCTGGCCGCGGAAACAGCTTTCATCTCATCCCCAACTGTAGGAAGCTCTCGCCCACAATCCAAGCACATGACGCATATTCCAGTTGCGCCGGCCGCTCTTGAACGGCGTTGACCCGGTTTGGCCCTCATCGCCAGATACATTCGGGGGTGAGTACGAGAACCTAACATTCCATCCAATTAGTTTGGGTATCCGGGCATCCTTTGTCGACAGTCAGAATCCCTCCGCTAAGTCTAAGCATTCAGTCTTAGGTGCCGGAACTGCCAGAAGAACTAGTCAAGACGTTGAAAGGAGAGAGGCCCCGGCGGTCGAGGGAGGTCGGGAGTGGGCGGTGGACGAGTCGTCAGCGCCTCCCGTTGCACTCGTCGATTAGGGTTTTGCCTCCACCAGTTGCATGTACTCACTCAGCGTCACGAAGCGGTAGCCCCGCGCTCTAAGGTTTCCGATCAATTCCCGCATGACCGCCGCTGTCGTCGACAACTCATGGAAGACTAGAATGTGTCTGTACACTCCGCGCTTTTCCCGCCGCTCCACCTGCTTCAAGACTGCATCGACCAGAGAAGTCTTTGGGTACGCGACGGATCCAGTCTGGAGGACGGACGTAGTGCGGCTGGGTACCGGTGACCGCCTTGATCGCTTCCGCGCACCGATTCACGTCGGCGATCACCCATTGCTGTCCTCGTTTCCGCTCCGCTCCGCGCAGTTCGATATGGCTATAGGTGTGGTCTTCCAATTCGTGGCCGCGACGCGCTAGTTGTTCGGCTGCTTCGATGCATGTGATTCCGACATTCTCTTCGTAACGCCGATCTCCCCACGTCTTCGGCGTGAGTCGCCATCCTACGACAAAAAATGTCGCCTTAACGCCATTGTCGTCGAGCACGTTCACTAAGCTCGGGCCGGCGTGATCCCGCTTGGACCCAAACAAAACATAGGGTCGCGGGCCGTCGTCAAACGTAAGTGCAATGAGCTTATCGGCTGAAAAAGCAGCCCAGGCATTCAGGACCAGAAGCGCGGATACAGCGGACACTTTGTAGGATGACACCCCGTCTCCAATGATGGCTTACGCCATCGCTTGTTCAATTACTTGGCGCCGATCCTCCCCATGCAAAACTCAACATAGTGGTGGCCCCGCCGGGAACTGTCCCAATTGCCAGTCAGCGAGTAGTAACGTGCGAAGGCAAGGACGGTAATACTTCCCTTCGATAGCTTCTCTCACAACCCGGGTAGCGGAGTGGCTGAAATCTTGGCGCGGAACTAGGTGCCGCCATTGGAGCTATTGCAGATGATACGGAAACAGGGGCTGCAGCGGGAGCAACGGCAGGCGCAGTGCGCGGACGCCGCCAGCAAAAGAAAGCCAACAAGCAAGCGGAGCAGCAGGCACAAGCGCAGGCGCAAACACAACAGCAACAACGACTTGATACGGTCCGCAGGGCATTTTCAGCCTGCATGGATTCTAAGGCGTATCCTGCACCCATGCGGAGTGTGTCCCCACCTCGAAAACCACTCGGGCCGCATTCAATCCCTGGAAGAATTCGGCAATGTGCTGCTGCGTCGTACGCAACTGTCCCTCGGCCAGTGTTTCCCCCTCCAGACCCAGAATGCAGTAATGGCTCCATTGGTCCCCCAGATCAACGCCCACAGTCAGACGGTCGAGATTGGGGCGAAGCTCGCCGCTCGCATGCTTTTCTCCGGCGCTCGTTGCTGCCACCTTTTTCGGATCCAGCTTTTCTTTCAGCTTTCCCACCAGCTCCGCTAGCACTTCTGTCGTATTCCGCTGCACCGGGCCCCGCGACTTCGTCCGCTTCGATGTCGGTTCATTCTTCTTTCCAGAATTGTTATGCTTTTGCAAGGTCGATCTCCTTAGCCGTTTTGATTGCACCTTAGAGTGCGTTGATCATCGGTA
>Ga0210409_10005702_pt1 | contig 13040 bp, 8 predicted proteins | sample IncBWH17MmetaG_FD_161649 | JGI IMG/M metagenome (GOLD analysis project Ga0210409, IMG submission 161649) | Forest soil microbial communities from Barre Woods Harvard Forest LTER site, Petersham, Massachusetts, United States - Inc-BW-H-17-M | ecosystem: Environmental > Terrestrial > Soil >...
TTGGTTTGAATTTACATGACCACAATTCGTCTTAAAGAAAACGAGCCCTTCGAAGTTGCGATGCGTCGCTTCAAGCGCACTATTGAAAAAACAGGTCTGTTGACTGAGTTGCGTGCACGTGAATTTTACGAAAAGCCAACAGCTGAGCGCAAGCGCAAGCTGGCAGCTGCTGTGAAACGTCATTACAAGCGCATTCGCAGCCAGCAATTGCCGAAGAAACTGTACTAATATTTGAACTGATTCTTCACCGCACTCTGTGCGGCTGACTGAATTGCGTTACAAACCCGCTCCGGTGTTGCTCCGCAGCGGGTTTTGCCGTTTTCCAGGTCGCGAAACGGCGGCGCTGACCGCGGCGCTGCGTAACCGGGTAACTATCCGGCATCACAATCCAGCAATTTTGTTTTTCCCGTCTACAATGGAAAACACCACCGAATGGAGAACTGCATGGGCTTGAAAGAACAGATTACCGAAGACATGAAGGCCGCGATGCGCGCCAAGGAAACTGCCAAACTGGGCGCCATCCGCCTGATCACTGCAGCCATCAAGCAAAAGGAAGTCGACGAACGCATCGAACTGGGCGACAGCCATGTGCTGGCGATCATCGAAAAAATGATCAAGCAGCGCAAGGACTCGATCAGCCAGTTCGAAGCCGGCGGCCGCCAGGACCTGGCCGATATCGAAAAAGCCGAACTGGCGATTCTCTCCCACTATATGCCTGCCGGCCTGTCCGACGCGGAAATCCAGGCTGAAGTTGCTGCCGCCATCAGCGCCAGCGGCGCGGCCGGCCCGCAAGACATGGGCAAGGTCATGGCCATCGTCAAGCCGAAACTTGCCGGCCGTGCCGACATGGGAGCGGTTTCGGCATTGATCAAAGCCGCACTCAGCCAAGCCTGAGCACCTGACATTCCTGCCATAGCCCTGCCTGCCGTCGAGTCCAAGTGATCCCGCAATCGTTTATCCAGGACCTGCTCAACCGCGTCGATATAGTCGACGTGGTGGGCAAGTACGTGCAGCTGAAAAAAGGCGGCGCCAACCTGATGGGCCTGTGCCCTTTCCATAACGAAAAATCACCCAGCTTCACGGTCAGCCCGACCAAGCAGTTCTATCACTGCTTCGGCTGCGGCGCCCATGGCACCGCGATCGGTTTTCTGATCGAGTACTCCGGCCTCGGCTTTGTCGAAGCCGTCAAGGACCTGGCGCAAGGCGTCGGCATGACGGTGCCGGACAACGACGACAAGATTCCGCCGGCGCAAAGAGCTGAATACCAGGCCAAAAGCCTGGCCCTGTCGGATGCCATGAGCGCGGCCTGCGATTTTTACCGGCAGCAGCTGCGTACTGCACCGAATGCCGTCGATTACCTGAAACGGCGCGGCCTGACCGGTGAAGTAGCAGCCAAGTTCGGCCTCGGTTACTCGCCCGACAACTGGGATAGCTTGCGCCATGTTTTTCCCGACTACGAAGTCACGGCGCTGGTCGAAGCCGGCTTGGTCATCGACCGTACCGATGAAGAGGGCAATAACCGCAAGCGCTATGACCGCTTCCGCGACCGCATCATGTTCCCCATCCGCAATACCAAGGGACAAGTCATCGGATTTGGCGGCCGCGTGCTGGACAGCGGCGAGCCGAAGTACTTGAATTCGCCGGAAACGCCCCTATTTCAAAAGGGTAGCGAACTGTACGGCTTGTTCGAGGCGCGGCAGGCAATCCGCGACGCCGGCTACGTGCTGGTGACCGAAGGCTATATGGATGTGGTGGCGCTGGCCCAGCTGGGATTCCCGCAAGCGGTCGCCACCCTCGGCACCGCCTGCACGCCGACCCACGTGCATAAGCTCTTGCGCCAGACCGACCACGTGGTGTTCAGTTTCGACGGCGACCGCGCCGGCCGCAAAGCCGCGCGGCGGGCACTGGATGCCTGCCTGCCGCACGCCACCGACAACAAGATCATCAAGTTCCTGTTCTTGCCACAGGAACACGATCCCGACAGTTTTGTGCGGGAAATGGGAGCGGAAGCATTTGAGCGCCAGATCCATGACGCCATGCCGCTGTCGCAGTTTTTACTGAACGAAGTCACCGGCGAAGCCGATTTGAGCACGTCCGAAGGCCGTGCGCGGGCGCAGTACGACGCCAAGCCGCTGCTGCAGCTGATGCCGCCCTCCTCGCTGCGGCTGCAGATCGTGCGCGGCCTGGCCCAGCTGACCCAATCGACGCCGAGCGAAATCGAAGCCTTGTTTGAACTGAGCAAGCCGATCGCCGCCGCGCGCCGCGCGCCGCCGCGCAGCAACCGCCAGGCGCCGGTCGGGCTGGAACGGCAAATCATCCGTCTGCTGGTGGCGCATCCGGCTTTTGCCTCGGAACTGGACGATGCCGCCCTGGACGCGGTTGCCAATTTCGCCCCCGACCGGGCAGAAATGCTGGCGCGCCTGATCACCGCCAGCCATGAAATGGGCGATCAGGCCAATTTTGCAACATTGGCAGAACATCTACGGGAAGGCGGCGAAGATTTTGAATCGCTGATCGCGGAAATCGCGGCGGAATCGGAATCTGAAACGGAAGCAGCGCGATTAGAACTGGCGGGTGCGATTCGCCAGACTAAAATGAAGATATTGAAGGATGAACTTGATCAGCTGGCAGCGACCGGACTGGGCACGGAAGAGGCCCGCAATCGCTACCGGGAATTGATGCAAAAGCAAGAACAGTTGCGCCGCGAGGCTGAAACGGAAATGAATTTGCGCTAGAAAGTGCTTAAAATACAAGCACATCGCGCCAAAACGCGAAAATCCGGCGGCGTCGCAAGGCCGCTTGCATTGGAGGATGGCACCTCCATATGCTATAATTAAAGGCTTTAGATTCAAAGCCTTAGAGCTTGCCAAGTTGAGCGCGATTTTGGCGTTCGATTGATAGTAGCACCAGATTGATTTAGATGGATAGGAAGGTAGTGAGGAAAGCAGTAAGAACCGGTGCGCAGAAGATTCTGTCAACGATTTAAGCTTCTCGACAACGGACAGAGTACAGGCAGCGGCACCCATAGCGCAAATCAGTGTAACCAGATTGGTATTTGATTCCATGGCGAATGCAATGAAGAGACCCGCAAAACCCCTGACATCTCCCGTTAAAAACACGAAGCCGGCTGCGGCCAGGCCAAGCGCCTCCTCCCCGACACCGAAGTCTCCCGTTAAAAAAACGGCCGCTTCTTCTAAAACATCGCCATCAGTCAGTAAGCCTGTTAGCAAGAAAGTAGTTTCTAAAGCAACTGCAACGACCACGAAAGCGTCAAGAACTGTTGCAAAACCAGTATCTGTGAAATCGAAAGCCCCTGTGACAAACAAGAAACCACAACTCAAAGTCGTCAAATCAGCCAAAAATGTAGCGGCGGCGCCTGTTAAAGCCGACGTTAGCGTGATGATTGGATCAGGCGTAAGTCAAACCACGGATGCCGCAACCCTGGCGGCGATTGATACCTCTGGCTACATTCTGCCGTCGGTGAAGGTACCTGGACGTCGTGGTCGCAAGCCAAAAGAATTCCAGCCAGAGAATGATGAAGTCGCGGCGCTGAACGCGGTCGAACGCGCTGAACTGAAAGCCGTCGACAAGGCCAAGGCCAAGGACCGCAAAGCCAAGGAAAAGGCTTTGCTGAAGGATGCCTTCTCGTCCGACACCGAAGCCAGCGAAGAAGAACTCGAAGCACGCCGCCAAAAGCTCAAGACCCTGATCAAGATGGGCAAGGAGCGCGGCTTCCTGACGTTCTCCGAAATCAACGATCACCTGCCTGAAAACATTATCGATCCGGAAGCCATCGAAGGCATCATCGGTACTTTCAGCGACATGGGGATCGCCGTCTACGAGCAGGCGCCTGATGCAGAAACACTGCTGTTGTCGGATAACGTGGCGACCGTCGCCAGCGACGACGATGCAGAAGCCGCGGCGGAAGCCGCGCTGTCGACCGTCGACTCCGATTTTGGCCGCACTACCGACCCGGTCCGCATGTACATGCGCGAAATGGGTTCGGTCGAACTGCTGACACGCGAAGGCGAAATCGAAATCGCCAAGCGCATCGAAGACGGCCTGAAGGACATGATCCAGGCCATCTCCGCCTGCCCGACCACGATCGCCGAAATCCTGCTGGCCGCTGAAAAGATCGGCAAGGATGAAATCAAGATCGATGAAATCGTCGATGGCTTGGTAGATCCGAACCAGACCGACGAAGCGCTGGCTGCCAGCGCCGCTGCGCCGGCTGTCGATGAAGACAGCGACGAAGAAGAGGAAGAGGAAGAAGAAGACGAAGAAGAGGATGACGCCAGTTCGACATCCGGCGCTGCGGGCTTCTCGGCGGAACAGCTGGAACAGCTGAAGCGCGATGCGCTCGGCAAGTTTGAAACCATCTCGACCCAGTTCGACAAGATGCGCAAAGCGTTTGAAAAGGAAGGCTACAACTCGAAGCCTTACGTCAAGGCGCAGGAAATCATCTCCAACGAATTGCTGGGCATCCGCTTTACCGCCAAGGTTGTCGAAAAATTGTGCGACACCCTGCGCGGCCAAGTCGATGAAGTGCGTCAGATCGAACGGCAGATCCTCGACGTCGCGGTCAACAAGTGCGGCATGCCGCGCCCGCATTTCATCAAGGTATTCCCGGGCAACGAAACCAATCTGGACTGGGTCGACGGCGAAGTCAACGGCAACCATGCCTACAGCACTGTGCTCAGCCGCAATGTGCCTGCAGTCAAGGAGTTGCAGCAACGCCTGATCGATCTGCAGGCGCGCGTCGTGCTGCCATTGCCCGACCTGCGCGGCATCAACAAGAAGATGGGCGCCGGCGAAAAGAAAGCACGCATGGCCAAGCGCGAAATGACCGAGGCCAACTTGCGCCTGGTGATCTCGATCGCCAAGAAATACACCAACCGCGGCCTGCAATTCCTGGACCTGATCCAGGAAGGCAATATCGGTTTGATGAAAGCGGTCGACAAGTTCGAATATCGCCGCGGCTATAAATTCTCGACCTATGCGACATGGTGGATCCGCCAGGCCATCACCCGTTCGATCGCCGACCAGGCGCGCACCATCCGTATTCCGGTGCACATGATTGAAACGATCAACAAGATGAACCGCATCTCGCGCCAGATCCTGCAGGAAACCGGCGCCGAGCCGGATCCGGCAACGTTGGCGATCAAGATGGAAATGCCGGAAGACAAGATCCGCAAGATCATGAAGATCGCCAAGGAACCGATTTCGATGGAAACGCCGATCGGCGACGACGACGATTCCCATCTGGGCGATTTCATCGAGGACAACAATACGCTGGCGCCAGCCGATGCGGCATTGCATGCCTCGATGCGCGGCGTAGTGAAGGACATCCTGGATTCGCTCACCCCGCGCGAAGCCAAGGTATTGCGCATGCGTTTCGGCATCGAAATGTCGACCGACCATACGCTGGAAGAAGTCGGCAAGCAGTTCGACGTGACGCGCGAGCGGATCCGCCAAATAGAAGCCAAAGCGCTGCGCAAGCTGCGCCACCCTTCCCGTTCCGACAAGTTGAAGAGCTTCCTCGAAGGTAATTGAGGCTTGCAGTGAATCCGTCGCTAATTTCTGGATGATTCACTGTAATTCGGCTACCCTTCGCTCCGGTATTTTTCTATAATACGGAATTGGTTTTGCGATGCTGTCGTGTTTGCTTGAGTATGCGGACGCCATAAGTACGGCATGACAGCGCCCTGAGGAATTGGGCCCCTAGCTCATGCTTGGTTAGAGCAGCGGACTCATAATCCGTTGGTGCCCAGTTCGACTCTGGGGGGGCCCACCAGTAATTTGTTATACAGAAAAGGGTTTGCGTTTTTCGCAGACCCTTTTTCTATTTTTCCGAGGAAATATTTTCTGGTTCCTCGCCACTTCCTGATCTCCCACCTCGTCTGATAGCTTGCTCCGCCTAGCCAAGCACAGTCCATAGCAGTTTCGCGCACGTTGCATAATTTATTTCCACACAGAATTTTTATTATTGTTTACACAATGCAATATGCGCAATTGTGGTGTTTTTGCATCACTATTTCCCACAGAAACTACTTTGATTTAAAGTTAATACAAACCAAACAAGGGGTACGATAGGCGAGTGTTACAATTTGAAATACTTTATTTTGACATTGTTTATCAATCATGCAAGATGCCAAACTCCCATCCGACTCAGACAATTTCCCTTTGGACGAAATGTTCAATGCGGTCTTGAAAGCAAAGTCCACTGTCGCGATTTTCGCCATCTGTGCAATGGTTATCGCCTGTCTTGCCGGATGGTTCCTGGGCACTTATAAAAGCGAAGGCTATTTTCAGTTCGAGTTGTCTTTGCCCGAATTTAAACGCCTTCAGGCAAGCATTGAAGATCCTGCGCGCTGGAACAATTTTGCCAAAACGCGCCCGGCCTCTGCCTTGGCCGGGCTTGAGCGGACCGGTGCAATATTGGGCGATAGAAAACAGACCTTGCAGCTGATCCAGCCGATCTATCCGGTCACCAAAGCTGAATTAAAAGACTTGCCTGACGCCGCCAACAAGGACACGGCATCAGGCATCTCCGGCCTGACCATCGCCTTCAAGGCGGGCAGTCCGGAACTGGCTCAGCGCGGTGTGCTGGTGCTGGGCGACTACTTGCGCGATACGGCTATCCTGATGAGCTACAGGGATACTTTGCGCACCCAGTACACCGATCTGCTCAACAAGCAAAAGAAGCTGGAGAACAGCACCTTCGATACCAAATACAAGCTTGAGCAGGCTGAAATCAAACGCACATCCATGCAAGCCATTCTGCATGAGTACCCGGACTCGGCCAAGACAGAGAACCGACAGCTGGTATCGATTACCGAAGGTGGTGAACGCTACCTTTCCCCGGTCACCCAGCTGGTTGCAATCGAAGCACATATCGCCGACATGAAGCAAAGCCTGCCCAGGATCCTGCGCGATCAGCGCATCAACGGCCTCTGGCTGTCATACTATGAAAAAATGTTGGCCCTGCTGGATAAAAGCAGCTCGGGCGAGGCATTCCTGAAAGCGCTGCCCTCTGTTAAGGATACGCTCAAGCTCAATCTGGAAGACGACGTTGAGATGGGGGTCTACAACAGCATTGCCATCGCCAATCTTGATGCGCAATCGCGCTATTTCGACAAAGTGCGCTTCATCGCCAACCCAATGCTGCCGACACAGCGCAGCCCGGGCATGCCGCAATCGGCCTTGATCGGCCTGGTGCTGGGCTTCCTGCTGGCATGCGCCTATGTTTTGATCCGCCATTTTTCATCCAAGAAGATGGTCATCCAGTCACTGAACCTGGTCAGGGCAGCGTCGCAAACCCATACGGGATGAGTGCATTGCAGCCGATCTTCCCGGCCGGGCTTTAACTTTACTTCTTGTTTGAAAAGCAGAACAAATGAATTTGCATAAAAAAATCGCATTGTCGCTGAGCGCCTTGCTGCCCTTGGCCGCTTGCGTGCCCGGCGCCAGCTTCGCCGCCGCCAACCAGCAATTTTCCGTCAGCTACGACGCGCAGTTGACCGTCGACTCCAAGCGTGCCAGCAACACTGGCATGTCGCAAAGCGCGATCAGCGCCTTGACCGGTTTCATGGGCGGCAATGTCTCGGTCGCCGATGTCAAGGACACCGTCTCTTTTTCGCAAGACTCTTACCAGATCCAGTCGGTAGGTACGCTCGGCCATGTACTCGGCATGTTCATGTCGGGTTCATTGCAACGCACCAGCGTCGGCAAGATCTCCGGCGGCACCCTGAATACCTTGCGCTACGTGGATATCAGAGGAAGCAAGGCGCCGCTGACCACTTTGGTTGACGAGAAAAGCAAAACAGCTTTTTTTTATGACGGCAAGAACATGACCAGCCGCGCCACGTTCCAGTCCAAGCCGCAAGACGTGCTGTCGCTGAGCTACGCGTTTGTCGGCAATGTCCCTAGCCATCCTGTTTCGGTGACCTTGTCGGACGGGAAATCGATCAAGCAGGCTACTTTCGATGTGCACAGCGAATCCCTGTCATTGCCATCCGGGCAGTGGCAGGCAGTTAAACTGACACGTCGCATCGCATCGGCAGACGATGCCAGCGTCGAATGCTGGTTGCGGGCGTCAGATGGCGTGCCATTGCGAGTGCGGATCGGAATGAGCCAGCGCTATGGCGCCATTCTCGATTTGAAATCCACTAAAGTGCCTGCCAAAGTCTTGCCGTTGTAAGCTCCTGCAATCGGCTGGCCACCTGCTGCCACAGCGGCATCGGGCCAGCGCCACCTCTATCCCCTCCCTCCAGAAAACCGGTAAGCCGCGCGCGGCAAGTCCTGCTGCAACATTGTTTGCGGCGCCATACGGACTTTCGTAGCCAAGTCAATCGCAGATAGCCAACACACCGGCAAGCAATGCTTTACGACAAGCACCTTTCGCAACTACAATCTCGCTCGTTATTTCCATAAAGAAATATTCGTTATAACGCCAAAGATGCGCCGCATCCCCTTTAATCAAACCGTCCAGCTCTCGATAGTACAAAGGCAGTGCTTCAAAAATGAAAAATCACAGAATTCTTCTCGCTCTCGCATTGATCGGTATGACGCTGAGCCAAGCCGGCTGCGGCGGCGGCGGGTCGGGTGACAACACAGCAGCCGCGCCCAATTCGATTGCCGCACCGTCCCCGGCTGCTGCGGTGAGTATTGCCGCGCTGTCTGCCACGAGCGCATCCGCCGGCTCAGTCCTGACCGTCAGCGGCAGCGGTTTTCAAAAGGTGACGGCAGTCAGCATCGGCAACGTCGCAGTCCCCTTCTCTATCGTCAGCGATAGCCAGATCACCATTACCATCCCAGCCACCTCAGTCAGTGGCGTAATCACCGTCTCCGGCCCGGGATTTTCGGTGCAGTCGTCGGCCACCTTTGTCTCCAGCCTGCCGGCGCCGCTGGTCACCAGCGTATCGGCCAGCAATGTGGCAGTCGGCGCCAACTTCACGATCCAGGGCAAGAATCTGGATCTGGTCAGTGCTTATCAGCTTGCCGGCGCCAACCTGGCGATCGCCAGCAGCTCCAGCAGCGCGGCGACGCTCACCATGCCAGCGCAGCCCACTTCCGGCGCACTGACGCTGATCGTCAATGGCGCGCCGGTCAATACCTCCTATCAGCTCCACAGCTATCGCCCGGCGTCGATTGTCGCCGTGCTGCCGCAGCTCGGCATCGTCGGCAGCAGCGTGGCGATCAACGGCAGCGGCCTGGCGGCAGTGACGGATATCCGTTTTGCGAACGGCACAGTGGCCTCGGTCACCACCGCCTCCAACAGCACTGTCAGCTTCGTGGTGCCGCCAGGCGCGGCATCGGGTCCGCTGACGGTGGTGGATCCCTACCAGGAAGTGGTCAGCACCGGCGTATTTTCGGTGGTGCCGACTGTCACCGCAACGGCCCTGCAAACCGCCAGCAGCGGCAGCACAGTGATATTGACCGTAACGGGAAGCAACCTGAACAACGTCACTGGCGCTACCGTAGGCAATGCGGCAGCCACCATCGTCAGCAGCAGCAATACGCAACTGGTGTTGAGCGTTGCACTGGGAAGCAGCGGCACACTGACCTTGAATGCGCCCGGCCAGGCAGCCATCAATGCCGGCACGATCGACAACACCGGCAATGTCGGCTTGTGGATCAGCGGCGTCGATTTTGTCCATGTATTCGATAAAAGCGCCAGCGACCTGACGCTGCGCCTCACTCCGGGCCGTCCGGCCCTGGTGCGGGCGACCGTGCTGGCGCCTGCCGCCGGCGCCAAGAGCCCACTGGTGAATCTATCCGCCACCAGCAAGGCTGGCGTGGCGCTGGGCACTCTCGCGATGAACGGCCCGGCCAGCCTGCCTACCGCAAAAGACGACTACAACCTGAATAACACTTTCAATGCCGTCTTGCCGGCAGCCTGGGTGCAGCCTGGCGTCAAAGTCAGCATCAAGGTAGCGGCAGGCGCCAGCAATAGTCCGGCCAGCCAGGACGTCTCGCCAGTGGTCGGCTCGCCGACCAGCATGCACGTGGTGCTGGTGCCGCTGACAGTGGGCGGCGCCACCGGCGTTCTGCCGCCTGCGCTGTCGGATGTGCAAAAAGCGCTGGCGCGGGTCTATCCGTATGCCAACGGCAATATCGCGGTGACAAGCCGCTCGCCTCTGACAATCAGTGGCGCAAGCAGCACCACGGCGATGGACTGGTCGTCCGCACTGACCCAGCTGGAAAGCACGCGCGAAGCGGAAGACAAGAATGCCTTTTATTATGGCTTGGTCCCTATGTATACGCCGGTCCCTGGCTCGTTCGTCGCCGGCCTTGGCTATGTAGGCAACCGTGCCAATGGCGGCAATTCACCGGTCGCGGCGATTGGCCTGGACTGGAGCAGCAGCGCCGGCCAGGGTGACCCGTTCAACAATAACTGGCCGCAATGGCAAGCCATCATGGTGCATGAAATGGGCCACAACCATTCTCTCAGCCACGCTCCCTGCGGCGGCGCTTCGAGTCCCGACCCGGCCTTCCCCAACAGTAATGCTGACCTGAGTTCGCTCGCGATCTACAACAGCTTGTATGACAGCGATACCCAGATCGGCACACTAAGCGCGCCGCTGACGCCAAACAACACGCAAATGAAGGATGTCATGGGCTACTGCGGCGGTACCTGGTTCTCCGATTTCAGCTATGTCCGCGCGCAGCAGTTCGCCGAATCGCGCACTGCCGCGATTCCACAGCCGCTGGTGCTCAACTCCGCCGCCAGCGTAGCTGTTGCGCCAGATGGCTACCTGACCATCGCTGGTGAAATCACGGCGCAAGGCGTACTGCTGCATCCGGCGTCGGCTTCCGCAACCAAGTTGCGCATCGATACGGCAACCGCCACATCAAGCTATGCGCTGCGTCTGCACACCGTATCGGGCCAGACCTACAGCTTGCCGTTTGAACCGGTCAGCGTCGCCGACGCCAGCGATAAAACCAGCCATTTCTGGGTCAGCTTGCCGAATCCCGGCGACATCGCCAGCATCGACGTATTGCGTAACGGCCAGTTGCAAACCATGCGCCAGCCTGGCCAGGTGCAACGCACGAAAGCCGCTAGCACCGCTGCCGGCAATGCCCAGGCAATGGCGTCCGCGGTCGGCTGGACTGTCCAGAACGGGCAGTTGAGCGTCACCTGGAATGCGGCGCTGGAGCCGTATCTGTCGCTGATGTATATCTCAGCCAGCGGCGCCAAGACCGTGCTCGGCAACGGCTTGCAAAACGGCAGCGCAACGTTTGACATCAAAACATTGCCAAGCGGTGGCCGTTTTGACCTGAGCTTGTCGTCGGCATTGCAGGCGCGCCTGGTCAGTTTTTCTCACTGATCAGGGCGCTCGCCGGCAGGATCGCAGGTCCTGCCAATTCAATGCAGCATCCAGTAAGCGTGGCCGCGCGGAGCCGCCTCAGGTCCGCGGCCACAGTAGTCGCCTCGCATCAGGGCCGCTACGCCGCTTGTACACACACTCGCCGCCATCGTCAGCATGGCGTCGCATGACTAAGCAAAATCGGCAGCATTCAATTAAAAAAAACGCCAGCAGAGCGAATCTCACTGGCGTTATAAAGCTCCTACCCATTGGTTACAGCACTTAGAAGGTGTAGCGCGCACCTACAGTGAAGTAGCGCCCCACCGCGCCGGACTGATGCAGCGACGGGTTGTAGTTGATGCGGCCGTATGTTTGCACGTCCAACGGCGCCAGGCGGTCAAACAGATTGGCGACCGCTGCAGTCACTTGCCATTGCCTGGTCACATCCCAGCGGCCGAACATGTCGACCGTGGTGAATGATGCTATGCGGCAGTTGGTCAAGGCATTGCCTGTAGCCGGATCGACGTTGAGGCAAGGACCACCGGTTTCGTTCTTGTTTTCAATCGCGCTGACATAATTGAGCGAGGTCGTCACATTGAACGGTCCGCGATCCCAGGCCAGCGACGCCGAAGCCCGGGTGCGCGGCGTGCCGCCGTTACCCGACAGGTTTTTATCGCCATGGGTGCCGACGAAGTTCTGCGTTACGCCGTTGGTGGTACGCTTGAATTCGAACATCTGCGACACCGTCAAGCCGGCGGTCAGGCGACCGTAAGTGCTCAAGTCAAAACGGCTGCGCAAATCGATGTCGACGCCGCTGGTGCGGGTCTGGCCCGCATTGATGTAAGGCGCCTTGACCAGCTGGATAGGGCCGACCAGGCCAGGGAAGTCCGAAGTCGGCTCGCCACGCACGATGATCGCATCCGGGAAGCGTGATGGATCGTTGATGATGGCGTCCGGATCAGAACCGGTAATCTCGTTCTTGCGTACGATACGCCAGTAATCCACCGAAACGCTGGTGTTCTTGATCGGTTCCAGGATGAAACCCAGGCTGTAGCTCTGCGATTTTTCCGGCTTCAGGTTCTTGTTACCGACCGTCACGGCGCCGATGTTCTTACCGTCCTGGCAGTCCGCCGAGAGTTTGGTGACAGGGCAACGCACCGGATCATTCGTGTAAGTCGTGAAAGCCGAAACTGCACTGTCGCCGCTTTCCGCCGGACCCGGCGCCCGGAAACCTTCCGCGTAAGTGCCGCGGAAAGCCAGCTGCTGGATAGGCGTGAACTTGAATCCGATCTTCGGGGTGGTCGAATTGCCGTAGTCAGAGTACTGGTCGGTGCGCAAGGCCAGCTGGAATTCCAGCTGCTTGATCACCGGCAGCGCCAGTTCGGTATACAGAGAACTGATATTGCGGGAAGACCTGGCTGCCGCATAACCCAGGCCGACGATATCGCTGATATCGGTATATGGCGTCGCCTGGCTGTCGGTAGACTCATGGCGCAGTTCGCCGCCGACCGCGATGCCGATCGGACCACCCGGCAGCTGGCCGAACTCACGCGTGCCCTTGAAGTCCCACAAGGCCAGTTTGGTGGTCGCCGAATTTTTCAGTTCCGGCGAAACGAGTGCCATCGTCGCCGGGCTGTTCAATACGCCAGCCTGGCCGATGCGGAAAGAGCCGTTGTTCATCGCTGTCTGTAACGCGCTGGCGCGGTAAAAGCCGTTCTGGGTGGGTCGGGT
>Ga0210409_10005703_pt1 | contig 13039 bp, 6 predicted proteins | sample IncBWH17MmetaG_FD_161649 | JGI IMG/M metagenome (GOLD analysis project Ga0210409, IMG submission 161649) | Forest soil microbial communities from Barre Woods Harvard Forest LTER site, Petersham, Massachusetts, United States - Inc-BW-H-17-M | ecosystem: Environmental > Terrestrial > Soil >...
AAAGGCGCAAACGACAAGCATGCGGAATGCGCGGTGAAATGCGTGAAGGAGAAGGGCGCAAAGTATGTCTTCGTCAACGACGCAGACCACAAGGTCTATGCGATTGACGCCCAGGACAAGGTTGCAGCCCATGCCGGACATCACGTGACCGTGAAGGGCAGCGTGGACGGGGATAACCTGAAGCTGGCCAGCCTCGAGATGGCGAAGTAAGCATCGGAACAATTCGAAAAAAGTGAGGGGCAGGACTAGCGTCCTGCCCCTGTTTTTTGCGCAAACTCAAGAAGGCGGCGTAAAGCCGCCCCTACATGCGGGATGGGAAGGAATCGCGCTTTGGATTAGCGATCGATTCCCGGATTCATTGAGCTTGGCGGGGGCGGGAGCCGCTTAGGCCGTAGTAGGCGATATAGAGGTAGCAGATGGCCGGCAGGATGAAGGCGTGGTGCAGCCCGATGGCAGGCATGTCCGCCAAGGCGCCGAAGAGGAGCGGGATGATCGCGCCTCCCACGATGGCCATGATGAGAAGGCCGGAGCCGTCGCCGGTGAGCGGCCCCAGATTGGCGATGCCCAGGGTGAAGATGCTGGGGAACATGATGGAATTGAAAAAGCCGACGAGGATGATGCTGGCCATGGCGACGTGCCCACTGGTGATCATCGAGGTCAGCACGAGGCCGCACGCGCAGAACGCGGCAATGCCAAGAACGGTTCCGGCTTTGACCTTTTGCAGGATTGCGGAACCGATGAATCGCCCGATCATGGCGCCGCCCCAGTAATAGGCAACCAGCTTCGCGCCCTGCGCTTCCGGAAGATTCCCAATCTCGTGCAATTGAAAATACTTGATCAGGAAAGTGCCGATGGCGACTTCCGCGCCGACGTAGACAAAAATCCCGACGACTCCAAGCACGAGATGACGGTATTTCCACAAGCTTACGCCGGGAGTGTGGCCTTTCTTCTGGGCTTCGGGGATGGACGGCAGACGGAGGAAGTACATGATTACAGCGAGCGCAACCAGCAGGAGGCCGATGAACAGGTACGGGGTCTTCACTGAGGAGGCTTGGTCCACTTTGTAGGCCTGGAGCGCTTGAGCGGAGAGCAGCTTGAGTTCAGCGCTGCTCTTTGCGGTGGTCGTCAGGATAAAAATTCCCCCAATCCACGGGCCGATCGTTGTGCCGAGGGAATTAAATGCCTGGGTAAGGTTCAGGCGGCTGGAAGCCGTTTTTGGCGGACCGAGAACGGCCACATAGGGATTGGCGGCAACCTGAAGCACGGTGATGCCCGCGGCCAGAACCATCAGCGCGCCGAGGAATAGGGCATAAGAGGCTGCGCTGGCCGCTGGAATGAACAGGAATGCGCCGATTCCGGTCGTCAGCAGTCCGACCACGATGGAAGTCTTGTAGCTGGTGGCGTCGATGAGTTTTGCCGCGGGAATGGAAAAGATGAAGTAGGCAAAAAAGAAGGCGAATTGTACCAGGCTGGCTTGCTTATAACTGAGATTAAAGATGGACTGCAGGTGCGGAGAGACGATGTCGTTGAGAACGGTGACGAATCCCCACATGAAGAAGAGGGACGTGAGGGTGATCAGTGCTCCGGTTTGAGTTTTCTGTGTTTCGCTGGCATCAGATGACGGTCGAGCGGTGACGTTTTCCATTGGATGGGTTCTCAATTCTCCAGGTTGCAGCTTTGAATCCAAATGCCGTGATAGTGCCACAGAGCGGGCCGGGGGAGAAATCGTTTCTGAGGGAGATTTTCCTGAGAGGCAAGCGGGCGGCGAGAGAGTCGCAAGAAAAAGAGGCCACCTTTTGGGTGGCCTCCACGGGGTGTTCGTGTTTGGGGGCGGAAAATCGGGTTAGTGCTGTTCGTAGACGAGCACTTGCATGGCGCCGTTTTCAACGCTGGGGACGTAGAGGCGTTTTGTTTTGTGGTCGTAACCCGCTGTTTTTGAACCTTTCGCGGTGACGAGTTCCTGAGCGAGGGAGTATTTGTCGGGGGAATCCTGGTGGAAGACGAAAACTTTGCCGTCGCCGGTGGAGAGGTAGACGAGTTTGGTGGATGAATCGTAAGCGTCGGCATCCACTTTTTCGCCGATGGGGGCGGTGAAGACCACCTTGCCCGTATCGGAATTGAGCACGGCGAGATGCTTGCTGCGGCAGCCGACGAAGAGGCGGTGGGCGTCGACGTCCATGGCCAGGGCCGTTGGGGTGCCGCATGGGGTGAGCGGCCAGCGTTCCTTCACTTTGAGAGTTTTAACGTCAATGTGAAGCGTCTCGTTTTTTTCCTCGAGGTTGACATAGAAATTGCCCTTGCCGTCGGAGGCGCCGTACTCGGGACCGCCGCCGAGATCAATGGTGCCGGCGAGGGAGCCGTCGGCGGCGTTGAGGACGCTGATGCTGTCACTTTCGCCGTTCATGACGTAAAGGCGCTTGGTGAGGGGCTCATAGATGATGGCGTCGGGCTTCTTGCCTACTTTAATCTCCGGAAAGGTTTTAAGCGTTTTGAGATCGAAGGGGATAACCACATCGGCTTTGCCGGCGGTGATGTAGCCGCGGCCGAATTCAGAGGCGATGGCCACACCATGGGCACCTGGGGTGTTTGGGATGGTGCCCACGAGGGCCAGCGAGTCGGCGTCCATGACATCTACTTGGGTGGCGTGGGTGATGTAGACGCGGCGGGCGGCTTCATCGACAATCACGTAATCCCAGCCGCCGGCACCGGGGACCGGAACTTTTTTCAAAAGCTCATAATTCGTCGCCGCGCTCGCCAGGGAACCGAGCAGCGTTGCGCTCACCACGAACAGCATGACCAATCGTTTCATCGTTCTCTCCTTGAGCAACCGTTTTACCTGTTGGCGGATAAACGCAGGCTAAATCGTCCCTGAATTTTCCTTCAGCTTCGTCTTCAGAAAGGGCCGGTAGCTCAGCATAAGCTGGGGCTACCGGCCTTCCCGGGGTGGTTAAAACTGGAAGCGGAAGTAGAACTGCACCTGCCGAGGCAAGCCGCTGCCGCTATTGTCCGCAAAAAATTTGTCGCTGTTGTTGTTCCTGTTGACAAAACTAGTGATTGCCCCAAAGTTGGAATTCGGTGAAATGGAGCACGTAAAAGGCGGCGTGTTGGGGACGGCTGAGGTGCAGCCGTAGGTAAAGCTGGTATTCGGATCTGCAAGCTGCGTGTGGTTAAAGATGTTGAAGATCTGGGCGCCCAATTGCACGGTGTAGCGCTCCTTGATTCTTATGCCTTTTTCCACGCTGAGGTCGACCTGCCAGACGTTGGGGGAACGAACGAGGCCGTTGCCTGCATTGCCGTAACGAAGGAGTGCACCCGTTTGGGGATCATAAGGGGGCGCGGTGAAAGCCGCAGCGTTTATCCAATTGTTTGAATTTTGATTTGCAGGAACCACGGATACCCCAGGAACCAGGTCGGGGCGCTGGTTGCCGGCGGTGCCGTCATTTCCATCGGGAAGGTAGTTCGGGTTGCCACTCACGTCCATAGTGACGGTCAAAGGGTGGCCGGTGTGCCAATTCCACAAAAGGCTGGTCGTCCAATTCCCAAATATCTGGGCTCCAAGACCCTCGGAAAAATGCGCCTTACCAGCCCCGAAGGGCAACTGATAAACGCTGGCCAGAATGATGTTGTGGCGGACATCGTAAATGCTCGGACCTTTTTCGCAGGCCAGACAGTCCGCATTTTGTGGAGCGTTGGCTTCGCCGCCTCCAACGGTGCCGACGTTGATAGAGTGCGAGAAGGTGTACTTCGCAGTAAAAGAGAGTCCGTGCGAAAACTGACGGTCGAGCGCGAACATCAGCCCGTGGTAGGAACTGTCTCCAGCGTTTGACTTGAAATCGATGGTGCCAAAGGTACAGCAAACGGTGCCGTCCGGATTCAAGATCGGGTGAGTGTCCAGTGGGCGCACACAGTTGCCGATGGTTCCATTTCCGGGATGAAGAATCGCGGGGTCACACAGGTTTTCGTAATTCCGGGTAAAGATGTGCACGCCGTGGGACCCCAAATAAGAAACGGTGAAGAGAACATTCTGGGGCAGCGCTTGCTGGATGGAAAGACCCCAGGTCTCGACGTAGAGATCTGGATGGTGGCGGATCAAAGCGCGCGCAATCGCTTGTCCCTGACCCGCAGAAGGCGGGATATTAAAATTCGGAGGTTTCTCGAGGTAACTGGGTTGAAAGAAAACCGCCGTTTGATCGAGTGGAGGTGTGCCCTGGCCAACAACGTATTTGGTCTCCGTGCGGTCGCTCTCCAAGGCCGCATTGCGGTCATCGTTTTGCGCTGCGCCGTGGTAGATGCCAAATCCGGTGCGCACGACGGTCTTGCCCTTGAAACGATCCGGCGCCCAGGCCACGCTGAAGCGCGGGTCAAAGTTCTTGTAGTTGGGGAATTCGAGGGCCGAGGTTGGGTCACAGAACCCATGGCAAACCGCAAGGTCGAAGATTTTCACGCGGTCGTGCGCTTCGGTAATGGGAGCGTAGTAATTCCAACGTAGACCAGCATTGAGGGTCAAGTTCGGAGTCGCCTTCCATTCGTCCTGGATGTAAGGCATCACGAAGGTGCGTCTGAGCGCATGACCATCCCAAGAACTCGTAAAGTCGACGGTGTCGACCTGATTGTTGATCAGAGATGTGTTGTCGCTCGCTCCACCCTTCATGGTGATCGACAAGGATTCCGTCTTGCCCTGGTTCAGTTGAACCCGCTTCACTTCAATGCCGGCCTTTACCGTGTGACGGCCATGCGTCCAAGTCAGGTTATCGATATAGGAATAAATTGTACCGACTTCGTTATCCGCTTGACTGTTATTCAGGGACTCGTAATTTGTAGTGGCGAGGCTGATGTCCAGGTAGCCGGGAAGAACGGGGTTGTGGAACGGGGCACGGTTCACGCCAAACTTGAACTCATTCAGCAAGTTAGGGCCAAAAAAGTGCTGTAGCGCCAGGAGGTAGTTCGCAGGATGGTTGTTGGTGTCGTTTTGGTCGAACAAGCCTCCATTTGGCGATCGAGCAAAGGCGACGTCGCGTTGCGCGCGGGCGTAAAAGGTGGTCGATTCGGAGAATTTATAATCAAAACGCGCGAGCCAAGTATCTTCGTGAATGATGCTCTTGCTCTGATGGGTGAAGTTGTCGAACCCGGTGCCGAGACAGTTCGTGGGATCGGGGCAATTGTAGACGAAGGCCGAGTCTGGGAACACGAACTTAGGCGCGCAGCCAAAAGCTTGCAGGCTGGAAACGGCGGATTGACGCCACGGGTAAGCTTGAATGATGGGGCAGAGGTTTGCGCCCTGGGGGCCGGAAAGTGCCGCCGCTTCGACCGTGGGATCGGGAACTGCGGCAACTGCCGTGACTTGCTGATACTGGCGTAACCCTTCGTAGTTCACGAAGAGGAAAGCCTTGTTTTTGACGATTGGGCCGCCAAAGGTCAGTCCGTACTGTCCCATGCGAAACGGAGGAAGCGCCGGGTTTCCATTAATATCGAAGTCGTTAAAGTTCCGGGCGTCAAACTCGGAATTGCGGAAGTAACCGTACAGGGAGCCATGGTAGTCGTTGGTGCCGGATTTGGTGACGATGTCGATCTGTCCGCCAGCTTGGGAGCCGTATTCCGCGTCGTAGAGCGCGGAACTTACGCGGTATTCCGCGATGGCGTCGGGGGAAACTTGCAGGCGCACTTCCGCTTTTTGCGCTTGCTCCTGAATGCCGGATGCGTCCACACCGTCAAAGGCAAAGTTGTTGTCGTCGCGGGCCCGGCCAGCAAAACGAATGGTCCGCTGGTCACCGCCGCCGTCATCCTGTGCCCATGGGGCAAGCCTGGTCAAGTTGGCCCAGTTTCTGCCGTTCAGCGGGAGATTTTCGATCTGGTCCTTGCCGATTACGACGCTGCTCTCCGCGGAACTCCGCTCTTCGGGCGTCAACTCGACTTGCACCTCAATCTTTTCAGACGCATTACCAATCTCGAGCGCGACGTCCAATGTGCGGGTTTGGCCTACCTGAACTCTTACATCTTCAATGGCCTTGGTCTTGAATCCTTTATAGGAGACGAAAACCGTGTAGTCGCCGATGGCAATCCCGGGAAAGCGATAGTAGCCGTTGCCGTTTGTGGTCCGCTCCTGGGTTAAGCCTGTTTCGACAGCGGAAATTTTGACTGCAGCGCCCGCTACCGCGGCGCCGCTCGGGTCAGTCACCGTTCCTTCCAATGTCGCGCGATCCACCTGCGCAAAAGCCGCAAGGGCCAGCGCCATCTGCAAAAACAACGCGGTTAGAAGTTTCAGGTTCAAATTTTTAACCATTTCCAAAACTCCTTTGGGACACCTCGCTCGTGGAAGCGGGCCGGCGAGACTTAGTTCTTTCAACCAGGGTGGTCGATCACTGGCACAAGTGGAGAGGGACACTCGCCCGATACACCACAGCGATGGGAGTAAGGTAACGTTTTCAGGAAGAACGAAAGATGAATGTAGGTTAATGGTTCGTTAAACAGCAGGTGAAAGAACTTTCAGGTTTGGGGCGTCTAGGCCAAGTTGAGGGGTACTTCCTGAAATTGCGGCAGGTCGCGAGAGTTGGCGCTCAGTTCCACTGCCAGCGGGAGCCGGATCGTTACTTTAGTTCCCTGCCCCAGCTGGCTACAGAGATGGATGGAACCGTTGTGAATTTCGGCGATCCATTTGGCAATTGATAGGCCGAGACCGGAACCATGGGTCTCTCGGGACCGCGCCTGGTCCGCGCGATAAAATCTTTCGAAAACATGCGGCAGGTCTTTTTCCGCTATCCCGATTCCTGTGTCGCGCACTTCGATGACCGCATGGCCATCCTCGAGGGAGAGGTCCATCGAAAGATGGCCACCCACAGGGGTATATTTCACGGCGTTGTCCAGAACGCACAGGAATAACCGCTCCAGCGCCGCTCCGTTCGCCAACAACACATGGCGGTGGGGAGGAACGGACTCTGCAAAGGTCAGACCCTTGCCTCTGGCCAGCACTCTGGCTTTTTGTCCGACACCGTGGAGAACGGGGCACAAATTCGTAGGCTCCAGTTTCAATTGGGCGACGTTCGTGTCTGCGCGTGCAAGCATCAAGAGTTGTTCGATCAGTTCGCTGGTTTCTTCGGAAGTCGCCAAAATACGAGCGAGCGCTTCACGGTATTCGCTGTCGCTTCGCGGCCGGCGCAGGGCAATCTCGGCGCTGGTGCGGATAAGCGCGAGGGGAGTTCGCAAGTCGTGCGAGGCATCGGCCGTAAATTGGGTGATGCGCTTCACGGAAGCTTCGATGCGGTCGAGCATGGCGTTCACCTGTTCGGTGAGGCGGCGCAACTCATCTTTTGCCCGCGGAACCTCCAGGCGCCGGGAGAGATTGCGGACTCCCACGCGTTCGGCACTTTCGATGATGCGGCTGACGGGAGCGAGCGCCCGACCGCTCAACCAATAGCCGAGGAGCGAGGCGAGGACCACAAGCAACGGCAGGAATCGTTTCTCCATGAGCCGAAAGCTGTCCAGGGCCTGATCGAAGGGTTCGGTGGGAACGGCCGCGTCCACCAGGTACACATTGCCATCCAGCAAGATTTTCCGGCGGGCAACGCGATACTGCAGCGCCTGCAGGTTCGTGGTTTGAAAAGAGATGCTTTCGACTCTTGCCGGCTGTAACGCCGGATGCGCCGATAAGAAGTGGGGGGCGCGATAAATCCACTGGCCGTCCGGGCCGGCGACCTCAAAAATCGCGCCGCTTTCCCATAAATCAGAGACGCGGGTGAGTTCCTGCCGAAGCCCCGGGATTCCTTGCGCAGCGTGCCGCTGAAGGACCCACCTCAGCGTATCGAGGTTTCGTTCGGAGGCATCATTGACCGCGGTCGCGATGCTGCGTTGAAAACCGTAATCGCAAATCCAGAAGAATCCCGTGAAGGAAGCCGCCAACACCAGGAAATAGAGCGCAGTGAGCCGGGCACGAATCGTGAAGCTCATATTCGGGTCACGGCCCCCAGTGAGTAGCCGAAGCCACGATGCGTCTGGATGAGCTTGAGTTCCGCGCCATCATCCACTTTCTTGCGCAGCAAGCGGACAAAGGCGTCCAACGTATTTTCGCTGACCTCGCGGCCCGGGCCCCAAACATTGGCTAGGATTTCGTGGCGCGAAACGATGCGCCCGGCATTCCTTGCGAGAAGCTCCATCAGTCGGAATTCCGTCACCGAGAGGAATATTTCCGTCCCGGCGCGAAAGCTCCGGCGAGAGGTCAGATCAAGAACCAGGTCTAGCACTTCCAGGACATTTTTACGCCGAAACTGCCGCCGGCGAGCGAGCGCGCGCATTCGAGCGAGGAGTTCCACAAAGGAAAAGGGTTTGGTCAGGTAATCGTCGGCGCCGGCATTGAGTCCATTCACGATGTCTCCGAGGCCATCACGTGCGGTGAGCATGAGCACGGGAGTTTCTTCTTCGCGGCGACGCAACTGCCGGGCCACTTCGAGGCCGTCCATCTGCGGCAACATCACGTCGAGCAGAATGACGTCGAATGCTTGCGCGGCGGAAAGTTCGAGCGCCGCTCGGCCGTCGCGGGCAATGCTGACCTGATAGGACTCTTCCTCGAGTCCCCGAGTCAGCAGACCAGCCATTTCCGGTTCGTCTTCGACGATTAAGATGTGCATGGTGGATTCTGAGAGCGGAAATGGTAGGAGATTTCTTATGAATGGACTGTTAAAGACGCGTTACACCTGAAACATGCTTTCCTCAGGCTTCCACAGCTTCTTTTGCGCGACCGAAGCGGAGGCGGTCGAGATAAAAGTTGATGGTCGGGGTGAAGACCAGGGAAAGGACCATGGAGCTCAGAATGCCGCCGACGACAGCGATGGCGAGAGGCTTGAGCATCGCGGAACCAGCGCCAATCCCGAAGGCCAGCGGGAGCATTCCGGCGACGGTCGCGAGAGCGGTCATGGCGATCGGGCGCAAGCGGCGGCGGCCGGCCTGGATCATGGCTTCTTCAGCGGAGTAACCGAGGCTGCGGAAACGATGTTCGGCGTCGAGAAGCAGAATACCGTTCTTGGCCACAATGCCGATGACCATGATCATCCCCATGCGAGAAGCGACGTTGAAGGAGGTGTTGGTTATCAGCAGAGCAAAAAATCCGCCGAAGCTCGAGAGCAACGCGGAGGCCAGAATGGCTGTGGGCGCAGAGAAAGTGCGAAATTCGAAAAGCAGAACGGCAAACAGGAGCAGCAGCGCCAGAAATAACACCACCAACATATCGCTGGACGATTTCTGTTCTTCGGCATACAAGCCGCCATATTCGACACGGATGGAAGACGGCAAATGCAAACCGTTGACGGCTTTTTGCACCGCAGCAATGCCGGTGCCCAGGTCCACGCCTTCGAAGCGACCAGTGACCTGCACCAAGCGCTGCAAATTTTCACGACGGATTTCCGTCTGCCCAGGATCCACGGTTATGGTGGCCAATGAACCGAGCGTTGCGGTGTGGCCCGTCGAACTGGTCAAGAGAGCGTTGTTCATACTGTCGAGCGAAGAGCGGTGTTGTTCGGGAAAGCGAACGCGAACGGTGTAGGCACGGTCATTGAGAATCACCGGGGTGGCGGCGGGCTCACCTTCGAGAACCGCCGCGGCGTTGACGGCGACTTCCTCGGGAGTAAAACCTGCGCGCGCCGCAATTGCGGGATTCACCTGGTAGGTTACGGCCGGGCCGCTGATGGTATTTTCGACGCCGTTGAGAACGTCCACGACCGGATGGGATTTCGAGCCGATTTTAATTTTGTCGAGGGCATCGGCGACGCGAGGCGCGGTTTCATTGAGAAGCTTGCCGTCCTGGGAAAAAAGTTTGATGACGACGGGCTCCGGGGCGCTGGTCAAGTCACCGATCATGTCCTGGAGGAGCTGGACGAACTCCACATCCACGGAAGGTTCTGTTTTTTTGATCTCCGCCCGGATGTCGGTGATGATGTCGTCGATGTCTCGCTTGCGATCCTTCTTCAGGCGGACTGTAAAATCACCGTTGTTCGCTTCGGTAACAGCGGCAAGGCCGAGCTGCAGACCGGTGCGGCGGGAAGTGTTATCGACTTCGGGCGTGGACTTAAGAATTTCCTCAATGTGCAGGAGGATGCGGTTGGATTCAGCAAGCGAGCTGCCCGGTGGCGTGAAGTAGTCGAGAATGAATCCGCCTTCGTCCATGGCCGGGAGGAAATCCGTGCCGAGAAAGTTGTAGCACAAGAAGGAAAGGGCCACGACCAAGACGGAGCTTGCGGCCAGCACCCACGGCCGCTTCAAGATGGCGCGCATGATGCGCGCGTAAAAGTCCACGATGCGGCCAAAGAAACCCGAAAGATGAGCCTCTTCCGCGGCAAGAAGAGCAGCCATGTCGGGACCGGCGGAATCGGGCGCGGGACTTGTGGTTTCCTTCCGGCGGACAAAGTACAGGCTGAGGGTGGGGGTCCAAGTTAATGCGAGAAGAAGCGAAGTGCCGAGAGAGACGGTCATGGTGACGGCGAGGGCGCGGAAGAATGTGCCAGTCACCCCAGTAATGGAAATGAGAGGCAGAAAAACGACAATGGGCGTAATGGTGGAGCCGATGAGCGGAACGGTCAACTCACGCAGGGCGCTTTGAATGGCCTCGAAGCGGTTCTGCCCGGCATCGCGGTGCAAAACGATATTTTCAAGGACCACGATGGCATCGTCGATGACCAAACCGACGGCAGCGGCAAGGCCGCCCAAAGTCATCAGGTTGAAGCTCTGATTGGTCATTTTCAAGACAATAAAGGTAACCAGCAGAGTGATGGGTATGACCAGGCCAGCTACAAGCGAAGTTCCCCAATCGCGCAGGAACAGCACGAGGATGATGGAAGAGAGCAAAATGCCGATAAGCACGGCGTCGCGCACACTGGAGATGGAGTCGTGAACGATGGTGGATTGGTCGTAAAACGGCTCGAGATGAACGCCGGGAGGCAAAGTCGGAGTGAGTTCCTGGATGAGCGCGTGCACTTCGTTGGCTACGTCCAGGGTATTGCTTTCGGGCTGACGATCTACGTTGAGCAGGACGGCGGGTTTGCCGTTGGCGGTCACCATGGTATAGACCGGCGCGACTGAAGGCGCGATTTTCGCGATGTCACCAAGACGTATGGGGATACCCGTTGCGGAAGTCTTGACAACGATTTGCCCGATCTGTTCCGGAGTCCGGACCTGGCCGCTGATGAGGCCCAATACAAGTTGATGCTCATGCTCGATCAAGCCGGGCGAGTCGATGAGATTGGTTTTTCGAATGGCGTCGAGAATATCGGTCACCGTGATTCCGGCGGCGTGCAGGCGCGCGGGATCCGGAGTCACCTGGAATTCGGGAACGCGGCCGCCTTGTATGATGACGGTCGCGACGCCATCCAGCCGGTTGAGGCGTGGCTTCAGGTCGTAGGTGGCGATCTCCCAAAGCTTGTTGGGCGGCACGGTATCGGACGTGAGGCTGTAACCAATGATGGGAAAGACCGCGAAGGTCAGCCGGTGAGTTTCCACCTTGGCCGAAGAAGGAAGGTCCGCCTGCAAACGAGCGACGACGGCGTCCACGCGCTGCAGCGCCAAAATCATGTCCGAGTTCCAGTTGAAATAGAGATCCACCTCGGCGGAACCCCGGCTGGTTATGGACGTAACCTTTTGCAGACCGGGAACGCTGTTGACGGCTTCTTCAATAGGGCGGGTGATGGTGACCAGCATCTGGTCGATGGGCATGACCCCGTTGTCCACTCCCACAACGATGCGTGGGAAATCGGTGTTGGGAAAAACAGCGACGGGAATGCTGAAAGCGAGATAGGCGCCGACGAGTGCCACGCTAACGGTAAGAAATAAAATAGGGCGCGAGAGCTTGCGAAACCAGGGCTGCTCTGACGCTGCGTGCGCCTGGCCGTTTTGATTTTTGTGCGAATCTCCGGAGCCGAGAGCCATGCGCCGTTACTCCTTGCCCTTCGCAGGCTTCGATTCGCCGCCGGATTTTTCGTCGTCGTCCTTGTCTTTGCCGCCCTTTTCATCCGCTGCGCCGGCGCCTTTTTCAGACTCGGGCGCGGGGGTTGCTTCGATCTTGATTTGCGTGCCATCCGGCAGCGCGTAGCCCCCGACGGTGATTACGGAATCGTTTTCCTTGATGCCGGACTCGATTTGCGCCAGCTCTTTGTTTTTGATTCCGATTTTAACTTTGGTGAGATGGGCTTTTTTGTCGGAACCGGCGAGCATGACGTAGTCCCCGGCCTCTTCCGATTTGTAGACGGCGGAGGCTGGGACAACGAGCGCGTCTTCTTCACTCTTGGCGATTACATTTACGCGCGCATTCATGCCGGGCTTCAGTGCGGGATTGGGTTTCGTTGATTCGACCCAGATTTCGATGGTGGTGCTACCGGGATCGAGCGCCGGGCTGACCAGCGTTACCTTTGCCTTGATGGGTTCATCGAGGCCGGGCAGTTCGATTTCGGCTTTGTTGCCAACTTTCAGGAGCACGGCTTCGGTTTCTGGAATGTGGGCTTTTGCGATCAGGCGCGAGGTGTTCATCACCGTGAGAAGCGGTTGATTTGCGGTTGCGAGTTCGCCCTGATATTGCGGGCGGTCGGTCACTACGCCGTCGATCGGGCTGCGAATTTCCGAGTAGCTCAACTGCGCCTGAGCGTTGAGGTATTTTCCCTCTGCCGCGGAACGCTGCCCACCAGCCGCTTTCAGCGTCTGCGGTTTGCCAATGCGCTGCAGATCGGCGAGCTGCTTTTGCGCCTGTTCGTGGGCGCTGCGCGCCTGGGCTAGCGCGACTTCCGCGGTATCGAAATCCCGGCGAGGGAGCGCGCCCTGTTCATACAACTGCTTTCGCGCGTCGTAGACTTTTTGCTGAGCGTCAAACGCCAATTTTGCGGCTGTGGCATCGAGTTCGGCTTTTTGAATCTGCTGCGGGAGGCTGGCGCCGGTTGTTGTGTCATAACTTGCTTCGGCTTGTTCGAATTCGCCCTTGCTTTGTTCGGCGGCTCCGGCCAGATCCCGGTTTTCGAGTAAGGCAAGCAATTGGTTTTGTTTAACCTTGGTGCCGCGCTGGACGTAAAACTTG
>Ga0210409_10005705_pt1 | contig 13039 bp, 10 predicted proteins | sample IncBWH17MmetaG_FD_161649 | JGI IMG/M metagenome (GOLD analysis project Ga0210409, IMG submission 161649) | Forest soil microbial communities from Barre Woods Harvard Forest LTER site, Petersham, Massachusetts, United States - Inc-BW-H-17-M | ecosystem: Environmental > Terrestrial > Soil >...
GCGGAAAGAAAGGATGAGAAACCACGCGAAGATGACCTTGTGGGCGATCCCCGCCGGGTTGTAGTAGTCCATTTTCTCTTGGCGGAACGCGAACCGCCAGGTGCCGCGCAAGCGTGTGCCGACATGATCGAGCGCGTCGTGGACCGGCTTGCCCACCAAGAGCAGATGAAATCGCCGGCTTGTGGACCACGCGAACATGGCGAAGGCCGCGAATATCAAGGTGAGCATGGCGGTGGGGCTCATCGAGCGCGTGTCTCCAGTGCCTCGTGTTCTACAGGCCCGCGGTAGATCGGGTCAAAGGCCGGCGCGCGTGTTCCGCAGGATGCGGCACGCGCTCGAGTCCCTTCCCGTTGCTCACGCGAAGTTCGAGAACTACCCTGTGCCCGGGAGACAAAAGTGAGCGACGCACCCAACGGCAAAAACGGTAAGTCCATCATCCCGAGCCACTTTCAGGCCGAGCTGCCCCTCGACCGGCTGATCCTCAAAGAAAAGCCCGGCAGCGACGCCGTTCCCATGGACGTCATCTTTGTGGGCGGCGGTCCGGCTGGCCTTTCCGGCGCGATCGAGCTCGCCAAGCTCGTCAAGGAAGACGCCGCCAAAGGTGGAGGCCTCGGGCCGGTCGAGATCGGAGTCCTCGAAAAGGCGAACGACGTGGGCGAGCACTGCTTGTCCGGCGCCGTTGTCAATCCGATCTCCTTTCGCGAGCTCTTTCCCGACCTGAAGGACAGCGATTTTCCGTTCCGCACGCGCGTGGAGCGCGACCGCGTCTACTTGCTGACCGAATCGAGTTCCATCCGTATTCCGGCGCCGCCGCCGATGCACAACGTCGGAAGCTACGTTGCATCCATTTCGGAAATTGCCCGCTGGTTGGGCCAAAAAGCAGAAGAGCTGGGCGTCAACGTCTTCAAAGGCTTTCCCGCCGATTCGCTCCTTGTGGAAGGGGACCAGGTGATCGGGGTCCGCACCACGCCAGCCGGTCTCGACCGCAAGGGCGAGCGTGGCTCGAGACCTTACCAACCCCCGACCGACCTCAGCGCCCGGCTCACGGTGCTGTGCGAGGGCACTCGCGGAACGCTGACTCAAGCATTCCTGCGGTGGCAGAAGATCGGCTCGCCCAACCCGCAGATCTTCGCGATCGGGGTCAAGGAGCTATGGGAGACCAAGAGCGTTCCGAACGCGGTGATTCACACCCTGGGCTGGCCCCTGCCACGACAGGTGTTCGGCGGGACGTTCCTCTATCCGATGGACAAGAACCTCATCTCGTTCGGTGTCGTGATGGGGCTCGATTACCACGATTCGCATTTCGACCCGCACGCCGTGCTGCAGAGGTTCAAGAATCATCCTCTGCTCAGCCAATATCTGGAAGGCGGCGAGCTACAGGAATGGGGTGCCAAGACGATTCCCGAAGGAGGCTATCACTCCATTCCCGAGCGCTTGCACGGCAATGGCGTGCTCATCTGCGGCGATGCTGCAGGCTTCGTGAACGTCGCCTCGCTCAAGGGCATCCACTACGCGATGAAGTCCGGGATGCTCGCCGCGCGGGCGATCTTCGACGCGCTGAAGGCCAATGACACGTCGCCCGCTCGACTGGGTGCGTACGACGCGGCCATCAAAGAGAGCGTCATCGAGCGCGACTTGTACAAGACCCGCAACATGCGCCTGGCGTTCAAGTCGGGCTTCTATACGGGCGGCATGAAGGCCAGCTTCATGACCGTGACCGGCGGCGCATTTCCGGGCGGCAAGATATCGATCGAGGAGGACGCGGCGGAACCCCGCGAACCGCTCACGAACGGCGTGGACAAGTCGAAGCTGAAGTTTTCGCTGAGCAAGATGGACGCCGTCTTTCGCTCAGGCAATTCGACGCGCGACGACATCCCGTCTCACCTCACTGTGGGCGAAGACGTCACCCCCGAGGTGGCCGAGTTCTATCATCACCTGTGCCCAGCCGGTGTCTACGAGCTCGAAGACGGCAAGCTCACGGTGACGCCGTCCAATTGCATCGACTGCAAGGCCACGGACGTTCTCGGCCCGCGCTGGTCTCCCCGCGAAGGCGGAAGCGGGCCACGCTATCGAAGGATGTAGCTTTACCTGGGTGCTGGCGCCGGCGGCATCGGAGCTTGCCGCGGGGGAAGGCCGACGACGGGCGGCGGCGCGGCGCCGACGCTGCGTGGCGGCACTCCGGGGGGAGTTCCGCTGGGCGTTCCGCCCGGCGCCAGCGTAATGGCCGCCCGATGGAAACTGTGCTCCACGGCCATGAGCTCGGCCTTGGTCGGCTCGCGGGCCTTGCGCGGCGCACTGCATTGCTTTCCCGCATCGTTGACCGAGCAAACCCGGAAATAGTAGTCGCCGGGCTGTAGTTTGAACGTCGAATAGTAGAGGCGGGTGACTTGCCACGGAGATAGGTTGGCCGTCTCTCCCGCGCCGGTCACCTGGCCGGCGTTCGAGAACGCGCTGTCGCTCGAGTTGATCGCGTACTCGACGACGAAGTTGAAAATCCATTTGTTGCCTGACACGTCCGGGAACCGCCAGAAGACTCGTCCGATCGAACCGCTGCCGTCGAAGGCCGGCCACCGCACGACGTCGAGATCGACCGGCGCGAGCGGCGGTTTCGAGAGCTGCTTCTGCAGCAGGCCCGAGATGAGGCCGGGCGGGTAGACGGCGCGGCTCAAGGGTCCATTCTGAGCCGGGGGGGAGATGCAGCACCAGCCGGCCGTCGTACAGAAATTGGTCGGTGGGGTCGAAAGGCTGCAGGATGCGCCGGTCGCCCAAGGATCGCTGGGGCACTGGCCGCGCACAACGAGCCGAAATTCCGGCTGGCCGGGCGGCAAGAATACGAGCTCCTCGGCGAATTGATTCGACTGGAGCATGAAACGGCCGTCGAAGCGCACCTGGACGCGCACCCACTGCGCGTTGTCCGCCTTATTCTTGGGTGCGCCAAGGTTGAACCAGCAGAGGCCAGATCCTCGGTAAGCGCGTTCCGCGGTCGTGGCTTGCAGCGTGATGGACTCGCCCTGACAGATGTGGTTTGAGTCCGGCGGACAAACAGGGTCGTCTCCTACCAGCGCGTGTGCCGTCCTCTCGACCAGTGCCGGCGCCGTCAGGGCCGCCGTGGCCACCCAACCATACAAGACGAAACGCTTCATACGGACACTCCTCCCTTCCACCTGCGCCAACCCGGGCGCACGCGCACCATTGCCAGCGCTACGCTAGCGCTCAGCCATAGCCAGAGCAATCCACGTTCGAGATAGACGGTGGAGCCGGAGGCCGTATTCAGCCGCACTATCATCCAGCCTCGCGCTCCCGTCGGCCCCAGGACGCGGAGCACACGCCCGTACGAATCGATGCCGAGCGACGGACCGCTGGACGATGCCACGACCGTCGGCCGGCCGAACTCGACAGACCGGAAGATACTGGCGGCGTTGTGCTGCGCCGGCTCCACTCGGCCGCGAAAATCGCTGTCGTTCGTGAGCTGCACGATAACTGCCGCGCCGCCTCGAACGAGGCGCGCCGCGAGATCCGAGAAGAGATTCTCCCAACAAATGAGAATTCCCAGCTTTCGCCCATCAGGCATCTCGAAGAGACCGGGTGCGTCGCCTGACATTCCGTGGCGCTGATGCGCTACGAGCCACCGCGGCCATGCCACGTGGGGAGCGAGCGGCGTTGTCTCGGCGAAGGGAACGAGTCGATTTTTTGTGTAAGGACCTTGGGTAGTCCCGTCGGGCAGTACGAGAAAGGCCTGGTTCTTGAGCTGAATTTGGTCCTCGCCCACGAGAGTTGGAAGAGCCTCCGCGATCGCGCCCCCTTCGGCGTACTTACCGAAATCGGCAGATCCGAAGGCGATGGGTGTGTTCGTGGCGCGGGCAATGTCGGCGATGGCGGCCGCGAGGTCGGGGCTCGCACTGTAGCTGCGCACGGCCGACTCCGGCCATACAACGAGCTCCGGGTTCTGCGCCGCCGCGAGAAGCGTCAAATCGCGCAGGCCTGCAAGTGCGTCGGCGCCGGTGCTCGGTTCGGCGGCCGGCTGGACGACTCCCACGCTGAAGGCCGGGCCTCGTTCTGCGTGGGCGAGACGCCATGCTCCCCACCCGTGCGCTGCCGCGACGACCGCGCAGAGCTCGACGAGCCAGCGCGAATCGCGCGTCCTCAGGGCTTGCGCGAAGGCCAGATTCCCCAAGCAGACGACGAAGGTAACGAGGGGCGCGCCGCCGAGACTCGCCAGTTGCACTAGCGGTACATTGCCGGATTGTGCCTGCGAGAGCGGCTCCCAGGGGACGGACAGGAAGCCGAGGTGCTCCCGCATCACACCGAGGAGCGTCCACAAGAGAGCGCCGGCCACAACCCACCGCAGCCCTCGGACGCGAAGCCAGGCCACGACCGCGCACCAGACCGCCGGAAAGACGGCGAAGTACGCCGCGAACACGACCGCATCCAACGCGTTGAACGCCGAAAGCCCCCATAGCCAATAATGCATTCCCGCCGCGGATAGCGCGCCATACAGCGCGCCGGATGCGGCGGCGGCGGGCGGCCGCTGACCTGAGTCGTGCGGCGATGCGCCCTGCACGGCGAGAGTCAACGGCGCGAGCGCCATCCAGGCGAGCTCGCCGAACGGCCCCGGCGGCACTGCTGCCGAGACGAGCGCCGCAGAAGTGCACACGAGAAGCGGGCGCCAGGGCAAGCGCACGCGCTCCTCCCCTCACCGCTGTCGGTAGGCCGCGTCGAAATCGAATCGATTCAGCGCTATGGTGCCCGTCAGCGCGATGCTATCCGTTCGCAGAGCCGTCATGCTCGCCTTGTGGATTCTCGGGGCGACATGTCGACGCCGCGATCGCGGATATCACGGCGGGCAAAGCGGTTCGCACGCCGCAAACGAAGCCCTACGGCTGCACCGTCAAGTACGGCTCGTAAATACCCGTCACCCACCGTCGCCGGCCGCGTCTCGCGGTGCGCCGCTGTCAGCCTTTCGAGGGCCGCATCAGCGGGCCCACGTCACATCTGTGCCTTGAGCTCCCCCACGAGATCAGGGACGGCCACAAAAAGGTCCGCCACCAGCCCATAGTCCGCGATCTGGAAGATGGGCGCATCGGGATCCTTGTTGATCGCGACGATCACCTTGGACGCCTTCATCCCCGCAATGTGCTGAATCGCCCCCGAGATGCCCACGGCCACGTAGAGCTGCGGTGCTACCGTGCGCCCGGTTTGCCCGATCTGAAGCTCGTGCGGCGCGTACCCAGCGTCGCATGCCGCGCGGCTCGCGCCGACGGCGGCTCCCAGTGTATCGGCCAGCGGTTCGAGCACCTGCTTGAATTGCTCCTTGAGGGATCTGCCGCCCGAGACCACCACACGAGCCTCGCCCAGGTCGGGACGCTCGCTTTTTCCCACCTCGAGTTTGAGAAACTCCACGTTGCCCGCAGCCGCGTCATCGGCTACGCGCGCGAGGTTTTCGATCGGGCTGGCTCCGCCGCTCGGCTGCGCCGGAGAAAACTCCGTTTGCCGGACGCTCACCACGTGGACCGGCGTCGTAATCTCGAGCCATCCAAACGCATTTCCCGCGTACATCGGACGGCGGTAGCGACGGGTCGAGCCGTCGATCTTCACAGTGTTGATGTCCGGCGCGTACCCCGCGCCGAGCTTGGCGGCGAGGCGCGGCGCGAGATCTTTGCCGAAAGCGCTCGCCGTCAACGCGATCGTGTCGTACCCGCCGTCCTTGACCGCCTTGGCGGCGGTCGGCGCGATGCGTTCGCAGACCGCATGCTTCAAATCGGGCGTCTCGCACGCCAGCACCTTCTGAGCTCCATACGATGTCAGCTCCTTGGCCGCGCCCCCCGCCCCGGCGCCGAGCACCAGGATGGAAAACGGCGACGATAGCGCCTTGGCAAAGGCGATGGCGCTGTACGTGGTCTTTTTGACTTTTGTTTCGAATAGCTCCGCGATGACAAGTGTGCCGGCCATCAGATCACCTTCGCTTCTGTCTTTAGCTTCGTCACGAGCTCTTTGACGTCCTTGACTTTCACGCCGGCTGCACGCTTCGGCGGCAGTTCCGCGCCGACGTAGCGCGTTTTCAGCGTCGCATCGGTCGCGACCTCCGTCAGTTTCATCTCGGCGAGAGGCTTCTTTTTCGCAGCCATGATCGCCATCAGGGCGGCAAAGCGCACGCCTTCGGGATACGCGTGCGTCGGCGCAGTGTGTTTGGAGCGCACGCTTTTGGGGTACACGATCTTGTCGAGCACCGTGACGACCGCGGGAAGCTTGACGCGGACCTGCGCCGTGGCTCCGTCGACCTCGCGCCCTACGACGAAAGCCTTGTCGTCCTCGCTTTCGATGGAGCTGGCGAAGGTCGCTTGAGGCCACCCCAAATACTCGGCCAGCATCTGCCCGACTTCGTTCGATTCGTGCTCGGCCTGCTGGTAGCCGAGGAGCACGAGGTCCGGCTTTTCCTTGTCGACTACGGTCTTCAGGCCTCGGGCGACGAGGTCGCCGTCGAGCACGTCGTCGGTTGCGTCGACGCGGATCGCGCGGTCGGCGCCGGTGCCGAGCATTGCGCGCAGCGTCTGTTCGGCGTCCTTCGGTCCGAACGTGACGACGATCACTTCGCCGAGGCGCGCTTTGGTGTTGGCTCCATTCTCCGTCAGCCGGAGCGCTGCCTCGAGCGCGTACTCATCGTAGGGGCTGGGCTTGGGCTCGAGCCCTGCCGTATCGATCTTGCCTTGCGCAGAGATCTTAATCTTGTTGAGATTTTCGGGGTCGGCGACCCGTTTGATGGCGACGAGGATTTTCACGCGCGGCCTCCAAGAGTGAATCGCGATTCAGCGCGGGAGTGGAAATAGGAGCGTCCGCCGCAAGTGTCAACGGGACCAGACCCCCTGGGGCCCGGGATAGCCTCCGACACACGTCGTGAGCTACCATGCCCAGACAAGGACGCTTTGCGGCCACTTTCGGGGTCGCGGCTGGAGCAGCGAGCGTGGGGCAACGTCGGACGATCGACTTCTATCGTTGCTTGCGACCGATGCAGGATCGGTTCGTTGCCGCCACGCTTCGCACGGCGCCCCCGGCACCCCTGCTCTTTCGCAGCGCGCCCCGCACGACGGCATGGGTCCTTCTCGCGGCGAGCGCCCTCCTCGCGGTCGTTGCGATTCTCATCCTGGCGACAGGGTGGGGAGACGTCTCGAATCGCCTCGCGATTCACGACAAGCGCATGGTCGGCGTCGATATCGCGCTCTTCGCCGCCTCCGCATATTGTTTCGTCCACGCTGCGACGATCTTGCGTTCGCTCGAATCGCTGCATTATCCCGCGGGGCTCTACGTTTTCCCGGCATGTGTCATCGACGCAAGCGGGCCTAAGCTTCGCGTGTGGTCGATCAACGATGCGACCGCGATCGAGCGATTGCCCGAGCCCGCACTTGCGCTGCGCATGCACAACGGCGAAAGCGTTCGCATCCCGGTCGCGAACGCCGGGGAGGTAGAGCGCCTCGAGGCGGCGCTCAACTCGGTGCGCCCGCAGCTGCAGCGGGCGCTTGCCGAGGACGATGCGGACATGCTCGCCGAGTTCGACCCGCTCCATCAATCGCGTGTGTCGAGCCCCATCTCGTCGACCGAGGCTTTGACGCGCTTTTCGCCGCTGTGGATGAGGCTCGACTGGGCGCTTGCCGCCTGCGTCGGACTGACGCTCGGGCTTGCGCTCAGCTATGCGCGCAACGCCACGAGCGACGATCGCATGTACGGGACGGTCGTGACGGCGGCCAGCATTCCCCAATACGAGCAATACCTCGCGCGCGGCGGGCGACGCTCGGAAGAAGTTCGTGACGTGCTGCTGGCGCGCGCCGAGCTCAACGAAGCGCAGCGGCCCGGAACCCCCGAGGCGCTTCAGGAATTCGTACGCACCCACCCCACGGCGAAAATTGGTCCGGAGATCGACGCAGCGATGCGACGCACATTGCTCGTGGAGCTGGACAAGGCTCGAGCGATAGGAACTGTGACGGCGGTCGATGAGTTCGCGCATAAGCACCCCGGAAACCTCGTCGATGCGGAGCTCAAGGCCGCCAGGCACGTCATCTACGCTCAGGCGCTCGCCGCGTGGAAGCAAAAGACGCAGCCGGACGCCCCCACGAGCGCGTTCTTCGAGCGGCTGGCGGCGGTGGCCGAGAAGTCCGGCCCGTCCTGCGAAGTGCACTTTCGGCTCAACCCCTCCAAGACGTTCGAGGACATGGAAAAGCGCATGGCCAAGCATGCGTACTATCCCGGCCCGGACGCTCTTCCCTCGCATTACTTGACCGCCGAGGCGATGCGCTCGCGAGAGCAAAGTGTGGCGCAAAGCCTCGTCGAGGGATTCACGGCGGCGTTCCCCGCCGACGTGCTTTCGATGCATGCCGGGGAGCCGCTTGCGGCGACGGCGGCGCCTCCGCCCGGCGTGCCGGCGCTCGTCATCGACTACGCGGCCGAATGGTCGAATGCTCTTAGCGCGAACGACAAGCCGCGGACGCTCCTGGCCGCCATTCGCTTCGACTTCGACGCGCGATTCGTCCTGCCGGAGGGTGCGCCGCTGCACGTGTCGGTCAAGTCGGGGCACGGTCCGGAGCCTTGGCGAATCAAGGGCGCCCTGTCGCTGCACGATTACCACACCAGGATTTACGACATGGTCATCGACCGGGCGTTCGACGAGTTGCAGAAAAAGCTCGCGAACGCGTTCTTCCGCTGAGTCGATTCCCTATGCCGGGGAGCACGACCACCGAAGGTCGAACGTAATTTCGCCCGTCGTGCACGTCTTGGGCTCGGTGCTGACTCCGGTTTGGCGAGCGCCTTCGGGGCAGAGCGCTTCGGTGTCTGTCGATGTTCCCTGCAATTTCAACGCGATGACGGCCCCGGCCGCTGCGCTCAGGACGAGTTCGCCACGTGCCTGCGTCTCACTGAGCCATCGATGGCACATTCCTGCGCTCGAGGCGACGCCCGTCATGAGAACACCAAAGATCAACGCGTCCCCCCACGCCTCTGCGTGCGAGCCACGAAATCGCACACTAGAAGACATGGTCGCCGGCTCGCCGTGCAGGCGCAAGTCGACAACGCGCTGCAGAGGGTCCTCCAGCTCCTCGACCTCTTCGCCGGCGGTGAAGTTTTGTCGCGCCACGCCGGCCGGCCATCCGACGACCGACGCGGCAAGCGAATGGATCTCGCGTGCCTCGTCAGACTGGCTCGTGGGCTGGCGTCGCGAGGAGCCGACCACTTGGAGGCCGAACTGCGTCCAGTTCGCCTGGTATTCGCCAGCATTGCGCAGCGTTGCTTGGGTCACCGTTTCTGGCGATCTTGCTTCGATGAAGACCTTGACCGAGCGGCGAACCTCCTCATCCATCGGTGCGACTTGACACGGCGCCACGACCCGGGAGCGTTCGTGCCTCGTCACCAGCAGGGTGGGCGCTCCGTGAACGCATTCATTCGGCGGAGTGTTCGCAGTCGCGGTGGGTGGGGCCGGATCATGCGCTCCGGTCAAAACCGGCGCGGCGGGCGGTAAGGAGGCGGGCAGGCACGCCGCAATGGCGCCGAGAGCGCACACAATGCCTCGCAACATGGCTTGCCATTTCTACCTCTGCATGAGCCCCACGGGTGCAATCCAAATCACCGCGCCCCGTTGGTCATCCCCGATGAACATGCGCCCGTCCGGCGCGAATGTGACCGGCGCGGGACGCCCGTGCGACCGCGTCGCGTCGTCCCAGCCAGTCGCAAACTCGAGCATGTTGTTGGGGTCCGAAGTACCCCCGTCCAATTCCGTCGCGGGAAGCGGCATTCCGTTCGAATCGAGGACAATGGCGACGATGCGCGCACCGTTCCATCCTCCGGCGTCGCCATGCAACGTGACGAAGACGCGCCCTTGCCAGGGCGCGGGCCACGTGCCGGTCTCGAAGTCGAGCCCAAACGGGGTGTGGCCGATAAAGAAGGAATCGGTATCGAGGGTGACTCCCGAGCAATCGGGGATCGCGCCCGTGTCTTTGTAGGTCGTCCCCGTGTAGGGGGTATTTTGCGTCGCGCAGCAGGGATAACCCCAGTTGTCGCCCGAGCGAAGAGGGACGACCTTCTCACGACCCGCCGCGCTCCACGAGTAGTCCAGGGCAAGCTCGGCGACGAGACAGACATTGTGATTCGATTCGCATCGCATGGCGATCGGGTTTCGAAATCCCATCGCCACCATGCTCGTCGAGCTGTCGGCGTTGAGCTGGAATACCCCGCCGCGCACCTGCCAGGTCGAGTCACATGGGTCCCCCTGCGAGCCGCCGTTCGTGATGTAGATGGTCCCGTCGAGCGCTTGGTCGAAGACCCTCGGCCAATGCTCGAACGCCTGCGGCCAGTTGCTCATGTTGGTCACGACCTCGCTTGCGCCGGTCGGCGGTCGCTCGCCGGCCTGGTAGGGGACGCGCCTGACGGTCGTGTTGTCCTGGTAGTAAAAGTAGCCGTTGGCAAACATCAGTCCCTGCACCGAGGGCAATTGCTTCCGCAGAAAATCGATGTTCTGGTCGGCATAGCCATCGTGGTCGTCGTCCGGCAGGATGACGATCCCCGCAGTCCCGTCGCCGGCACCGCCGGTCGTCCCCTGCGTCGGCGACGCGGCGAAGAGGTCGCCCCCCGGGGCGAACTTGAGCTGCCGCGCGGTCTTGACGGTGGCAAAGTAATGCGTGCAAAAGCCGGCCGGCACATGCAGCCATGACAAGTCGGGCACAGACGCGTCGCTACCCGGGATGACCGTGGGGCCGGGGATGACCGTCGGACCCTGTGCCGTCCAAACGACGGATCCGGGGAGCGAACAGAAGGGCCCCATGGGGGGCGGAGCGTCCAATTCGGCGGTCGGGCCCGTCGTCCCGTCCAGGCCGGCGTCTTCACTCGTATCAGCGTTCGAGTCGGGGCTTTCGCTCGAGTCGGCACCCCCCGCCACCGTGGACGACCCGTCCGGTCCGCTCCCGTCACCGGACGCGTCGGGATGGTTCCCCGTCGTCCGGCCGCCTCCGTGGCACGCAAGAAACATGGGCAGGCACCAAAACGCGGCGATCGCGAAGGCCGGTTTGCGCATCAGCTCAGGCGAATCGTGACAGCAGCGGGCGGACTGTTCAAGAACAGTCCATCTAAAGGGCCTCGAACGAGTCCGCGGGACCCCCGCCGCACGCCCCGCTGTCGGCCGCGCGTACCCACGCGATGGCGACGCACATGCGCGCTTCGATGTCGCTTGGAAGCTCGTGGCCTCCCGGACCGAGGCTCATGAAGCGCGTCGACAGGCCCGCCTTGTCCGTGCTGGTCGCGAGCGCGCGCATGGAGGCACGTGCGCCATCGCGTTCGCCCGCGGCGAGTACGATGCGCTGAACGCCCGCCGCCCGTAGTCGCGCCGCGTCGAGCTCGAGCCGCATCGACAGGAGCACCAGGCCCGTCCAGCGCCCAGGTTCGAATCGCGCCACCTCGACGGCGAAGTACGCTCCATTTGAATAGCCGACGAGCGTACCGCCACCCGAGCGATCCAGCGTTCCGGGCACAAGCGCGTCGGCGCTACGCAATGCGACACGCACGGCGGGAGCGACGCTTGCGTACGTCCCGGTCCACATGCGGCCGTCGCCGTTCGGGGCATTGCCACGGGGGCACACCAGAAATCCGAACGGCGTCGCCGCGCGCTCGAAGTAGAGGCACGAGTCCTCGGGACCGGCCCACATGCCGTGAAGAAAAACGATGGGCGGACGAGGGGTGCTCGTGTCCGCCGGCGGATAAGCGACGCCCCAAGGGCCCTGCATTCGTGGCGACGCCAGAACGCCGAGGGCAAGTAGCGCGAGGAACGGGGCCATCATGGCAGGTCGAACCTGAATGCCTTTCTCGCATCATCGCCCGGCGCGAGATCCACGTCGAATCCCACGGAGCGCGCGCCCAAGCGCGCCCCGAACTGGACTCGCACCGGTGGATCGATTCCGTGAAGGTCGACGAGCGCTATTTCGACCAGGTAGCGCCCATGAGGGGGGTCGGCCCCCTCGAAGTAGACGTTCTCCACGTTCTGCCCGGCGCAGCTGTCGTCGCTCGGGCAATCGTGGTCCAGGTGGAATCCGCTCGGGGTCGAGCGGGTGCGCTCGTCGGGCACGCGTTCGTTTTTCGGTGTCGTAACGACGAGGTTCACGTCGGCAGGGCTGGCGCCCCACGCGATCATGAACTGCAAGACCCCTGTCTGCAGCCCACAGCCCTCGTCGATTACACCATTGCAATTGTCGTCGATGGCGTTGAAGCAGAGCTCCGGCCCGGTGGGCGTGCAGACCTGCAGGAGCGTGGTCCCTTCCGGCGCGACGAGGTTGGTCGGCACTACCGACACGGCATCGGCGACATGCGCGGGCGCTACGGGGCGGCACGCGCACACGAGCGCGAGAGTTGCCGCCGTACGTCTCACCTCGGAGCGCCGGCGACTCCTCCGAAGCCCGGAGGCGGACCTCCCGGCGCTTGCTGCTGCTTTTGCGCCTTCGGTGACTCGGGGACCGACTCGACGGCTGTCTTCGGGTTCATGACCTCGAAGAACGCCTGGTGCGCCATCTCACCCAACGGGCCAGGCTCGTAGCGTAGCGCCATGAGGACGCCCTTTTCCTTGATGAACTTCAGTATGCGAATCGCCTCGGCGCGCTTCACGTCGTTGTTGCCCTTTGCGTCCTGGATGAGCCGCGCCCGAAGCTGCACCCGAGTCATCGAGTGCGGCCCGTTGTCGATCTCGATCGACTCGACCAGGTTGCGCCCGAGAATGATGCGCGGCCAGTCTTGCAGTTGGTCGTGCACCTTGACGTGCGCGATGGCCTCGGCGTTCTGAACCCATCGAGCGATATCGCCGGACTCGTAGTTGCGGTCGCTCCAGTAGCCGAACGTCTTGTTGTAGACGTCCTTCAACTCTTCGATGGCTTCCGCCGGCGCCGCCGGGTCGTTGTAGGTTGCGATCGCGCGGGCGGCCGTGTCGGCGTCGGCGCCGAGAATGAGCGCGAGTGTGGCATCGGCCTTCAGGCTGACATCGCTCAACTTCTCGAACATCTGCGGCACCATGGCCGGGGTGATA
>Ga0210409_10005706_pt1 | contig 13038 bp, 13 predicted proteins | sample IncBWH17MmetaG_FD_161649 | JGI IMG/M metagenome (GOLD analysis project Ga0210409, IMG submission 161649) | Forest soil microbial communities from Barre Woods Harvard Forest LTER site, Petersham, Massachusetts, United States - Inc-BW-H-17-M | ecosystem: Environmental > Terrestrial > Soil >...
ATAACGCTTGACGATCTCCTGACGCAGGTGCGGGATGCCTTTCGACATCGAGTAGCGATGGTTGCGCTGGTTGCGAGCGGCTTCCACCAGCTTGCTGACGATGGCGCGGGGCGTGGCGCCGTCGGGGTTGCCCATGCCGAGGTCCACCACATCGAGCTGTGCCGCGCGTGCTTTGGCCTTCATCTCATTGATGACGGCGAAGACGTAAGGCGGAAGCTTCTGGATGCGGTAGAACTCCTGATTTGGCTGCATTATTTCTATTTTAGGGTATGGGGGTGGGGATCGCGTAAAAGGGAGGATTGTTGGGCATCGTTCGTTGCGGATCGTTGCGGATCTGCGGGCCATGGCTTACCTTGGCGTTGTGACCGCGGAACAGAAAACACGGCTGGATGAAGCTATCTGGGTGAGTCCCCAGCGCCTCAGCGGGACTCCGTGTTTTCGGGGCACGCGCGTGCCGGTGCAAAGCCTCATCGATTTGCTGGAAGGCGGGGAGACGATCGACCAGTTTCTCGCGCGGTATCCTTCGATCAGCCGCGAGCAGGTGATGATCGTGCTGGATTTCGCGAATCGCCAGATTCTTGAATGCGCGTCCTTATTGACGAGTGCGTAGATCCGCGAGTCAAACTGCTTCTCGCCGATCATCAGGCTGCGACGGTTCACGAAAAGGGATGGGATGCACTTGAGGACGGCCCTCTTCTCGCGCTTGCGCAAAACGAGTTCGATGTCCTCCTGACCATTGAGGGCAGTTTGGAGTTCCAGCAAAACTTAGCGAAGCTCCGGATGGCCATTGTCGTCGTCCACGTGGCCCAGAACCAGTTGGCTTATTATCATGCGCTTCGGGAAGAGTTGCTGACGGCAATCGCTAGAGCTCGCGCCGGCGGCGTGGTTCATGGAGGAGGGGCTCGGCGGGACTAAGGCGGCAGTTCATCCGAACTAAGGTCGAAAGCAGGTAGCGGGCGGCGACCTTGCGGCCGACGAGTGGATTGGATCGAACATTCTCACCCGGTGCCTGTGCAGCCACCGGAATCACATCGAAAGGACTGGGGCTCCTGCCTCTACAACCATGAAAACTCTCTCCACGCTGTTCGTGGGAACTATTTTGCTCTTGGCGGCCGTGCCGGCGCGGGCGGCGGACGTTTGCGACGATATCCGGCATCTGGCCGACCGGTGGCACAGTCTGTCCAACTATATCGACTCGCATTCGGACGACGGAAAACTGCGCAAGGGTGAAATCAAGAAAGTCGGACAGGACGCGCGGCCGTTGATTGAACCCACGAAGAACCTGGGCAACATTCTGGTCGGCGAGTTCAAGGGCAAGGATGAGCAGCGCATCAGGGTGCTGGGCAAGCAGATTCTGGCGGCGATGGAAGAGCTCGGCGGACTGAACGATGACGACGACTGGGATGAGATTGCGACGGTTCTCGATCGCATGGCGGATGTGATCGACAAGGTCGTCGATCAGTGCGAGTAAGAACCTAAACTCTCGCCCAAGACCTCTCGCAAGGAACGCAAGCTCGCCAAGAACGCTCCGAATCGGGGATGGACTCGGGGGCGGTAGAATGTAAGGGTGAGTACAGCACCCGAAAAAGCTACGTTTGGGGCGGGGTGTTTCTGGGGCGTGGAGGCGGAGTTCCGGCGGCTGGCTGGAGTGCAATCCACGCAGGTGGGTTACACTGGCGGCACGCTTAAGAAGCCTTCCTACGAGCAGGTGTGCACGGACGACACCGGGCACGCCGAAGCGGTCGAGGTGACGTTCGACCCGGCGGTGATCAGCTACCACGATCTGCTCGAAGTGTTTTGGGCCAACCATAATCCCACTACGCTCAACCGGCAGGGGCCGGATGTGGGCTCGCAGTATCGCTCGGCGATTTTTTATCATTCACCGGAGCAACTGGCTGAGGCGCAGGCTTCGCGGGACGCGGCGCAGGCTCAGTTTCCGCGGCCCATCGTTACGCAGATCGTGCCGGCTGCGGAGTTCTGGCGCGCTGAAGAGTATCATCAGCAATATCTGGAGAAGCGCGGACTGGCGCACTGCCACCTGTAAGCTCCCCGCGAGATCCCCACAGTGAAAGTTGGATTCGTCAGCCTCGGATGCCCTAAGAACCTCGTCGATACCGAGGTGATGATGGGCCAGCTTACGGCGCGCGGGCACGAGCTGACTCCGCATCCGGGCGACGCCGACGTGATCGTGGTGAACACGTGCAGCTTTATCGATCCCGCGAAGGAGGAATCGGTCAACACCATTTTGGAGATGGCCGAGCATAAGAAAACCGGACGCGCGCGGAAGTTGATCGTGGCGGGGTGCCTGGTGGAGCGGTATCGCGGTGACATCCAGAAGGATTTGCCGGAGGTGGATGCGATCATCGGCACTAATGAGCTGGAAAAGATCGCGTCATTATGCGAGGGGTTGCCGTCGAGTGACGAGCCGGCCGGGTTGTACCTGTATCAGGACACCACGCCGCGCGTGCTGGCGACGCCTCGGCACTACGCTTACATCAAGATTGCCGAGGGGTGCGATCATCCTTGCACGTTTTGCGTGATCCCGCAGTATCGTGGGAATTTCCGCAGCCGGCGGTTTGAAAGCGTGGTCTCGGAAGCCACGCGCCTGTTCGGCCAGGGCGTGCGCGAGATTAACCTGATCGGGCAGGACACTACGTGCTACGGCGAGGACTTTGGACTCAAAGATGGTTTATCGGTGCTCCTGGCGCGGCTGGCGCAGATCGAGACGGCTCAGGAAACCTGGGTGCGATTCCTCTATGCGTATCCCAATAAGGTGACGCAGAAGCTGCTGGATACTATCGCCGAACATGACTCGCTGGTGAAGTACATCGATATGCCGCTGCAGCACTCGAGCGGCCCCGTGCTGAAGCGCATGAAGCGCGGGGCTAATGGCGAGATTTTCCTGAAGCTGATCGAGCGCATCCGGCGGAGCATTCCCGGGGTGGCGATCCGCACCAGCATGATCGTGGGATTTCCGGGTGAATCGGATAGCGACTTTGAAGAATTGATCCAGTTTGTTCAAGCGGCGCGGTTCGACCGGTTGGGCGTGTTTTCGTATTCCGACGAAGACACCAGCGGGAGCTTTCATCTGGACGCCAAGGTGGGCGCTCGTACTATCTACAATCGCAAGCGGCGGCTGATGGCGATCCAGCGCAAGATCTCGCGCGCTCGAAACCGGGAGCTGGTGGGGCGTGAGCTGCCGGTGTTGGTCGAGGGCCCTTCTGCTGATTCAGACCTGGTGTGGCAGGCTCGGCTGTCCACGCAGGCTCCTGAGATCGACGGCGTGTGTTACATCACCGACCCCGGCGAAGGACCGCTGCGGTCCGGCGAAATGCGGCGCATGCGAATTACCGAGGCTCACGACTACGAATTGTCGGGCGAGTTGGTGGACGCCGGAACGACCGATGCTCCGGCACCGCGGCTCGTCGCTCCTGCTCTCGTGCGGATTGAGTCGGCTCTGCCGGCGCGTTAGGCTATGCCCAGTCCGATACTGTGTCCGATCTGTAAGAAACCCGTTCAGATCGACGATCCCTACATGCCCTTCTGCAGCGACCGCTGCCGTCTGATCGACCTGGGGAACTGGGCTTCGGAAAAATATGTGATCGAAGGCCGACCCGTTACCGACGGCGAAGAAGACGAATGACCGCATTTGCGCGGCTGATCGCGACGTGGTTCTACCTGGGACTGGTTCCGAAGGGTCCCGGCACGGCGGGGTCGATCGGCGGACTCGCGGTGGCTTGGGCGGTTCACACCTGGGCCGGAATCGGCGCTAGCGGTTTTGGAGCGATGGCGCTGATCGGAGTACTCCCCGCCATCTGGGCCGCGGATGTGACTGCGAAAGCGACGGGCCTGAAAGATCCCCAGATCGTGGTGGTGGACGAAGTCATCGGCCAGTGGGCGACTCTGGCGGGCGCAATGCGTTTCAACTGGAAGAGCTGGCTGGGCGCGCTGGTGTTGTTCCGCTTGTTCGACATTTTCAAACCGCCGCCCGTGCGGCAACTCGAACGCGTGCCGGGTGGGGCCGGGATTGTGCTCGACGATGTAATGGCCGGGGTCTACGCTGCGCTTGTATTGTTTGCCGCCGGGTGGTTCAATCTGTATTAGCCCTCTTTTTTATGGCCTTTCGTAAGTCCTCCGATTCCCGCTCGCACATTCAGGAAGTTTCGCCGGTGGCGGCGATACCGGGAGGCGAATTCCGCATTCGCGGCAAGGGGCTGGGCGGGCTGGAACGGACCACCGCGCGCTTCGGCGACATGGCCGCTCCGGTGGTGGTCGGCTCAGACTCGCTGGTGATTGTGCGCGTTCCCGACGGCGCTTCGGCGGGTGAGTTGGTGCTCGGCGACGACGGCGCGGTGTGGACCTGCGCGATCGGTCTGCTGGTCGCCGAAGGGCTGCATCCGGTGGCGAATCCCGCGGTGGACCGCTGGGGCAGCATCTACACTACGTTCAGCGGGTCGGCGGGGCAGCGCACTCCCGTATCGATATTCAAGGTGGAACTGGGCCGCGCGCCCAAGCCGCTGGTGACGGAACTGATGAACGCCACCGGGCTTGCGTTCGACACCGAGGGCGTGCTGTACGTCTCCAGCCGCCACGACGGCATCGTGCACCAGGTGTCGGCATCCGGCAACCTGGCGCCGTACGTGGAAGGCATGGGCGTGGCCACGGGAATGGCATTTGACGCCGACAACAACTTGTACGTGGGCGACCGCAGCGGGACGGTGTTCAAGATCAGCCGGGAGCGCCAGATTTACGTGTTCGCCACGCTGGAGCCGTCGCTCGCGGCGTATCATTTGGCCTTCGGCCCGGGCGGATACCTGTACGTGACCGGGCCCACTACGTCGAGCTTCGATGCGGTGTACCGCATTTCTTCCGAAGGCCAGGTGGAGACGTTCTATCGCGGACTAGGACGGCCTCAAGGGATGGCTTTCGACGCGAACGGCAATCTGTACGTGGCTGCGTCTATCGGCGGACGACGCGGCGTGGTGCGCATTTCGCCGGACGCTAAAGCTGATTTGTTCCTGTCGGGACCCAGCATTGTCGGGCTCGCGTTCTCGCCCTCGAAGTCGATGGTGCTGGCCACCAATCACTCGTTGTACCGAGTGGACGTGGGCGTTCAGGGGCGGCCTCTCCCTTAAGGAATCGATGGCGGACGCCGAGATCATCGCGGTGGGGTCGGAGATGCTGACCTCGCAGCGCATCGATACGAATTCGCTATTTCTCACCGATCAGTTGAACGCGCTGGGGGTCGAAGTGCGGCGCAAACTGATTATCGGCGACGACCGGGCTCTGCTCACGGGCGCGATCCGGCACGCTCTGCGGCACGTGGAAATCGTGATCCTGACGGGCGGGCTGGGGCCGACAGAAGACGACGTTACTCGCGATGCAGCGGCTGCGGCGCTCGACCGGCAACTCATGTTCAACGCGCAAATCTGCGCCGAAATCGAAGAACGTTTTCGCCAGCGCCGGCGGGTGATGGCGGAGATCAACAAGCGGCAGGCGTACGTGGTGGATGGCGCCGAGGCGTTGCCCAACCCCAACGGCACCGCTCCGGGCCAGTGGATGGAAGCGGACGGGCGAGTGATGATCCTGTTGCCAGGTCCCCCGGGTGAGCTGAAGCCGCTGTTTGAGAAAGAGTGTATGCCCAGGCTGGCGCGGCGTCTGCCGGGCCTGGTGATTCGCACGCGCTTTTATCGAGTGACGGGATTCACGGAATCGGATTTGGACGCGCTGATCGCGCCGGTGTATTCGCGCTACACCAATCCCGTGACCACGATTCTGGCGTCGCCGGGCGACATTCAGGTCCACTTGCGGGCCCGAGCGGCTACGGCGGAGGAGGCCGACGCGCTGCTGGCCGAAGTAGGCGAGCCCGTTGCCGCGCTTCTGGGAGATCGGTTGTATTCGCGCGACGGGCACTCGCTGGAAGAGGTGGTGGGCAACTTGCTGCGCGAGCGCGGCGCAACTGTGGCGGTGGCGGAAAGCTGCACTGGAGGAATGGTCGGCGAGCGCCTTACGGCGGTGCCGGGGAGCTCGGATTATTTTGTGGGCGGGGTTTTGGCTTACAGCGACGGCGTGAAGGCTTCGCTGCTGGGCGTGGATGCGGAACTCATCGCACGGCATACCGCGGTGAGCGAGGAAGTGGCGATGGCGATGGCGGAGGGCGCTCGGAGCCGTACCGGAGCCCGGTTCGCGATTTCGACCACCGGCGAAGCGGGTCCGGAATCGGCCAGCGGCGCTCCTGTGGGGACCGTATTCGTGGGATTTTCCGCGGAGGGTGGCGCGCCGGATGCCCGACGCTATCAAATGCCGGGCGGGCGCGACCGCGTTCGAGGATTCGCTACGCAGGCCGCGCTCGAATATTTGCGGCGGAAGATGCTGGGAGCCTAAGCGGCTGCCGCGGCGAGGCAATGTTAGAATCTGGTCAGAGCGATGAGCCTGATCGAAGTTGTCCAGTCCAAACGAACTTAAATTGAGCGCTTCGCGGCCAAGCACGGCGCCGCCAATGTGCGCATTTTTGGAAGCGTACTGCGCGGACAGGAGACTTCCGGCAGCGATATCGATTTCCTTATCGACGTGGTGAGCCGGACCAGCGCGTGGTTCCCTTCCGGCTTGGCGTTGGATCTTGAGGATCTCTTGGGACGCCCGGTTGACGTGGTGACGGAACGGTCGCTGCACCCGGCGCTGCGCGAGCGGGTTTTGCAAGAGGCGCGCCCCTTGTGAGGGACGACAGGGTCTATCTTACCCACATTCTGGAGTGCATCCGGAAGATTGAGAAAAACGTGCAAGGCGGTAAGGCCGCGTTTTGCCAGACTTGAAGCGCGTTGTCGCTACGGCGTACGGATAGATGAGCTAGTAATTCTATGTTGCGCCTAACTTAGCCGCCGGTTACTGCGCTGTCGGCCACTACGCCCCAATGCTCCCAAACCGGCGCGCCGGTGAACTCGCGGAGGGTGATGGTGGTTGCTGCCACGGTGACTTCGCGGGCGAGAATCGCTTCACCCGAGGCGGTTGCCACGCGCGAGCCGACGATCTGAATGGGGGCACCGGAGGGGAAATTCGTCTTGAAGATTTTCAGAAACTCGGCGGGGCCCAAGTACACGTCGGCCGTGCCGGTTTTCGATTGTACGGTAAGGTGCACGCCGGGCATGGGGCCATCGGGTACCTGGCGGACGCCTGTAATTACCGCCGCGATATGGATCTCCGTCGAAGGATTGTAAACGGGCCCGGCGCTATTGGACGCGGCGAACGCCATGCCGCACAGGGCCAATAGGGACACGCCAAGCGTAGTACGAGCGGTGCTCGATTTCATAATGCTTCTCCAGTTGTGGTTTTCGGTTCTCGCGGCTGCATTCTTAGCGCCGCTGTGTAGGTTCAGAACGTCTGTTTACTCTGACTTCTACTGCACTTCCCTACAATTGAAAAGATGCTGGCAGGCGAGCAGAGGTTACAGGAGCGGAGCGCCATGCTGGTGTGGCCGGGCTTCGCTATTTTGGCAGTTCTGTACTATGCCATTCCGCTATTCAGCGGCCAGGTGTCGATTCACTGGGATCTGGCCGATGTCTCGTATCCCGTACAAAAGTATTTCGCGGACGCGGTGCGCGCGGGGCATCTGCCGTACTGGACGCCGTATCTTTTTTCCGGGATGCCGTTTCTCTCCGACCCCGCGGCGGGCGCGTGGTATCCGCTGCACTGGCCGTTCTTCTTGGCCGGCATCACTCCGCGCTCGCTGGTGTGGGAACTGGCATTGCACGCCTTTATCGCGTTGACCGGGACGTACCTGCTGGCGCTGCGCTGGTTCGACGACGTGATCCCGGCCGCGCTGGCAGGAGTGTTGTACGCATTCAACGGATTCTTCGCGGCCCACGCCTCGGAGTTGGGATTGTTCGAAGCCGCTTCGCTACTGCCGTGGCTGTTGTGGGCGGCGCTCTCGGCGGCGGAAACCGGCGGGATGGACTCCTATGCGTTGACCGCGCTGGTGGCGGGGCTCATCGTGCTGACCGGGCATTTCGGGGCGGCGGCGTTTTGCGGTTTGGCTCTGGTCGTGTTTCTGGCAGCGGCGGCGTTCGCACGAGAAACGGCGTGGCCGCGCACTGTGCTGACGCTGGGCGCGGCCGGCGTGGGGGCGTTTCTGCTGGGCGCGGTGGTGCTGCTGCCGTGGTTCGAGATCAACCATTTCACGACGCGATTTCTGGTGGATCAGCCCGGGGCAAACAGCGCTCCGATCCAGTTCAAGGCGCTGGGGACGCTAATGTCGGCCGACTACCTGGGTTTGATGTCGGGCAATTACAAGGGTCCCGAAGGGATTCGTCTGGGCTACTTTTACGGCGGTCTTCTGGGCATTCCGCTGGCTATTGCGGGAATTGTGCGGAAGAAGAAGCTGGTCGCGCTGGCGGCGCTGATTGTGCCCGCGATGTGGTATGGCTTCGGCCCAGTGGCGGGATTCGCGCGCGTGCTCGCCAAAGTGCCTGCGTTCCGGGATGCCGGAGCGCCCGCCGCGATCTGGTTTGCGGCCGCGCTGGGCATTGCTCTGGCCGCAGCTTCGGGCGCGGTGTGGATCGGCGAGCATGCGAGTCGCAAGCGCCTGCCGTACGTGCTGCTGGTCCTGAGCATCGCCGACTTGTGGTTTTGGAATCAGTACAAGAATCCGCTGACGTTCGCGCACGCAAGTTTCGGTGAGTTGTATGGGCGGCACGAGGAAAGTTTTGAAGCGCATCTGAAGGACGTCAAGAAGGGCTTCTACAGAATTTGGGCGCCGGAGCCGATTGCAAGCTTCGGTCCGTTGGATGGCGTGCTGACTGGACGGACGGAAAGCACCTGGGGCGCGGGGTTGCTTGAACTCAATCGCCACGCCGAGTACATGCGCGCGATTGTCTCGAACCCAAGTTTGTTGAACGGACTCTCGATCACCGATTTGATCGACGTCGGGCGCGGCATGCTGGCCGGGAATCCGGCGGCGCTGGGGCGCGTAACCACGCCGCATGAAGTGACGTTCGCGCGCGGACCGGCCGACGCTCGCGGGGCCTTGCCGATGCTCAATCAGGATGACGCGGCCGTGGTGGAGACGGCGGCGAGGACGCTTGCTCGAGGCCCGATCGATTTTCGTATCACTGGGTATGAAGAAGACGCGTACCGGGTGCACTACACCGCGGCGACGGAACGTTTTATGCGAATCTCGGTGCCCTACGCTCCGGGGTGGCGGGCTATTGTCGACGGGCAGGCGCTCGAAGTGTTTCCGGCTGATTACGCGCTGTGTGGCGTGTTCGTCCCGGCGGGCGAGCATGATCTGGAGTTTCAGTTTCGGCCGTTGAGTTTTGGGCTGGGGGCCGGGCTTAGCGTGGGAACAGCATTGCTCGTCTTCATCGGCCTAGCGCAGAGCAAATTCCTCACCAGCGGGTCCCGTCGCAGTTCTTGAGTCGTGGCGTCAGAGGAGGAGATTACCCTACCGCAAGTCGGCGACGGTGGCATCAGATGAAGATCCGGCCGGGCACCAGTCCGGCAATTTGGTAGTGTCCATCATGATACAGGCGATGAGGTCGGCGGCAGCCGTTTCCGGACGCTTGCTTAGAGACGTGTACCTCTGTCCATACGCTGTTATGGTCGACTTAGAATCCATTTGAACGACATAGCGGTGGTCCACTGCGTTGTAGAGACTATTGACGTACGATCGCATTCTCGCCAGGTTGTCTCTTCGTTCGGTCGCTTGCGCTCGAGTTCCAGTCCAGTTGACCTTGTCAACGAGCATTTCGGAGCCGAATATATCATCCATGAGCAGAAGGTCCCGGACGTCATCCGGGTGATTGGGACGATCCATATCGATAACCGCCGAGTAGAACGATCCTAGAAGTTTGTGGAGCCGTGTTACTTCTCCAAAAAAATCGTCTTTGTCTTTAACGGGGGTCTTTCCGTCTGCTTTGACGAGGCGATAGTTTGGATTCGTGCTGTATAAGTAGAAACGGACTACGGGGATGTGGTTCTGCGTGTTCGCGGCTTTGTTTGCTTCTACATATTTGTCATTGTCATCGTCGAAAAAAGTATTCGTACTGCCCACGTTGGTGGCAACGATGAACCGTCTCGCCAGAGTAAAGACGGGCCGCACCTCCTCGCGCTCCTGTTCTTTCCGCAGCGGCATCCACCCCTGTTCCCAACTGGACTGCAGGTATCCCAGCGTGTCGTTTCCCCAAGCGCTCAGTATTGGTCCGGCCGTCCGGGCGAAAAAGTGATCATACAGGTCATCCAGTTTCTCAAACCTTCCGGGCACCCACTGTGTACTGATCTCCTTCACGGCGTCGCGTGTTTCGAGCGAAACCTCGAAAGGCACGCCGATCACGAGCGAGAAGAACAGCAGGATTAAGGCCCAGAAGTGCCGCTGACCGCGCGCATGCGGATTGGTGTCATCGATCGGCAGGAAAAACTCGGCTGCGATGGAGGGGAGGCAGGCGAATACGGCCTCCACGGCAATTCTTACCCAGGGCACCACAAAGTGTCCCTCCTATTCGAGATATTTGGTATTTCGGGAGTATACAGGAAACTGCTCGGATGTGCAACGGGATCGTGCGGCTCGTTTTGTGGTCGAGTTTGACTTCCGAGCCGGTCTTTTAGCCGTCATGGCGCGCAATTATCGGCTACTTTCGCAAAGCGAAGGTAACCAGCGTCTGCCCGGCGGCGATGGCTATGTATTGGCGGCCGCCGACGGAGTAGGAAATTGGGCCCGCGGAGATTTGTCCGCCCAGCGACGCCTTCCATAGCATCGCGCCGGTCTTGGCGTCGAGCGCGAAGAAGTAGCCTTCGCGGCCGCCCGCGAACAGCAGGTCCGTGGATGTGGTCAGGACGCCGCTGTCGGTGACGTCGGCCATCTTGAACTCCCATTTCATGTCGCCGGTCTTGGGGTCCATGGCGCGAATGGCTCCGTAGCCTTCGTCTTCCCTTTGTAAATGGACCTGGGGAGCTACGATGAAGGGCACGGGCGTGCGCGGGAATGCACCTGCGAATATCTGACCTTCGTTGTAGGTCACTGGTTCTTTCACGTAGACGGACGTGTAATTCACCCAGCTCGGAATATAGAACAGGCCAGTGTGGGGGCTGAAGGACGGCGAATACCAGTTGGTGCCGCCCTGATTGCCGGGAGAAATCAGAGTTCCTTCAGGCGTTGGGATCTTGCCGGGGACGCGTTTGGGGCGGCCTTTTTCGTCGAAGCCATCCATCCAGTTCACGGTGACGAACGGCTTGCCCAGCAGGAACTGGCCGGAGGTGCGGTCGATCACGTACATCAGGCCGTTGCGATTGGCCCACAGCATGACCTTGCGGGGCTTGCCCTGCCATTCCATGTCGGCGAGCACGGGGACTTGGACGGAGTCGAAATCGAATTCGTCATGTGGCGAGAACTGGTAATACCATTTGAGCTTGCCGGTGTCGGGGTCGAGCGCGACGACGCAATCACTATACAGGTTGTCGCCGGGGCGGCTGTCGCCATTCCAATCGGGACCTGGATTGCCGACGCCCCAGTAAGTGAGGTTGAGATCGGGGTCGTAGGAACCGGTGACCCACACGGAGCCGCCGCCGGTCTTCCACGAGTCTCCGCCCCAGGTTTCGTGGCCTGGTTCGCCGGGTCCTGGAATGGTGTTGAAGCGCCAGTCTTGCTTGCCGGTCTTGACATCGTAGGCCGCGATGAAGCCGCGGACGCCGTATTCACCGCCCGCCACGCCGATGATCACTTTGTCTTTAACGATCAACGGGGCGTGGGTTACGGCGTAGCCGGCTTCCGGATTTCCCACCTCCGTCTGCCAGACCAACTTGCCGCTCTTGGCGTCGACGGCCAGGAGCTTCGCATCGATGGTGCCCATGAACAGCGTGTCGCCCAGGATCGCGAGCCCGCGGTTGATGCGTCCGCAGCAGGGGCGGGCGGCGCGCGAGGGCGAGTAGGAATAGATCCAAAACACGCGCCCTGTGGCTGCGTCGAGAGCGACGACGTCGTTGGGCGCCTGCACGGTGTACATAACGCCATCGACAACGAGCGGCGTGGCTTCGAATTTTTCGAGTGAACGCGCCTGGAAGATCCACTGCATCTCGAGATTCCTGGCGTTGGCGGGCGTGATCTGGTTGAGCGAAGTGTGGCGCTGGCTCATTGTGCTGCCGGAATAGGTGAGCCAGTTCTGCGGCTCCTTGGCCGCGTTGAGCAAGCGGTCGAAGGTGACTTGTCCGTACAAAAGATGGGGGCCGCAGAGCGAAGCGCAGGCCAACAGTGCGCGTCTAAATGGGGAAGACATCGACGGATGACTCCTTGAAAACAGATCGTCCCCATCATCTTATTACTCGCGGTGGGTCCGCGGTGGCGCGTCCGGCGACGGTACGGCAGATAGGACCAAGGGACTTATGAGAGGGATTTAGGAGAGTTGTATACTAGACGCTAATCGGAGATCCTCGGAGGTTATATGCATCGAGGGCTAGCTTGGGCGCTCATATCGATCACAGCTTGCGCCACATCGCAGGGTCAGACGGCCAAGAAGCGAGTCGCGGTTTTCGAGTTCGACTCCGCCGCGGCGCAGACTGGGATTATTTCGCCTTTTTTCCAGACATCCTCCCCCAACACGGGCAAGGCCGCCGCCGATCTTCTGCTTACGCGGCTGGTGCGCGACGCCATCGTGAACGTGATCGAGCGCAGCGCTCTCGATAAACTGCTGGCGGAGCAGAATCTTAGCAACAGTAACCGCTTAGATCCTCAAAGCGCGGCCAAGATCGGACGGATTCTGGGAGTGGATGCGGTGATCGTCGGTACCATCACGCACTACAACCTGGAGGACAAAACCACAGGGGGCGGCTCCAGCGGCTTCGGGGGCATCGGCCGCAATCCGTACAACACCAAGCACGATATGAAAGGGCACGTTCAGATCAGCGCGCGCGTGGTGAGTCCGGACACGGCTGAGGTTCTGGCGGTGGCCGAAGGTGTCGGCGAAATCGCTCGAAAGGGCGTGAAGGTGGACATACGCGACTCCAGCCGCAACGTGTTCAACCCGAACGCCGCGGGCGAATCCTTGATGAACGAGG
>Ga0210409_10005709_pt1 | contig 13035 bp, 11 predicted proteins | sample IncBWH17MmetaG_FD_161649 | JGI IMG/M metagenome (GOLD analysis project Ga0210409, IMG submission 161649) | Forest soil microbial communities from Barre Woods Harvard Forest LTER site, Petersham, Massachusetts, United States - Inc-BW-H-17-M | ecosystem: Environmental > Terrestrial > Soil >...
TCAGAATCGGGCTGGTTTCAAGGCTTCAAGGAACGATGGTATGCAAAGCATCTAAGGTCTATGCACGAACCTTCCCTTTCCGAGGCTTCCAAGGACAATTCGGTAGTTGCATATCGCTTTCTTTGGCTTCGCACATTTCACCATCCAATCGCAATCCGCCTGACCATGCGTCCTGATGGCACGGCGGCTCTAATCGGGAAGGTGACAAATGGCCAAGGCGGATATAAGGCTGGAAATTTAACTTTGAACGGGAGTCATGAGCTTACGAACGCACAAATCGAGGAATTCCTCGCGCTCTTGCGGAAAGCAGGATTTTGGTCCGCGCCATCCGAAGATGGGCCAGTGGGACTTGACGGCGCACAGTGGGTTCTGGAGGGCGTGGAAAACGGTCGCTATCGCATCGTAGACAGGTGGTCTCCCGAGAAAAGCGATTTCGGCCAACTTTGCCTCTTCATGTTGGAACAATCGAAAATTAAGGTGGAAGCGACGGAAATCTACTGACCTATGGCAGCGAATCAATCAGTTGGCACGGTCAGAGGACAGACTTTCCAACTCCTGTGAAACGGGATTATCGGAATGTGGAAATCCCCCAAAGGCCGTTTCGGCGGTACATTTTTGGCGTCATTTCTTCCAGTCCATATACTTCTTGGCCGAAATCAATGCTGCTCCGTTGACCAGTGCTAGAGCGATTAGGAACGAGGCCACAGATTTCACTGTAAACTCAAGATTGCCAGTCAGGTATGCAACCGAAATCGTGCCGCAATTAAATAGAATGAACCACTGCTTTTTGGTGAAAACCTGTCGCATTCCTCTCATAGCTCGAATGGGAGAGTAGCGCAGCACACCCGTGAAGGCAAAGACGAGTCATTACGCTTCGACGAAGTGATTCGCCAAGTCCTGTGAAACGGTCTTATCGGAAACTGGCCTTCTACCGAAGGGTGCGATGGTTGCCGCAATATACCAACAATATGCGAGAATAAAACCGATGCCCTGCAAAGTCACTTCTAAACAATCGCATCGCCCCTAGGACCGTTGATGGCTAATGCCCTGACGGCTGTTCGCCTGCTTCTTGTGGCCCCATTCGCGTTCTTCATGAGTAAGGGAGATGTACGTTTTGCGGTTTTCGCTTTGGTTGTTTGGGTAGTGGCGCTGCTTACGGATTTTCTGGACGGACCCATCGCGCGCCGCAGAGGTACGGTGACGGCGTTGAGCGGGACATTCGATCACGCAACCGATTTTCTCTTCGTCACGAGCGGCTTATTTGCCGGCGCATTCCGGGGAGTGTTTCCGTGGATACTGCCTATCTTGATCGTCGCGGCCTTCTCGCAATACGTCATCGATTCTTTCTGGATCCACCGCCAGGCAAAGCTTCGCGGGAGCAAGCTTGGGCGCTATAACGGAATGCTGTATTTCGTCCCGCCCTGCGTGGAAATTCTCATTCGACTGGGCATACGCAGGCTGCAGCCCTTGCTTACGATTTTGGTTTGGATGTTGGTCTTGAGCACGCTCGTATCCATGGGCCAGCGGCTGATGCTCAGCAGACTACCCGAACATCTCCCGACTCGCTCGCCGGAGAAATAGCAGGCCGATTGCGGCGTTAAAGAAGATGAAGAAATTATGCATGACGAACCCAAACGCGGTCATCTGTCCCGGCCGGTCTGGGAAGAGCAGAACCCAGAAAAGGATGGCGACCGAGTGCATCGGCCCGGGCATGGCCGCGCCGAAGAAAATTACCGGCAGATATCCCAGCATTTCGCCAAAGCCGACCGTGCCCCCAAAGAGTCTTAAGGCCAGGGTATAAACAATGACGCCGGCGATGACCAGCGGCGCGCGCATGGCAATCACCGCCCCGTAGTGCCACACTTTAGCCAGCCGGAACGCGCGGAAGATCGGGCGCTCGCGCAAAGCGATCCCCGCGCCGATTGTTCCGCTGAAGAAAAGATGGAAAAACACAAAGAAAACGCAGGAGCCTAAGGCGATCCAAGGGATAATGTGAAAAACATTCTGAATGTTATTCCACCTCAGCAGCGCGCCGATGGATGCCCAGAGCATCAGGCTGTAATACTCGCAAAACATGAGGAAGAGCATGCTGGAGCCGATCTCCCAGCCGGGCAAACCGTCCCGGCGGTTCAGATAGAGAGCGATGGCGCCTTTACTGACTTGTTCGTTCACCAAGGAAAGAATGTAGGCGCTGGCCCGAATCGGCAGGATATCCGTGTAACGGATTTTTGCGTTGAACCAGTTGATCACGCTCCAAACAACCAGGCTGTCAATCAGGAGATAAAGAAAACAGTAGGGAATGACCAAGGCCAGCCAATGAAACCAGTTCACATTCTCGAAGCTTTTTAAAAGGTAGGCAACCAGACCACTGCCTTCCGCTGCGGCGGCGCTCCTGAGGCGGGTGTAAAGATAGGCAAAGCAGGCTGCCGTAATGGCGAACGGCAAAAGCCGCTGCCATGGCTTGGGCTTTTTGCCGGCCGGGATTGAAGGTGCGCTGGGGGTTGGGACGCTCTCACTCATTTTGTCATCCTTGGCCTAAACTGCCCTTAATCATTTCGTCGATTCCGGTGAGTTCGATTCCGAGCGCGGACGCGGCCGGCTGCGGATTCAGGCGCGTGTCCGAGGTGATTACGTCAAGAGCGTCCCGCGAGAACCCGGGTTTACCGATGCGCTGGCGGATGGCCAGCACCACCGAAAGCCAATACTTTGGAATGGACCCGATCCGGACCTGGCGACCCAGCAAGCGGGCGGCACGCTCGACGAGTTCCCGCTCCGGCAGGGAGACAGGGCCAACGAGGTCTAGAACAAGGTTGTTCGCAACCGACGGATTCGTGGCGGCCACTGCAGCCCGTGCCAGGTCATTTACACAGAGAGGCTGCTGAAGACTGCGACCCCCGCCGATCAGCTTAGCCGGGCTGTGGCTTACGTGCCGCCCGAGCGCAGCGCCTCCTGCGGTGCCAGGGCCAAGCAAAAGCGGGGCGCGTAGCACCGTATATTTCAGTCCCGATGCTCGCACCAGACCCTCCGCCTGCCCTTTGGTGCGGTAGTAGCGATTACGAGACGTCTCATCGGCCCCCGTAGCGCTCACCAGCACAATTTTCTGCACCCTGCTTCGCTTCGCTGCTTCCACCGTAGACCGGGTCGACGCAACATTGGCCTGCTCATAATTCGAGTCCGGAGTTTCGATGAGAATACCCGCAAGGTGGATGACCGCGGAAGCTCCCTGAAATGCGGCATCCAGGCTCCCGGGGTCATCGTACGAGATTCGGACCACTTCGACGGCATTGCCGGTTTCCGAACGGAGCTGTTCGGCGGCACGGGCGGAGCGGACCGCGGCAACAAACATGTTTGTCGTGACTTCGTGATTCGGTCCGCATCGCAGGATGGCCTGACCGACAGCGCTATTTGCACCGGTGATGACGATCTTCATGTAGGATCCCGATCAGCCGACTACGTGAAATACGTCTATCGTTGCATTCGCTGGAACTTTCAACTGGTATTTTTTCTCTCGGACCTGGACCACGGCATCCTTCTCCGCCGGATCGGTGACCAGAACCAGCGTACGATCGTAAAGCTTATCTCCGATTTTTATGCGCACGTGGGGGTTTCGCATCACGTTCGCATCCCAGCTTCTCCGTTCTCCTGCAGGACGAGTGGAGGAAATGTAAAACTGGCCGTTGTAGGCGAGACAATTGATGGTTACCGAGTGCGGGAGCAGAAATAGACTCTGGGTCTGAATCTTGATGTTAGGAACTTTATCAAGGAACGACCAATCGGTGACCGGAGTGGTGACGAGATCTCCTGTGAGCCACAGCCCAGGAATTCTGTCATGCGGGTTGAGTCCTGTGATGCGCAACACGATCAATAACAAGACCAAGCAAACTATTATTCCTCCTACTATCTTTAACAGCACCTTCATCGCTGGCTCCTCGATTTGACGATGCCCCTTGCACGAACATTGATTGACCAAAAAAGACCTGAAGACCTTCCATGCGTAACGCGCTCAATATAAACCATGACCCCTGGTTTGGACCTCCGATTCGCGTATCGTAGCGTTTCTCCCGCCTTGGACTCAACGAATTCGCCACCAGAGCAGGTCTCTACGAGATCGGAAAGCTTTTTTAGACGCGTCTCCGATTTCTCAACGGTCGGACCGTGGAAGCCGCACACACAATCGACAAAACGAATTTTTGCAGACCGCCAATCGGTGGTGTAGCATCACCCGAGCCGATCATCGCTATTCAGGAAGCGACAGATGAAAAAATTAAAAATTGGAATGATAGTGATCGTAGTGATCCTGGCGGTAACGCTCTTGACGCTTCGCGTGACTGGTCTCGAACCGGAATACCTTGACTTGAACCAACTTCGCACTCACCACATGATTGCCCGCCCCGGCTTGTGGCTGAAAGGCGAAGTCGTCACCACACCCGTCACGGATTGGTCATTCGTGGAGCAAGTGCCGCACCCCGGACGCAGCCTCAACACCGTCCTGGTGGAGACGCGCACGCCCTATTTCATTCCCCACTCGGTCCGGACGATGCCCACCGTGCGCAACGGCGAGCTCTTCATACGTTCGCACCAGGACCGAATGGACGTGCAGTTTCCGAATGACAAGTCCTGGACATCCAATGTGGCCCGCGATCCGCGCGTGCGCATAAAGATCGGCGATAAACTATACGAAGCGACCATGGTATTGGTCGCGGATCGTGCCGAAGCCATCGCCTTTTTGGGCAGAAACCCTGAAATTGTGGAGAAAGGCCCCGACGGGCAAGAACATGTCGTGGGCTATGACCATGTCTATCGTGTTTTCCAAAGGAGCATCCCGGAGTATTCCGGTAGCCAGCCATCTCTGAGTTCGGCGGGCCTTATCCCTGAGAATAAACCTTAGGAATTATGGCGCGGGCTAGGGACGGAACGGGATGTGAAATCTGGCAAGAACTAAATAAAGATCAACGCCTCGCCGACCACCAACGTTGCAATCAAGAATCCATTAAGCCACTAGCTAGGCATTACGTGATATACGGTAAACGTTTGACCCACTGGCGGGTACTTCTGAGAGTATTTTTTCGCTCTGATCTGGAGCACTGCTTCTCTCTCGGCCGGATCCGTGACCACCGATAAGGTACGATCATACAAGTCATTGCCTACCTTCAGACGCACATGGGGATCACGGGCCACATTTCGAGGCCATGACCTGACAGCAGCCCCGGAAGTAGCCACATAAAGCTGGCCATTGTAGGCGATACACCAAATTGTTACCGAGTGGGGAATCAGATACCAGGTGTTGGTCTGAAGCTTCACGGTTTTAATGTTGTCTGTAAATGACCAGTCGGCAACCGGAGTCGTTACCAGATTCCCGCTAAGCCATAAACCTGGATAACTCCCGGGACCGGGTGTATCCCCGTGAGGATTAAGGCCGGTGAAGCGCAGCGTCACCAGCAGTAAGACCATGCAAATCACTATTGCTCCAAGAACGTTTGATAGCGTCTTCATGGTAGGCTCCCTAATGTTGCGAGTGAGATAGCGTCCGTTTCCTCCTCGCCAACTATACGACTAAACAGGGAATGTTGGCGTGGAACTTCTTCCTTCACCGCCCGGCCGGGAAACGGTGTTACCGTAAGCAGTCACCGCAAATCTAGCTGGGTTTGAATCGCGTCCAAACCAGCTAATTCGTTGGACCCGGCCGAGTGCTCAATATTGAGGCGAGAAAAATGGCTTGATTTCATGCGATTGTGAGGCGCGGGCTAATGCGCCGCTTTTATTTTCCAGGGCTTGGCTTTTCAGGAAATTCGTGAAGGTGCTTGAATAATTGGAGGAGAAGGCCGTGACTTTGCGTGATGCCCGAGGTTCACTTCAACATGGATTCGGAAGAATTACCGGACTCGCTGGATGTTCTATTCCGGGAGGTTTGCGGGTGACGGAACGGTCGAAGCTCTTGCGGGTGTTCCCGCACATAGGCTAACAGGCGATGCTTCTTCTGGCGGCCTCTTGCCTGGCGATCTAGATGATCGTCATGTCCCGGCAGGAGGTCAGGTCTTGCGATCGCAACCCGATTAAACACAGCAGCCCATCGCTTCTTCAGAGTGGGCAGCTTCAGGCCCAGTTCATTTGAAAGTTCCAAGTCTGTCGAACCGTTCATCGCTGCTGCAAGCAGTTCTTGATCGCTGCTTCGAAGGCGCAAGACCGGTTCGAGACCCCCCTTTACGACAAAGGTAGGGCCCCCGGCGCAATCGATGGCAAAGAGGGCCCGATCGCGATTCCAGGAATTTCCCGGATTGTTTCGATGGAAACTTTCGTGTGTACTCCGGACTTGCCAGATGGGAAACAACTTCGCGCGCTCGATGTCCACAGCTGAGGGCGTTTCCATGAGCGCGCGGCACACTTGATAACCGTCAAGACAGCCAATGACGCCCAGGCTTACTTGCCTGAGGACGTCTTGACATTGCTCCGGTGTGAGCACCTCTAACATCGAGCCGCCCTGAAGGACGATGAGGTGCAGGCGGCCTTGCGCGTTTTCGTATCCGACTTGCTTCGCGCTCGGCACAATGGCTTGGCCACAGGCAATGCCTGAAACGAGCCGCGCGTTCAACCCCGGCTTGGGATCGGCCAATTCGCGCTCCGCGAATGCCGCCGAAACAAATGCGCTGGCGCCAAAACCCACAATCCGATGTCCCTGGATCGGTTGGTCCGATTCGATGGCAAAACCCTGGAAAGACCGAGTTTTCAGGAGCCAATGCCACACAGCGAGGGCACGGGCGCGGCCCACCAACTCGTGCCCCATGCCCTTCGGGTTTATGCTCAGGCACTCCTCAAGCTCCGCGGGCCGGATTGGATGCCAGGTCATCATCGCGGGCTCCCGATTTCATAAAAAAGTATGGAATTACCCTTTTAGGGCATTGACCTTTTGACAGTCTAAGTAGTATCCGATTGCATGTCAATTCAAGGGTAAGTCAGCAGAGCCTCTTCGGGTTATGTCGGGGAGCGAGGCGCAGAGGTGTGCAAAACACCGGGCATAACCGTCCCACGCTCGGAGGGATCCCTTGCTGCCTTCGGAATTCGGGAATCAAGCTAAAAGAGAGAGTTCCACCTGATTTCGGGCAGCTTGAGAAAGCAGGCGGGAACCGTACAAGGAAGATCTCGATGCGATCAAATCTGAGAATTCTTGGCGTAGCCATGTCCCTTTCCTTCGTCATGCTGGGGAATCCCGCGCACTTGGCCGCGGTCGATTTCGGCGCGGCCACAAGCTATCCCGTCGGAACTTCTCCGGCGGCCGTTGTCACGGGGGATTTCAATGGTGACGGCAAGCTCGATATCGCCGTGGCTAACACTGGCAGCGGCAGTGTGAGCATCCTGCTTGGCAATGGTGACGGCACGTTTAAGGCTGCGATGAATTTCAACACGGGGAATAGCCCCTCGGTTGTTGCCGTAGGCGACTTCAACGGCGACGGCAAATTGGATTTGGCTTTGTTCCAGCCAGGCGCCCCCCAATCCTTACGAGCCGGTAGTGTGAGCATTCTTCTCGGCAACGGTGATGGGACGTTCCAGGCTGCCAGGACACAGGCTTTAGATTCGAGTGCCTTCGTCATGGTGGTCGCTGATTTCAATCGCGACATGAAATCCGATCTCGCAGTCGGAGACAATGGTCACGTGGATATTTTCATTGGAAACGGCGACGGGACATTTCAACCGGCCAAGTCTAATCCCGTGCCTTTTGATTCTGGCGACGCCATGGCCGTGGCGGACTTCAACGGCGATTTGAAGCCCGATCTTGCCGTTACACTTGAAAACGGAGTCCAGATTCTGCTTGGCAACGGAGATGGAACCTTCTTGAACGGCCTCCTGGTCACGGTCTTGGGTGTGGGTACTTCCGTGCACGCGGCTCCCGTTTCCGTGCTGGCCGCCGATCTCAATCACGACGGCAAAGCGGACCTGCTGATCGGCTCATCCGAGTTGGTCGTTGTCGACTTTTGCGGATTCAGATGCAGGATTACCGCTACGCTTACAAAGTTCAGCACGTTCCTCGGCAATGGCGACGGCTCGTTCCAGCCGGGACAGGTCGCCGCTTCGGCAGTAAGCAGATCTCGTTTTAACCCTCATGGGTCTCGCATCGACAGCCCATTCGTCGGCGATTTCAACGGTGACGGCAAGCTGGATCTCGCCTATCGAATAGTTGGCCTCCCTTCCGGCCCTGTTGTTTCAACATCGCTCGATATTCGTTTAGGAAAAGGAGACGGAACTTTTCCCTGGCTGCTCTCAAGCGGCCTGGAGAATGTCAATTCCTTCGCCAACTCCGTCGCCGCAGCGCAAGACCTCAATGCCGACAAATTTACCGATTTGATTGCCGTTGGAACCGCAAACGACATTGACGTGCTGCTGAACACCAGCCCCGCTTCCGGAGCGGATTTGAATATCCTTTCGTCGGCTGCATCGCCTGAGCCCGTCGGTGTCGGCAATGACCTGACCTTTACGGCGCATGTGCTTAACCAGGGGCCAAAGGACGCCACCGGCGTCACGTTTACGGACACTCTCCCGAATAACGTGAATTTCGTTTCGGCCACCGCATCGCCGGGGAGTTGCGCGCAAACCAACGGAATTGTGACCTGCAGTGTCGGCGCGCTGGCTTCTGCCTTCGACTTCATGGTGAACATTGTGGTGACACCTACAGTAGCCGGAATGCTTACCAACACGATGAACGTAATCGCTCATGAAATCGATCCCGTCCCCTCGAATAACACCGCAACGCAGCCCACCACGGTCGTTCCGGTCTTCAAGCTAACCGTGTCCAAGACGGGCAACGGCTCCGGCACGATCACCACACCCGATGGCGGAATTAATTGCGGGGCGGCTTGCACGGCGATTTATGTGAGTGGAACTGGATTGCAAGTGAACCAGGCACCCGATGCAAACTCTGTATTCGCGGGATGGAGCGGCGCGTGCACCGGCAGCGGGGCCTGCGCAGTCACCATGAGCGCAGACATGACTGTCACGGCGAACTTCGTCCTGGGCGAAAAACTCAGTGTGGCCTTTGCCGGGGGCGGGAGCGGCTCCGTAGTCAGCAAGGATGGTGCGATTAATTGTGCCAACGCGGGCGGAACCTGCTCCTCACTCTACTTGCCCGGAACCGCTGTCTCGCTCACGGCTGCTGCTGCGGGATCCTCGGTCTTTGGTGCATGGAGCGGGGCCTGCACAGGCACGGATCCGAATACTTGCAGTGTCACCATGAATTCCGTTCAGTCCGTTACGGCTACATTTAATCCGCCTCCGGGCGACTTCAGCTTGATTCCCGCGTCTGCCTCCATCACCACACAAACGGGGGCGCAAGTAGCCGACGTCTTGACGCTAACCGGGCAGAACGGCTTTTCCGGCGCTGTAGCATTGACTTGCGCGGTGACCGGACCGTCGCCAATGGCCACATGCAACGTCTCTCCATCGCCTGTGACGCTTAGCTCCAGTTCCGGAACCTCGACGCTGACGATCACCGCGCCTGCTACCCTGGCGGCGTTTGCCCTCCCGCGCAACCACAGAAACTCTGCTACGCTCGTTCTCGATTTTTCATTTTCCGCGATGTTGCTCGGTGGAATTGGTCTGTGCTTGGGGGATTTCAAGAAGAGACGCGGACTTTCGCTGTTGCTCGGCGGCGGCGTCATGCTCTTTTTCGCCGTACTCACCGGCTGCGCCGCCCAAAGCAGCACTATGGGGCCGACGCCCCAGAACTACTCGGTGACGGTCAACGCAACGTCTGGATCGTTACAGCACTCGACGACGGTGACGCTCACCGTTCAATAAAAAAATCAGAGCTTCTCAGGAACGAGAGCCTGATGCCTTGACCCGCTCATCGCCGGAATAAATGACGAATCGCCGGCCGCGCAGAAAACCTACCAGCGTCAAACCAAGCTCGCGCGCGAGTTGTACGGCGAGACTGGAAGGCGCCGATACCGACGCGAGCAGGGGAATGCCCGCTGAAAGAGCTTTTTGCACGATCTCAAATCCGCCGCGGCCGCTGACGAGCAACACATGTCCGCTGAGGGGCAAGCGGCCTCCCAGGAACGCCCACCCGATTACTTTATCCACGGCGTTATGCCTGCCGATGTCTTCACGTAATACCAATAGTTCTCCGCTTGCGTTGAAAAGCGCTGCGGCGTGCAAGCCGCCTGTACGGCCGAAAACGGCCTGAGCCGCGCGCAGTTTTTCGGGCAATTGGCACAGAACTTCGGGATCAAACTGCGTCGCGTCTACGGGGCGGCGCAGGCCGCGCCGCCGGACCTGCTCAATGGAAGCCTTGCCGCACACGCCGCACGCCGAGCCGGCAGAAAATCTGCGGGCTGCGCTGCCCGCCTTGAGGCGCACCTTGGAAGCGAGGGTTACGCGAACAAGGTTACGTTCTGGATCGCCATTGCTTGGAAGGCGCAACGCCACGAGGTGTTCTCGCCGGGAGAGGATGCCTTCGGTAAAAAGAAAGCCGGCGACAAGCTCTTCATCGTCTCCGGGCGTGCGTAGTGTGACGCCGAGGGAGTATCTTCCCGCGCGCATTTCGAGCGGCTCTTCGGCGGCCAAGAAGTCTTCGACGCGAGAAGTTTTGCCTTCCTCCCATTGCGTGACTTGGGTGAGTTCGATGTTGCGGCTTTTTTGAGTCATAGATAGAAGCGATTCCGCCGGCGCAGTCAGGTGTCATGCATCATTCGCGGAAACTCGAGTAGCGCAGGCACTCTTGCCTGTGTGGTTTCGTGAGTTGCATAGTCAGACGAAGCGCCGCACTGACGATCGCAAAAACCGCACAGGCAAGTGTGCCTGTGCTACTAAAACCTTCTTCGCGAGCCGCTCAGTCGGCTCCGGCTGCCATCGCGGGCGCCCCGGCAGTTTCCTTCGCCGGCCGCCGCGCAATGAGCGGGAGGACCAGGGACAGCAGCATCACAATCGCGATGACCGTGATGGCCGGACCATAGCTGCCCGTGTTTTGGCGAACTCGCGCGATCATGATCGGAGAAGGAATCGCGGCCATTCCCCAGGCCAGCAAAATCCAGCCATAAATCCCTCCCATATATTTTGCGCCGAAGAAATCGGCCGTGAAGGAGGGCATGGTGCCAAACCCACCGCCATAACACAATCCGATCAGGGCGAATGCGGCGGTAAACAAGGTCAGATCGCGAATATGGGGAAGGGCGAAAAAGATCGCCACCTGGATGAAATAGAGCAGGAAATACACCCGCGCGCGCCCCAGCGAGTCCGAAACCCAGGCCCAGAAGACCCGCCCGAGCCCGTTGCAGATCGAGATCACGCCTACCATTCCTGCGGCCTGAAGCACGGACATGCCGACGAGTTGCTGTGCCATCGGAGAAGCCTGGCTGATTATCATTATGCCAGCTGATACGTTTAGAAACAAAAGAAGGAAGAGTAGATAAAATTGCCAGGCGCCCATCGCTTCACTGACGGTGAAATCGTACGTGCTGGCTGCCTTGGCTACCGCTGTGCGCGGCTCCCAACCGGCGGGACGCCAACCCTGTGGAGGATTCGCGTAGAACTGCGCTGCAAGCACAACCACAATCAGGTACACGATGCCCAGCGTCGAAAACGTCGCGGGAATGCCGTGCTGGATGATTTCCCATGCCGCGAATGGGCTCATGATCAACGCGCCAAACCCGTAACCGCAAACGGCGACTCCGGTCATCAATCCGCGCCGGTCGGGGAACCATTTTACCAGCGTGGCCACCGGACAAATGTACCCCATGCCCATCCCGATCCCGGTAATGACGCCGTAGCCAAGATAGAGCCCGTAGAGAGAGTGGCGCGAGGCGGCAAATCCGGCAACCAGGTAGCCGACGCCGTACAGGATTCCGGCCACCGTGGCCACTTTCCGCGGGCCCACGCGATCCTGCCATAGGCCGCCGATCACCGTGCCAAACCCCAGAAAAACAATCGCGAGCGTGAAGTTCAAGGAGACGTCGGTCAGCCGCCAATGCTCGGCGCCGATGAGCGGTTTGACGAACACGCTCCAGCCGTACACGGCGCCCAAGCAAATCTGCATGATCACTGCTGCTACTGCTATACCCCACCGGTTGCGAAGTGAATCTGGCGCCATGGGTACCTCCCCAAGTCGAAATGCTTTACGTGCCTGAGACCCTGGGACCCAAAAAATCTTGCTCTCTGCGTTTTCGTTTGCCGGCTGAGCATGGCCGGCTCCGAAAGAAATGTAACTGCCCTATGCCGTGGCCACTTTCGAATCCGCGACGGCTTCTCGGCCGCTCAGCGGAATGATCTCGACAACCGCGTTATAGTCCGGCACGCCGCTTGGATCGAGCCGGCCGGCCGGAACGACGACGTTTACTTCCGGCCAATGGCCCTGAATGCTCCCCGGCTTGATGCGATCGATCTTTACGCGTCCGCGGAATTCGCCGCGATCATTCCGCAGCAGGATGGGGTCTCCGTTCCGCAGGCCAAGCCGCTCCGCATCTTCTTTAGCCATGATGATGTCTTCCCGCTTGAGGCCGGTAAGAGGATCCGTGGCACTGTAAATCATGCTGTTGAATTGTTTGCCGCGCCGGGTGGAGAGCAGGAATCTGTCCGCGGGAACATTTTCTTCCGGGAGGCTGATCGGAGAGAAATGACCCTTCCCGTCCGGTGTTAAAAAGCGGTCCACCAGCAGGCGCGGACCGCCATACTGGAGGTTGTCGCCCTTCTTGCGCAGGGCGCCGATCCCCTTATAAGTGGGGCAGACGCGATCGATTTCGTCGCGAATGTCCTGCGTATCTTTCCAGGGGAAAATCCTGGAGGCGCGGCCGGGGTCGGCGCGGCGCGCGACGTGGACCGGGATTTCCCATTCATCGCGCGTCTCGGGGATTCGCGGGCCAGGAATTTCCGGGGAATAAATGATGCGCCGTTCAGTGCTGGTTTCCGTCCCGCCACCGCGCTGCTCGTAACGCGTTCGCGTGGGAAGCAGAACGACCGTGTCCGCGGGGTCCGCGAGCATGTTGGAACTGAGCATGATGTCCTGGTGGACGCGGAAACCGATGTTGGCCACCGATCGCCGTCCGCGGTCAG